>Ga0302320_10021412_pt1 | contig 12834 bp, 11 predicted proteins | sample Bog_T0_3_FD_202130 | JGI IMG/M metagenome (GOLD analysis project Ga0302320, IMG submission 202130) | Peat permafrost microbial communities from Stordalen Mire near Abisko, Sweden - Bog_T0_3 | ecosystem: Environmental > Terrestrial > Soil > Wetlands > Peat | place: Sweden: Abisko, Stordalen Mire...
CTCGATATCAACATTCGGCGCGCTGGGATCGAGCAGGAAGGTCTCAAGCGTTTTGGCTTTGGTGACGCGCGCCAGGGTTGCGGACTGCAATTCGTTGGAGAAGAAATTCAACGACTCGGAAAAGTCACGCTGCAATGTGGCGTGATTGCGCCCGTAGTAGAGCTGCGCCCAACGCGCCAGATAGTATTTGCTGACGCGCTCAACAGGGATTTTGGAGAAGTCGGCATAGCTCACGACCTGTCCACGTCCGATGTCCGAGACCGATATGACGAGCGGCTTCAGCCGCAAGGCCGCGGTCTGGGCACGGTAGAGGAGCGCAAGCAACGCGAGCGTGACGACGGAGAGCACAAGGACGGCAACCTTGAGATAGGTATTGGTGACAACCGGCTCGGCATACAGTTCGAGAAACTTGTGTCCGGCTTCCGTAGTGGTAAAGGTGGCTTGCTTGGCCATGATTAACTCCCCATCGGGTTGACCCAGGTGCCGACGCGCCCGCCGAGAATGGACGCGGTCAATTCCGGTATTTTGAAGAGGCCATAGACACACACGGCGAGTGTGACCAGCAGCGCGGGCAAGACGGTAAATGCGTTCGAGATGCTGATCGTGCCGATGACCTGAAACATCGAAGCCAGCACTTTGGCGAAGACGTAAATAAAGGCCGAGGCCACGACCTGGTAGAAGCTGAAGCCGATAAAGGCTTTCAGCCATCCCCAGAACAGCCAGTCCATCTTGGGCACAATGAACCAGGGGATGAAGATGGGACCGATGAGCACGCAGACCGCAGCGGCGACGTAGCCGTAGGCGACGACGCAGAAAGCTGTGGCCTCCATCGCCGCGAGTATCAGCACAATCAGCAGGTAGGTCAGATCTTCCAGGATGTTGAAGCTGCCGGGAGGTGAGCCAAGCTGCTGCTCGGCGTGGGTGATGGTGTTGGCGATTTCCTGGGTCTGGCTGGACTCGATCTGGTTGGAGAGATTGAGGCCCTCTTTGGTGATGAGGTCGCTGAAGCTGTAGCTGGTGCCGGGGATCGGCGTCGAGTAATAGGTCAGCATCCCCAGGCCGAAGGCGATCATCAGGATCAGGTCCGCGAACCTGGCGAAATGGAATCCGCCGCCATGTCCCTGAGCAGCGGACAGGGCGGATTTCACGCCGAACCAGACAATCAGGATCACTGCCAAGCCACGGAAGATGTCGAGTCCCGTGGCCTGGAGTGTGTTGCCCTGCGAGGAGAGCAACTGCGTGATGGCCTGTGAAAGGGCTGAGAAGATGTTCTGTCCCATCAGTTGCTCCCGTTAATGCTGAGAGAGATGGCGTGCATGGAGTCGCTCACGCCGTTGTTCACGTTCTGCATGGTGTTCGAGAAGTTCTGCTGGAAGTAAATGGCGTTGTTGATGGCGCGGTTCTGCGCGTCGATCTGCTGCTTCTGCGCGATGAGCTGTTGCTGGATCGAAGCCATAAGGAGTTGGTTGGTGTCCTGCTGCGAGTGAATCTGCAACAGCGTGGCCGAGTTAATCTTGCCAAGCAGAGCGTTCTGCGTCTGCTGCGTCGGATCAGTCGAGAAAGTATCCGATTCGAGATTGGAGAGTTTCGCTGCGAATGCCTGCGCGTCCGTGCGGATAGTGCCGAGCGTGGCAAGCGTGTTGGTGGTCGTGCTCTGCGCCAACTCAGACGTTGCGTACTGATTGGCGACTGTGGCCTGCGTCCTCGAATCGAGCGACGAGTAATTCCCCGAGGGATAACTCTGAACCTGTACGAAGGCGCTGTTGTAACCCTGCTGCGCCTGGGGGAGACCGCCGAAGTTAAGCGCATTCACGAGGGGCGAGGTGTTGCCATAGGTGTTTGGTGGCGCAGCCAGATTGGACCACTGCGACCAGTCCGTCCTATACCGCGCAGCGAGGTTCTGCGGCATCGTGGACATCTGGTAGGCGAGGTTGTACATGGTGACGATCTGCGTCCGCGTCTGTTCCGCAGTCGTATAGATTTGCGCCTCTTTCAAGAGGTGTTGGGTCCAGTTGTTGAGTTCCTGGACTTCGTGCTCGATCTGTTGCAGAGCATGGGCGCTCTGTGTCGGGTCGTAGACAATACCGGAACCGAACTGCGCGTGCGCCGTGGGCGCGAGCGTGGTAAGGACGGCGAGAATGAGGCAATGCATTCTTGTTGACTTCACGGTGAAACCTCCGTGGGGACGCGCTCAGAGCGCCAGTTACAAGTGGGTGGATACGGGGCAGGACGGAGAACGCGCCTCGGCGTGTTCGGACGTCATGTACCGATAGGGCGATGGCTTCGGCTGTGGTGGAGCATTGCAGCCGGCCATCAGAAGACATGCGAGAGCGCAGAGGGCCACACGCATCACATCACCCCCGGCATATCGTGGTTTTCATACGCAGGCAGCAGCATGTCCTGGGTGATGTAGACCTTGATGCGGTGGCCCTCGCGGATCGTGATAGTCGGCGGGATGTTGATGAAGCGGTCGAGCACGTTCGCGCTCGACTGCGACAGACTCGAAGCAATGCCGGAGCGATATGCCTCGCTGCCGGATTCGTTGTAGCCCTGGTTGGCGTTGGTGGCCTCGGCTGCGCCGGCGATCACGCCGAGCGCGATCGAGGCGCCAAAGATTTCGACGTAGTGGTTGTTGACCTTGTCCTTAAGCCCCGTGGCTCCAGCCTGATCGAGACCGTGAAACTGGTCGAGATCGACGGAGTAGCCATCGGGCATCAGCATCCGGTGAAAGGTCACGGCAAGGCGTTTCTGGCCGAGGCCGGCGACCTTCTGCACGTCGCCGAGGATGAACGTGCCTTCCGGGATCAGCAAATGTTGCCGGTCTTGGCTGTAGACCGGGTTGGTGACCATGACCTTCAACGGCCCGGCAAATTCGCCGTCGAGACGGTTGACGAGCACGGTGTCGATGGTCGTGCCCTCGAAGACAACAAAGGGCTGGCCGTGCGCGGAGTTGACATTCACCTCCGGCGCACGCTTGCTACCGGTCGTCGTGGAAGCGACCTGCGGAGCAGGAGGCTGTTGGGGCAAGCTCGAAGAGCGAGCGTTTTCACTAGAAGCGTCGGCATCAGCCGATGGACGCGCGGCGCCGCCCTCCGCAGAGACAAGGTTCGATGCAAAGCGCGCTTTGAAGGCCAGCGCTTTTTCAGCATCCGCCACCGGATCGCGTGGCGGCTCGGTGGTGGTGGCAGGCGGCAACTGCGTAGCAGGAGCCGCGCCACTGGGCCGCATATCGTTTGCACCAGCCGGTGTAGTCGCAGACGTTGGCGCTGCGCCGGTTCGCTGCGCCTGAGCCTGCTGCTGACTCTGGCGCTGGTCGGCGCTCAAGTCTTGTTCAAGCTCCTGAATCTTGCGCTGGTTGGCGTCCGTGGACACGGCCAATGGCGAAGATGCAGTTTCCTTGGGCGCGGGCTTGGCGTGGTTTTTCGAGAACATCACCGCCAGCAAAATCAGCACGGCGAGTCCGGCGACCACGTAACCTTGTGCCTGTTTCGGCACCACGCCCTCCGGCAGGATGCGCTTATCGCGCAACTGCGCGTTGGGCGAAAGCGCCTTCGGCGAGATCGTTTCGGCTTCTGCTTGAGGTGTCAGGTCTTCCTCTGGCATCGGCATCACCTACTGGCCTTTCCGCTGGAACTCCAGCCGGTGTTTGCCGATTTCCAGATACCCCTTGTCCACGATCTTGGGGAGGATGTACGTGCCATCCTTGAGCTGCGAAGTGATCAGGTCGGGCTTGCCGTCTTTCAGCTCATAGATGGAAAACTTCTCAGAAGCCGATGACTTGATGTAGGTGAACTTGTCGTCGTGGTAGATCGCCGAGACATCGAAGGGCGATTCGCTGCGATAGCTGTAATCGAACTTCAGCGCCGCAGTCGGATACTCGGCGCGGAACTGCTCGACCGCGGTAGCTGCGCGGCTCTGCGCAAGCTGCGCCTGGGCGCGCGCCGCGTCTACCTCACCGGCTGAAACCAGCCTGGTGACGCCGTTAGCTGCCGCCAGCGAGGACGGGTCGGACGGCTCGATCACGACCTTGAGGTCGGGATCGCCGGACTCGATGTCATCGAGCGTGAACGTGTAGACGCTGCCCTTGTCCGTAATCAGGTTGAGATTGGAGTGAATGCCTTCTTTGGCCGGATGGAGAAAGCAGTAGTTGCCTATGGCGTCGATGATCCAGAAGTCTTTATCGCCGGTGGCGACTTCCAGAATCTTCTCCGTGGATGGCAACTGAATCAGCGTGGTGTAGCGCATTTTGGCGCGCACACTCACGATGTCGTTGGCGTGGTATTTCACCACGCGGGCCTGTTGCTGGCCGTGGGCCACTGTAGCGACCAGGCCAAGCACGAGCGGAAGAATGGGTGAACGGTGCATGGGGCTCCTCATTGAAAGATCAGCCGATCAGGAATTGGCTGGGTTGGGGTAATCGTGGGCGAGCCGGATCAAGCCTTGTTCCGGCCCGAAGCGGGCGAAGTAATCCTGCTTGCGCAGGTTGTCACGGGCGTTGTTGGTGGCGATCCAATACGTCAGCGCATCGACTTCCAAAACCAATTTCTTGGTCCCGCGCGGCTGAATGACCAGCAACTCTCGTTTCGGCACCAGCGATTCCAAAAGCTCAAGCTGCGTGTCGTTCAACTGGAAAACCTCGGCGTAGAGCTTCCGGTCGATGTTGGGGTTGGCGAGAAATATCTTGGTCGGGCAGGACTCGTTGACGATGTGCAGCATGTCGGAGGCGGCCAACTCGACTACGGACTGCGTAGCGAGCACCATTGCCGCGTTTTTCTTGCGCCAGGTTTTCTCGGCACGGATAATCCAGTCGCGGATGGTTTTGTTCTTGAGGAAGATCCACGCCTCGTCGATCACGAACATCTTGAACGTGGCCGTATTCGCGGGCTTTTCAATTTCAGACGACGCGCGCTGCAAGACATAAAAAAGCAGCGGCTCTAATATGTCTGGATAGTCCGACCAACCGTCGAAGTTGAAGGTCTGGAAGCGCGCGAAGGTCAGCGTGTCTTGGGGATTGTCGAAGAGGTAGCCGAACTGACCGGCCTGGGTCCACCGATGCAACCGCTCTCCGAGCGGGCCTAATATAGATGCAAAGTTGGTGAGCGTCCGTATCTCGGCGGGCAGCTTGTAGGCTCGCTCGATGGCTGCAAACAACGCCTTCTCATCATCCGGCGTAAGCTCATACCGGCCCCCGGCCTCGATCAGCACGCGCAGGAAAAGATAGAGGAAATTCTGATTCTCATGCGTCGGCTCCAGAGAGAACGGGTTGATGGTGAAGCCGGGACTCTTCAGACCGACGTTGAGATACGTCCCGCCAAACACGCGCGTCAGCGATTCGTAGCTGCCGCCGAGGTCGAAGATGAAAGTCAGCGGGTCGTATTTCTGCGCGGATTGGAGAGTGCTGGACAGGCAGAAACTTTTGCCTGAGCCAGTTGCCCCGAGCAGCAGCGTATGCGCCACATCGCCGCTATGGATATTGAGGAAATACGGGGTGCCATGCGTCGATTCGAGGATGGCGAGGTACTCGCGTTCGAGATGCGGGTTCCATGTTGACCCGCTGTCCACCGTGAACAGGAACGACAGGTCGGCATAGTTGGAATTCAGCGCCCATTGTTTGCGCAGGTTGAATTGCCGGTTGCCGGGGACCGTAGCAAAGAACGCATTCAGCAGGTTGTACCGTTCCTCGTAGAGCAGGCCGTCGTGCTGCGTGAATAACTTCTGAAATTCGGCAACAGCGTGCTCTACTTTCGCGCGGTCCTCGTCGTAGATCACGACGGACAGCGTGAACTCCCCGAAGTTCTTGCCTTCCATACCAAGCGCGGTCAAGGCGCCGCCAAGCTCCGCGACGGCGGCTTCTTTCGAATCGTCCACCAGCTCGTCGCACGGCCCGGTGTTCTGCCGGTCCTGGAGGTTGGAGACAAAGCTGGTCTTCGAGTTGTGGTGATGCCGGCGGCGATTATTGATCTCTTTGCGCGCTTTCGCGTTATCGACCGGATGCCATTCCGTCACGACGTGGAAGTTCGCCGGTACGTCGAGCAAGCCATTGAGGATCAATGGGCGTGTCTCTGACGGAAGCTCTTTCAGCGTCAAGACGCGTACATAGTCGTCATCAACACGCAGGTAGCCGCGGTGCGCTTCCAGTTCCGAATCGCACAACTGCCAATCGAGATGATGCGCACTATATAGGTGCGCGTCCTGAATCTTAGAGGGGCGGAAATTCACGAAGCGCCGGACAAGCCGGAAGGCTTTCTCCGCCCCTAGCAGCTCGACCGTGGTGAGGTCGTTGAGCTGCCCACTCAAGCTCTGTACTTTCTGCTGCAACCGCAGCCGGTCACGCTCAATCTGCCCGTAGAGCAGCGTACGTTCTTTATTGCCGGAGAACAGGGCGCGCAAGTCGCGCAGCGACGAGCGCGGCTGTTTCGGTAGCTGTGTCAGCGCATGGATGAAACTGGTTTTGGCGTAGCTGCCGTCTACCATGACCACCCAATAAATCTCGATGCTGTACAGGCGGTCCGATTTGGAGCGCAGAAACGCCGCGCGCTGTTCCACAGACGCCCGCACCAGCGGGTTGTCATACTCGGTGTGTGGAATCGTTGGATGATTGCGCTTGAACAAAATCTGGTAGAGGCGCGTGCGGTCGTCGAGCGAACGGAAGGCCGCTTCGAGGCGCTTCGCCGCGTAGTCGCGGCCGGCGCGGTCCAAGCTCTCATAGTCCACGCCACCGATCTTCAGCACACTGCCGAGGTCGCCCGATTTCGTCAGAAAGCAGTTCTCATCCCAGAACCCATACAGGTTCATCTGGGCGGGAAACGAGCCTGCCTCTTTCCAGTCCCTCGTGATGTTTTCAATTTTGACCATTGCGATCCTTGATGGTGATTTCCGTGGGCTCCCACTTCATCGGGTCGTATCGCCGGCGAAACTTGCCGGAGTTCATCAGCACGCGTAAGATTTCGACATCGTGTTTGGTGGCGATGCGGGCGACAATGACGCCCACGATGAAAAAGCCGATGCCGCCCACGAGCGAGTGCATGAGCGAGAAGATTGCCCCGCCGGTAATGAGCGCGACGAAGAATAATCGCCGCTCCGCGCCGAGAACGGTCAGCGGGCGGTTCATCGCTTTATAAACTTTGTTCTGCCGTGAGCCGCCCTCTGCCATGCGACCTCCTTTATTTCTATCTGCTTGTTGATAAAGGAGTTAGCTAGCTTGGAAATAGCCAACTCATAAAGTTCACCGCACCTATAGCCATACCCACGCCGAAGACGATTCCGGCGATGGTTTTCTTCGACTGGCCCTCGCCGTAGGCGAACATCAGCCCGCCGACGACGATGGCGACCAGAGAAAGGCAGGTGGCGATGGTTCCGGTAAACGCGGTCTTGAGAACGGTCACCGCGTTATCCCACGGGTCGCTGCCGGTCGATTGCGCGTACACCGGCAGCGCCGCAAGGAACATCAGGGATGGCAACGCCAGCTTCCGGGCATACAGGCGCAGTCGCCGGAAGCGGGGCGGTTTTGTTGGAAATGTGTTCTGCATAGGTTCCTCTCGTTTCAAGTTTTCCGGCGAGTGGGTACTCCCGTCGCACGTCTTGAAGCGAAAGTAGGACGGGTCCGAACGGCTGACCAATGCTTTTTAGGGGGTGGGGTATGCAGAACCGGCATACCCTCGACTGCTGGCTGGAAGGACCGCGAAGGCGGGGTGTGAGCGGATCAGGATGGCAGTGGAGGAACTGCCAAACCATTCCTTCCCGACATGGCCAGGAAGAGAACCGCACGGAGGCGCGAGTCAAGGCCGGGAGGAATGCGATGCCGGAGTGCAGTTCGCCTTTACGCGCGCCGCAGTGCGGGTAAAATGCCAGTTGTCGGGAAGGAAGGAGAGGACCGCTTTGCGATCCTCTCTTTGACTCTGCTCATTCTCTGGTTTGCGACCTGATGATATTCAGCGTCGAGTTCCATACCGATGTACTTGCGACCTGTCAGCAACGCTGCCGCGCATGTGGAGCCGCTGCCAGCGAAGGGATCGAGAATCAACTCTCCCTGCAACGTAAAGCTGCGAATCAACTGCGCCAGAGCCGCTACCGGTTTCTGTGTAGGATGCAGCTTATTGCCGCTATACGGCATGTCGATGACGTCAGCCACTGGCTGCTTGGGTAGAGGCGGGCGGCCCTTTGCCAGCAGGTAGGCTTGCTCGTGGCGATAGCTGAGGAACCTGCTCTTGGAACTATAGGTCTTGCGAAACACAATGTGTCCGACAGGCTGAAAACCCGCGTCGTTCCAGGCTTCGAAGAACACATCGACCTTTGTCCATCCATAGAATGACAACATCAAGCGATCCTGCTTGAGAACTCGATAGGCTTCGGCCATCGCAGGCTTGAGCCAATCTTCATTCACATCGTTCTGAATAGAGCGTCCTGTACGGTCGCGGTAATTCACCAGGTAAGGCGGATCGGTCAAAACGAAATCGACGCTATTTACTGGCATCTGGCGCATGATCTCGATGCAATCTCCATGCGCGATGGTGTTGATGAACTGGCTGGTTTGTATGGTCTGGGATACCTGCATGGTTTTGATCTCCTTTGTGGTCCCGGAGTGATCTCTCAGGACACACACCCGGAGGGCGCGAGGGATGGCTGCTCCCAAAGCGGGCGGGATGCTTTTTCGGAAGGTTCGGAAAATGTTTTTGTGTTCTTTGCAAAAAGATTTTCTGAAAGCCGAAACCCGCTGAGCGTCTGCCGGGTCATGCGATCTGTACCAGGAATTGAAAACAGTCCGGCAGACGAAGCAGAATCACGTCCGTTGCCGGGCGCAGCCTGCTCTTCTCTCGCGGTGTCTGAGAGAGCACGCAGGACAAAGGGGATCGATCTTGCGTGCAGGTTTCCAGGGCAAACCTGGCAGTGCATCCACCTGTTTCGCGCAGAGATTCACGCCAGTATATTGGAGAGATCAATTTTGCTGGATACGGTGAAATGCCGCCATCCGGGTCCGTCCCGGTAGATTGTTAATCTGCTGCCCGATGCGAACGGGTCTTGCCAATTTTCATCTATTTACCGATAAGTAACTGGCGGACAGGTGACAAATCGGACGGAGCCTTTTTCCAGAACACTGGCCCGTTTATAGGACCTATTGCGATTTGGGAACCTGAGCTGCAATCATCAGGATTTTTTCATTGCGACCTGTATTCACTGAGTGGGCGGCGACAATGCATTCCAAGCTGCGTGGGAGTCCATATAGTCTCTCCAATGCGAGATTTTTCGGTTCTCCAGATGAATGATCGAACAAAATCGATTATTGTATTTTCCTCCTGTCGCGAGGACTGTCCCATGGACTTCATACTCGATGACAATGACACGTCCTTCGTCCGTTGAATGGACAATCAAATTATCTGCGGATTGCAGACGTATGATCCCGACGTAACCCCTGAACGCATTCATCAGGTCGGTTCGGCCCCGAATCACGCGAGGCCAGCCAAGATCATAGAGGACCTCGTAGATGGTGTCGTCGGTGACGATGTCAAAGAAGTGCTCGCCATCGACAAGGTCATCTAACGCACGTCGGACCAAACTGAAGTAGGGATCGGCGGCCTTATAGGCAGCGTATTTCGAAGCAGGCATTCTGGACTCTCCATTCACTTCACGATCTTCGATGAGGTGACTCTGAGGTGTGAAGCTACTATTAAACAAGCTGGCACTTCCATGTCGGTAGCGGGGTGCCACATCTTAAGTTCTGAGGAGTAGGTTTCCTTCCCCACCACAGATGCACACCCGGGACACAGCAGCCTTCCTCTTCGACCAGAGATGAACAGAGGCCCGTTTCCCCGTACCAACCTTAGCCGAGAAATAGTCAATGTCAACTTATTTAGTCAGGCCCTCATTAAGCCCTCAAAATATGCGCTTTACATGAGGCGTACCATTAATGCATGCCGCAAGGACCGCAGCTTCTATTCGACAAATCGTCGATCCAGACACTCACGCTTGATGAGGCGGCAATCCTCGACAATCTCTATCGCTCAAACCTTCCGCCTGTGTTCATGGTCGAATGTCTCGCCGACCTTGAACGCGACCGCCGTCTAATGAAATCGACGCCGGAGCAGCTCGTCGGCGCGCTCGCCGACAAGACGCCGGACATGCAGGTAAGCGCGAATGTCTTCCATCTCGACATTCTCAAAGCTGAACTGTCCGGAAAGCTCGACCTGAGCCTGATGTTGTTGCGCCCCCTCATCCCTGCGGGAAGAGAAGTTCAGCTCGGTGATAAGCAGGGTGTCATCATCGATCCCGGCCCTGAGGCTGTGGCAGTACGCCGCTGGTCGCGTCGCGAGTTTCTTGAGGTAGAGCGCGAATACGCGAAGGACTGGCGCGCAGCAATATCGCGGCTGGACCTCAAGGTTATGTCCGACCAGGTGCGCGACGCTATCGGGCCATGGAGAAAGCCCACTTCGCTTGCCGATGCCCGTGCGCTGACAGATACCATCATCGACAACCTCGACCCGGAATTCATTTTGCGCTTCGGTATCGAACTGTTGGGGGTACCGGAAGCAGTCCAGTATGTGGTGAAGACGTGGATCGATGGGCGCCGCAAGCCGCTGCGCGCGACCTATCCCTATTTCATCCACATGTTGTCTATCAATATCTTCTTCAGCATCGTCTATCCGACACAGTTGCTGAAAAACGTGAAGGCGAGCCATCATGTCGATCTTGCCTATCTCTACTACCTGCCGTTTTGCGCTGTCTTCACGTCGAAGGACAATTTCCACGTCAATGTTGCGCCGCTGTTCATGACGACCGCGCAGACCTTTGTGCATGGCGATGACCTCAAAGCAGATCTTGCCCGACTCGCAGCTCTCTATCAGACGTTCCCCGCGAGCGAACGCGCGAAGGGACTGATAATGTTTGCGCCGCACCCGCCAGATGATCCGACTTATCTGACGAGCCAACTCTGGGATATATACCTTCCGTATTGGCGGCCCAACTCTCCCAACCGCTCCCAGGTGTCCCCTGACAAGAAAGCAGCCCTCGACAAGCTCCTTGCCGAATTCAAGGCTAGGACGACAAACATGAAGCCCGGCAGCATGCCCGGTTACGATGATCTGGACTTCATGGAGATTAATGTACAGCCGAAGGTTGCCAAGGGCACAAATGTACGCTTTCCGCCTGAGGTCGTCTCAGGCGGGAGCGGCGCAGAGGGCGCATAACTTCTCGTTCGTCGAACTGCTTCTTGTACGGTGCCAATGCTTGCAAGCCATTTCATTCCAGTGATTCAGTCAATCGACGGGCCATCGCCAATGCACTTATTGGGGCCGAATTAGTAACGAGTCGCTAGTCGCCAGGTTTCTAGAATGCGGTCTGGGTGGGAATCCATGGACCAGAGCCCGTTCCCAATACCTATACTCGAAGCGGGGTTCAACCCCTGTTCAACGAGCGCTTTGGGCTGTGGCTATTAGCAACAACTGAAACAGCGAAATACACTTGAAGGATAGGGCACCCTCTGTGATGGGGGAGCAAACGGTCAAAAGGCGAAAGTCGGGCCACCGCCTCAACTCAGATCATGGTCATGCGGTTATGAATAAAGTTTTCCTTTAAAGACAATGCGACCTGTCGATCGATCTCGGATCTAGCATCATTGATCGAACTGTAGCTTTCTCTGAACACAATGGTTTGAGTCTGCCCGCTAGGGTCATCTTGATAGTCTCGGTCCGTGACTAGGACGATGAAAGGCCCGTCATCCTCACCTATGACCGCGATGGTTCTATTGATAGCGATTGAGTCTCCGGAGGGTTTCAGCATGTAGACAGTGTGTGAATTCGTCGACATGGCGTGAATCTTATCATGCTTCCAGTGATTGGCCGCGGGGAGGCGTGCTCTTCGGATGCGGCGCACAGAGTGCACGCCAGTACCAGAGGAGGCAGTGATTCGAGGGCACAGGCGAGCACGTCAAGCGCATGATAGGCTGCTCTTACCTAAAGTGATCCAAATCACTTCGGAGTGAGCCTCCTTCAAAGCATTGCATAGCAGGGCGCTTTGTTCGTGTTGCAAAGCGCTACCGGGGCTGATCCGGCTAGCGCGCGGCGATCACATTCGGAAACTTGGCGCAATGCCGATAAGTATCCAACTGGTGTACCAATGTGTACCAAGCGCCATGAAGTCATATCAAGGAGTGACAAGGAAATTAGACATAGGAAATTCTCCGATGTTAGCTGTCATGTTCCTCAAATGTAATCTTGTCCACACGCTCGCCTGTACGCCACCGGTCCATCAGGTATGCGATGCCTTCTGGGCCGCCATTGGTAAATGACCTCTCAGGTGGCCATATAGCCACACTCTCGATAGGCCAAATCGGGATAAGGTAAACGTCCCAGTTCGCTGGTTTCGGTTGAAGAACCGGCATGTTCAGGTGACTGAACTTCGGCATTTTTCGCTGGGTGATCGACTGCACAACGAAGTGGCCGACTACGATCGTCGTAATCGTTGATTTGCCGTGTACTTCGCGAGTGTCCGCCTGCAAATATTGATAGTCGGTCCCGAGAGCCAAAATATGCCTTTCGTCGCTTCGTCCTATCCAGACGCGTGTGTGTTGAGGAATGGTCGAGCTCTCGCGCATAGCCGCGCAATCATCCCGTCGATAGAACCGCACACCGGCCGCTTTAGGACGCGTTGAATCGAGCACCATCGCAGTCTTGACTGTCCACTCAGCGGTCGGGTCGAGGACTGGCGCGGTGTTCCGTAGGTCTTGCCTAGCCGTTTCTCCCCGTTTCCTTTGGGAGTGCCTCAGTAGCCAAACCGTGAATCCGTCTCCAGCCCCCGCCACATCGCACCCAGCGTGCGGATTTCCCGCACTGAGCGCACCTG
>Ga0302320_10021413_pt1 | contig 12834 bp, 10 predicted proteins | sample Bog_T0_3_FD_202130 | JGI IMG/M metagenome (GOLD analysis project Ga0302320, IMG submission 202130) | Peat permafrost microbial communities from Stordalen Mire near Abisko, Sweden - Bog_T0_3 | ecosystem: Environmental > Terrestrial > Soil > Wetlands > Peat | place: Sweden: Abisko, Stordalen Mire...
ACTGAAATAATAAATTTTCCAAGTTCCAGTAGTATTCGCAAGATTCTCAAATCCCTCAGCTTGATACAATCCTGTTGGAAGCATCGTGCCATGTAGTCGAACGATGAGATCTGGTCGGGAACCCTAATGCAGGCAGATACTGCGAATATCAATAGATGAATCCTCCATTGCACGGAGGAAGGAGAGAGGGGTTTCAGACGCCACCTCCCAACCCCTCATATTCTTCCAGCATAGTATTTTCCGGGGGTAAAGATTCCATGATATGCCTTGTCATTACCAGGACAACTATCCAATTGTTGACGTAGCGGCCTGCCCAACTTTCGCCTTAAGCGCTCTTCTTGGAGACGGTTTGGGTTGTACACGAAATGTACGAAACGATTGCGTTTAGACATGCGTTGGTGCCTTGATACATGACATGACATGACATGGAAAAGAAAGACGCAACGGAGATCAAACAACCCAACAATCTCGCAAAGCATGGAAATGACAATGGCATTTGGGAATTTTTGGGGAATGTTGAAATTTTCTTTTTACCACTCACAAGGCCTTTGTATGCGCTATCACCCCTGTACCGTTCGGATTCTAGCAGTTTTGTGGACTCGGGAACATGACTGCACTGGCGTATAAGAAACGGCAGCCCCAGAAGTAGCCGGGATGGCGCGGGCCCTGCAGCCAGAGGGATTAGGGTTAGGATTGTGAGGGCTACATCGGGTTGGCCAGCATGAGCTCCAAGGGGAAGCAGCATGGGTTTTACTTGTTGGTGCATGTCTTGTGCATATCTCATCGGTCGTCGCCCTGCTGATTGCCAACCAATCCTTAGTTCCGAGAACAAGCGATTGTTTAAGCACACGCTAGCGCACGCCCCGACATCCAATTATCTAACGACAGTCCATGCCGACCCATCCCCAAGTCTAATCCCAATCCTATGCAAACCCCCCTCTGCCACTTCTACCCTCGACCTACCAGCTACCCCCAAGCCAGGGCCATCAGGGCATTATGGGCAATATCATCCACTGTCTGCCACTCAAAGACCCCGGAAGCCCGAACGCCTTCCACAGCCTCGCTCAGAATGGACGAAGCATTGAGTGAACAATATACACTGGACCCAATGAACGCGGCCCACACAACGACGAGCTGCCAATGCCCGCTTTTCCTTACCCACAGTAGTTCCGTGAATCACGCCCTCATCTTTTCTGGAAAATCGAGCCTGATGCGAGGTGCTGGGTGCTCGATCGGCCGGCGATGTCAGCGATGAAGAAGTAGCCAGAGGCAGAACAAGGCAATGTCTCTGCTTCATCACACAATCGGCGCGGTTGCTGCCTTTCTAGCTTCTAGCTTTGAGCATCGGCAGGACTAGCAGTCGTTTTCTTACTGTTCGCATAGCGATGATAGCAGGGCTCTGCAGCCACCCCTGCTTCGATTGTCCTCCAGTGGCTTATCAAGCCCCCCGGGTCTGAGCTCTGACTTGGTGCAGACCAGATGAGCCGGACGCGGTCCGCATCAGATCCCATGGTTCGGTTGGAGATACATATCGAACAATTCTAATTTCGTCCCCGGATTGTCCACTAACAGCTCGAAGAACCTCATATTAGGCGCTCTGCCCCTACGTTGCCCCACAACGAAAGCAGACGGTCCTCGACGACCAGCTACTGTACTGTTAATCTTCTAAGCATCTTCGTTGAGCCCTAGACCCCTCCCTATACAAGCGCCGAAGGCGTTTTCTTGCATTCTGTTGGCCGCAGACGCACTCGAGGCGACAAGCGTCTTCGTCTCTCATTGATTCCCACGAGGTCCCGTGTTACTACTAAAAGATATTCTCCTCCATTACCTCCCAATCCCTTCCTCCTTTTCTTTTTTCCCTTTCTCGACCATTGTACAGAGAAATAGAAACATTCCACAGTTATTCGCTGCAATACAACATACGCACCTCGTTCATTCGGTATTCTCACGCCTTGACAATCACCAGCCTCCCCCCAGAAAACTCCATGTGACAATTGAGAATAATTGGGCGTGGACCGTGATCAGCCCTGTACTGTAAAGGCGCACAGCAGATTGGTGGACCTACAAACGACCTTAATTGCTGTAAGTGGCTTTTCTAAATCTGCGGTGTACGGGTCTCCAAAGCGTGGACCGAATGCGGCCCATGTAGTCAACCTCTGGGGTATATGAATACCATGCCGTTCCCCGACTAACGATCTCGTGGCATTTTATGCAGTTGTCAAGCTACTTCCAGTCGCAATGTCTCAAGGACAGCTTGCAAGGAATCGATCGTTATCAATGAGGTCGGATGGTTCGTCGAAGAGGGGTGGAACAACTTTGGAGGAAGTCAGTATGCCTCAAGGAACTGCGAGCCGCGATTTCGAACCGAGCGCTGCCACGGCCTCAATGTTCATGTATGCACAAGGAAATTCAGTTGTCTGTGCGCACCACGATACTCTGAAGATCGAACGAGTCTTCTCAAGACATGCGGAGGAAATACAACTTTTGGCAGTGGATACAGTCAGTGAAAGGGGCGCGGGGCGACTAGTTGTCAGCTACGATGCAGGCCAAACGGCAATTGTGTGGGATTGCATGACAGGAGATGAGGTCGCAAGATTTTCAGCTTATGAAAATATCACTGTAGCAGCATGGATGCGCAATGGGAATGTTGCTTTTGGTATGGACTATGCATTGTGCTTTCCAGTGCGGGTGCTGATAAATTTTAGGAAATGCGCAAGGGACGGTGATTCTCTTCGAGCCGACAACGTCTGAACATATTCCCGCAAGAACAATTGATCAAATCCCAATCACGGCTTTAGCACCAGCAGCTGATTGCAGGACATATGCAATAGGGTAATTATCATTCTCTGTCTAAACTTCAAAGTCAGGATGGTGGCTCACCGCTTCTAGATTTTCAAACGGTTCACTCCTCATTGCAACTTTACAGCCCAGATTTACAATTCTTCACAATTTGACCACATCAAGAGGGCCATCGCCCATTGTTACATTAGCATGGCATGCATCATCTTCACGACAAAAATCAGACATGTTGGCGACTCAGACTAATGATGGTGATCTTCGAGTTTGGAGCATAGCAAAATCGCCAACCAGTAGTGATACAGCAAAAGTCGTAAGAGTCCTAAAACGGACAGATAATTTTCACACAGGACCAAACTGGCTAGGATGGTCCAAGAACGGACGAATCGTGCAGTTCTCTGAAGGGTGCGTCATCCCTAATTTTCATTGCCCCCTCTATGCGCGCGCCTAGTTCTGACAATTATCTAGTGAGGCTTGTTCGTGGGATGTACGCACAAAGCATGTCACTTATGAGACCATTCCTATTCTTGACCATGTTCGGGGGCTGGCTGTATTCGGACCTGGAGCAACCTTGTTTACTCTGGGGCCGAACAACACGGCGCAGCAGTTTGATCTGAATTCGCCCCCACAGATGGTCGCGAACGTTCAACACCCCGCCAATATGTTACCTCCTTCACCACCAGTTTCAATAGAGGAACAGAAGCAACAGGATGAGGTACAAAAGCCTTCTGGAGAAGTTTCGTCTCTACCAATCAACATAGACATATCTGAGAGTGACTCTGATCACATGTCTCCCATGGCTAGGATAGCCAGAGAAATTAACCTGGACCAACACAGAACGAGCCCACCAAACCGGGATGAAGCTCTGAGTCCTGTATCGTCACGAAGCATGTCATCCATTTCAACTAGATCATCCGTTGAGTCTAAACCCTACCGCTATCCAAGACATACCTCTGTTGCATCACGTTCCGGCATGAGTGAAGGGACGAACATGTCCTTTGGATCATCCTTACACTCTACTCACGAGCCTTCTCGCTCTGGTCGCGATAGCTACGCCAAGAGTAGTACTAGCAGCGCTTACTCTAGCACGTCATATTCGCATCGTTCCCGACATAGAAGCTCCCGCTTACGACAGGAAGTACTTCGTAGTCCTGAAGAGACCAATAGGATACTAGATCTGTTCCAGTTTACAACAGCTCGGCTAAGCGACATTCCATATCGCCATCCTCAGATTCTCGATAATTCTCGATTGACAAATGACGATCTTCGTCGCCAGATGCTGAGCACAATCTTCGGGTGGGACGGCGAAGTAGATGAGTTGATTCAAGATGAGATGGGTCGACATCCATTGGGCTCGGTCAATCGTGTACTTCTCGCTAAATGGTTGGGCGATATAGATACAGATATCATGTCGACGAGCTCCGACTCAATGACATCCTCAGACTGGATGCTTTTGGCCCTCAGTGGGATCGGCGGGCATGCCTCACAGACCAAGGTCGCTCGCGCTTATGTTCAACGTCTCCTCGAGAAAGGAGATGTGCATACCGCAGCTACTATTATGATTGGGATGGGAGATCAAAACGACGCAATCGAAATTTATGTTTCTCACAAGAAATACATGGAGGCTTTACTTTTGACTTGCCATGTATTTCCATCAGATTGGTCTAGGCAAGCAGAGTTGATCAGGAAGTGGGGCGAATGGGCTGTCCAGCATAATCAACAACAGCTAGCCATCAGATGCTTTTCCTGTACTGGATCGGAATCTAGCGAGCCTTGGTTTTCACCAGGTGCTCAAAAGGCTACTTTCTCTAATATACATGGTATCCCGGAGCTGTTGAGCCCGCCTCTATCGCCACCTGGTTCCAGAGGACCGCAACGTAGTATCGCCAAAACTTCGGCCCTAAAACTTATCACCACTTTTGGTGACAAAAGTGGCAAATCAAAGTTTTTTGGGATTGGAGACGACGAACGTACGCCAATGGGTGGTGTGACACCGATAGCAGAGTCTGCGCTCTCGCCAGGTGGAGATGCTACCGCTTTCATCAGACCTGGCCGTCGCAGTGTTTTGAACACACCTGCGTCTGCTCGAACAGCAACCCCTGGTGGCTTTAGAAGACAACGTCTTGCCTCGATTGGTGAGATGCCAAGCGATGTCATTCCTCGCGTTCGTTTGGAACCGCTCAACCCGCCAACACCAGGTGATTCGGGGTCGGATAGGGAAAAGAGCAATCGTATTGCTCAGGAGGCCTTGCAGCTTAGTTCAGCGACGTATGCGCCATCCAGATCTGAAACTGGAAGCCCAATGATTCAGAAAACAAAGCTTACCAATCCACTCCCTTCTCCATCTCCAGATGGTTTTACAACAGAGAGTCAGGAATCCCGCACCCGAAACGGATCTCGGCACCGTAAGCCTGATGGGCTCCAAATTCAGTGGCCCCCTATGGAATCAATAATAACAGGCGACTACATGACATCTCCGGAGCCCTCGACAGCAGCCTCGTCAAGATACAATGCACCGCGTTCGGTCGCTGGGTCACTCGCTTCTGCCTCTAGTGTGGGAGGTAAAAGCCCGATGACCAGCGAGCGAGGCTATAAGAGCGGTCCTGGTCAAAGCCCTGTGGTGAGCGGAAGAAGTCGAGATCAATATATCAGTAGCTTGGATTCGGCACAATATCACAAACGAACCAGACAATCCAGTCTTGACAGGACAGGTCGCGCACGAAGCAGTAGCCGTAGAGCGAGAGGGCGTGAGCCTTCAGAGGACCGAGGACGAACTCCAATCAATCAGTACAACATCAAACCTGGGAAACGATCGCCGACATCACCAGTTCCAATGTCTCCTCAAGATCTCATGGGTCTCGGATCTCCACAATGGAGTGAAGACAATGCATCTTCGGCAACTGAGTTGCGGAAACTATCTAGGAATGAAAGCCGATCCAGAGCCAAAGGTTCCAGACAATCTAGCAAGGTCCGTCGCTCATCTCCTGAGACTGCACCTCGTGCAAGAGCTAGCAGCAGACAATCAAGCCGTGCTACTAGTCGCAACCGTCGACCTGTTAGCCCTGACAGCAGACCAAGCGTGAACGTGAGAGGTAGAAGTCAAGGCCGCACTGGATCAGCTATGCGCTCGCCATCGTCGCCGTTGCCAATGTCACCCCAAGCAAAATTTTACCAGACCCAAGAAGATGATGATGATGACTACGAGGATTTAAGGCGAGCCAAAGAGGACCACGAACGCTTCCGGTCCAGGCAGAGAAGCACAAGCCGATTGAGGGAACGTGGCACAAGTGCTGTTCGGGAGACATCTCCAAGACGCAGAGATCGGTCAAACAGTAGGAGACGACCATCTGAGAGCGATTATTCACCATTTCCAGGAAAGGAGCGTCATGAGCACTACCATTCTAGCTCTTATTCCGATCGCAAGGGAAGCGACGCAGACCGCCAAAAGGATGAACGTACTCTAAAGAAAGAACAAGCTGCACGTGAGCTTGAGGAAAGACGCAGGTCTCTAGCTCAGAGATCTGCTCCTCCGATTCATCCGGAAGAGCTCGCCAGCTTATCACCACATCCTCGTGGGTCTCACGGCATGACTGATATTCGGAGCACAACATTCACGTCACCAAAGCCTTCGCCAAATAAGACTTCCCCCGGTTCTCGTAGCCACACTGGGACTCCTGTTAGCGAGAATCCAGATGTATTTGTACCCCAAGTTGGGTTGCCAGCCACTCCAAAAGCTATGCGTTATCCGAAATATGATGATTCGCATGACATACCTGATGTGCCGCAAATTCCTACCAAATACGACCCGACACCGCCTCCAACTTTGGGAGCAACCACTTACAATGGCGAAGGTCTCGCACCCCTTCCAAAGACAGTATATCAAGCCTCTCCCAGGCGTGCTCCTCCTCCACGTTCAGCGTCAGCGCCGATTCCTGAGGATCCTACCATGCAGAAGTATATCCCAGTAGATTTGCCACTGCATCCAGCATTCCAGACCTCGCTCCCAATCAGTAATAGACGGCGAACTCCAGATGTGAGAGGAGGACCTTCTCCTCAACAGTCACCAAGGAAGAATTCCATCGAGCTGCAAACGTCGAATTTGGGACAAGAATCAGGCAGCAGAAATAACAGTCCAGTGTACTCTGGCGCTGTAACCGTCATGAGTGGGATCGAAGAGATGATTGAAGCAAATAACAATCTTGTGCCTCCTCCACCTCCACCACCTCCACCTCCACCCATTCTCAAAGAGCTCCAGCATTTGGCTATGCCTCCTCCACCACCACCTGCACCTCTCTATCGCCCAAATTTCAACAACGAAACTAACACAAATTCCATCGTCTCAGGGGTATCCCAAGTCTCCTCAGCCTCTGGCGTCATCGAAATTGTAATGGACGACGACCAACCCAGCACAGCACCAAACCTCAGTCTCGAAGTGCCCCCTCTACCACCCAAGCAGCAGCATCGCCCAATGATGCACAGCCGCGGGCGTAGCGAAAACGAAAACACAATTAGCAACCGCATTTCGCGCGCCGCAGAACGTTTCCGCAGCGCCAGTCGAGGTCGCAACTCGCCTGGTGTAGAACGCACCAAAAGTCCATTGGAACAAACAGTCAGTCCATATGAAAGCGTGGCTCCCAATGCCGTATGGTCACAACCTCTTCGCAGCCAAACTTATCCTCGCGAACCCAAGTCCGCGGGGCCCCTGCGAATGGATGGAGGAATGATCTAAAGATTTTAATCCATCTCCTGCCCACTCAGTTCAATTTTCTTGAAACATTCAGTATATACGTAACATACCATTCAGCGTTTTTTTGTTCGATACCCTCCTTTCTCTCGAATATTCATCTTCGATGTTTATTCGGAAGAGGTCTTTATCATTTTGCATCTTTGGCGGGTTTTATTAGGATTTGAGAAGTCTTTTTACTTCTTTATGAATTCACGAATTCCCTTTTATTATGTTATCAGCGATGATCAATTTTCCTTGCATGTATCTCTACTTCTTGACTATCTTTGAATGCATCCACTGTTTATACTAAAGCGACAATTTGTTCCACTCTTCTTTTCTTTTTTTTTCTGTTTCGAGTTCTCGATTTTGAATGACATGTTCTTTGGCGGCATCCTTGTATTTTGGTTTTGATTTTTGATGACAGGGGAAAAGGATTGAAGAACGGAATGGCGATGTGAATATGATTGGTGATTATATATGGAGAATGTGGATAATGGAAGTTTGGCCTGGATAAATAACAGGCAATAACAGGCAACATGATGACGAGGATGATGGGGAAAAGCTTGATCGTATATTTCTCGCCTCACGGCTGGCTATCTGATAGTTTTATAATGACGATCTCTTCTTTTTGACCATATGCATAATGACAATTACCAAATAATATTTTTTTTTTCTCTTTAACGAATTTTGATTTACATGCCCATCAGCTTTAGCGGTAGATCTGATACATTTCTTACTTCAAGATATTAAATACACAAACATCAAGATTCAGATCTTTCTTCGCCCTCCTACGCATGGTCGACCGATTAAGAATCTACGTAATTAGGTATTGCACGAAACTGTTCTTGACAGGACCCACACTTTCTTATGTTCTTCTCAATCGCCTCAGTAATTACTTCGCTAATTATATAGGGAGTCAGCGAAAATGGCTGGCGGCATTTCGGACTCGCCGAATACAGAGACTGTTGTCTCAAAGATGAGCACACGTTTTCAGAGAAAAAAATATGGTCTGCTTTAGCTTTCTTTCGCCTCTAGGCAGATACTCCCGAGGTGAAAATCTAAGTGATCGATAGGTTATTGCCGAGGGAAGCGGGCAAGACCGTAAGTGAAGACAAATATAGGAATAGATAAAGTAGCCTATAGTTTGAACAGCAACTCTAATCAAACTATCAAATATGAATTTGTATCTGAATCCGGCTGAAAAATAAGTCTGTAGAGATAGGTCACCCCGCAGCTATGCCACCGAACAAAGCGTTAGTTAGCGAGGAAGGTAGTTGTTGAAAAAACGACCATTCGCCACCAAAACATTTCTCGGGAGTTAAAAATATTAGTACCACTTCTTTGTTGAAAGTTTGGGCCAAGTCTTTATCCACTCAGGATTATTCTACTTACAAAGCCTTCAACGATCGGTGGTTATGTGACCGCGAGACGGTCACATTCTATAAATTTTAATCTCCAAGTTCGGCTGAGACTTTCACTCATCCAATCTCTATAGCAAAATTAACCCGTCACTCCAAAGAAAACTATATACATTCATTCTCGGGACATGCCAAGCAAGGTGGATCTTATTGATCCCACTTCATGTCAAAATACAGCTAAATTCCCAAATTCCCTTAATTACGATTCTGCGTAGGAGAAATATTCTACTGATAATTCTCGCCTCCCAGAATTAGACATTTGGAGTTGCATGTGTCAATTCAATAACCCTGCCCCGCAAAGGCATCCAGTACCAGGTATATAATATGCCCCAACTTACCCAAAACAATAATCATAAATGGCTTCACCAATTCAAGAGAAGCCCTCTCGAGTTTTAAAGCCATCTTTTGAAACGCCGTAAATACGCCATCTTCACCAGCTGCACAATCACACAATAAGCCACAACCTGCGCAAGCAAGAATCCAATGAAACTTCTCGCCGGCGGGACCATACTGAACTTCTCCGCCACAGCTGGAACATAAACAACCACCGAGCCAAGTGCACAAAAAACGGCCGTTGTGCCCATTAAAGGCCAAGCTGGACGACTTTGCAAGAAAGGAATCTTTCTAGTACGGAGCAAATGTATGATGACTAATTGCGTAATAATTCCTTGCAGAAACCAATGTGCTTGAAATTGAGCCACGCCGTGGGGATCTTTGTGATTGCGGATTCGGTAGAGCCAAAAGTTGAGCGCGAATGTGGAGAAGTCGATGATGATGCTGGTCGGACCGACTAAGAATGAAAACAGTATGAGGTCTTTCATATCTTTTTTATTGAAATGGGATGGCGCAGCAATAGACTCTGGGTCTACATTATCCCAGGGTATCGCGACTTGGGAGAGGTCATAGATGAGACTTTGGATGCTGTCGAGGAACGGGAAGTCAGTAGCTGCCTATTTAAGAAAATATAAGGAGAAAAAAACGGTCATGTTTTGGATTCCCTAACTTTGGAGAGGACAAGAGCTCCCAGACACTCTATAGCGGTTCCCGTTCGACAACTGGGACGAGAATTAAAGAATCAAATACCTACATCAGTTGGAGTGGCGTTATGGCGGGAAATGAAAACCAGAGCGTAGCGATAATAACGCTAAAGATGTTCCCGAGATTTGCGGATAAAGCCAGCTTTAGAAATTTCAAACTTGAGTCTGTCAGAGATGTCCTCTTTATGGAAGGAAGTTTGGTGCTTGTGGAAGGAGAGGCGAGTGATGAATGGGAACATTGTTTACCTGTTTGCATGAGCAATCCGTCCGATTCTGACTCCACTAACAACTGGGGAGAGCCCCTCTCCCTCTTTTCTTGTAACAACGACATCGGCACATTCCTTTGCAGCATCTAATCCTGAACTCACCGATATGCCAACGTCGGCTTCTCTCAGAGCAATACAGTCATTAACGCCATCTCCTAACATGCCGACTGTGTGTCCCTCGACTTGAAGTGTTCTGATGACTTGCCCTTTCTGGTCGGGTGTTAGTTTCGAGAATACCTTACAGGTCTTGACAATTGCTCTAAACTGCTTATCGTTCCTCAATCTGATCCTCTCAAGCTCAGGGCCACTGATTGACAGCTCGCCTTTCTCATCAACCTCGCCAAATAAGTTTAGATCTCGGCAAACTTGCATTGCAGCAGCAGAGCTATCTCCCGTGAGAACTTTCACTTCGATCTCTAGGGTTTTCAGATCATCAATAGATTTTCTGGCATCCTGTTGCAGGGGATTGAGAAACGAAAGAAGACCCTCGACTGTCAATGTTGAATCAAGTCCGCTGAAGTCTTGATGTCTATCTTCGATGTCATCGTCCGAGATTTTTCTTGTGGCCACCATGATGACTGTATGTCCCTGGCTTTCCATTGATGACGATCTTAAAGTGAGTTCTTGGCGGTGTGATTCGGTAAGAGGCACAACTTTTTTCTCAAAACGAAGATTTTCACAAAGACCTAATATTTCTGAGAACGCGCCCTTACAGATCAAGATTTTATCCCCGTTTGCATCTTCAACAAGAGCGCTTGATCGACGACTCTCATAAGTGAAGGGAATTACACCGACTTTACGCACTATATTTCCTTCTTGGTCTTCGCTTCGGCTACGACGGAGGATTTCGATATCAATTAGGCTATTCCCATCTTGGCATTTGGCATTATAATAAGCCAGTTTGAGGACGGAAGCATTTCGATCGCCTGAAGCATCAACGACGTGTGACAACTCTTTCTCTTCCGTTGTCAAAGTTCCAGTCTATGAGAAGGTTAGCGTCTATTGCCTAAAGCCCATAGTTTTTTGCACCAGACTAACTTTATCGCTGCAAAGCACAGTCATTACGCCCATATTCTGTATCGAGGGGAGCTTCTTGATAACTGCCCCTTGTCCTTTAAGAAGGAAGGCAGCTCGCCCCTGATTGAGGACTTGAATTGATGGAAGCATTTCTGGGACCAAGCCAGCGGCAATAGTCAAAGCGAACGAAAGCGAGCTGATCCACTCCTTGGTAGTTGACCATCGGAGAACAAGAATCTATATGAATTAGCAAGTAAATTAATTCAATTTGAGAAGGCAGTATCTTACTATGGGGGTCAATATAACTGAGATGCAAGTCATTGCCCAACAGATATTAGAAATGCTTCTTTCAACTATGAATAATAACGCCAGTCAGAATTACCCCAATATTGAAGACGAGGAGAGGTGAAGAATATTTCATGGAATGTGAACGTTTTTGAAGAGACATGTCTTTTCTTTTTTGAACATTCACTATGTCCTAACTTAGAAGGAGAAGAAACGGTAGAAGGAGCTGAAAAGATTCTACCGTTTAGTTCTAGTTGTTCCGAGTTCCCTTGGAAATTCATCCCTAACCTAGAGAGAAATTGTACCGAGAGACTAGTCACTTACAGGAGTTCTGCCGTCGTTTCTTGTTCAACTGCTTCATAATTGAAGCCATATAAACATCTATCTCTTTATTAGGACATTATTATCCTAGAATAATGCTTACTTACTGTTGCCGGTTTCTAGAACAATAGCGTGCCCACTTCCTGAGATAACATTGGTTCCCATTAGAAGAAGGTTTTCCTGATCAAAAATAGTTCCATCGGGCGTCTGGGTCCAAGTGACAGACTTGCGCTGTGGTTCATTCTCGCCGGTGAGGCTACATGAAGTTAGTGAGATCTGATTTCTTGGTTGAGATGAGAAGTTGAAGAATGGAAATTTTGCTCGTACCTTGACTGGCTAACAGAAAGATAGGATGACGCCAAGACCATGCAGTCTGCTGGGACAACAGCACCTGCGCTAAGAGATACTATATCTCCTGGCACTAATGTTTTCTCTTCAACTTCCTTGGCCTGAATAGATATTTCCTGCCTTAAAACCCAAGCCTTTCTCCCCTCTTCACAGTTACCGTACTCCTTGCCATCTTTGTATAATTCAAATGCTAATGTTACCGAAGAAGGACCAATTAGGGCAATTAGCACCGTGCCAAATTGAGTCCAATCTCTGTTGTCCGGAAATGCGACGGCAATAATGGCGACTGTTAATAAGACAAGATTGACTGGGGTGCAAAAGTTCCAAATGACGCGTAGGTACCAGGCTGGAGCCTGCTTTTTCTGTAGTATATTTGCTCCAGCTCTCTTCAGACGACGCGCCGCTTCTTCATTGCTGAGTCCATGCTGACCTGTTCCAAACCATCCTAGGACAATTTCAGGTGCTGTAGTCACATAGTGCTTGAGTTTTGCTTCGCATAGACTTAGCCGCTCAGGGGGGGCATTCTGCCAGTTGCCAGATTTATCTGCAATATGTCAGAGACGCTGTCCCGGGGTATTGGTGGAAGAGTCACATGCCTTCTAACAATACCCCGGGACAGC
>Ga0302320_10021415_pt1 | contig 12833 bp, 24 predicted proteins | sample Bog_T0_3_FD_202130 | JGI IMG/M metagenome (GOLD analysis project Ga0302320, IMG submission 202130) | Peat permafrost microbial communities from Stordalen Mire near Abisko, Sweden - Bog_T0_3 | ecosystem: Environmental > Terrestrial > Soil > Wetlands > Peat | place: Sweden: Abisko, Stordalen Mire...
GAAACAAGAGATGGGAATCGGAGCGAACGTCAGTTTCTTTCCGCCGCAATGGCGACAGCCCGGTAAGTACGTTCCTTCGATTGCCGGATTAGAGTGCATCGAAAAACCTCCCAAAAAAATCCAGTCATTTTTTCAGTTCGTTAGCAGTAAGTTCCCCATACCCCGCTGTGGCATTATCGGGCCTTGAGTTTTCTGGAGAACATAAGGTTCCATCGTCCTCTCTTGAGACTGTCACCGCCGTTGATCCGGAGCGACAGCACGCGCATAAGGTTAAGACTCTCCCTCTTTCGGTCGGAACCCAAAACGGCTTGAATTGCAACCAACTCGGAAGGTAGGAGCGCAATGCGGATTCTGATAACTCGATGCCATCCTTTTCGAGTTCTAACGTCACAAACGTAAGCCGGTGGCAGGTTGCACACTCGAAGTAAAAACCAAAGATTCCGCAGTTCTGGAGTCGCAGGTGTATCGAAGTCGAGAAAAATGGATTTTTCATCTTGCTTTTCTCCTAGTACGCCGATTGAGTCGAATTGAATCGCGCCGGGTAACTCTACCTTCCCCGCCTTGGACCGCAGTGTCCAACAACCCCTTTGGCATTTTTGGCCTTTTTTTGAAGTCTTTCCCATTGCGACTGTACTCCAGCATTCTTGCCCGCCATTGGTTCGAGGGCCATTTCTTCCCCGCCGCCCGATCTCGAATCGCTTGAAGTGCCTCTTCGTCGGTTACCCCTCCGGGCGCGAAAACATGAAACTGGAAAGTGATTAGGTTGCGTTTCCTCCCGCCGCCGTAATCGAAATGCACAACAAACTCCAACCCCTTCCCAGTTTTTTCCCTTACCTCGAATTCGTAATACTGCCCGCGCTTGGAGAACCTCCCCGCAGAATTCCGTCGGGAGATGATCCGGGCATCCCCGTATTGACGCTGGAGCGCCCGCAGATGGCGATTCGCTAAGGCGCGGCTCCGATGTTGGCCGGAAACAATCATCCTTCGTCCCTATGCCTTATGCGGTTTTGGTTCCAATTCTGGAATAGTTCCGCTTGAGCGTGGTCACGAATCGCCCGAAGTTCCTCTTCTTGGGTCGGTTGCTTCTCTTCTCTCGATCTTTCATCCGGTGGCGGGCTTTGTGACAACTCCTGCATCTCGCCCTTACTCTTAGCGCCCATCTGTATCCCCATTCGTGGTCATACTCGCTTGGCCCCACTCCACAATCGAAGCATGGGAGGTAATACGGGTGGTCTAGTTCCCCTCTTCGGATCGCGCGGAAAACTTTGTGGTGAGCCGAATCCGCTTTTTTGTTTTTCGTCCCCATTTGTTAGGTTTCATCTTCGGGCATCCCTCCACGGGACAGCAATACGCGGTAAAACCATCGAACTGCCGCAACTCCATCGCTACCCGGTGGAGGGAACACTCCCGAAAGGCCATTGGCCCTATGCCTTGGAATAGCTCAAGCGGTCGCCGTCGTCTGGATCGCTTGTCTTTCCAATGAGCACTTTCTTTCCGGCCCACTTCTTTTCCTCTTCTCCGAACAATTCTACGAGATCAGCGAGGGCATCGGAAGTTGGTTTGTATCCCTTGCTGTACTTCTGCCCGTCAGCGGAGAAATAAACCACGTACGGGTTCCCGTAACTGTCGGGTTTGTCGGTTGTCACTTTTTCGATGGTGAAAACCACGCCCTTTGCAGTGACGTGAGAGAGGTTAAGAAACTGAATTCCTTTGTTGGTTGCGCCACTTTGAGCGGGCGTATTGCGCTGAATTTTAATCATGGTATCCTTTTGGTTTTGATTTTGGTTTTGGGTCCACTCTCTAACAGATACTCCCCTACATCTTGGACAGAAACATATAGGAGAGTGTGGTCCCTCGCATCCTTGAAAAGTTCCACGGTTAGGACCAACTTTAGCCGGGGAATCTTTCTTGTGAACGGCACCGCACCGTTGACAAAATTCATTGGAGATTATCTCCCTCTGCCGGTCCAGCATCCTCTTCGTCGCGCTGGACCGTCGCATCAGCTTCGCCATCGGGATTTCTTTCTCCGCTATCAACAATTTCAGGGTCTGCCAAGGCTCCCTCTTCTGTAGTCCGGCCTTCGGTTTGGAAGTCGTAGACATAAGGCTTTTGGCCTTTTTCGATGATGACGGCTTGGGGGACTTGCTCAACCGTCGCAGTAGAATCATTGTACAGAAGCGGGCGGAGGTTTGCAACTAATTTCGCGCATCTCCATCGGCTTTCTATCGCGTCAAGGTCGCGTGCCTCATTCGTCTGGAAAAGCACAACCATGCGACAGCCGCCGGTGAATAGCTTATGCACGTCAGCAATCCTCTGCGATGCGGCGAGGAACCCTAGCTTATCTTTCCTCGCAAACCGGAGCAACATTTCAATATCTTCAGTCAGAGAGGATACAGGACAAATGTCTGCAACTTCATCGCAAACTAGCAACTTCGGAGTGTCTTTCCACCACAACACATTCAGGACGTGGGTGAAATCCAACTCCCGATTGCGACCGGGAACGTAGACAAGTCGGAAAAAATATGGGTTCGCCTTGATTTTTTCATTTAACAATTTCGGGTTCGCCCATATTTCTTGATGTGCTCCGTCAGCGTATTCTCCCGTTGAATCGAAGATGACGTGCCGGTTGTCCGACTGGAGCCATTGCTTGATTAGATGGGTTTTCCCGCTGGCAACCGGCCCACATACGAATGTCATCTTGCAATCGGGAAGTGTCAGCATCTATACGCTACCCGCTTTCTGGTTTTCCAACTCTTGCGCGTCGGTTATTTCCTCTTCCCCGAACCCGAAGAGATCGCCTAGCTTTTTCATCCAATTTTCCGCATTCTTTTTCGCCGCCCGCTTAAAGATCAGCGTTCCCAAGAGGGCGAAGAAATACAGGGTCATGGAAAGCCAATGACGGGAAGGGTCAAGCACGGGGTATTTCTTGGAACAAACGTAAGAGAACCCGTCAATGTCGTCCATCTCTTCCGGCTCCAGCTTCCATTCGTCATCTTGAGTGATCGCCGCCGCCGTATCGAATCCGCCCTTGACCGTGGTGGAAATGCTTTTGTTCCGCATCTTCTCAATATGCTTGCGGTAAATCGGGTCTTGCATCAAAGGATCGTCGGTTGCAACGGGAGCCGCCGACTCTCCCCGCGCCTTTGCCATCTCTTCTTTTGAACGGCGCGGCTTGCGGACCTTTTTCGGTTCGTCGCCTTCGGCGGCTTGCATTGTATTTTCGGGAAGGTTCTCTTCCATCTCAGACACGGAGGAAAACCCGGTCATGTTCTTAATCGGTTCGGGAACCGTCGCCTGTACGGTTCCGCCATCGGGGGGAGGGGTTGCCTTTGTTCTCGCCATATTATTTCATAACCGCCTTAGACAGAGATTTGAAAACACTCCGCTTTTTTGGAGTGAGAGTCGGTTCGGGAGCCGGTTCGGGAATCGGTTCGGGAGGCAGCGAGGCTTTGCGACGTTTTTCCGCAATCGTCATCGCCCGTGTGACCACTTGAACCTCTTCGTCTAGGTCCGCGAAAACTACTCCGCATTTCGGACATTTGGTTTCGTTGGAGCCGATTTCTTGGTCGCAACCTTCACAGATTTTTGTTTCATCCGCCATTGTTTTTCACCTTCCGAATAAATTTTGGCAAAACACATTCCCATGAGAAATTGCGTTATCATGGCTCCGAAGGCCAGTTGGAGATCGTTAAAGAACTTGCCCGGTTGCTTTCCTTGACATTTTATTGCAAAAGTTTGGGCTTTGTAAACGAAAATTTCAAACGTCATTCCCTTCATAAACTCATTACCTCCCCGTCTGCCGCTAGAAAGTCGGCATATGCCGCAATTACTCTAAAATCTTTTTCGGTCGCAACCTTCCGCCTGTCCCTCGCCGCAACCGCCATGACCAACCGCCTTACTTGATGATGAACGCGGAACCCTATGTCCTCTTGCTTGATCTGCGCTGCAAGATGGCGACACGCATGGGCGATTTTCTTGGGGAGTACCACCTTGATATAGTCGCTATCCTCTGGATTACGAATCGGCTTTTCTTTCTTATGCTCCTCCCCTCGCTCAATTGCATCATGGATTTTGATTAGGGTTGCCTTTTTATACTCAAAGCGAAAAACAAGGAATCGCGTGTTCAAGCCGCCTGACACGAAAATTTTATTGATACGGTTAAACTCCTGAGGGGGGATGGCGGAGATCATGGCGAACCGGCGGTTAATCTTCGCTCCGCTAAAAGGGTCGTTGAAAATCCCCTCTTCCAGAAGATTGCGAAGTGCTTGAGTTGTAGTTCCCACTACGGTTGCCTTGTGCGAAAAAATCGCTTGCATGTCCGATAGCAGGATGATCCTTTTTTTCGCATCCGCCATGATGTTGCTTAAATCGCGCGTGGTCATGTCGGTTATAAAAATTGAGATGGGCGACTCCATCCGCTTCAATAGCTCAGACTTTCCCGAACTGGAATCTGCAACGATGATTACCGATACTGGCATCTCCCCTTCGAGTACTCCCGTCCATAAGACGATGTTTAGAAAATCCAAAATCGGGTCAACTCCAATCACTTACTAACCTCCCTCAGTTCCATTCCGAATACTAAGCGCGGGCCAATGATTCGTCAAGCGGTTTTGACGGTGGCAGAATTCCGTAGGGGTAGGGTCAAAAAAGGCGGCTTTTGGGAGAACCCCACTGGTGGCAGTAACTGGGAGGGGGAGTACCCCGTTCCGAGGCTACCCCGTTCCGCAGAGTGGGGGGAAGCTTTTAAGGCCAAAAAAAGACCCTACCCCTCCCCTTTACTCTTGCGAGAAACTAATGTCAAGAAAATAAAATATTTTACGATCATAAGATATGGAACGTTGTCAAGAGAATAATGCAATTAAGCGAAGAAATGTAAACGAACCCCGTCCAATACGCTTTCATGGGATGATTGTCAAGAGAATAATAAGGGAGAGTGTCAGAAATATGTGCAATTATTTTCACGTTAACCATTGACGCAATAACGCCACTTTCGTAACATTCTTATAGGAGATTTGACTTATGGAATTTGTTGCGGTTTTTGCACTCTCTGCGATTGTGGCGATGATCCTTAATTACGTGCAACCGAAAGTGTTCTCCGCTTCGCAGACCCAATCGCTTCAAAAAAATTACTTCGGTCGGACACTCCTGACTACGGTGGTCATCTTCGGGGCCATTGTACTCGCTGGAGTGATTTTCAAAGTCACCGAAGATGTAGTCTAACCAGAAACGCTTCACGAACCTTCCCGCGTTCATTCACGGGAAAGAAAGAAGAGAAAAAGATTATGGGTTCTACCTCCTCCGCCCTCGCATCGACTCCCCAACAGATTCCACCGCAATTTCGATATAAGCGGCTGTATTCCTTCCCGTACCCCATCGGTACGGATTCAACCGTTCCCATCGCAACTCCCATCGAGTTAACCAAGTACGCGCAAACCGATTATTTCTCGCGCCTGTTGGTCATCCTCTCCGGCACTGTCACCATGACCGGTACGACTGCCGCTGCCGGTACTCCGACTGGATTCGAGAACCCCGAAGCATTGCTGGTTTCGGCATTGCTCCAAACGACTCCCCAGTTGAACGGCGTTACCCCGGTTAACCAAGTTTCCGCCCGTGGTCTGATTTACGATTCCATGTTTCAGCGCGGATACATCAAACGCTCCGCAACTCCCATCCTCAACACAACCGCCGCAAGCGGAACCCCGCAGAGTGTATTTGTCGTTTACGAGATTTATTTCAAACGCCCGTTCTTCCGCAAAGGGGCGGAGTACGATCACGCGATTGCGAAGTATTCCAGCGACTTGCTCACTCTGCAATTCGGCGGATCGAATCAATTGTTTGTCGGAAATACCAACACGTTTGTTTTCGGCGGCTTGAACGTGTCGATTTTCGCGGACAGTGATCTCAACAACAACGTCAACCGAATTCACAATACGGAATTTTTTGAGCGGACGTACCCCATTACGGCCACTCAAACCGATTTTCCGATTGACACCTTGCCGCAAGGATACCTCTATACCGATTTGGTTTTCCTCGCGGAAGTCAATAACGTGCTTTCCAATGCCCTCATTGGCAACCTTGACATTGAAGGCGGCGGGCGTGTTTGGCTTTCTCAAGGCGACAACAACGGGCCAGTGCTCCAGTCGATTGCTCAATTCCGGTCGGTCATCACCGATCCGAATTACAACTCAACCGGCATTTACCCTGTAACCTTGCGCGACGGCATGATGACGAAGGGTATTGATTCCCTCTCTTCGCCGCTTTCCCTCAAGGTGAATGTGACGTTTACGGCGGGGTCTATAAACACTATCCGCCTTATCGGCCGCCGCATGGTCCCCGGTCAGCCGGTTCACTCTAATCCCCGACTCCGTTCCACTTCGTAGTTCGGGGTTCAAGTCTGGGGTGTTGGGGTAAAACCCAACTCCCCAGTTCACAAACACAAGAGGGGACAAAAGATGATTGCTTTACAGGGTCAAAACTACAATCCGCTTTCAACGGTTGGGGCATTTGGGGTCAGAAAACCCACTACCGTGTCAACCTTGAAGTTTTCAACCGGCCCCGCTCCCGTGGTCGCCCGCGCATTCCCTAGCACCGTACAGACTCCCGTAGTCAGCCCGACTTCTGGATTGCATAATCAAATTGATAGCCAAGTGGCGCAAACGAATGCGGCGAACGTCGCAGGGGTTCCGGTTCCTACGGTTTTCCATCCAACGGTCGCCAGTGTTACCAGTGCGGTCAAGAGCGCGGCTAAGATGACGGGCGGCTTGAATGCGACCAACCTTTCTACTTGGCTTGGAATCGGCGCGTCTGTCGTTGTAATTTTCGCTTTCATCGGATTACGGAAGGTTTAACTCCTATGTGCATGACGGATGACGAAACTAACGATTGTGGCGGCGGGCTTTCTTCCAATTACGATACGGGAGGGGCGACGGCGGATGTTCTTACTCAACTTGCGCCTGTCACTCCCCCAATGAAGGGGAAAAAGTCGAAGGGTATCTGCCCCAAGTGTCTCATGTTCTGGAGCGTGGTTTTGGTTGCGGCGATTGCCGCGCTGGTTTTCTTTAAGAGGAAATGAAGTAATGTCAACGGCGGTTGAGACTCAAGAAATTTCGTCAACGGAGCACACAGCGGCCAAGGCTCTATCTTTTATTCCCGTGGTCGGGCCGATCCTCGCGGGGATTGCCAACTCCGTGTTGAGTATTTTCGGCGCATCTCACTCCGCTGCCGTGCAGAAAGAAGCGGCGACGATTAACCAAGTCATGCCGAATTTTTACTCCCAAGTGCAGACTGTGATTGCTGCGGCAAACGAAGATGCGATTACCCCATCCGAAGCTATCGCGGACTTGACCGCAATCCAAGCCGCTTATTACGCTGGAGTGGCAAGCATTATCAAGCAAAACGGAAAGTGTCTGCCGGTCGGCGGCGGTTGCGCGTATTCATCGAACGGGCAACCTACTACAAATTGTGCTTCCGGGTCAACATGCAATGCGGCTTGCTCTATCGGTTGCACCTTGGTTACTCCGGGGATCGCCGCTTTAATCGCCATCATCGAAAAGGGCGGCGGAACATTCACGTTTCACTCCATGCCCGCGAACGGGGCGATTTCGGCGCAGCCCGCCGTAACTGTTACCTACAAAGCGCCGGGAGTCTTGACAAAATTCGAGCATTATCTTGATTTAATCGAGGCGAAACTGTGATTACCTTTGACGATAATGACGTGCAATCCCTTTGCTTGTGCGCGTGGAAAGAGGCTCGGGGGGAAGGTACAGTGGGGATGCTTGCGGTCATGCAAGTCATTTGTCGGCGGGCGGCGATTTGGTACGGTGGACACGAAGGGTCAATCCATGAGGCTGTATTCGGGAAAAACCAGTTTTCGAGCATGAGCGTGCCGACCGATCCTGAATTCAATCTTGAGCCGCTTGACGGGGATGCCTCTTACGGATTTTGCCAAGGGTGCGCGGTTGCGGTCATCGAAGGAACACAGCCGGACGTAACCGGGGCGGCACTTTATTACGCGAATTTGAAGCAGGTAACGTCTGGATGGTTTGTTGACAACATTGTTAACAATCCTTCCGAACATCCACAAACGGCGGTCATTGGCCGTCAAACCTTTTTCGCATAGGAGAAAAAATGAAACATCATCATTGGCTTTGGATCGCAATCGGGGTTGTCGCGCTGTATCTTGGTTATAGCTGGTACTCTTCGCAGGGTACAATTCCTGTAGCAACGTCCTAGCTTCGGGGCGGGCCGGGAAAATCCAATTCAAGGGAGAATAGAACCGATGAAGTATCTGAAAAATCTGAAAGTTCTCTACATCGTCCTAGTCGTATTTGGCCTGTATCTGGCGTATAGCTGGTATCAGAGCAATGCGGCAGGAACCAATTCGGCGGTCACAGCAAGCGGTTCGCTGTAGCAACGGGGAAGGCGGAAGAACAATGAAAATTCCATTTATCCAACTCGCGGGCGTAAAGCGGAAAAAGGTTAGCTCAACCGGATCGAAGGCGACAGCCCTAAATCTCCGCCAAACTCCCAGTCCGGGCCTAGCACAAGGGTCCGGCTCCCTCCAAGCGAATGAGGCGATTAGTTACGGTTCGGTTCCATTGAATTACGTACACTCTTCGGTTCCTCGCAAGGCGAACGTGGGAAAACCGCTCCATCAGCGGACAAACTTCGTAGTCCCTACGGCGCAGCGAAAGAAGGCGCAACCCGTGCCGCAGGTCAGTCACGGTCGGCACGTTTAAGGGGGAATGATGGCGTTTAGCGACGATCTCGACACGGTAGACATTATTCTGGTATTCGGGGGAGTGGCCGGGTTGGCATACCTCGCATACTGGATTTATCAGAACTTGGGCGGGGGAGCCGCCGATCCGGGCGGCGGCGCTCCCTCCACGGGGATACTTTCCGCCCTCGACAACCAACTTGAAATTGGCGCAAGTTCACTTTCGCAGTCGGATGCGACTCAACAATTCCTGTCGAATCCGTTCTCTTCGCTGGGAACAATTCTCAAGGGATGGTGGGACGATCTTACCGGGGGAGGCGGTGGCTCATCGTCTGTAGATGACGCAGACGCAGCCATTGGCGGATAACAAACCAAAAGGGAGAATTTGAGAAATGAAAACATCCATCGTTTTAGGCGGGCTTGGAATCGGAGCATTGCTCTTAATTGTGCTTCTTAAATCCAATTCTTCTTCCGGCTCCGCTATTGTAAGGTCGCCCGCGAACACTACCGCAACCGCTTCGGGTCTATCTTCGGCTCTTGCCCTCGCGGGTAGCAGTTCCGCGCTTGGCTCCATTGACGGAGTCTTGGGTTTCGACTCTTCCAGCGACTCAACCGACGATTACGATCTTAGCTCCAGCGGGTCGGATGATAGCTTTGATCTGTAGGGGAAGGGGATGACGGCCCATGAACTTACAACCCTGTTTGTTAGCGGACTCGCTATTACTCTTAGCGGCCTTGCTAGTTTGCTTTTCTCTTGGTTACGGGATGATATTAGAAAACTCGCGGCGGCGGTTGCATCGCTGCGGCAAGAATTCTCCGATGCAAAAGAAGAGCAAAGCGAAATACATGGTATTCTCAAAGGGAAGGGTATCTTGTGACCGGCATTGAAGATATTATCGGCGGAAGTCTCGAAGAGGGGATTGCAAAAATCATTTCTCTCTTTAAGGTTGATCCTAACCTAGCCCTCTCCAAGTCAACGGAGCTAACCGAATTGCGATTAAAGATCGCCGGGGATGCGGCGGTCGCGGTCGCGGCTCAAGTCGAGGGGCAGTTAGATGTTAACAAAAGTGAGGCGGGGAACACTGATAGATTTACTTCTCGCTGGAGGCCGATGGTCGGCTATATCTGCGGTTTCGCTTTGGCGAGTAATTTTATTGTCGCGCCTTTTTTCACTTGGATTAGTGGGATGATGGGCTACAAAATCATCTACCCCACTTTGGACGTAAGCACGATGATGCCGATCCTGCTAGGCATGTTAGGCCTTGGATCGCTCCACGCTTACGAGAACGTGCAAGGGGGGAAGTAAATCATGGCTTGCGAACCGGAAGAGGTTTATCAAGTAACCAACCTTGTAGGGGTTGGCGGCGGGGTTGCGAATGCAATCAAGGTTGCGAAGTGTTCCGGCGGGCGTATGCGCGTGAAGGAAATCGCCGTCCAAGTGGTACTAGGCGCGGGCGCGACTCCGGGCGCGACCATCCAATTTTTCGAGGGTCGTCCATCGGCTCAAAGTATCGGGAATCCGATTTCCTTGCAATGTTTCGTCCAACAGTATCAGCTTTGGTCAAAACCGGGTAAGGTGGTCAAGGATGATATTTATATTGTCATCATCGAATCAAGTATTACCTTGAACGTGGAATGTCGCACGGAAGCATTGAACGACTAAGGCCATGAGAAATCAGAACGGAACAATGCCACAAAAGGCCCAAAACACTCTCTCCGGTACGGGGAACGGTGGAGGGAGTATCCCATCGCCCGATGTTGCCCGTTACATTTTATGGGAAGCTGTGCCGAACGAATCGCTTGACAATTTCCTAGCGACCAACGATGTAATCGGAGGGAATGGCGGAGTTTTCACCGTTCCCCCAACCGCGAATAGCAACCCCGCCTTGCGGATGCAATCCCAGGAAGCGGCGAATGATTTTGTTGAAGGCGCGGCTCAGATTTGGCCCGACCGTCGCGTCACTTTCAAAACGGCTTGCTATGCGGGCTATTACACTCTTCCTGATTTCGCGGGTCCGGCGGTAACAGCCGCCTTGGGGATTGTTGACGGCGGTTTGGCGGATGGTTGTTGGTTCGGTTTCGTGAAAAATGCTGGAGCCGACACATTAAGCAATTGGATATTCAATTGCTCCAGCGGCGGGGTAGTTACGGCAGTCGATACAGGCATACCCGTTTCGCCGGGCGCGGTTCCCTCTAACACTTCTCCCATCGTCAACGGTCATCGCTACGAACTGGAATTCACGCTGGAGAATGGAGTCGCAACCGCCTTGATTGACGGAGAAATCGCGGCGGTTATTAATACGAACATCCCCACCGGGGTTGTGCTTTTTCCATATCTCATCATCGCCACTTCCACCACTCCAGCGGGCAACGCTTACTTGACGGTTGAGTATGTTTATGTGGAGAACGCTACTCCATGAAACGTCAAAACCTAAACCAGATGACGCAGCCCATTGGAGAAAAACAGAATGTTCTCTCCAATCCCGCAGGGTCCGGGGGAGGCGGAGGGACGGCGCTAACGATCCGTGACAATTCAGGCGCGGGCGGCTTGACCATCGTGGGAACGCTGGTAACTCTTCCGGTTGCGGTAACATCCTCTGCGATGGTTTTTCGCAATGGTCAACTTTTGGGGTTGACGTTGAACTATACAGTTTCAGGCGACACGATCACGATTGCTGGATTACTCTCAACCGATTATGTGGCGGTGATTCAATGAAACGAATTTTGGCGGCGGTTCTTTTTCTCTCTTCGGCTCTATCCTTCCCGCAAGTATCGAACGTCTTGCAATTCTCGCAAGGCGGTTGGGGCGGTTCGTCAAATTGCACGATGAATTTTTCAACCGGGTTGGTTACGTGTTCCGCATATCCCACTCTCACGGGTACGATTGTTGCGAATGAAGTGGCGGTTTTCACAAACGCGAATACGCTCAAGGGCGTTACCAACATTCCGACATTCGGGTGTATTCCGGTTGCGGGGCAGCTTGCTTTCTTCTCAAGTTCAACAAACTTGAATTGTGTGGCGAATTTGTCCTATAGCACGGGCATCCTCTCCGTAAACAATGGCCTTACCCTCGGAAATAGCGCGGGGAGCGGTCAAGGAATCCTCCGCATTTACAACGGCGCAGCGACTCCGGGGACGGCAACCTTTGAGTATGCGGGTACAACTTCCGTAAATACCCTTTTCTTTTTCGAGAATCCGGGCGGTTCGGTTTTTCCGGTGATCTCCGCAACATCTCCAATTACCGATACAAGCGGGGTTGCGGGTTGCGCGACTTGCGTTACTAGCGTCACTGCGACGGCTCCCCTCTCTTCTACCGGGGGGACAACCCCGGTGATCTCTTGCCCGACATGCGGCGGCGCCGGCGGAGTTACGTCAGTGACGGGGATTGCTCCAATCGTTTCCAGTGGGGGGACTACTCCAACGATTTCCTGTCCGACGTGTTCGGTCGGACTTCCCGCATCGGGAAACGGCTCCCTCGCCCAAACTACGAATCAAGTCGGGGGAACGGATACGGCGGATGACATTGCGTCTTACGATGGAGCGGGGAATACGCAAGACAGCGGAATAGGAATTTCTTCGATTCCGTTTGTGTCTTTTTTTGCCGCATCTTCGACTCTCAACACTTCTTCCGTACAAACCTTGGCAACGGGTTTCGGTTCCAAGAATGGTTTTGAGTGTGCGGGGACTTATTCGATTACGGCGGGTACTCTCCCCACTCTCATCTTGGAGGCAAGGGTAGGTGTTTCAACGGGAGCCGCCCAAGCGAGTATCAATACAACCCTGACCGGAACTAGCACGCAAGGCGCGGCGACTTTAACTACTACCTATGGGGCTATACTCACGGGCGGAACGGTTACAACCGTGACAAATGCCCCTTGGAGTATATCGGGAACGGGGCAGGGCGTGCTTGTAGGAGCGAAGCTAGGCGGAACCGGGACGGCGGGAACTATAAATGTCGGCTCGTATTGTGTTTTTTATTGACAACGGGCAAGCGACTTTAGTAACATTACGAAAGTGGGAGGAAACCACATGAAAGAACTTTTCACGCATCACATTCAGTTTTGGGTTGGCCTTTTCGGCGGCGGTTTGGCCGGATACCTGTATGGCTCTTGGGTTC
>Ga0302320_10021416_pt1 | contig 12833 bp, 11 predicted proteins | sample Bog_T0_3_FD_202130 | JGI IMG/M metagenome (GOLD analysis project Ga0302320, IMG submission 202130) | Peat permafrost microbial communities from Stordalen Mire near Abisko, Sweden - Bog_T0_3 | ecosystem: Environmental > Terrestrial > Soil > Wetlands > Peat | place: Sweden: Abisko, Stordalen Mire...
TTGCGGAGAGTAAAGTATCCCCGGTACATCGGAAGTAGCTCTTCCTGCGACATCGCCATCCGCTCGCGTTCGTTGTCGTAGATCAACAGTAGATATTGCATCGTCGCCAGGCCTCCTTGCCTGTTGTACTGGCTAGTCGTGCCCGATGGCCAATTTTCGACATCTCGACGCAATAATCTTTTCCGGTCTTGCATTACCGGGTGCTACCTCCGGGAGACCCTATCGCCATGGTCGCAGTCAGGACGCCGCCCTCTTGACAGCGCTCATATAATCGAAGCAGACAAAGACAGCGCGGCCAAGGTCAGGCTCTTCGCACTCCGGCTCAGAGCCGGCACAAAGATTCGGACACTTTGACAACCGAAACCCAACCCTCAGGTCATACCAGAATGCTATATCTTAAAGATATTTCCTTAAGATATATGGTCTCGATGGGTCCGCGGAAAACAAAGGGATTATCGCTCAGCCTTCGACCCAGGCGACAGCTGGGGTCCAACGCTAAGTCCTTATTGCTGCCAACTTTGCGGGGAAACAGGGGGGGGAGGGGGCAGGCGCAGCCAGAATCGCTATCACCCACTCCCTACTCCCTATTCCCTGGCTTTAGAAGGTGAACGAGGCCTGCACCTGAATTCTGCGAATCGCACTATCGCCGGTATAAGCTCCACCCGTAACCTGCGTGGACTGCCCGAACTTCGGCGAACTGAGCGTACCGATGGGCGTGGCGAGGTCAGTGTTGTTGAACAGGTTGTTCACTGACATGCCGACAGACAGGTTGTAGCGCTTGCCGGTGTTGCCTCCGCCGCCGCCGAACATCATCGGTCCGCCGCCGCCGCCACCACCACCGCCGCCGCCGCGGTTGTGGTTGCCACCACCGCCCGGAGGTCCACCGCCCTGGCCGTTCTGGCCGCGCCCGCTCTGGCCTGGCGTGGCATTGCGCATGGGCCCGAAGCCAAAGGTCTTGGTCAACCGGAAGTTGAGCGTGAACAGCCCCGGCCCGGTGCAGGCGTTGATCGGCACCACCGGCGATCCCGCGGGCGCCGTGCCCGCCGCCGGTGAGACGAACGTGCCGCAGCCGTTGATGGTCTGCGATCCCGTGGTTCCCGCCGGAACCAGCAGCGGCCGGTCATTGAAAATCGTATCGTGGTTCAGATCATTGCCTACGGTCACGTTGTAGGGGTTGCCGGTCTGCCCGATCATGAACGGGCTGATCTGGATATAGTGCGGCAGCGTCACGGAGCCCGCCATGAAGATGCGGCTCTTCACGTCGAAGCCGGTGCGGCCGTAGTCGGCGGCGATGTTGCCCGGCGTGGTGATGAAACCGCCGTTGCCCGACGTGTCGCCGTGCGCCGAGTTCAGCGAGTAGTACCCGAACAGCGACAGCCACTTCGCCAGCGACACACGGCCGTTCACGATCAGCTGGTTCTGGTTGAACACGCCTTCGCTGAAGTATTGATACTGCGGCCCGGTCGTCGCCGTCAGCGGCGTCTGCGTGGTCAGGTTGTAGTTGATGTTCTGCGCGGCCAGCTCATGCACTCCCTGCGAGTGCAGGTAGTTCACCGACAGGGTTCCGATCTTGCCCAGTTGCTGGTCGCCGCCGAAGGCGAACTGCACGATGTAGGGCGTGCGCAGGTTGGTGGTCTTGGAGTACACCGTCTTGGTAGCCGGCGTGGCCAGCAGCGCGCAGGAGGCCACGGTGGTGCAGGTGGGGTTCTGCAGCGTCTCCACCGTCTCCACCTTGCCGTTCTCGCGCTCCAGGGTCAATAGGGTGCCCTGTCCGATGCGGTCATAGAAGAGCCCGAAACCGCCGCGGATCACCGTCTTGGGCGCGCCCTTACCGCTGCCCACGCCGTAAGCGAAGGACACGCGCGGCGCGATGTCGTGGTGGTCGGCCGGCAGATGGTTCTGCGCCTCGTAACGCAGGCCATAGCTGATGGTCAGGTTCTGCCGCGCCTTCCAGTCGGTCTCCGCATAGAGACCAACGTCAGCCAAGGCGAAGTCGATCTTGGGAATCTGGATCGTGGTGTACGAAAACTGGCTGGCTGTGCCCGCCTGGTAGGCGGGAAGGCTGGCATAGGTGAACGATCCGTTGGTGCCGGCCGAGCTGCTCTGCGCCTCGCGTGTGGTGCGCAGCCTGCCGCCCATGCGGATGAAGTTCTTCTTCAGCTGCAGCGAGGTGTAGTTCTGCAGCTCGAAGTGGTCCTGGTGGTCGCTGGAGTTTTGCGCGCCCGATCCACCGCTGGTGAAGGCGCCGGACACACCAATGCTGGGCGCGTTGCTCTGCGCGGTCGTTGCGGTGTGCTCGCGCTCGTACTCAAAGCGCGTCTCGTTGATCAGCCGCGCGCTGTAGGTCTGCGTATCGCTCATCTGCAGTTCGTTGCTGAGCGACGTGTTGTTGTTGCCGGTTCCGGGCAATGTGAGGTTGCCGATGCCCGCATTGGTCGTGCTGTTGTTCACATACTGGTAGCGCGTGGTCAGCACGTTCTTCTCGCCCAGCGCCAGGTCCAGCCGTGGGGAGATATCGCCGCGCAGCTGCGGAAAGTAGCTGGCCAGCAGGAACGGCGTGCTCACGCAGCCCGCGCTCGCCGCTCCCGGGCCGCACAACACCGTCGGACTGGAGGTAAGCGAGAGAATCGTCGCGTTGGTGAACTCGTCGTCCTGGATCTGGCGGAACGATCCGCCCACCGAGTACGACGCGATCTTGCTCAGCGGCCCGGTGATGCTGCCGAACATAAACAGCGTGTGATACGCAGGCAGGGAGATGGTCTCCAGCGGGTTCGCGGAGTTGAACTGCGACGGGTCATAGTTGAACTGCAGGTTGCCGTGGATCTTGTCCGTGCCGGGCTTGGTGAAGACCTCCACACGTCCATAGCCCAGCCGGTCAAACTGTGCCGAGAACGGATTCTGGTTGATGCGGATCTCGCGGATGGACGACTTCGGCGGCAACTGACCGCCGGTAAACCCGTCCACATAGATCTGTCCGCCGTTCGGTCCCGCAGAGGGCCCGGCCAGCGCGCTCAGCTCGCTGGACAGCTCATCCGGATCGTCCGAAAGCGCCTCCAGGTCCTTGCCGGAGATGATCTGCGAGCTCGCATTCGCGTCGGGATCCACGCTGAGTTGCACGGAGTCCGCATCGACGTTGACTACCTGGTCGGCCACGCCGACCTGCAGCTTGGCGTCCAGCGTGGTCGCTGTCGCCGCTGGAATCTTCACATTGAGCGCCGAGTACGATGCAAACCCCGGCATCGACACCACCACGGTGTAGGTGCCCGGTGTGACCGACAGGGTGTACGTCCCGTCACTTCCCGTCTTCACCGTCTTGCCCGACCCGCTCTTAGGCGTCAGGGTCACGGTGGCTCCGGGAATCAGCTCGCCATCGGGGTCGGTGATGGTGCCATGCACGCGCGTCCCGTTCGTCGCCACAACGGCCGCCGCTGGCGCGCCGGACGTCTGGGCCGCAGGGGACGGCGCCGGCTGCGCGGTTCCGCTGCCGGTCTGTGCTCGCAACACGCCGGCTGAACCCAGGGAGAACCCCGCCAGCAACACCCATGCCTGAAATCTGTTCAAATGCATCCTCACTCCTGAACTCGTCGGTCTACAACATTGTCGAACATTGTCGCCGTCACAACATTCCCTCGTGAGCGCTAAGGCGCTCCGCCGCCGCCGCCCTCAGACGGGGCCTCGCCGCCTACACTCCAGGGCGAGAGCGTCATCTCTCCAGTCGGCGATGCCGTCAGAATCGCCTCCACTCCGGCCAGCAGCGTCACCGCCGTTGCTTTGGTGGAGTCAGCCGGCGAGGTCGCGACGATCATCACCGCATCGCCCGTCTTCAATCCGGCCAGCGTTTCGGTCGGCAGCCGCGCCAGCATCTGCGACAGGTCCGCGCCCGCGCGTCCGGCGCCACCACCTGCACCGCCATATCCGCCCGGCCCACGAGGTCCTGCGGCCCCGGGCGCTCCGCCCGCTGGAGCTGCCGACGGCGCACTACCGGCAGTGCCTGCGCTGCCCTTCATCCGCGCCGCGATCATCTGCGCCGCCATCTCTGGAATCCGCCGCACGTCACTGCTCGAAGTGACCGCCACCGTCACCGTCTTCTTTGTGGCCAGGTCCTTCAGAGTGACCGAGCCTGCCGCGGGATCGACCGCCGCCAGCAGACCTGAGTAGTTGTGAAATGTCCCCGAAACCATCTCGTCTGCGACGATCGAGCTTCCATCGGCCGACTTGGTTCCGCGCACCCGCAGTTGGTCCCCGGGCTTGATGGCGTTGACACTACTGAGCGTTGCATCCGAAAACCGTACCGAGTCGCCCGAGTAATGCCGCACCACCGTCTGCGGCGTGGACTGCACCGCAATCGTCTTCATGCCGCTGGTAATAACGATCTTGCCCGCCGCCGGGTCCGCGCTCTTCACGATGCCGCCCACGCCCTGCTGCCATGCTGTCTCTTCCGCAGCGTGGCTCTCAGCGATCGCAGCCGACTTCATCAGCACCACGCGCGTCGCCGTCAACGTCGTTCCGGTATCGCTCGTCGAGCCCGTCACCAGTGCCCGATCGCCTGCGGCCACATCGTTGAGCGTTCCCGGCGTGGCCGACTTCAGGTCCTTACTTCCGGGCGGGACCACCAGGATCTTCGCCGCAGCGGGCACATTGACGGTGTAGTCCTGCCCTGCCTGGGTGGTCAGCGTAAGCTCGCTGCCGCTGGTCGACTTCACCGTCCCCGATTGATGGGGTAACGCCGCAGCCGCAGGCGCTGTTGCCTGCGCGCGGGCCATAGGCTGCAATGGACCTGCAAGCGCCAACCCTACGACGGCGAAGATGGTTCCGGCCTGCGTCCAACGATTGTGGTTCATGAAAATGTCGTGTCCTTGCAAAGCAATGTGAGTGGCCTGTCAGTGATACGGTCGAGGCTCGAAATAGTTTCTAAAGATTCGGCAATCCCATCATTATGTTGGACTTTTTGACGAAGCTCCAGGCTACGGCAACGGCCCGCCATCCGCCATGGGCAGTTCCAGATGCGATGGATACTTCGCCGAGCCGTAGATCGAAACCGTCTCCGCATGATAGGCGCTCTCTGGCGCGGTCATGATGTTCTCCACATACATCTGCGGGTTGCGGTCGTAGAGCGGAAACCAACTCGACTGCACCTCTACCATCATCCTGTGCCCCTTCAGGAAGGTGTGATCGGCGCCGTGCAGGCTCCACTTGTATTCCACGATCTCTCCCGGCTTCACCGGCTGCGGGTTGGTAAAGCTGTTGCGGTAACGCCCGCGCAGAATCTCCTCCGCAACCATCAGTTGATAACCCGGCGAGGGTCCGTCGTCTGGATACACGTCCATCAGCTTAACGATCCAGTCCGTGTCGGTTCCCGTCGTGGCAGCAAATAGGTCCGCAACCACGTCGCCGGTCACCGTAAGATCGCTCTGCAGCACCGGCGTCGAAAACTTCGCGAGATCCTTGCGGTCGCTCACAAAGCTCTGGTCCTCGACCAGCCAGGTGCGCCACGTAGAGCCCTCGCCATAGGTGGACTGAACAGGGCGGTGACGGTAAGGAATGGGGTCAGCCGGATCGGACACATACACCGCGGCCTTTGCATCATACTTTCCGTTCGGCGCCGTAAAACTCAGTTGCTTTTCCGGAACCAGATAGGCGCGCTGCATGTGGAAGCCGGCCTTGGGCGGCCACATCGCGTAGCGGTGCCACGCATTCTCGCCGCTGCGGAAGCTCGCCGTGTCCTCCAGGTCAAAGCCCGGCTTGCCCTTCAGGTAGAACTCGAAAAACGGCGCCTCTATCTGGGCGCGGTAATACGCACCTGTCTTCTGACCGCCAAAGCTTACCGTGCCGAACTTGCCGCCCAACTGGTCGCCCGGCCCACGCGACCAGCCGCCGTGGTTCCACGGCCCCAGCACCAGAAACACCTTATGCAACGGATCGTTGGGCTTCTCATTCGGCCTCAAGGCCGCATACTCGGCCTGCGTTCCCCACATGTCCTCCTGGTCCCAATAGCCGCCCACCTCCAGCGTTGGAACCTCCGGCTTGTGCAGGTGCGGCTCCACCGCCATGTCCTGCCAGAACTTCACATAGGTCGGCTGCGAGAGAAAGACCTTCGCGGTCGGCAGTTGCGTCATCCCTGCGGCGGCCGCCGCACCGGCAAAGTTCACGTGGCTCAAAAAGAAGTTGTACTGGTCCTCCTTGGAGCTGACAACGCCATCCGTCTTCTGCGCCTCCAGTTGCTGCACATAGTCAAAGCCGTAGGTCTCGCGGAACGCCCCATTGTGGAAGAAGTCGTCGCCCAGCCAGATGTCGGTCATCGGGGCTTGCGGGCTAATAGCCTTCACAGCCGGGTGCGCGTCAATGCCGGCCATCATCGCCAGAAAGCCCGGATAGCTCACGCCCAGCACGCCCACCTTGCCATTGTTATTGGCAACGTTCTTCAGCAGCCAGTCGATGCTGTCGCGCGTGTCGGTGGTCTCATCCACGTCACTCTTGCTCTTGTGCTCGACGATGGGCCGGTTCATCACAAACGTTCCGCCCGACTCGTACCGTCCGCGGATGTCCTGGAACACAAAGATGTAACCACTCGTCGCCAGCTCCTGCTTGCCCAGCTCCACCTGCACCGGTTTAATCTCGCCCACGCCGTAAGGCGTTCGGTCCATCAGGAACGGCAACGCTGGTCCGCCGGCCTCGCTGTCCCGTGGGCGAAGGATCACGGTATGGAGTTGCACGCCGTCGCGCACCGGAATCATCGCCTCCGAACGCACGTACTCCGGCCCGTGATAGTCCTTCAGTGCCTCGGCCATCCGGGCCTGCTGCGCCGCTGCCTGCGGACTCGGCGGCGCGGGCGCGGCAGTCGTCTGCGCTTGTCCCTCGCTCGCCAGCATCACGAACAGACACACCCCACCCGCAACCGAACAACGCATGCTCAGACTCCTTATCCTTTATTTCTTGTCCTTATCCCTGCCCGGTCAGGTTCCCTTCGGGACTGGTGTTGCACTGCCAGTTGTTGCGCGCATGGGCACCATCGCAGAAGGGCCGCTTTTCGCTCATTCCGCAGCGACACAGGCTGATGGCCGGCTTGCCGGTCAGGTCCCACTCCTTGCCATCGGCGTCCTTCAGCACGATGTGCCCCTCCACCCGCAGCGGGCCGTTGGGCCGCACCGTAATATGAACCGCTTCCTCTGCCATGAATATCCTCCGTGGAACTTCCAGCATAGCAGTGGCACCAGGGAAAAGTCGCGTTGACATCGGCCATGCGCTTGGAAAATAATACCTTTCGTACTACGAAAGGATTTCCATGACCACCCAGCCCCGCATGTACCCCGTGGAAGAGGCCCTCAAAGCACAGAAATCACTGCGCGAAGCCGCCGGTCTGGGCCCGGAGCAGTTTCCTCTCCAGGCTTTTGTCGGCATGATCAGCGATGAGATCGAGTCGCTACGCCGGCGCGGCAACAGCGATGAGCAGATTGCCTCTCTGATTGGGCAGAACAGCGCTATCGAGATCAGCGCTGCCGAGATTGCCGCGTACTACGCTCCGCCGGAGCAGCGCCACGGGCACGGCGAGTAGGCTTCGGCGGCGCTTCGTCCCCGGTTGCGCTCAGTTTGACCATCTGCTCCAGCCCCAGCAGCAGGCCCTCGCGGCGCCTCCGGCCCATGCGCGCGAACAACCCTGCCATGAACTGGTGAAACTCTTTCGAGGCTGCATTCTGCATAGCCTCCCCGGACCGCGTGGCGCAGATATCGACCTTGCGTCCATCACTGACGTTACGGGTGCGGCGGATGAGACCCCTCTCCTCGAGGGAGTTGACCGTTGCATTCAATGTAGCTGTGCTTAAGTTCAGCTTGCGCGCCAGCCCGGTCAGGGTCATGCCTCCTTTGGGCACGACGTTCAACGTCATGAACTGGGTAGCGCTAAGGCCGGCCCGCTGAAAGCGGTTGAAGTTGGCCGCCTGCACCATCTGCCGCACCAGCAGCCACGCAGTCAGAAATCGGGTTGTGTCATCTTCCAGAGCATCCATGAAGAACCATTGTCCATGACAAACCCGTTTCGAGGACTGCGTCCGGCAGCGAACTAGGGTTCCACCATCACCTCATCGACATAGCACCAGCCCCAGTCCTCGCCGGGCTCTACGGAACGCATCACCGGGTGCTTCGTCGCATGATAGTGTTTGGTCGCGTGCGTGTTCGGCGACGAATCACAGCACGCGACATGCCCGCAGATCAGGCACTCGCGCAGATGCACCCATGTGCCGCCGATCTTCACGCAGTCCTCGCAGCCTTTGGCATAGCTCGCCGCCGGCCCCGGCACATGCTTCAATCCTTCAAAGTGATGACATGCCATGACGACTCCTTGGGTAGCTAGTTGTTCGTAAGTTCCCCAACAAAATCACTAAGAACCAACAACCATCTTCTGCGCCAGCAGAAGATCCCGTATCCCCACCTCCGCCACGTCCAGCATCTCGTTCAACTGCGAACGCGAGTACGTTCCCTTCTCCGCGGTCGCCTGCGTCTCCACCAGTCCGCCATCGGAGGTCATCACTACGTTCATGTCCACCTCGGCGCGCGCGTCCTCCTCATACGCCAGGTCCAGCAGGACACGTCCGTCGACAATCCCCACGCTCGTAGCTGCCACCATCTGTTTCAGTGGCGACTCCTTTAGCGTTCCCGCCGTTTGCAACTTTCCCAGCGCAATCGCCAACGCCGCGCACGCACCCGTAATCGCCGCGGTGCGCGTTCCGCCGTCCGCCTGCAGCACGTCGCAGTCCAGAATGATGGTGCGCTCGCCCAGCAGATTCATGTCCACCACGCTGCGCAGACTGCGCCCAATCAGCCGCTGAATCTCATGCGTCCGGCCACCGATCTTGCCCTTCTCCGCCTCGCGCGGGCTGCGTGTAAGAGTCGCGCGCGGCAGCATCCCGTACTCCGCCGTCACCCAGCCGCGGCCGGAGTTACGCATCCATCCCGGCACGCCGTTCTCCACCGTCGCATTGCACAGAACCCGCGTGTGCCCCACCTCAATTAGCACCGAGCCCTCCGCCGTAGCCACGAACCCCGGCGTCAGCTTCAACCCTCTCGCCTCGGCCGCGCCTCTACCCTCGCTGCGAAACACCTCGACCTCATCCACCACGGCACGGCTCATGTTTAATTTGCTCCTGCCGATCATTATAGGAACCCAGCTTCGCCGATTCGGGAAGAAGATGGGCTTCGACAGATCAGAAAGCTCTCAGAAACTACACCACGGAAGGACCAAATGTGGCCGTACGGTCCTTCACCTGTGCTGATTCCGCATCCAATGGGGTACCAACCCCACGAGGAATTGGTCATAGGATGCACCAAACCGGGAAATCGGCACCACTTCGGGAACGCCGTAACTCCCTTGGCTGCCGCGTGATAGAGTGATGCACAAGCCATACGCGTACCATAGCGGGAAGGCAACTCGCTCCACTGATTGGACGCTTCCATGGCTTAGCTCAATCTAATGAAGCACTTGCAGGATTCTTCCGGTTTGGCACGCAACGTGATTACCTAAAGCGCAGAGGTAACCAGTTCGACCCAATTCGGAGCGTCACCATGCAGGCACACCAGCAGAGCATTACAGCCGCACGGAATCTATCTGTCTTCCCGCCGCCCCAGCTATCCCCAGCCTCCACCGACGAGAGTCCTGTGGAGACAACTCACGACGCTGCGCCTCCTCTGTCGGAGAGCGCCGGTCTGGCGCACGACGCCGGAAACCTCCTGGGCGCTCTCAGTCTTTACTGCGACCTATTGGAGGCTCCGGGTGTACTGGACGCGCGCCACCGCCACTATGCCGCCGAGCTCCGCCTGATCTATGAGCGCAGCGGGGCGCTGCTGAGCCGCCTGCTCCATCTCACACCCGAGCCGATCAGCGTCGCCACGGTGCATCCCACCGCGGCCACCGGCAAGGCCGCACCTGCGCACCAATCTCCGGCGGAGACCCTGCGCACTCTGGCGCCGCTGCTCTCTAGCCTGGCCGCCCCTTATGCCCACGTCAGCCTTGAGGTCGCACCCCGCCTGCCGCACATCGAACTATCCGCCGAGGCGCTGGAGCGCATCGCCGTCAACCTGGTACGAAACGCCGCCGATGCCATCCACACGGCGCAACTCTCCGGCGGTCAGATTCACGTCTGCCTCAGTGTGGTCGCCGGCCGCCTGCGCCTCAGCGTCGAGGACAACGGTCCCGGGATGCCACCGGCACTGGCCGCCGCCTTCCTTCATCCCGCGCCGCTTCCTCCCGGCACCAGCAGGGGCTTCGGCCATCGCAATGTTCATGAGCTGGCCGATGCCACTGGTGGACGCCTCGGCATCCATGTGCGACCGGGCCGCGGCACTACCCTCTGCATCGAATGGGCTATCCCCGGCGGCGACCATGTTCATCCCCGCCACCACGCGCACCCTGGCCACCACCGGTTTGCCTCCTATCATTTGTCCCCGCCCCCGCCCATTGCCGCCCTGCGGCTGCGCCCGACCCACTGGCACTCCAGCCGCAGGACAGAAGGAGAACCCTCCGTATGATCCATGCCAAGCTATCTCCGGGTAATACAGGCCGCGTGCCGGCCAGTCGCACGGACCTCCCCATTGCGCTGGGCAAAAGCATCGTCGGCAATTCGCACCGCACCAGCGGGGACTACCGCTTGTCCCCATCCAGGAAGGGTACCTCCGCGCCTGCAACGGCTTCCCCGGACGCCGCTAAGCTTCGGCCGCAGGCGCCTCTGGCCGGCTTCCGCGCCTCCGCGGAGGAGCACCTGGCGCAGCTCCATTTATTGATCGTCGACGACGATCCCCCGGTACGCTCGGCCTGTGCCGAGATCGCCGGAGGCATGGGCTTCGCGACCCGGATGGCGGAATCGGTTATGGCGGCACGCGAGGCCCTGGCCGCAGGCCCGGTCGACCTGGTCCTGCTGGACCTGCGCCTTCCCGGAGGAGGCGGCCTCACTCTGCTGGATGAGATCCGCTCCAGCCATCCCGAGACCCTCGTTCTGGTCATGACCGCTTACGCCACGGTCTCTTCGGCCGTGGAGGCGATGCGCATCGGCGCCAGCGACTACCTCACCAAGCCCTTCTCGCTGGAGGATCTCTCCGTCGTGCTGGAACGTGCCGCCGAGCGGCGCAGCATTGACGTCGAGTCACGCGCATTGCGGGAGCGACTGCGCACCAGCTCCGGCCTCGGCGATCTTATCGGCCGCTCCCCCGCCATGGAGAAGCTTTACCGCATCCTCTCCAAGGTCGCCCACACCACCCACCCGCTGCTCATCCTGGGCGAGTCCGGCACCGGCAAAGAGCTGGTGGCACGCTCCATCCACAACCACGGCCCCAACGCCGACAAGCCCTTCATCGCCGTGGACTGCGGCTCGCTGGTTCCCTCGCTGATTGAGAGTGAGCTGTTCGGCTATGTCAAAGGCGCGTTCACTGGCGCCAACCGGTCGCGCACCGGCCTGCTGGCCGCTGCCGAAGGCGGGACCGTCTTTCTCGATGAGGTCGCCGAACTCCCACTCGACCTGCAGACCCGCTTGCTGCGCGCACTGCAGGAGAAGGAGATCCGCCCCATCGGCAGCAACCAGGCGGTGCCTATCAACGCGCGCATCCTCGCCGCCACCAACCGCGATCTGACTGTCATGGTCGAGACCGGCCAGTTCCGCAAGGACCTTTTCTTCCGCCTCAACGTGGTCAACCTGCGCATTCCGCCGCTGCGCGAGCGCAAGGCCGACATCCCGCTGCTGGCAGCGCATGTGCTGGAGCGCGTACGCCGCGAAAGCGGCCTGGCCTACAGCTTCTCCGACGACGCGCTGCGCCTGATGATGGACTACGACTGGCCCGGCAATGTCCGCGAGATGGAGCACGCCATCGAACGCGTCTGCGCGCTCTCCAGCGGACCGGTGCTGCACATGGCAGACTTCCCTACCCAGATGCAGGACTACAGGATGCACCAACAGCACGCCCAGCGGGAGGAAGTGCATGGGCCGGCGGACCCCGCCATCTCCACGACCCAGGAAAAGAGCGTGCTCTCCATCGCAGAGCTGGAGAAGAACGCAATTCTCAGCACCATCCGTCAGCTCAAGGGCGACAAGCTGATGGCCGCGCGGCTGCTCGGCATCGGCAAGACCACGCTCTACCGCAAGCTGAAGGAGTACGGTCTCGGTGAAGACCAGAGCCTGATCTAAAGCAGGGAAAGCCGCACCCTGGAGATGCCCATGCCCACATCCCTCCTGCTCATCGCCCCCGTAGTCGCCGCCGACCCCGTCGCCGCCGCGCTGCGCCGTGACCTCGACGCCGAGGTGGAGCTCGCCACCACCCGGCGCGCCGGCCTGGCCTGTCTGCGCCGCCGCGAGTACACCCTGGTGCTCCTCGAAGACTCGCTCGCCTCGGCCGACCCCGAAGCCGCCGAGCTCATCTATCAGGCGGCCGGAGCCACACCGGCGCTGGAGATCCACTGTGTCCTCTCCAGTGCTGAGCGCATCGTCCACCAGGTGCGCTCCGCTCTGCTGCGCCTCAACCGCGACCGCACGGAGGCCGCCGCCGCCGCAACGGAGCGGCTGCAACACGAGCTCGGAGCCACGCTCACTGGCATCCTGCTGGAGTCGCAGCTGGCGCTGCGCGAGGCCAATCCCACCCAGCAGCCCAAGCTGCGCCATGTAGTCGAAATGGCTTCCACGCTCTGCGAACGGCTACGCGCCTGAGGGTCAGAGGAAAAATAGGATAGACAAAATCCAATCTCTCTCTGCCTGCGGCCCTGCTCTCTTCATCTCTGCGCTGTACAATTTCCCCCGAAGGCAGCGCGCTGCCCACACCATCTTCTAAGGGGAAATCATGAAGCTCACACCTGGAAAGCT
>Ga0302320_10021417_pt1 | contig 12833 bp, 9 predicted proteins | sample Bog_T0_3_FD_202130 | JGI IMG/M metagenome (GOLD analysis project Ga0302320, IMG submission 202130) | Peat permafrost microbial communities from Stordalen Mire near Abisko, Sweden - Bog_T0_3 | ecosystem: Environmental > Terrestrial > Soil > Wetlands > Peat | place: Sweden: Abisko, Stordalen Mire...
CCTCGGCCGCGCACCGGCTGCCGCTGGACATCGATTCCAAGCTCTCGCCTGAAATCGAAAACGCCGCGGCCATGACCGAGCAGATGGCCGCGGAACTGGAAAAACTCGAAAAGCAACTCGACCTGCTCAACGGCGACTTGGAAAAGAAGCTGGACGAACTGGCCAAGAAGCTTGCGGCCGGCCGGCAGGGCTATGCCTCGTCGGCCATGGAGCCGATCGAGCTGCTGGAGGTCGTCTTTCCGTTGCTGGTCGATCAGCAGCGGTTCGTCGTGCTGGCCTTGCGGCAGGAAGACCTCGCCCAGCGGATGGCTGCCCTGCGCGGCCACGACAACGAGGACGACCCCGCGTTGAAGACCCGCATGCGCGACCTGGAGCACGAGCAACGCCTGATTCGCGAGGAACTTGAGAGGCTGCTGGGCGACATCGAAGACCATGCCGCGCGGCTGCCGGAGAAGCCCGAATTGAAGAAGTTGCGCGAGACGGCGCAAAAATTCGTCAAGGACGTCCGGGCGAGCGGTGCGGCCGAGGCGCTCGGCGCGTCGGAAGCGGCGCTGGCCGATTTCGCCGGTACCCGCGCCCACGACAAGGCCAAGGAAGCCTCCGAGATCCTCAATCGCTTCGTCAAACGCTGCCAGGGCGAAGGTGAAATGAGCGCGGACTGCCACGGGGCCTTGGTTTTCCAGCCCAAGCTCGCCCAGTGCCTGGGCAATACCATCCCCCAGATGCTGGCCGAAATGGGCCTCGGGGCCGGCAGCGGCAGCGCTCCCGGCCGCGGCACGATGGGGCTCTACGGCGATGCGGCCGGCATGAGCGGTTCCGGCAGCGGTGAGTTCGGTGAACCGCACGAAGGTCCCAGCGGTGGCGGCGAGGAGTCGGGCCGCACGCCTAGCGGCGGCGGTAATCCCGATACGATGGCCGCCGAAGAGGCCCTCGCCAATGGCGCCGCGTCCGCAGCCAGCGAGGCCGGCGTGCCCTTGAGGTATCGCCATGCCGTGCGGCAGTACTTCCAACGCCTGAGCGAGGAACTCGGCGATCACCTGCCTGCCCGAGAAACAGGAGCACAACACCCATGATCCGAGACGAGTTCCGCAGCCATGTGACGGTCACAGCCATCCTGCTGACTGCTTTGCTCTTTCCCAACGGCCGTGTAGCTGGCGACGGGCCGGACCCGGCGATACCGGGTGCCCCGGCGACAGAAAAACCGGCGCAGCCGGCCGCCAAGACCGTCGTGCCCGACCCGCGCCAACCGGGAGGCGAGCCGGACAGCGTCGTGCAGGTGGCCAACCTGGTCTATGCCGGCACGAAGAGCAGCCGTTGTTTCTCCGACCATTTCCTGGTCGCCGCCGAGAAGGAGAGTTGCATCTCGACCAGCCGCCGCTTCCACGCCGTGAAGCTCAGCAGCGACAACGTCTTCGACTTCCCGCTGGTCATTATGACGGGCGAAGGCGATTTCGAGTTGACCGACGAGGAGCGGCAAAACCTCCGCCGCTACGTCGAGCGGGGCGGCCTGTTGCTGGCCTCGGCCGGCTGCTCATCGCCGGAGTGGGACCGCGCCTTCCGCCGCGAAATGGCCGGCGTCTTCGCCAAGCAGACCCTGCAAGCGATCCCCATGACGCACCCCATCTTCCACACGGTCTACGACATTCCCAACCTCTCGTCGCCCCGCGGCGGCGGATACCGGCCTTTGGAGGGAATCTCCATCGGTGGACGCCTGGGCGTCATCTACTCGCAGGACGGACTGAACGACGCGCACAGCACGCCCGGCTGCTGTTGCTGCGGCGGCAACGAGATCAGCAGCGCGGTGCAGATCAACGTGAACATCCTCGCCTATGCGTTGACGTACTGACATGGCGGCGTGAAACGATGAAACCCTTGCCCACCGACTTGCGAATAAATGACGAAAGTCAAATGACGAATGACGAAGCGCGCGGCATTCGACATTCGACATTTGGATTTCGTCATTCCTGCGCTGCGGCCGTCGCCCTGCTGGCGTTCAGCGGCGCCTTGAGCGCCGGCTGCCGGCCGCAGCCCGCGCCGCCGCGCAACGATCGCCCGCTGACCGTCGTCGTCAGCGGCGACACGGCCGGCTGGATCGTTCCTTGCGGCTGCACGTCGAACCAGTCGGGCGGGCTGCCGCGGCGAGCGACCTGCCTGGCGGAGATCGCAGGCCGGTCGGATTTGATCGTGGCCGACGCGGGCGGCGCGCCTGCCGGCAAATCGGCCTACGACCGCCTCAAGTTCGAGGCCATCCTGCAAGGCGAGCAGGCGATGGGTATTGCCGCCCACAACGTCGGCGCGGCCGAAGCGGCCTTGGGGCCCGACTACCTTCGCGATGTCGCCCACCGGCTTCACGTAAACTTCGTTTCCACGAATGTTTTCACCGCGGATGGCCAGCCACTGGCCGAGCCGCTGCGGATCGTGCAGGCGGGCCAGCGTAGCGTGGCAATCCTCGGCGTGCTCAGCCCGAAATATGCCGCCCCCGGCCTGCGTATCGATCCGCCCCGCGAGGCCGTGTTGAAGGCCCTGCAAACTGTGTCCGGCCGCTATCAGGCGGTCATCGTCCTGGCGTATGTTCCGGAAGAGGAATTGCAGCCGCTGGCGGAAGGACTGCCGGAAGTCGACGCGGTCGTCGGCGGGCCGACGGGCCAGCCGGTCGCGCCGCGGATGGTCGGTCCCACGCTCGTGCTTTCGGCCACGCGGCAGGGCAAATTCCTCGCCCGGCTTGATGCGTCGCCGGACGCGCATCAACTTTGGTCGGGCGAAATCGTCGAGTTGAGTGGCCGGTTTGCCGACGATGCGGAGCAGGTGGCGAACGTCGCCCGCTTTCGCGCCGAACTTGAGCGCCGCGACATGCGTGCAGATGAAACGTCGTTCACGCTTCAATTGCCGCGCGACGTGCCGCCCGATTTTCTTGTGGCCGGGAGTAAGAGTTGTCGCAAGTGCCACAAAGCGGAATCGCACGTTTGGGACAAATCACGTCACTCCCAAGCGTGGAATTCGCTCGTCCAGCACGCCGCCCAGGCCGATCCCGACTGCCAGCGCTGCCATACCACCGGATACGGCCTGCCCGGCGGGTTCGTTTCGGCGGGGTACCCGCGCGCGGGTCGCAGTCCGTCGCTGGTGGAAGTGGGCTGCGAGGGCTGTCATGGCCCCAGCACCGGCCACACTCGCGAGCCGAAGGTCCGCACCACGTATTTCGGACAGGCGGCGAACCAGTGCGTCGTTTGCCACGACCGCGAGAACAGCCCTCACTTCGACTTTGCCACTTACTGGGAAAAAATCCGGCATGGAAAGCCGCACAAGAAGGAGGAGCAGCGCTGATGAAACGATTGCAAGTTCTCTTGCTCTTGATGGCAGTCTCGCTGCCAAAAGCATGGAGCGGGGAGCAGGGAGCAGGGACTCCGGCTCAGAGCTCCCTGCTCCAAGCTCCAAGCTCCCGGCTTCCCTGGCTTTCCAGCCTGGCGGAGGGCCGGCGTCACGCCATCGCCGACCGCAAGCCGATGCTGGTCCGCGTCGGCGCATCGTGGTGTGTTCCCTGCCGTAAGCTGGAGGCCGAGATCGAGAAGCCCTCGGTGCAGGCGGAATTGACGCGATGGACGCTCGTCTTCCTCGATGCCGACAAGTCGGAGGACGAAGCCAGCGAGTTGAACGTCACGGGCGTACCTGCCCTGCGCGTCCGCACGATGCTGGGCGAAACGGTCGCCTCGCGCGACGGGTTCGTTTCGGCTGAAGACCTGGTCGCCTGGCTCAAGAAGCAATACGACGCGGCCGCGGCCGAGGCGGACGAGGTTCTCCTGACCAATGACGAGCCGGACGCGGCGAGCGTGGTCCGGCTGGTGCGGCAGTTCCAGCAGCGCGACCCGGCGATCCGCGAGACGGCCATTCGCCGTCTGGCGGCCTGGCCGCAAAAGACCCGCTTTGAAGTCGTGCGGGCATTCGTCGAAGGCGGCCCTTTCAGCCCGTTGAAAGGGCAGCTTTCCTACCGCCTGGCGGCGCTGGAGGTGTTGCGCCAGTGGCGGGCGCCGGTCGATGATCTCGATCCGTGGCAGCCGGAGAGTTTTTCCAAGCAGCGCATCGCCGCATTGCAACTCTGGGCCGAGAAGTTTCAGCCACCGGCCGCGGCGCCGGTCAAGCAGCTTACGGAACAAGCGCTCGCCGAGGCCCGCCGCGATATCGACCGCATGTCAACAGCGTCCGAGGCTGATGCCGCGGCCATCCGCGACCGCCTGGCCGGCTATGGCGCGGCGCTGTTGCCCGAGGTCGCCGCGCGCCTCAAGGAGACCGCGGCCGACGAGCAGCGGCAGCGGCTCTGGGCCTTGCGCTACCGACTGGCTGCGGCTGATTCCTTGCCTCTGCGCTGGCCCGGCGGCCTGGAACGCCTGGCCGCGGCCGATCCCCGCAACCGCCGCCTGGCCGCGGACGAACTGGCCAAGTTGGCCACTGCCGCCGATCAGCCGCTGCTGGTCGAACTCTTCAGCGACAGCGACCCCGTGGTCCGCGAGTTCAGCCTGCGGGGGTTGCAGAACATCGGTGGACGCGAGGCAACCGCCGCTTTGCTGAAGTTGCTCTCGGACCCCGAGCCGAACGTCCGCGCGGCCGTGCTCAAGCAGCTTGAGGAGAAGCCCGATGCGAGCATCGTTACCAAGCTGGCCGAATACCTCAAGACCGAGAAGGATCCCGACCTGTTGGTCCACGCCATTCGCTTCTTGCGGGCTGCCGGCGGGGCGACGGCCGCACGGACCTTGATCCCCATGCTCCGTCACGAAAGTTGGCAGGTCCGCGCCGAGGCCTGCGAAGCCCTGGGGAAGACCTCGGTGAATGGCTCGGTTTCTTACGTCAACGGCGTGCGAGTGGACGAGGGCGAAGTGCTGCAAGTGGAGATTTACGTCGCCCTGCTCGAGCTCTTGAACGACTCCGACGCCTTCGTGGTCAGCCGGGCCGTCGAGGGGCTCCACAGCGTCGATATGGCGGTAGCCGTCGAGCCCTTGGCGCACGCGGCCGCCGCGCATCCCGATTTGGCCCCCACGATCGTGGCGATGTTGGCGCATGGGCAGAAGATGCGCTCGGCCGCGGTGCCCCACTTGCGCAAATTCCGAACGCACTCCAATCCGCTGGTCCGGGCGGCCGCCATGCAAGGGCTGTGCAATGCCTTGCCGGGCGAAATGGGCAACGAACTCGCGGCCGGATTGAACGACCCCAGCGACAAGGTTCGTATCGCCGCGGCCGATTTCTTCTTCGCCCACATGGAAGCCCAACGGATCAACCTGGGCCGCGAGCCGCAAATTCCAAGCGGAAGCGATGACCCCTTCGGAGCGTCGCTGGCTGTGCCCGTGCCCTCGACGGCCACCATGGTGCTGGGCAACGTGGCGACGGCCGCCGGGGATGTCTTCAGCGTAGGAGCAGGGAGCACGGAGCAGGGAGCAGGGAGTCTGACTCCGGGCTCCGTGCTCCCTGCTCCAGGCTCCCAGCCGCAGGACCCGCACGACGTCTGGCTCAAGGAGTTCTATGCCGGCAAGCAGCGCCCCAAGTGGGCCGACGGATTGCGCCCGCCCCTGGAAAAGATGTTCGAGGCCAAAAACGCCGACGAGCAATTCGCCGCAGGCATGGCCCTGGTGCCGCTGGGCCGCTGGCAGGCCGTGCAGCCCAAATTGTACCAATTGATCCAAGCCGACGGAAAGAAGTACGACCAGTTGACGAAAGTCCTGCCTTGGCTTGTCTGGAACGAGCGGCTGGCGGCGTTCCGCAAAATGCACGACATCATCCCTTCGCCCGACAACTTCTATTACTTGACGCAATCGGTGTCTCAAGTCCACGACCGTCGAGCATGCGACTTGCTCTGGGAAATTCTGGCCGATCCGCGGGCCACGGCAGACCATGCCGGCGAGGTGGCCCGCGGTATCTTGGAGATTTATGGCATCAACTACTGGTACTCGCGGTCGGACGACTCGCCAGCGACTAAGAAGGCATTGAAGGATTTGGCTCTGGCGATCAGGCCGCGGGCAGCCAGTGGCAGCGACCTCCAGCGGCTCGTTGCGCTGGGCCTGTTTACCTATGCCGATCCGGAGGAAGCGGTCCGGCTTGCCGAGAAATTCCAGGCCGACTCCACCGCGGGCCGGGAACTTCGCGCCGACGCCTTCCAGGCCGCTTTGGTCCTGGCGCCGGCCAAGGAGGGTGCCCGCACGGCGGCCGCCGCACTGGCGAGTCCTGACCGCGACCGGCAGAAGGTGGCCCTGGGTTACCTCGTCCGCGGCCCGGAGTCGCTTCGCGAACTGCGCAATCGCATCAATCTGCGGGTTGAGTCGGTGGGAACTTCCCGCCAGTCCGGCCAGGCGATCGTGCCCGAACCGCCCGCAGGATTGCAAATCAGCCAGATCTTGCCGCTGGTGCAAGATTCCGATCCGGCCACCGCGGCCGAGGCCGGCTACTTGCTGGCACTGCTGGGCGATGCGCGGGGCCTGCCGCCGCTATTGCGTTACTACCACGGTGAAGGCAAGGACGATTCGCAGACGCAGCGTCTGGTGTACCGCGCCATTGCCGTGCTGGACGACTCCAGCCAGATCCCCGTGTTGAAAAAGATTTATGTCAGCCTGCAGCGTTACGAAGTTTCCGAGTTTTACTGGACGATCCGCATCATGACCGGCCCCGATATCCTCAGGTTCCGCAAGCAGATCCGGGACGAGGTCGGGATGGGAGATTTGCAGTGAATGAACCAATTACATTAACTTGAAAGGAAAACGCAGTATGACGCACATCAAATCGTATCTCGCCGGCCTGCTGGCCGGGATGCTGTTCCTTGTGGCCAACAGCGCTGCGCAGGCGCAAGCGGTCCGCACGGCGGACTCCGGCGTCGCGCATGTGTCGGCCTCCGGCCGCGTCCACCTCCAGAGGGTGCCCACGCACCTGCGGATGTACCTGCAGGTCTCCGGCCGCGGCAAGACGCTCGAAGAGGCGCTGGCGGCCTTGAAAGAGCGGCGCGAGATCGTCTCCGCGCAGCTCGACAAACTCGGCGCCGACAAGACCTCGATCGTATTCACCCCCCCGAGTACCGATGACACGGCCGTGGCCCAACAAAAGCGCATGGAGATGATGATCGTGCAACGCCTGGGCAACCGCGGCGCCAAGAAGGGCACAAAGACTGTCAAGCCGCCCGTCAGCATGGTCAGCATGCTCACGGTCCAGTGGCCGTTGTCGGGCGACAGCCCCGAGAAACTGCTTCTGGCCGCGGACGACTTGTGCGAGAAGATCAAGGCAGCCGACCTGGGCGGGAGCAAGGAGGCCGTCAAGCTCTCGCCGGAAGAGCAGGAGGTGGCCGAGGAAATGGCGGCCGAAATCGCGCGCAACTCCGGTTCGGAGCAGGAAGTGATGAAACCCAACGAGCCGCATTTCGTCTTCGTTTCCCGGTTGTCGGCCGCGGACCGGCAGCAGGCCCTGGCGGATGCCTTCGCCAAGGCCAAGGCCCAGGCCGCCGAATTGGCCAAGGCCGCCGGGGCCGAGTTGGGCTCGTTGATAAGCATCGACGGTGGCGGCGTAGGCGGGTACCGCGGCGCCTATTCGCCCTACAGCAACTATCAACGTAACGAAGAAGTAGTATACTATCAGCAAGCCGCCGCTATGGCCGGTCCCGCCGAAGACCAGCGCGATGAGTCGCTGGCCCCCAAGCCCGATAGCGCCAGTTTCGATTTTGCCGTCAACGCGACGTTTGCGTTGCGGTAGGAGATAAGACCCCATGAACACTCACAAGTTCCTCACCGCATGTGTGGCATTTTTCGCCCTGGTCCTTCCGGTCCGGGCCGCCCAGATCACCGCCGAACGGTCGGAGCACGGCGTGACCGTGAAGATCGATGGCAAGCTGTTTACCGAGTACCTGACCGACTCGGCCACGAAGCCGATTCTCTGGCCGATCATCGGACCGACCGGCAAGCCCATGACCCGCGCCTGGCCGATGGAGGCCAAGTCGAAGGGAACCAAGGACCACCCGCACCACCGTTCGCTGTGGTTTACGCACGGCAGCGTGAATGGGATCGATTTCTGGACCGACGTGCCGGCTGACAAGAGAGGCCGCATCGTCCATCGCGACTTCGTCACGGTCCAAAGCGGCCCCGAGGCGGAGATCATCGCCCGCGACGACTGGCTCAGCCCCCAAGGCAAGAAGGTCTGCGAGGACCAGCAGCGGCTTGTGTTCGGCGTTCAAGGCACGTCGCGCTGGATCGATTACGCCATCACGCTCCGGGCCAGCGAAGGGCCGCTGGCATTCGGCGACACGAAGGAAGGCTCGTTCGGCCTGCGAATGGCCGATTCCATGCGCGTCGACGCAAAGAAGGGCGGGCGGATCATCAACAGCCGCGGCCTGACGGACGCCGCAGCCTGGGGCAAGACGGCCGAGTGGGTCGATTACCACGGCCCGCTGGACGGCCAGACGGTAGGCATCGCCATCATGAATCATCCCAGCAGCTTCCGCTATCCGACCGCCTGGCACGTGCGGACCTATGGCCTGTTCGCCGCCAATCCGTTTGCGGAACATGAATTCGCCGGCGATTCGACTCATCCGGTCTCCTACACGCTGCCGCAAGGCAAGGAGATCGTATTTCGCTATCGCGTGCTGTTGCACCGCGGCGACGAAAAGGAAGGCCGCGTGGCGGAAGCGTTTGCGGAATACGCGAAACGGAAGAATTGACTCCGTTGAATTCTCAAGCCCCCTGATTGCATCCGGGGGATTCTTCCTAATGCAAGCGGGTCGGAAGTAGTATGATCTTGGTGTCGTGCGGCGTGCCGATCATCCAAGCGAAAGGAGCCAAACCATGCGTTGTTTCCTGATCGTGGTCTTTGTCTGCTGCCTTGCGGTTCCCGCCCGCCTGAGCGCCCAAACGGCGGCCGAGTGCGTCGTTCACGGCGATACATTAAGGAATCATTACGAATTCGACAAGGCCATTGCCGCCTACACCCAGGCCCTTGCGGTGGCCAATCCCAACGATCCCAAGGAGAAGGAGACCATTTTCCTGGCGTACCGTGATCGCGGCGATACATGGAATATCGAGGGCGAGCACGACAAGGCCATCGCCGACTTCAACCGAGCCCTGGCAATCCACCCCAAGGACGCGCTTACGTACAGCATCCGCGGCGGCGCATGGGCAAGTAAAGGCGAACATGACAAGGCCATCGCCGACTATTCAAAATCCCTGGAAATCGATATGAGTGATGGAGAATCCTACATCGAGCGCGGCGACGAATGGTACTACGCCAAGGGCGAATTTGGCAAGGCCATCGCCGATTACGCGAAAGCCGCCGAAATCAATCCCGGGAACGTTTTGGCGTACTATCGCCTGGGTGAGATCTATGCGACCTGTCCCGACGCGAAATACCGCGACGGAAAGAAGGCCGTGGAGAACGCCACCAAGGCTTATGAATTGGACGTTGGCGACGAAGCCGGGGATTGCGGCATGCTTGACGCGATTGCTGCGGCCTACGCGGAAAGTGGCGATTTCGCCAAGGCGCGGGAATTTCAAGAAAAGGCCATCGATTCGGCCTCGGATTCCTACCTGCCGGACTATCGCTCCCGCCTGGAACTCTACAAGCAAGGCAAACCCTTCCACAGGCAGCCCGTGAAGAAGTAGCCGAGTTTCCGCCGCGAGCACCGCTGTCGGAGTTTTCAGCCGCCGAGCGAACACACATGAAACTCGCACAAAACAGAAAATCAACACAAAAAGGTTCTCACGCAGGCGCAAAGGCCCGAAGATACGGTCTTGTTGGAAACCTCGGTCACGAGTTTTCCTTTGCGCCTTTGCGTGAGATCATTTTTGAGTATTATGCCAGAGTGTTCTATCCCTTTGAAATCCATTTTCCGCGAGAGCCCGTATGCAAACCCATCGTGTCGGCATCATCATGAACGGCGTCACCGGACGCATGGGCACCAACCAGCACCTCGTCCGCTCCGTGTTGGCCATCCGCGAGCAGGGCGGCGTGAAACTCGGCAGCGACGAAACGATCCTGCCGGAGCCGATGCTCGTCGGCCGCAACATCAACAAGTTGCGGGCGTTGGCCGAGGAGTACGGTATCGAGAATTACACGACCGATCTTGACGCGGCCCTGGGCGACGGCCACTTTTCTGTCTATTTTGATGCCACGCTGACCGATCAGCGGGTTGCCGGCGTCCGCCGGGCGATTGCCGCCGGGAAGCATATCTACGCCGAGAAGCCCACCGCCACGAACCTGCCCGAGGCCCTGGCCCTGTATCACGAGGCCCGCGCAGCCGGCGTGAAGAACGGCGTGGTGCAGGACAAGCTCTGGCTGCCGGGACTGCTGAAGCTCAAGCACCTGATCGACACGGGCTTTTTCGGCCGCATCCTTTCCGTCCGCGGCGAGTTCGGCTACTGGGTCTTCGACGGCTTCGACCAGCCCTGCCAGCGGCCGAGTTGGAACTACCGCAAGGCCGACGGCGGCGGCATCATGATCGACATGTTCTGCCACTGGCGCTACGTGATCGACAATCTGTTCGGGCAGATCGAGTCGCTGGTGGCCCTGGGCGCGGTCCACATTCCCCGCCGCGCGGACGAGCAGGGCCGGCCCTACGAGGCTACGGCCGACGACGCCGCGTACGGCATCTTCCGCCTCACCGATGGCACGCCGCTGGTCTTCAACTCGTCGTGGTGCGTGCGGGTCCGCCGCGACGATCTGTTGACCCTCCAAGTCGACGGCACGCACGGCAGCGCGGTGGCCGGGCTGCGGCGCTGCCGCGTGCAGCACCATGCGGTCACTCCCCGGCCCGTCTGGAACCCGGACATCGATCAGCCCATCGACTTCTACGACGGCTGGCAAGAGGTGCCCACGAACCAGGCCTATGACAACGCCTTCAAGGTGCAGTGGGAGTTGTTTCTGCGGCACGTCGTCAAGGACGAGTCGTTCCGCTGGTCGCTCTTGGAAGGGGCCAAAGGCGTGCAGCTTGCCGCGTTGGGCATGCAGTCGTGGCACGAGCGGCGCTGGGTTGACGTGCCGGGATTGGAGTAGGGCGGCTTCATGTCCCCTCTCCCTCCGGGAGAGGGTTAGGGTGAGGGGAGATTGACGCGAGCGATTAGCCGGAGGTCGCGCAGCGTACCCCCGGTTCGCTTTGCCGGTCTATGGAGTGCGGTGATTTACGGGGCACCCACGCAGCGGGTCGGCTTTGCGGCCTTTGGCCGCCTTCAAAGGCCGCAAAGCGGCCGAAAGCGGCGATGAATCGCCGCACTCCAAATTCCGGGGTCAATTCTCTCCCTCGTCACCCTCACCCACAAGATCGGCGTCAGTCAAGATGGTCGGCTCCTCCATATCGTCCAGAAGCATCACCGGCTCCGGCAGCGGCATCTCGCGCGGTACTCGCAGCAGGCGATACCCCAACGCGCGGTAACAGTACATCACGCCGAAGACCACCCCGCCCTGCGTGACGTTGACTACATAGACCAGGAAGTAGGTCTTTATTGCGTCCGGCGGATAGCTCAGCGCCATACACAGCCCCGCGAATTCAACGCCCGTGACAACCAGGCTGTATGCCAGCCAGCAAGGGACCAACACAATCACCCGGCTACTTGACACGAATCCGCCCCAAAAACAAGGCAGCGTGGCCACCAGATTGACGCTGATCCCTGCTCCGACGAGGGCAAACATCTCCCATTCGTAGCGGAAATGCGTCAGCGGCTCCGCGGGCAAAATGAGCCGTAGCGGCGACAGCGCGATCGCCAGCAGGAACGTGGCAATCAACAAGTGCTTCACCTCGAACTGCATCCGCTCCGACGCGGTAGGCACAATCGCTTCGCCGGGGCTGAGCATGCGGTAACGAAGGGCCCGCTTGGCGATCCACAGCGGAATCTGCAGCACGGTAACGCCCACGAGAATGTTAATGCCCAACTGCACGAGGTTTTGGGCATAGGAATAAAACGCGGCTTCTCGCTGGGAAATAGCCAGGATGTACCACATCATCAGCCCCAGCAGGAGCGACCAGGGCAGGCGGACCACGAAGTTGCCCGGCGCAAAGACCGCCCAGGCGGAAATCAGCATGACCTGCGCGACACAGACTCCCAGGCCGATGGCGATGAACCAGTCCGTGAAATCGTCGTGCCGGCCGGCGTGCATGATTTGCGGCAGCACATAATCGGCCACGGCAAACCCCAGGAGGATTCCCGCGGTAAGCAGCAGCGTAAGCACGCGATTCTTGGTTTCAGCCATGGTTGGCGCCTGTCGTCGGAACGTGTGGCGTAGACTGAGTCAATTCTCTCGCGCCTCACCGTCAGCCACAAGATCGGCGTCAGTCAAAACCGTCGGTTCCTCCACTTCGTCCAGCAGGATCGCAAGCTCGACCGACGGCATCTCGCGGGGAACGCGCAACAGGCGATACCCCAACGCGCGGTAACAGTACATCACGCCGAAGACCACCGCGCCTTGTGTGACATTCGCATCGAAGAACAGAAAGAAATCCCAAATGTCGCTATTAGGGCCGTGACGTATGAAGTAGAACACCGCCACTTCAAGACCCGTGACAACCAGACAATATGCCAGCCAGCAAGGTACGACAACAATCGCACGACTGGTCGATACGAATCCGCCCCAAAAACAAGGCAGCGTGGCCACAAGATTGACGACAAGCGCGATTCCCACTATGGCACAAATCTCCCATTCGATCCGAAAGGACCTCTGCGATTCGTCGGGCAAAACGAGCTTTAGCGGCGACAGCGCAATCGCGAGAAGCAACAGGAAGCGTCCCGCTGATTGTTAAAAGTTGACGATGGTCTCCGCCCCGACGAAAATGTCGGGGGTAAACGGAAAACCCGAAAGGTCGGCCATACGAGCCGACGGAAAGGAAACCATCG
>Ga0302320_10021418_pt1 | contig 12833 bp, 11 predicted proteins | sample Bog_T0_3_FD_202130 | JGI IMG/M metagenome (GOLD analysis project Ga0302320, IMG submission 202130) | Peat permafrost microbial communities from Stordalen Mire near Abisko, Sweden - Bog_T0_3 | ecosystem: Environmental > Terrestrial > Soil > Wetlands > Peat | place: Sweden: Abisko, Stordalen Mire...
CCGAACTCAAAGAATTAGGTTTGATACATGGTGAAATTGATGGGTTAAAGGTAAATTATTGTTTGTGTAATTCATCCATAGTAAAATATTTAGATATGTTCGATAATTTCTTCTCAGAAATAAAAAAGGTAGACGTAAACTGCGAAATAAAACATAAAAATTATGGACAAAATTAAAGTATTATTTGTGTGCGTGCATAACTCTGCCCGCAGTCAGATGGCAGAAGCCTTCTTAAATAAGATCGCCGGTGAAGAATTCCTGGCCGAAAGTGCTGGTTTTGAACCTGGAAAATTAAACCCAGTGGTGGTGGAAGTTATGAAAGAAATAGGAATTGCCATTTCTAATAACCAGACCAAAAGTGTCTTTGATTTCTTTAAACAAGGGCGTTTATATAATTTCGTTATCGCGGTCTGTGATGGTGCTAATGCCGAACGCTGTCCCATTTTTCCAGGGATTACTAAAAGGTTGGGTTGGTCTTTTGAAGACCCTGCTTCATTTGAAGGTACGCCTGAGGAAAAACTCACCAGAACCAGAGAAGTAAGGGATAAAATTAAATTTGAAGTCGAGGATTTTGTTAAAAGACATCATCAATATAATTTCTGAATAAGCCATGAAAGTATTGATATTATGTACAGGGAATAGTTGTCGCAGTCAAATGGCTCAAGGTTTTTACAATTCTTTTATATCTGTCAGAATTAAAAAAATAATATGGAATTATCTATTGACGTTCAGTCATTAAAGCCTTTATCAAGTTGCATTCCAACAGTTTCAACCAGGTTGAACTGGAATGATTACCAGGGTGCCATAAAAGTGCGATGGGGAATAGGTAGGAATCATTATACCGTCGTTCCTGGCTTATATAAAGTTGGGAACCCCGATAGTCAATCGGATGTTTATGTCTCGGCTAATTATAAATTATCCTTTGATGTATTAAGAAAGAACCTGTGTTCCTTTAATACCTGGATTTTGGTCATAGATACCAAAGGTATTAATGTTTGGTGTGCAGCCGGAAAAGGAACATTTGGTACAGATAATCTTGTAAACAGCATTAAAAAAACTGATCTGGCTCATATTGTCAAACATAATAAAATAATATTGCCTCAGCTCGGTGCCGTTGGCGTTTCAGCTCACAAAGTCAGGGAACAAAGTGGGTTTCGGGTTATTTATGGACCGGTGAGGGCAAAAGATATAAAGCCTTTTGTTCAGGCAGGATACAAAGCTACACCAGAAATGAGAAAAGTAGGCTTTCCATTTTTGGAAAGAATAAAACTGATTCCGGTGGATATGATGGGAGAACGATACAAATTGCTCATATCCATGTTAATTTTATTTATTATTTCTGGTCTCGACAGGAAGGGATTTCTTTTTTCCAAAATGATTGAAACAAGTCTTTTTCCCTTAATCTACATTGTCAGCGCGTATATAGCGGGGATTGTAATTGCGCCTATATTTCTTCCCATCATTCCCTTCAGACCCTTTGCTCTGAAGGGCGCTTTTTGGGGCGTAATCAGTGCTATAATAATGATGCAGTTCATTCATGTTTCGCTGTTAGAAACGATTTCTTTTTGCATTCTGAGCAAGAGTGTAGCTTCATTTATGACTATGAATTTTACAGGATCATCCACTTATACTTCGTTGTCCGGGGTAAAGAAAGAAATGAAATGGGCAATTCCTTTTCAAATAGCTTTTACTGCTATATCACTGATGTTATTTATTCTTTCAAAATTGTCATAATATGAAGACCATACAATATATTAGAAATGTTGTCACTTTAAAACTTGATGTAAATCTTTGCAATGGTTGTGGGATGTGCATAATAGTATGTCCTCATGCTGTTTTTGAAATTAATCAGAAAAAAGTCAGGATTAATGATATTGATGATTGTATGGAATGCGGGGCTTGCGCTCTTAATTGTAAACCGGCTGCTATATCAGTTAAATCGGGTGTAGGTTGTGCTTCCGGAATTATTCGGGGGATTCTTGCCAATTCGGACCCTTCATGCGATTGCTCTGATAGTAAAAGTAGTTGTTGTTAATAATGTTGGTTTAGCCGGTTTTTCCAGATTGGGTTAAGTATTAGCATATGCAATTTTTTTCCAATTGAAAAGTTTTTTATACTTTTATAGCGAAATAATGTTAAAAAATGAGAAAAATAAATTTGTTTTTATTACTGGTTTTCATAGCTCATAGCTCATTTTCACAGGATGCCAAAATTCCCTCTGAGATAGAAGACCCGAAATGTCTGGGTATAAACAAAGAACCATACCATGCAACTTTAATGTCTTATGCAAACCTGCAGGAAGCCTTGCTTGCCAATCGGCACGCATCTTCACTTTGCAGGAGTTTAAACGGATATTGGAAATTTCACTTATACCCTGAAGCTTTTTTCAACAGAGATAAAAAAGTAAATTTAAAACATATATATAATTGACAAACACTAACTAATTTTATATGATCATGTTCATCCTAAGATATGGTTATCGTTAAATTTTTTATCAATCAAATTTTTAAAAATATGGACTTAAAATGTAAAGAGAAATTCCTCAGTTTGTGGAAAAAATACTTTGGCATTGATGAATTACCAATAACTTTTTATTATCACAACGAAATCCGTGATGCGACTCCTGTAACGCGGCCGAAAGGCAGAAGCTGCATTATCTGTGAACTTGCAAAGGTCAGGAATGGTGAATCACTTGCTTATAATGCCGAATCAATAGCATGTGTCGGAGCAAAACGTTATTTGGGTTATTCTGAAACCGTCCGTCCTGATTTTGAATATTTTTTATCATGTGGAATACCTGATAAAATGGAGGGAGAACGATATATAAGGACTCCGGAAATGGTAGTGGAATTAATTAAAAATTTCAAACATATCAAGGATGCCAATGGCAATTATATCATTTTTAAACGCTGGGATATGCTGAATGAAAATGATGACCCGGCTGTCGTTATTTTCTTTGCCAGACCGGATGTGCTGTCAGGACTGTTTACCCTGGCCAATTATGATCAGAAAGAACCAAACAGTTCATATGCCCCCTTTGTTTCCGGTTGCGGATCAATCATCCTGTATCCATACATGGAAAAAGATGCTGAACGGCCCAGGGCTGTTATCGGCATGTTTGATGTGTCTGCGCGGCCTTGCGTCCCGAAAGATGTTTTATCTTTTGCTGTTCCAATGGTTAAATTTGAAAAGATGATTGATCATATGGATGAAAGCTTTTTTATCACTCATGCCTGGCAAAAAGTTAGAAACAGGATCAGCAATAGTATGAATTAGTTTACTGGATCGGATACTTTGAAATCAGGTTTGTAAAAAAGCATGATGAGGGCGGGGAATATCAGAAAATCGCTTATCCAGGCTGTGATGATGGTTATCGTGCATAAACTTCCGAAATAAATCATGGACATCATATTACTGCATACCAGAACAGAAAAACCACAGGCGAACATAACCGAAGTAACCGTGCATGGGAATATAATTTTCCGTATAGAATTTGAAAAAAGATGATCGTCCCGATCATTTAAATTATTTAATTTTTTTATTCTGCGTTTGTAATTCCATACGATATGTATTGCATCATCAGCAATCATACCAATGATAACCGATGAAATAATAGAAACGCCTATGTCGAATGGAATATTGAATATTCTCATGGTTAAAGCTATTGCACTTAAAGGAAAAACAGTCGCCAGCAATGTTAAAAAACCCAATTTGATATCCCGCACCATTATTGTTATTACAATTTGAATTAAAACAATAGCTAAGAGCAGACCATAAATCATCCCTTTTACAACGGAATTAATCTGTTCAATAAAAAGAGGCAGGAACCCCACCGGTTTAATTTCAAGCCTGGAATTTTTTACTTTGGCATCTATTGTTGCCAGTATGGATTGCAATATGTTGTCTGTTTCTTTGATTGAGACAGTAGGTATAATTACCATGATATGGGAACGGTTTTCATCTTTTGTGATAAAACCGGCTTTTAATTGTTTTGCCTTACGCGGGTCAAATATGGAAACTAAATTGATAACAGGTTTCCATAAATCATAATCTACAACGCTTTTGACCAAAGGAACGGAGGCTATTTGCTTATCAATATCAACCATTGCTTTGAAATCTTCTTTATTTAATTTTTCATGGTTCTTTTTAATGACATAAAAATCTATAATCTCGACCGAACCAAAATGTTTCTCCACGTACAGCGCTGTCTGCCTCTGCGTATTAGATTTCTTCATGACATTCAAAAGGTTCGTGTCAGCTTTAATAGTAAAACAAACAATAAGGCTTGATACCAAAACAACAAACAGGATTCCTGCAATCCAGTAAGAATTGGTTTTATTGATTTTTAAATAATACCTGTCCAACAGACGGTTTAACCAATTTTCTTTTAAAACCAGGTCATTGACTTTAATGAACCTGATTACTAAGGGCACTGCTATAAAAAGGTAAGTAAGCAATCCGACAAAAATACCTGTCGAAGTTAAAATCCCATACTGTTCGATAATATGTATGTTATTGGTGATTAATGAGCCAAAACCGATAATTGTAGCCAGGGCGGATGTAATGATGGGAGGGATCTTTTTATTAAGATAACTGTGGGTATCTATACTCTGCTTGGTTATGATATGTATGGCGAATGAGGAAAAATTGATCAGGAATAACAGCGGAATTGTTATTGTTATCATGTTAACCGGAACATTCAACCAGCCGAATAATGAAAGGGATGGAATCACCGCGATCATTAACATAAACAGGCTAAGGACAATATAGCTGAATTTCTTTACCTGCCAGAATAATAATCCGCATACCAAGATGAAACAAATAACAAATAATTTTACAGAATCCTCGGAACTGAGCCTGTCCAACTCGCTGTCTATGATACTTTGTCCTGTCAGGTCCCGCCTGATATATTTTGGCAGGATGGCTTCGGAAACTCTTTTCAGGGAATCAATGATGACAGGTCTTTCTTTTAAAATATTTTTATTTAATCTTACCTTTAAGAATATCATTTCGCATAATGAATCTTTGGATTGGAAATATATCTTCTCCATTTTCGAAGCATACTTTGAACCCAGTTGCCCCTCAAATTCAGAAATATTGCATGTAGAGAAAACGGATTCAAAATTATAAATCGAACTATTTATGCTATCAGTCAGGTTTTTGACGTATTCCAGGCGTCTTTCCTTCAGGATCGTGTCAGGGAATGTCAATAAATACATCATCATTTCATCACTGCCGAAATCTTTCACAAACTGTTTCTTCAATTGAAACCGTTCCGAATTTTTAGAATACCAACCCTCACCATTATTGTCGAAGTTCATTTTGAGATGAAGAATGGGATAACTGAATACTAAAAACAGGATGGTGAGTAAAATTAAAACGATGGGGTGCTTTGCTGCAAATTCAATATATTGATAATACTTTCTTTTTATCATTTGTCTTTTTGAAAAAGTTGATTCATTACTATGGGTAAATAAAACCTGTTGAAAAATAAACCTGTCAATGCCGATACAAGGATAATGATTTTTATTTCAAGGGAATGATGGAAGAATAAACAAGCCACTCCTCCAAGACTGATTACTCCAAAGGGTATCCAGTAGGAATGATTTTTCCTGATTATAAGAAAAACGATGATCGGGCTCACTATATAAGCAGCAATTAATTCAAAAGGGATAAAGAATAAATATACACCAAGGATGGTAGATGCCGCCCGTCCCCCTTTGAAATTGAAATAAATCGGATAGCAATGCCCAATGATAGACCCGATGCCGATTAACCCGGTATTTATTGATGACAAATGAAATAATGAATAGCCTGCCAGCATAGGAATAAACGATTTCAAGCCATCTAATACACCGACCATGATTCCCCAGAAAGGGCTGATAGTCCTAAAAGTATTGGCTGCCCCCGGATTATTATTTCCAAGGGAACGTATGTCTTTTCCCGATATTATTTTTGTGAATATATTGGCAAACATTATTGAACCGGATAAGTACCCGGCAAATAATGAAATAATATAAAGAAAAATCGGATTCATTTGAACTATAGTTTTTTAAATATTAATTGAAATGCTGTACGATTTGGGTCCGTAATATACTGCTTCCACCAGGTGTGGCTGGCCGGTAATCATTTTTTCATAGGGTACGGATTCTTTTATTTTATTGCTAAGATCTGATACAGCATCCAAATTGTCACCATAGCCCAAAGAATTTACAATATATTGAACTTTAACGACTGATTTTTCCAACATTTTATTATGAATAAATTCAATAATTTTATCGTTGGCTTGCATAAATGTCCTGGCTTTTCCTATTGGAACAACTAAGCCTTCTTTATCTTCACCTGAAATACCTACAAGGGGGATTATCCTCAGTACCGAACCCATTAAGGCCCTTGCTTTACCTATCCTACCTGATTTAAACAGGTAATTAAGGTCATGCATGACAAAAACAGAATAGGTGTTCCTGATCGCTTCATCGGCTAATCTAAGAATATCATCAATATGATCATGTTGTTTGATGATTTCAATTATTTTTAAAAGAACAAGACCTATTCCCAATGAGGTTTGTCTGGTATCAATATTCAGGATTGGAATAACATCCCGATAGATTTTTTTTACGTTTTCGGCAACTAAAGTGGTTGCAGCTGATACACCATGGCTCATTAACACGTGAATGACCAGGGAATATTTATCCTTATTTTTCTCGATTATATCAATAAGATCTCCCTGGAGGATGCTTGAGCTTTTGGCTACTATATTTTCTTTTAAATATTTTTCAATTAACCAGTTTGCAGTATATTCATGATCGCTTTCACGATATTCTTTCCCGTTTATATAAACAGGACATTTTATGATCTCCAGGGACGGGTAATCAAATTGCTCTTTTTTGAGGCCCAGGTTATCGGATGTAATTATTAAAATTTCTTTTTTCATAATAGAAAAGTTTAAATCAATGTTCGAAATTGATATAATAATAATATTGATACTGGCCGCCGTAATATTCTTCGAAACTTATTCCCGGAAAAGTTCTTGTTAACCTGGAAAGGATATTTTTATTATTTTTAGCATGAATCCCTTTGAAAAGTGTTACCAGGCTGTCTGTGTTTATAAAATTTTTAATTGATTCAATAATTACAGTTTCAGGGTCTTTATCCGCGAACATGATTTCATTATTAAACACGCAGAAAAAATCCCCTTCTTTGACAGGATTTCCATTGGTGGTTTTTGTATTCCTCACGGCTCGTGATATTCCGCAATAACGAATATCTTTCGGCTGGTTTATGATCAATCCGGATATATCTGTTATATCATAATCATTTGATATGCTCATGACAAGATTGATTATAGCAAACACATTATTCGTTTCAATGATATGGACATTGGATTTGCTCAGGGATGCTGCCGATTTTAGTGCCATAAGAATATCTTTATCATCCGCGGTGGCGATAATATTCTTGGATTTCAACCTGTTTAATTCTTTGACGAGTATTTTTACAGAAGGCTTAATTCCCCTGTAGCAATATACCTCATCGGCCCCCAGGTTTTTAAGGATCGCTTTAAATCCTTCCCCGGCAACAAGGCAAAACACGCATTTCTCCCTTTCATAATCTATCCTGTCCTCACTGATGAAATTCTGGTGTTGTTCCTTCATATCATCAACCTTGGTAAAGATAAATTCTCCGTATCTGGACACTTCCTTTAAAATCAAGTCGGGTTTATTCGTGTGTATATGAACTTTAAAGGTAGAATCACTTTTAAGAATGATTAAATTATCACTTTCGTGATCTAAAATCGCTTTCATTTCATTTTGTGTTGATAATTTATCCGATTTCAGCACGAATTCCAGGCAATACCTTTGTTTGAATTTTGGAGTCCATACTTCTTCCATGTCTTTTAAATTGTTTACAATTTCCTTTCTCCTTGGGAAATGGGAACCATTGTTTTTTATGCTGTTAATAAATTGATTTATATCCTCTATTATATTATTCAACCTGGTATTTTGCAATTTATCACTTCTGATTGTAACATGCAGGCCGGGCACAATGGTTTTAAATTTCGATGATTTAACAGCAAGAAATTTTCTAATATTCCTGGTTATCTTTAAAATACCCGGAAAGGGGAAATTAGTCTGTACATTTTTACTTTTCTTTATTTCCCTGTCTATACCTTCCAATAAAATAATGAACCCTGCCCCGCCGGAATCAACCACACCGGCTTGTTTTAGTACAGGCAGCATGTCCGGTGTTTTATCCAGAACAGTTTTTAAATAAGGAATGCATTTTCTGATATTAACCAAGGCATCTGTTTCTTCCTTCATCAATTCACCGAATTTTTCCTTAAATTCATACATGATGGTAAGGATGGTTCCTTCCTTTGGATTTTCAGTACCCTCGTATGCTTTTTTGTATCCGTTTTCAAAAGCTTTGAATAAATTATCAGAAGAGAAATCATTTTGGCCGATAATTTCAGTTATACCTTTACAATAAAGTGCCAAAATAACGCCTGAGCATCCCCTGCTGCTCATAAGCATTTGTTCGGCAAAAACTTTCAGGTACTCGCCCATTGTAATGGGTTTTCCTTTATAATCAGGCATATTGGCTAAAGCTCCCTGAATGGTTAATGTCATATTTAGTCCCGTGTCGCCATCAGGAACAGGAAAAACATTTAATTTGTTAATATATTCTTTGTATCCATGCAGATACCTGAAGACATTCCCGATTCTAATTTTTATCTCGTGTATGTTGGTTTCAATAAGTTCCATAATGCAAAAATAGAATTACACTTTGACTGGCTGAAGATAATCAATCCTTCCGTTTAAAATAACTCAGATCCCATTCGGGTAACCAGTGCAGTATAATTCTTCCATTTTCAAAATCAATAGGCAGCCACACATGTTTACAAGCAATGGCATTTTCTGGTGTCCAACGGTCGCCCATATAAATAAATGCATGTTCTTTACCTTGTACCGGTAATATAAATGTACTTTGTGAATGATAGGTGAAGGCAGAATCTGCATCAACGCATGGATTACCAAGTTCTTTCCACGGGCCGAAGATGGAATCCGCAACTGCTGAACGGGCCGCGTTAGGTCCCCAACCGGTACAACCCGAGGCAATCATATAATATTTTCCGCGGCATTTGAACATGGCTGCTCCTTCCATAAATCTCCCGATAAAAGCACGTGCATATTTTCCAGCATGAGAAAGATAATCATCTGAAAGCAGAGAGATATGGAGTGTACTGTTTTCCTCAGATGTATAAATATGGTAAGCCTTACCGTCATCATCAACAAGCAGGTTCATATCGCGGGCAGTTTGTCCTCCTTCAAAGTCGCGTCCAAAAATATTCATTGAATCCGGATGTTCAGGAACGCTTCCGCCATGGAAAACGACCCCGGCACATTTATTTTTAGTGGTTTTCTGTGTTTTAGATATGTTAACCGGCCAAAAGCCGGAATCGGGTCTCTCGCTGTGAAGATAAGTGTAAGGCCCGGTCACGTTGTCCGCAACGGCAACACCACTTCGTGCAGCGCTGTATCCCTTCCATTTTAGTTCCAAGTGAAACCACATGACAAATCTTTTTGTTTTTGCATTATAGATAACTTTCGGTCGTTCCAGAACACAATCTTTTCTTATGTCGCTTGTGGTATCGTCAACAACTTTCAACGCGATGCCTTCATTTTTCCAATTGTATAAGTCTTTTGATGAATAACAACTGACTCCAACTTGTGCTCTGTTACCAGCATCACCTTCAACCATAAATTGCCCAAAGAAATAATAAGTGTTGTTATAAAAAAGTATTCCTCCACCATGAGCATTTATATTCAAACTGTCGTTCGCGAGCCATGTTTCGCCAGGTCTGAACGATTTATTTCCTTTTGGGTTACAAGATGCAAGCAGCAACCCGGTAACAATAAAAATGATGATTTTTTTCATAGGTCTTATTTTATCACAAAGATATAATTTATAATAATTATAAATATAGTTTTATATATGACTATTTGTAAAATAGGTAAACCACCCTGATTGACACCATTAAGTTTAATGGTATTGTTGTTTGAATTCAAATGTTATCGGTTTTCCAATTTCTGAAAAATCGAATAGATAAGTGTTATTTGGGTAAAACAAGAAAACTTATTTATAGCTGTTTTTTATTATAAATGCAAATCCTCCATTGGCAGCAACAGGGAACCGGATAGTTGCATCCTGAGGTATGACAATAGTATCACATTTCAGGTTTTTATGATCGGGATTTTTTTCCCAGCTATAGAAATCACGGTATAATTCCACCTTGTATTTTTCAGGTTTTAAAAAGTTAAAATTAATCAATACCGACGATCGTTCCGGTCCGGAATTGATGCAGGCAACGTACCAGTCGTTTCCTTTGCGCCTGGCAAGACAAACGTATTCTCCCGGATACCCGTCAATAAAATGAATATCGTCCCAGGTGGCTGAGTATTTTTTCATCAGGTCTTTAGCCGGTGAGGTCAGAATCTCTTCGGGTTTGTCGGAAACGCATGTCCAGCCGGACTCAAAAATGATGGGTAATGCCAGCTCATGGCAATAAGTTGTTTTTCTTCGTGGAGTTGAAAAGCCAACCGGGGTATAATCCATCGGTCCAACAACATTTCTTGTAAAAGGAAGTGTGCAGTTATGTGCAGGTGTAGGAATATCTTTGTCTGGTGCGAACTTATAATATTCTTCCCCGCGAACACCTTCCTGAGTCATCAGGTTGGGAAACCTGCGGCGCATTCCTTTGGGTGAATTTTCTCCATGAAAACTGACAAGCAATTTATATTTTGCAGCATCGCGGGTAGCTTCTTCGCGGAAAGCATTTGCATCCTGTTTGTCACTGTTCAGAAAGTCAATCTTAATACCGGATACTCCCCATTTCTTATACTGATCGAAAATGTCAGCCCGTTTTTCAGGTGTGTTAAGATTTCTTCTTTCATCCCATCCGAAAACTGAAATACCTTTACCGGCAGCATAATTGATTATTTCAGGTATATAAGGAATCGTCCTCCAGTAATTTTTGGCATATCCGCCGTTGTTTCCCAGTAAGCCAATATCAAATTCAATATATTGCCATCCCATTTCAGCAGCCATATCAATAAATTTTTTCAGACGTTCGGGTTTATCATTGGCACAATCATCACTCCACCAGGGAAAGCAGGCAATTCCGGGTTTGATCCAGCTGGTATCTTTCAATTCACAGGGAGGATTCAGATTTTCAATCAGGGTGGATTCAACTATCTTGCTCAATCCTGTACCGATAATAAAGGCTCTCCAGGGTGTAGTAAGATCAGGCTGAGCTTCAATCAGGGTGTCTTCATTCATAACCACTTCTTCATAAGATTCAGGATACCAGGGTGAAGCATATTGGATATCGTTGGGAATAGAAAAACGCATCCGGTTTTTTCCGGTTTGAGTGATATGAGCAGCAGCATAATTCCCGTAAACAGCCGCATCGCTGGCAAGTAGCCAGATGTTATTCCTTGTTTTGAAAAGGGCAGGGCAGACGTATTGATTTTTATTAACAGAATCGAGATTGCGAAGGGGATAAAAACCTTCGTAATCGGAACGGTACTCCAGGCACCAGCTTAAGGTACTACTATCAAAGGCAAAGCAGCTTATTTCTTCTTTCACAGTATCCTTTATTGTATTGTGCATCTGGTAGCGGAAAGCAATACCATCGTTGCAGGCGCGAAAAACAAGGTCAATCTTTTGGTCGGATTTATTTTTAAATGACAGGGTAAGTTCATTTGCATGGTTGATGCATTCACTTTTTTTACCTGTTTTCATTTTATATGTCTCATTGATCTCTTTAACTGAATTTCCCAGAAACGAAAGATGATTAGTGAAATCCTGTTCTTTTGACCGAAGAGCAATACCAAGTCTTGAGGGAAGAATAATAGTTTTGTCATCAACGAGGACTGAATAAACAACGTGGTTGTTATTATCTTCATTTATTTGAACAGAAATATTCCCATCAGGCGAAGCAACTTTCCATGAATGATTGCAAGAGGTTGTCAATAATCCGGTAAGAATACCGAAATAAATAATTTTCTTTAACATAAAATTTTAGATTTTAATTCTACGTCAAAACTACATGAAAATTAATTGACTTACAAGAAAATATTTTGATTTATAAAGTTAAAGAATGGAAGGGTTTTAGGTTGCCCTGAAGTAATTCTTCGAATTTACATGCTCACGAAATCGAATGTTAAAATGTTTTCATAAATGATGTATTATTTTATGATACTGTTGGATATTTATTTTAACTTTATTTGAACAGGAACAACAGTTAATTTGTAAACCTCTGGATTGGTCCAGTTCCCAGCCGTAAAAACAATATTTATATTTCCCCGCGGGGTACTAAACTTTGGACAAATCTGAGGAGAATAAAATCCTTGTGGTGTTGAGACATACGAACCAAAACGTGTGAACGGTCCCCACGGTTTATCTGATTCATAAAAATCCCAAATGGTTTTCTCGCAACTTTCTCGAATTTTTCCGCCTCCGGCAGGATAATACCAGGCTATATAAATATATTTTTTTAATCCTGGTATATACACCATGCCATTCATCCCTAATTTGTTTGGGTTATCAATAATCAGTTTAGCCTGGTTAGATTCTGAGTTCCAGCTTGTATCATTCATTCCGTTACCACCCTTATAAAACTGCCAGTCTCTATTGTTTAAATCCGCTATTTTCGAGCGGAGTACCCGTCCCAGGATCAGGTTGTCCCCGTTATCCCAGAAACCATTGTTGGATACAGCATACACATATTTATCAGCATTATCAATATCTGCAACTCCGTTTTTACCGTATTC
>Ga0302320_10021421_pt1 | contig 12830 bp, 12 predicted proteins | sample Bog_T0_3_FD_202130 | JGI IMG/M metagenome (GOLD analysis project Ga0302320, IMG submission 202130) | Peat permafrost microbial communities from Stordalen Mire near Abisko, Sweden - Bog_T0_3 | ecosystem: Environmental > Terrestrial > Soil > Wetlands > Peat | place: Sweden: Abisko, Stordalen Mire...
ATGTGGGCGAGGGGAGTTCCCCTTGCTGAGTTCGAACGACGACCGACCCGATCTCCCGTCTGACATAGGCCAGAAGTTCGTTGCTTTCAAACGGGACACCGATCGCCGCGCACTCGCATCCCTGCTGTCTCAGACCGCGAAGCATCTCGCGAAAGTCCGAATCCTTCGCCAGGTCGGAGAGGAACAACACTTTGCACTTGGCGTCTCGCGAAATCTGCCTCGCAGCCTCAACCCCCGAAAGCGTTGGCATTGCAGGATTGATGACGAGAAGTTCCGGCCCGAGGTGACGAGACAGGTCGATCGCCTCGCGCGATGATCCGGCGACATGAACCTCATAACCATCATCAGCGAGCACTTTCTTCGCCAGGCCTAGCACGGCGTTTTGATAATCGACAATTAAGATCGAGTGTTTAGCCATCGGCAACCTACATCGAGATTCCACGCCGCCACAGTTTTACCCGGCCCTGGTATTCGTCCCGAAGTTGCGGGAGTTTATTGAAGGCTTCCTCCATTAAATCTGCGGCCTCGTTAAGACTTGCCGCGCTCTGCGCCAGTTCAATCGCACGAGCGGCAAGGCGGCGAGCATCTTGCGGTGATGCTGGCGAAGGTCGTCCTAAAACCTCCTTGGAGGTTGACCATACGCTTGCGCGGCTGCCCTGCTCTTCCAGCTGAAGTTTGGGAGCCCAACCTTCCAACTCGGCGAGGAGTTCCGCGGCCGTCTTGTAGCGCTTTGCTCGGTCCGTCGCGAGGCACTGAGCCAAGATCTGATCGAGCATCGAATCACAAGTTGGATTTACGCGACTTGGGGGAACTAAAGGCGCTTGGAATACATTCACTGAAGCCGAGGGCGCGTCGTCAGGCACTATGAAGGGGAATTTGTCTGTAAGCAAAAGGTAGAGTGTCATTCCCACCGCCCAGACATCTCCTGAACACGAGTCACTGTTGAAATCCTGGAAAGCTTCCGGCGGTTTGAACGCTCGCGTGCCGCGGGCACTCGCCAAGAGCGTCAGCGGGTTCGCCTTCTTGGCCAAACCGAAATCGGAGACCTTGGCCCGCAGACCGTTCGATTGATAACCGACGAGGATGTTCTGCGGTTTGATGTCGCGATGAATAATCGGTGGATCCTGGCTATGTGCGGTATCCAACCCTCTGCAGACCTGTTTGATGATGTCTACTACGGTAGCGACAGGAATGAATTGAGCGCCGTATGACCGCCAAAACCTATCTAAGCTGCCTCCCGCGACGTGCTCCATCGTGAAGTAGCCATAAACTTGACCGTTTAATGTGACGGTGTTTGCATCGAATACGCGGACGATGTTCGGGTGATCGATCCCCGACAGCAGGACCGCCTCACCGAGCATATCCTCGACTTCTGGAGCAGTGAGGCCCGCAATTTTGAATAACTTCAGAGCCTGTCGGCCTAAATAGCGGTGGCGAACGCGATACACCTCTGCGAACGCTCCTTCTCCAAGGAACCGCTCGACCTCATACGTGTCTCGGACCGCCTGGCCTTCATCCAGAAGTGGCAAGTTCTGAACCTACACCTTGATTTGACCTTTTAGTAAACGTTAGCGCTAATGACCTAAAGGCACAAGCACTTAGATGGACAATTTCATCTTGTTGCCACCCTAAACCCATCTGTTCAAGCCCAGCAGTCGCAAGATCAAAGACCCGAGCTTTTGCCGACGCCCAGTGCGAGTCAGCGGAATGCCGATCTGGCGGGAGACTCTAGACTTGAGCGCCGACACACCAAAGAGTCGCCACCACGAGAATCCGCCTCGGTTCATTATTCCCCCACTTCAATCCCAAATGTCCGAACCTGTTTCTGCACCCATGACCGACGGCCTTTTGCCGATCCAAGAGGCGTGGGCTGACATTACATTCCGAGACGCCCCATCGGCTACTTGCTCTATATTGCCTCTACAATCACGCCCGTGGCCGGCATTGGGTTTCCATTCCTGCACTCACCAGCGCAAAGTGGCAAACCCTGCAAAGCTTCTCGGGAAAGAACAGAGATACGCTCTCCACTCCCCGCCGACCGCATCGGTTACACCTGCGCAACGCTAAACGGAGTCTGTTACGAGCCGCGAGAACAAAACATCTTAAGGTGTTAAGCATCGTCTTCCCTGGGCAGGTCCCCCTCGGTTCAATTCAATATCTCTTTCGAATCCCCTTACGAATCGTACCCTCATGACGATAGGGGAACCACAGTCCAAAGGTAACCCACTGCAGTTCATCGCAGTACAACGCTTTTCTCTGCCGCGTTCGGCGCTACGTTACTTAGGTTCGATCACCACCGGGCATCTGGCCATTGATCCGAGTTCTGCCTAGGCTTAGAGATACCGTGCTCATCCCAGTCCAGCATGAGAACATGTCCGCCCGACGTTGGCCGGTCATAACAATTGGGCTGATCCTCCTCAACTTCGTTATTTTTCTGGACACTCATTGGGTCATGGAGAAGCAGGGCTCACAACTGTGGCAGGTGCGAGAGCACATTCTAGTTCTGGCTGCCATGCATCCACAGCTCCTCCTAACGCCTGAGGTTCAGGAGTGGGTCGCTGACTTCAGAAAACATGACCCCGACGATTGGGCAGAGATGCAGAAGCCGAACTCCGAGGTACTCGACGATTGGGACGCTCGGACGCGACGACTCGACAATCCGGCGGAATTGCAAGGGGAAATGGATTCGCTCGCAAGCGAGTATTCACAATTGCTGGCCTCATCGATCGACCAACGCTATGCCTTCGTTGCGGCCCACCCAGGACCGATTACGTATCTCACTTCGACCTTCCTTCACGGCGGTTGGTGGCACTTGATAGGGAACATGTGGTTCTTGTGGCTGGCGGGATTTGTCTTAGAGGACGCTTGGGGCCGACCGCTTTACCTGCTTGTCTACCTAACGGCGGGCGCAGTGGCATGCCAATTTGACGCTTGGGCAGATCCTGGAACCATCGTCTCATCAATCGGCGCTTCCGGAGCTGTCGCAGGATTAATGGGAGCCTTCCTAGTACGCTTCCCAAAGATGAAGATCAGAATGATGTGGTTCTTTGATCTGGGCCTGTTTCCATTTTCTCGCTTCTGGATGCGGGCATATTGGCTATTGCCGATTTGGTTGCTGATGGAAATCAACTACGGGATGGGGCCAAGGGACGGGGTTGGACACTGGGCGCACGTCGGTGGTTTCCTCTTTGGCGGCATTGCGGCCGTGGCCATCCGCTACTCGGGGTTGGAACACAAAATGAACAAAGCAATCGAGGAACAGGTCGCCTGGATGCCTGATCGAGAAATCAGTCAGGCTGGCGACCTCATGGAGCATCACAAGTTTGACGAGGCCGCCGCTACTCTGAACAACTACCTCACAACGAAACCTGACTCGGTAGAGGCTTGGAACCTGTTGCGAGCGGTCTACTGGCAGGCAAGTAATATTTCAGCTTATCGGGAGGCGACGGGCAAGCTCTGCGATTTACATGTGCGGTCGAGAGAATACGAAACAGCTTGGCAGGACTATGAAGATTTCCTAAATGCGGGGGGCGAAAGCATTCCGCCCGATGTCTGGTTGGACCTCTGCCGCGTGCCAGAGCAACAGCAAGACTTTGAACGCGCCGTCATGGAGTACGACAAGCTCGCCGCCGCCTATCCTTCCGAGCGGCAATCTGTGCTGGCGCAGCTTTGCGCTGCACGAATCTACCTCAACCGATTGAACCGCCCGGTGGATGCACTGAGATTCTACGAGGCTGCGAAGACATCCGCCGTCCCGCACCTAGATTTGGAGCTGGACATCCAATCGGGAATTCGGGAAGCCAGAAATGTGCTCTCGCAGGTTAAGGCACTCTCCGCTGGGGCAGCCTCCTCAAATTGAGTTTCGCGCTTGACGGCACAAGGATTTACCGCTGAAAAGAGACGGTACGTCGGTAACGAAATCTACGTGATGGCCTTGCCCAGCGACATGCAAAACACGTACGGTCTCTTCAGCGACAACGTCCGCTCAATTTCAGTTCAGCTGCGGGGCCTTCGTAGCAAACCACCTTGCGATGCCGAGGTTGACCACCCACAACGCAATGTCCAGTGGAATCAGCCCTCGAAGGACAACTCCGATTGCTCCCAGAACAGTGACCGTCCAAACAAGCTTTACCGCTATCTTCTTGCGCCGCAGCACTGCAAGTCCCGTCGCGAGAAACAATAGGCCTTGGAATGCTGCGGCCGCAAGTCCCATCGGTTTGGTCGAAGAGGCGGTAGCAGCTGGTGTTACATCGGTGGAGGTGGTCAACGTCGCCAAAGCGGCCAGTACGAGGACAACACCCGCGGCGACATAGACCCAGCCAAGGACGAGGGCCCCCGTGTAGCTTGGTTTCTGCGAGCTAGTGGGTGCGGTGACGGTGCCCCACTCATGAGGTGCCTCTGCTAACGCCGCCACATCCTGCCGGTACTGGATGATGTCACTCTTGGAAAGTTTTCGTCGGCTGAGTTCACCTGCAATGACGATACGCGCGTCGTCTTCAAGTGAGGCAACGTCACCTGCCACGTTCATGAGTTCCTGATCGGACATCTCGCCATAATGTTTCATCAGTTGCTGATGGCTCGCGGTTCCTGGCGCTGGAGACGATGAAAGTGCTGGGGCCGCCGCTGCTGCAGTTGCACTCATAAAGCTAGCTGGAATGGGAGCCGGAGCGGTGGGGCGTCCGCACGACTGGCAGAACCTCACATCATCGTGCAGATTTTTCCCACATTGGCCGCAAAACATTCAGTTTCTCCCTGTTCAGTTTGCAAATCTTCGCCTACACCCGATTCTCCTCCTTCAGTGATATGGGTTGCAGGTAACCAAAGTCATGCTTGCCAAGGCCTTCCGTAAGTTGATCGGTCCCCGATTCCCTGATGAAATTTAATGAGGGAGAACGCAGCTCTGCGCACCGGCGGGAAGGGACCTCGATGAAGTACATGGCAGTCGTTCTGTTGCTGGTGGCCGCGATGTCGGCACAGAACGCTCCGAGTACGAACAAGGGAGCCCGTTTAGATATCCCGGCCATATCCCGAGAAGCGCATGGGGCGGTTGTCTCAATAGTCGTATCGGATAAGAATGGTCATCCCGTCGCTCAAGGCAGCGGCTTTCTCATAAGCAAAGATGGCCAAGTCGTGACCAACTACCACGTCATCAAGAACGGCAGCTCTGCCGTCATTAAATTCCCTGGCGGTGCTTTCTTTCTTGTCGATGGGGTACTTGCATCCGACAAAGATCGCGACGTGGCTATCATCAAGGCGCATGGGAACGACTTTCGCGCGTTAACTCTCGGAAATTCCGATCTGCTCCAAGTTGGAGAGGAAGTTGTCGCCATAGGTAGCCCGCTTTCGCTCGAATCGACGGTTTCAAACGGCATTGTCAGCGCGATCCGGACTGTTGAAGACGAAGGGAGGAATTTCTTGCAGATCACGGTGCCGATTTCACCCGGCAGCAGCGGAGGCCCGTTGTTCAATATGTCGGGGAAAGTGGTTGGCATCACGACTTCTCATATCAAAGACGGAGAAAACCTCAATTTTGCCATTCCCATTAACGATGTGAAACCGATGTTATTGGCCAGATCTCCGAGAGCGCGCGCTCTTCCCGATGAAGCGGAACCTGTTGCGGCGGACCAAACGACGCGCCCTTCTTTGGAGAAATTCTACTCAGCTTGGTCCGGTGTGATTGTCGTAGACCAGATCTACGCCTTCACCAAAGGCTACAAAGCCAAGGTCCACATGGCACTAAGTGACCACACCATCTACCGCTTTGAGATTGCCTGTTTGGCGAAATTTGCTGATTGCACACAGTTGGCTGTAGGCGGGAAGTTCCAGATTGAGAAGATGCTGAAGGATGATCCTGATCTCTATCCCAGCATGGAAGACGACTACAACCTGGGAAGTGTGAGAGTCACGGGTTCTGAACAGTCCGCCGTCTACTTTGTGATAAACCAAGAATCGGCTGCTGCACGTTCAGATAGGGCCGAAGAAGCTAGAAACGATGAAGCAAAGCCGAGCAATGCTACGCCTACTCCTGCGCCCGGATCTCCCGACCCGCAAGATTCCAGCCTCGAACTCGGGCAGACCTTCAAGATGGCCGTGGCCTCGTCTGATAACCTGAGCGATAGATACCTCATAGTGTTTTTCACACCGGGCAAGCCAGAGAAGACCGCCAAAGCCAGCTGCCTCAAAAAGTACCCTGACTGTCACCAGTTGACGGCGGGTGAGGTCTACGATGTCGTCTTCCTAAGTGACTCCGACACGTCTCGCTACACGGACGCTCCCCTGTCTATCCGAGTGTTTGCCACCGGTGAGGTCAGTAGCCGACCCGTAAGCGCAGTCTATGGCTGGATAAAGTGACCACAAGTATCGTGGGCACTGGAGGTGGACAATGAAAAACGCCGTGGTGGTTCTGTTACTTGCCTTGGTCGCAGGCACTGTGCAGGCGCAGGAAGTTACCATCGGCCCGTCGCAGGCGAGCATCGCTGGTCGAATGGCAACGAAGATAAAAACGTCATTGGAGCCGCTCGATGTCACCACGCGGATACGCTGCGAACACTCGTTGATGCTCTGCCGTGAAGAGGTCACGATGCTGTGGGTAACCGATGAAGGCAGCTTCGAGGTCAAGCATGACAGCCGTATCTGGGAGGTACAGGTATGGAATACCGACACTGGGAGCATTCAAGCAAGTCGTGACGGCAACACGTTGCAGTTCTCAAAAGAGGAGAACCTCATCCTCCACCATCATCACAAGGATGGAATCGAAACCGTCCATGAGTTCACAATCGTCAACATGGACAAGTTAACAGCACAGAAATAACCCTGACGCGGGGTCGGGACTTGTCGTGAATGCTGAAATTGGAGTCGCAGGCGCTCCCGTGGCCTTCACGGGCTGGCCTCGGCGGCTGCACTACGGCAAATCAATCCTGAAACGCATGAGGAGGCAACAATGAAGCGATACATCGCAGCAGTTGCTATGTTGGTACTCTGCTCATGCTGGGCGGCTGCCAAGAAGCGCCCGACCGACCCTGCGTCAGGCTCATGCACGGCATACTTTGTCGTTGTAGAGCAGGACGACAACACGGTGAACATCCAAATGGCGGGGTTCAACACACCCCAGGAGAAGTGGTACGAAAAGCATGGTGGTGAATTCCCTGCGCTCTGCGTTGCTGCTACAGCCTCTGGTAGGCGAGAGGCTTTGGATGAAGGCACGCTTATCAACCATCTAGAGGGGGACATTCCCGTTTACATCATCCTTTGGGAAGAACACATAATGTACAACGGAGCCGGCAATCGCTACTACGAAGCAAGTGGAATACTTTACCGCCTGGAAGACGGGAAATACGTTCACGTTGCGCCTCTGCACAATACAAATCACACCATTCTCACCTCTTCTTCGACCTCTTTGTTGAAGGCAGGGCTGGAAGAGATTAAGCGACGAGGGTCAGCACAGCAACCTGAGCACGCAAAAGCAGAGGCTGTGAAAACTCCTAGTTCCTCCAAGCCACAACTTTCAGCAGCGTCTAGCCCAGACGGGGATATTATTGCGTCTCTTCATTATTCTGACAAGAAAGACACATTACCTCCGGTGACAAAAACCGCGTACATGATAAAGAGGGAAGGAAGATATTTCATTGAAGACCGCGTAGATGGGCTCCTGCCGAATGATGTGGTTCTCTTTTCAGACAGTACATGTATTGTAGACCCCACCGTTCATGAAACAGGTTGGGACTACGTGAGTGTATGTCGTGGACAAGTCTGGAAAGGATGGTTAAAGACACGCCCAGGTGATGTGTATTGGATTGGTTGGAAAAAAGGCGAAGACTACACTACCAGTGTTCGTTAAAAGCGGCACAGATCACTGGGGAAGAAGCGCTCGCCCGCATTCGGAAAAAGGAAGAAGACGACACCCGCGCCCTTGCTGACAGTGAACGGCGCACCAGACAATTTACGTGAGGGACAAATTCCCATTTCTAAGATGAAGAACCCCGAGATCAACAGCCTTCAGTATCCTGTGCACTATCTGTTAAGCTTCTTGACCAACGACTCAACCAACGATAAACGAAGTGGAGTATCATCTGGTCCTTCTGAGGGCACATTCAAGTAATCGTGAAGCCATTTGGTTCTCAGTGCCATCGCAATTACCTCGTTGTGTAGTAATCCGTTCATTTGTGCGGCTGACGGAATGAACGAGACATACGCAACTGCTTTTTCAGGGCTTGTGGCTTGTACGTCAGCACACCACGCACCGAAGGACCGAGTTCGGCTCCACTGTTGCATCTCCAATAGATTTAGCCGATTAGCCAACTCGACATCCTGTTTGACGCCAGGGATTGCCGGGATTCTCAATACAAGCATTGCACCGCTTCCAATCTTTGGATGTGGAGCGTCTGCATAGATCTTAAGCATCGTTGACGAGGGCACGCAACCGGGAAACGGGAACTCCACCGTAGCTCCCTTCTTGTCGGAATTGGCCATCACGATTTCGCACCACTCTGGAGGGATGTTCTCCACGTTGGCGGACTCGGCTCCTAAGAACGTTGATGGAGCATCGCCCTCCTTCTTAAACCAATGCAGAATGTTGAGCATATCGTCGGGACTTGTGCGTACTCCAATCGGCGCACAACTCTCGTCCGCTCGTGCCCCCGACATCTCAACAAGCTGGCTGACCTCGGCATGCGCCTGAGCAGCCTGAATCGAAACAGCCGTTGCAAAATACGGGTTCAGCCAGCTGGCGGTGCCCTGATGTATATATGCACTGCACTCCAAACTCACCTTCATACTCGATGGATCATAGACATACCGGCTCAACAGAGCGTAGGCGTTAAGCATTCCCAGCATCCCGTACGTTTTTTCTGTCGGCGGGACATTCTTGAGAACATCGGTCTTGGCGTGGACCCTGCAAACAGCGTGTCCCGCATCAATCTGCATCGGGTCTGCCCAGACCGTCACGGCCAAACGAAAAGGCCACCAAATCAATCTCCGCGATTCCTTGATGCTCCAAATATCCTCCACATGAAACTGCTCAATGATGAAGCGTATTACGTCGGGTCCGACATCTGTCCCAGGACTATTCATCTGGCCTCCAGCCAAAATATTGCCATTCGGGCTCGCGCGCCTCAGATATTGCCGTCCACTGCGTACTTGTCCCACTCAACAGCATGAATTGCTTTGCCGATCAACTCTGGCAAGCCGGTGTGGATGTCGTCGTCCAGCCAACAAATCACGAGGCTCGAAATGTCGTTGGCCGGGTCGGATACGGGCTCGTAGCAGATAAGATCGACCATGAACGCATAGACAGGCAATTCCCCATCGGGCACAGGCTTGATGAAAAAACCGCAGTTCTCTGAGGGGAACTGCCGTCGTGCTCTTTCAGGAAGTTGTTCAATGATTTGGTCTCGAATAGCCTCTTTACTTCCTTCGAGCCATCCCAGTGTAGAAGGGCTGATGTAGCAGCCTTCAACTGACACCTCCCGACCACAATCCAAGCGATACCTCAGATAACGAAAGTGTGCGGCGTATTCCGTTTGGGGCGGAAGTGGGGTTGCACGATTCCGTTCGAAAGAGAGCCTTTCCAGAGCCAGGCGAGATACTTCTTCTCGTTGCTCACAATTTAGCAGCGAATCACCCCACGGGTCATCATTCTGATATAGATCCGGTGCTAGGACCGCTATGATGCTTGTGTTCTCTACGGCCACACTAAATCGGCTAGCGCAGTACTCCACGGGGACAAGTTCCACCTGACGCCCTCGCCAAACAATGCGACGAACTTCATTCGTCCAATTAAGCCGCTCCGAGGGTTCCATCAATCCATCATGCCCGAAACGCCCCACCCAACGAACGTTACTAAAGGAATATCTGCTTTGAGGTCAGGATCTCGCAGACACAAAACTTCCTACCGCACTATTGTTCTCGTCGAGTAGACACCGTAACCTTTGGGCCCAGTAGCTCTTGAGGGCAGGCTGTGCCGTCTTTGATTCCACTTCGTCCCCTTCCGGCTGTACGCCGCTTGGCCGCGGCTCGGACGGGCGTTTCGGACTGCGCCGGTTTCGCGCCAAACTGAACCCAACCGCACTTTGGCACTCACCGCGCTTTCACTCACGCCCTGCCACCCTCCTTCGGCCTCCGTTTTGTCCCTTCCACCAGTATCGGCTTGTTTTTTCCCGCTGCGCTCTAGTGAAGAAAAAAACAAGCCGATACCGGCAGAAAGGGATGATTTCGCTACTCTGAAGTGGCCCCACTTCGATCATCACATTTGGCCCCACCCTAACCGATAGATCGGCCTACCCTGTCTGCGAAGCGGACGGGGAGGGCGATGGACAGGAGACGCAAGGTGGAGCTATTCGAAGAGATCAGGCGGGAACACGCACACGGAGCGGGCACGATACGTGCGGTCGCGAAGAAGCTGGGGGTGCATCGGCGGATGGTGCGACAAGCATTGGCCAGTGCAATACCGCCGGAGCGCAAACTGGCGGCGCGGAACAAGCCGAGGCTGAGTCCGGTGATGGAGTTCATTGACGGGATTCTGCGCGCAGATCAGTTGGCTCCACGCAAACAGCGGCACACGGCGCATCGCATCTGGCAGCGGATTCGGCAAGAGCGCTCGGATACCGTAGCGGAAGCGACGGTGCGGCGTTACGTGCGGGAGCGCAAGCAAGAGTTAGGGCTCACATCGCGCGAGACGTTTGTGCCACAGGTCTACGACTGGGGCGGCGAGGCGCAGGTGGATTGGTACGAAGCCATGGCCGACTTCGCGGGCGAACGATTGCGGGTTTACATTTTTGCGATGCGCTCGATGGCGAGTGGGGGAGCGTTTCACGTGGCCTACTATCACGCCACGCAGCAGGCTTTTCTGGAAGCGCACGAGTTGGCATTCCGCTATTTCGGCGGCGTGTTCAAGTTGCTGCGCTACGACAACCTGAAGAGTGCGGTGAAGAAGATTCTGCGCGGGCATCAGCGAGAAGAGACAGAGCGCTTGATCGCCTTCCGCTCGCACTGGGGTTTTCAGACCGAGTTCTGCAATCCAGCGCGGGGCAATGAGAAGGGCGGAGTGGAAGGCGAAGTCGGTTACTTCCGCCGGAATCATCTGGTGCCGATTCCGCAGGCGAAGAACCTGGAAGAACTGAACGAACAGTTACGAAGTTATTGCCAGCAAGACGAGCAGCGGCGGATTGCAGGCAAGCCGATGCCAGTCGGCGAGGCAATGCGGATCGAACGCGAGCATCTGCTACCGATGACTGTGGAAGGCTTCGAACTGGCGGAGACCAGTTTTCCGACGGTGGATGGTAAGGGTTGCGTGAAGGTGCGCACGAACTTCTACTCCACGCCCTTGCGGCCAGGGACTCACCCGCAAGCGAAGCTGCTGCCGGCGTATGTCGAGATCTGGCAAGAGCGACAGTGCGTGGCGCGGCACGAGCGCAGTTTCGGACGCTATGAGCAGGTGCTCGATCTGGAACACTATCTGGACGTGCTGGAGAAGAAACCGGGAGCGCTGGCGGGATCGAGTCCGCTGCGGCAGTGGCGCGAACGCGGACGCTGGCCGGAGAGTTTCGACCAGCTCTGGCTGAGTTTGCAGGAACGACACGGCAAACACTCGGGCACGCGGGAGATGATCGAGTTACTCACGCTCGGCAAGCGCTACGGGTGGGATCGGCTGCAGCAGGTGATCGAGCAATCGCTGGCTCTGGGTTGCACGGATGCGGCCGCGGTTCGGCATTTGCTGACGGCAGCGAAACTGGATCGTCCACACACCAAGTTACTTGAACTGAATGGACTGGAGCGCTACGAACGTCCGCTGCCCCAGATGAACGAGTACGACCAGCTGCTCAGCATCGCTGCCAGCACGGCGGAGGTGGCGCGATGAAAGAGCAAACTCAGGCTCTCGAACACGCCAGCGTAAAACAATATTGCAAGGCGTTGCGCGTTCCCATGATCGGAGCGCACTTCGTGCAACTGGCGGAGCAGGCGATCAAAGAACAGCGCAGTCACATCGGGTATCTGGAAGCGCTGCTGACCATGGAGTCGGAGGAGCGCGACCGGCACGCCATTCAGCAACGGCTGCGCGATGCGAAGTTGCCCCGAGTCAAGACGCTGGAAGAGTTCGACTTCAACCAGGCGCGGCAGGTTCCGGCGGCGAAGATCCGCGAACTGGCCGAAGGCGGCTACATCGAGCGCGCCGAACCCGTGGTGCTGATGGGCGAATGCGGCACCGGCAAGACACACCTCGCGACGGGATTGTGCGTGGCCGCGTGCCGCCAGAAACGACGAGCGCGATTCACCACGGCCGCGAATCTAGTCAACGAGTTGGTGGAAGCCCGGCAACACAACGCGGTGAAGCGGGTGCTGGCGCGCTGGTTGCGCTACGACGTGATCGTGCTTGATGAAGTCGGCTACGTGCCGCTGGCCGACATCGGAGCCGAGTTCTTGTTCCAAGTGATCGCCGAACGCGCCGAGCGGGCTACGTTGATCGTGACCACGAACTTGCCGTTTTCCGAGTGGACGCAGGTGTTTCCGAATCCGCGCTTGTGCAAAGCATTGCTGGATCGAATCACAGACCGAGCCCACATCATCGAGACCGGAGCCGAATCGTACCGCTTTCGCAGAACCCTGGAGGTGCGCCAGAAAAAGAAAGCATCGTAGGCGGCTGCTTCTATAGCGCTGCGCAGGGGAAGGAACTCAAACGCCGTTCCTTCCCCTGCACCCCATCCTGGCTGGAACCGCAAGACCGGACAGCCATCCTTATTAATACAGGTGGGGCCAAATGTGAGTATCAAGGTGGGGCCGAATCAGGTTGTCAAACGCAAGGGAAAAAACATGAAATTAGAAGAAGTCAACCTCAA
>Ga0302320_10021422_pt1 | contig 12830 bp, 11 predicted proteins | sample Bog_T0_3_FD_202130 | JGI IMG/M metagenome (GOLD analysis project Ga0302320, IMG submission 202130) | Peat permafrost microbial communities from Stordalen Mire near Abisko, Sweden - Bog_T0_3 | ecosystem: Environmental > Terrestrial > Soil > Wetlands > Peat | place: Sweden: Abisko, Stordalen Mire...
ATGGTAAGCCTCCTGTGACCTGAGGCTTACACAGCTAAAAATGCCCGGGGAACGCCCATGAAGCAGCGTCCGTCGCGCCAGCGACTTAGTTCAAACGCCCTTGTCGCCAGGAGGGATTCCCGCCCGGAGCAAAGCCGCCGACGCGTTCGTCCAGCCCCCAGGACCCCGAAGCCTCCGAACCCCGAGCGGATCGCCGCCCATCCATCCTTTGCAGAGCGTCCCGACCTCACCATGCCGCGCAAGCGGCGTCTGCCCCACCGCAGGTGGCGCAGAGCCTGCCTTGAGCGAAGTCGAAAGGTGGTTTGCACAGAATTACCGCCTTTCGGCGCACAATGAACCATAGACGAACAACAAAGGGAAGCAAGGTGCCTCCCGGAATCCGCGGGAGCGCCGGGAAGCCCCAAAAGAGTGAAACCCTAACCCGTTTATTTTGTGCGTTCTGCAATCGCGGTGCCGCGAAAGTGAACGCTCATTTTGACAGAAACTATCTTATAAATCAGCAACTTAGAGAAATAAACTGAAGTATGCTACACAGGGTACCCCCCTCCCCCCATTTCGACGTATCTTCATGAAAATAAGTATTTTACGCAAAACACTGCCTCCAAGGACCCAACAAAACAAAGGACTTACGCAAATCACCCTCCTGCAGAATCCATAGGAATTCCGTCCAGAAAACACGCCGTAATCCGGTCCTCATCCGCTTGCCGGGAATTCGTTGCTATATTCGTAGCCATGTTCAAATCGCCTGCAAGCCTTGCTCTTCTGGCCGTCAGCGCCATTGCCAGCCTCGCCGCCGCGCAAGCACCGGCTTCCGCGCCCATCGTTCTCCACGCCGCGCGACTGCTCCAGATCGACACGGGCACACTCCTTCAGCCCGGCGAAGTCCTGGTCGAAGGCGACCGCATCCGCGCCGTCGGCACTTCGGTCGATCATCCTCAGGGTGCAAAGGTCATCGACCTCGGCAATACCACGCTGCTTCCGGGCCTGATCGACGTGCACGTCCATCTCTTCCTGCATCCCGGCGAAGAGGACCTGCAAACCGTCGAGGAGTCGGTCCCCTGGCGCGTCATCCTGGCCGAGCAGGCCGCCAAGGCTGACCTGATGGCCGGCTACACCGCCGAGCGCGACATGGGCACCGAAGGCGCCGGCTCCGCCGACACGGCCCTGCGCAACGCCATCAACCAGGGCATCATTCCCGGGCCGCGCCTGCGTATCAGCGGCAATGCCATCGATCTCCTCGGCGGACACGAAGACGCCATCGGCTACAACCCTGCTCAGCATGTGCTCTCCAACGCCGACTACGCCAACTCCGCCGATCAGCTCGTTGAAGTCATGCGCGCCCAGCACAAGGAGGGTTCCGACTTCGCCAAGATCTACGAGACCGGTCCCGACAGCATGGTTGACGGCGTCTTGCACGTGCCCTATCAGTACACCGAGGAGCAGCTGGCCGCGGCAGTCGCCGAGGGCCGCCGCCTGGGAGGCGGCGTCGGCGTCCACGCCATGGGCGAGCCCGGCACGCTCTACGCCGCCCAGGCCGGCGTCAACAGCATCGACCACGCCACCCAGCTCAGCGACGAGACCATGCGCCTGATGCGCGAGAAGCACATCCCCGCCGTCCCCACTTTCACCATCTTCGAGTACTTCGCCGAACACGCGCAGACGCCCGAGGCCGCGAAGTTCCAACACGAGTTCCTGAGCTACAAGATCGCCGAGTTCAAGAAGCAACTGGCCGCCGGCATTCCATTTGCGGTGGGCTCCGACGTGGGCCCGTTCGAGCACGGCACCCAGGCGCGCGAACTGGAACTGCTGGTCCGCTTCGGCATGAAGCCCCTGGCCGCCCTCCAGGCCGACATGATCGAGGGTGCCCGGGTACTGAAGTGGGAGAACCAGATCGGCCAGTTGAAGCCCGGGTACCTCGCCGACGTCGTCGCGGTTCCCGCCAATCCGCTGGAGGACATCCGGGTGATGGAGCGGGTGAGCTTTGTGATGAAGGGCGGGGTGGTGGTGAAGCAGTAGGAGAGGTTGGCGATTGCGGGCCAGCCTCCCAGGTCTCAGAAGCGAGACCCTTCGACAAGCTCAGGGCAGGCTCTGGGCACCCGCATGAGTGGAACTGGAGGACCGTCAAGCCGTCGCGCCGGTCTCGCCCGGTGGCTCCCGGAAGCCGCCGCAGCGCGCCGAACGCAATCCCTCGCGCAACTTCTCGCGCTCCTCGGGCGTCATTCGCTCCCAGCGCTCGCCCCTACCCCACCGTGATCGACCGCGTCCACCGTGACTGCCGAAGCCGCCGAAGAGAATCCGGGAGAGAATCATCAGCCCGAGCGCCTGCCAGAACGTAATCTGGTGCCATCCGAACAGGCCCGGCAGCAGCCAGTTCCACAGGTGCATGACGATTTCGCCGAAGATCCAGGTAAACAGCACCATCGCCGGCGGCGCGACCAGAAAAATCCACCATTTCTTTCTCATGTTGTTGTCCTCATTTCCTTAAGAACTCATCGTGAATGCTCTGCAGGCGTTCGCGCAGGTGCAGCAACGCGTAGCGCTTGCGTGAGAGCAATGTATTGACGTTGACTCCAGTGGTTGCCGACAACTCCTTGAAGCTGCGCCCCTCCAGTTCGTGGGCCACAAAGACCTCGCGCTGCTCGGCGGGCAGTTCGGCAAGCGCGATCTCCATCTCGTCGAGAAGCACGCTGCGCACATAGAGCGCTTCCGGCCCGTCATCGGGAGTGGGCAGCAAATCTTCCATGTCCAGCAGGCCGCCCTCCCCGTCCTCCAGCGCTTGATCGGAGAACAACTCCGGCTTTTTCCTGCGGAACAGATCGGTAATGCGGTTGCGCGCCACGCGAAACAGCCAGCCGGTCACGTAGTCGATCGGCTTGAGCAGCCGATGCGCTTCCACCAGTTCGAAGAAGACTTCCTGCAGCAGGTCCTCCACATCGGATTCATTGGGTACCCGCCTGCGAATGAAGTTGCGCAGACGTGGCCGTTCTTCGGCGATGACTTCGGCGATCTGACGGTCCTGCTCGGTCATCGAAATCACGCTCATGGCACATCCATCTGTCTCTCTAGACGGATGGCGGACTCAGATATTGTAGAGGGCCATGTGCGCGCAACGGCTGGGGGCACGCGTGCACCGATTTCCTTCGCTCTTTAACCTTGCCGCCTGCCGAAGTCGGCGACGGCTCCCCTCGCCTCCGACGGAAGGCCGTGGCAATCCCGGCGAATCGCTTCGCTCACGCGCATAGCCTGCTCTCATGGATTCTTTGCTGCCATTTCCACGCCGAGTCAATGATCTCAGGCAAACCGCGCCGAGCAGACCAATGGAGCCTGCTCCTGGCACGCTCAACATTAGCGAAAAGAACCGGCGGATCACCGGGCCGTCTTGGGAAAACCACCTTGGGGACAGGCAAACGGGTAGCCCGCTCGGCCGCGGAAATGATCTCCAGTACAGACAATCCAGTACCGGAACCCAGGTTGATGATGTCAGAGTCTCCGCCATGCAGCAAGAACCGCAATGCACTCACGTGGCCGTCGGCGAGGTCGTTGACGTGAACGTAGTCTCGAACGCAAGTTCCATCGGGGGTATCGTAGTCAACTCCGAAGATGCGGATCGGCCCGGTAATTCCAGCGGCGGCTTGCAGCACGCGGGGGATCAAGTGCGTCTCCGGATAGTGGCTCTCCCCGATCTCTTCGGACTTGTCCCCTCCGGCCGCATTGAAATAGCGCAAAGCAACAAACCTGAGCCCGTAAGCGCCGCCATAGTACTTCAGGGCATCTTCGAGGATTGCCTTTGACTGGCCGTATGGGCTGATTGGCGAGCGCGGAGTTTCTTCGTCAATCGGAAGCCTTGCCGGATTTCCATAAACAGTGCAACTGGATGAGAAGACGAATTTAGTCACCCCGGCATCCACGGTTGCGTTCAGCAGATTCAATGCACAGGAGACGTTGGTTTCGTAATACTCGCGGGGTTTGACAAGCGACTCATCGACGTAGGCGCGCGCCGCGAGATGTATGACCGCGCCAACGCCTCTCAAGGCCATTCTCAGGGCCGGGTAATCGGCCAAGCCGGCGTCGATGACTTCATACCTGTCGACGAAACTCCTGAAACCGGTGCTGAAGTTGTCGAAAATGACCGGCGTAAATCCGCTTTCATGCAAGCGCCACGCCACATGGGAACCGATGAACCCTGCGCCACCCACCACCAGAACTCTCATGATGACCTGCCTCTCCGAGGGGACCGCTAAAAGCCTGCTTCACTGGAAGCCGCGCACAGGGCGCCGATCGGTTCCTGTGAGTAGCTGTTGACTCCACATCAACGCCCGGGCCATGGCCTGATCCATATCGAGGTACCGGTATTCGCCCAGGCGCCCACAGATCAGAGTGTCGGAAAGTTGGGAGGCCCGCTCCCGGTAACGCGCGTACAATGCGCGATTTGACGAGTCGGGGAAGGGATACTCATATTCATTTGGATCGTCTGGCGTGAATGGATACTCACGAGTCAGGACCGTACCTTGGATCGACCTCGAGACATGGATCGGCATCATGTGCTTCCACTCCAGGGTTCTGATGAATGCGCCGTTCTCCAGCCCCGGATTGTTGACCTGTCCGACCGGCTGCGCAAAGCTCTTCTCCGCGAAAAACTCGTGGACGCGGCGTTGCGCGCGATATTTCAGCTTGCCCAGATCGAAGGCAAAGAACTCGTCGATAGGACCGGTAAAGATCAGCTTCTTCTTATGGCGGACCGACTCGCGATGGCGCAGGTAGTCGAAGTCGAGAAGGTGGGGAATGCCATCCATCATGCGCCGCATCAAGGCCGCATATCCTTCTTGGGGGATGCCCTGGCGGCTGTGGCGGCTGAAATACGGCTCCTGGCCGTCGCTTACTTCGAAGCGGCCGGCCAGCTCTTTTTCCAACAATGCCGGGGATATACCCCACTGCTTTTGGGTATAGCCGCGAACGAACCGGTCGTACACAACGCTGGGCATTGTCGCGAGACAAGCCTGCTCAAAATTCTCGGGCTGCCCGACGGGCTCAGGCTTCCAGTCCCGGCCTGCGACAGAGACAATGTAGCTTCTGTTTAACGGCCACGTCTCATATTTTCCGCTCACCCACGACTTCACCCGCGCGCGGTATGGATAGAATGCGCCAAAGCGGTTGATGTAGCCCCAAAGCGATTCGGAGTTCGTGCGAAAGTAATGGGGTCCGAAGGTGTGAACACGAATGCCGCTTGGATGCTCGAAGTCGTGAACATTGCCGCCCAGGTGGCCGCGGCGATCGACGACAACCACATCCCTGCCGGAATCGGCGAGCTGGCGCGCGATGGTGGCTCCGGTAATTCCCGAGCCCACGACGACGTAGTCCGCGCTAATGGTGGCCATGGGATGCTCCTCCGACGGCACTTCTCTGACAAACGCATTCCAGTAGTACGGTTAGTGGGCGCCGTGCCCGCGGATCAGTTCCCAAGGCGTCAGCAGCAGAATTTCGAGATCCAGCAACAGACTAAAGCCGGCGATGTACTCCGCATCGTCAGCGATCATGGTCATCACGCTGGTGTTGTGGGCCCGATTGCGGATCTGCCAAAGACCTGTAATTCCAGGCCGCATAATGGACCGCACCTCCCTGATTTCGGGAAATGGCTCCAGCATATGAACCATTAATGGCCGGGGCCCGACCAGACTCATCTCGCCCTTGAGAACGTTGAAGAGTTGCGGCAGTTCATCGATGCTTGTCTTGCGCAGGAGAGCGCCCACCGCTGTAACCCTGGGATCGTTGCGCGGCTTGTGGAGAATTCCCCGGCTTTTTTCATCCGGCGATTGCTGTGAATCACGATCGAGAAACATGGTTCGTATCTTGTAACAGCGAAACTGGCGTTGATCGAAGCCCCAGCGAAGCTGCGAGAAGATAACGGGTCCGCGCGAAGAGAGCCGGACTGCAAGGAATGCGGCCAAAAGGAGAGGGGAACATACTACGATCAGAAGGCTGCTCAAGAGAATATCGCAGGTGCGCTTCAGTCGCAGTTGCAGGCGAAATGCTGAAGACTCCGAGACGTGGCGCTTGAAATGCGCGTCGAGACGAACTGCGTGAAAGAACAGTACTGGGGGTTCAAAATGCAAAGACTCGGGGCTTGCACTCGACCTCGACATTGACAGGTTCAAGGCCCTCCTTTGCAGAGTTTAATGTGCATGATCATAGCGTTCATCCAAAGGGCTTGTCGGTGTAAAAGTGGAAAACTAGGCAATGAAGCGACTATTTGTGTGGCGCCGCGTCTGCCTGGACTCGCCGCTCTTGGATTTTCCTTAGCGTCTCGCGCCAGCGCTTGGACTTGACCGGCGCAAGCGAATCCTCGACCGCCCTGCGATAGCCGCCCAGATAGATGGAGTAGAGAATCGCGAGCGAGCAGCCGATGCCCCACAGGAATCCGACGCAGAGGCCAACCAAGGCAGCGGGACCGAAGTCTGTCATTGCGCCGTCCTTTCCTGTGCGTCCGGCTAAACCGAGACAGTGAAGCTGTCTTCGGTGCGGGTGACGGAATGGTATAAGGTGTCGCGCTCGACAGGGACGCGTCCGGCCTCGGTGATCAGGCGGCAAAGCTCTTTACGCGTCATACCCTGCGGCGTGGTAGCGCCGGCGTCGTGGTAGATCTTCTCTTCGATCACCGTGCCATCCAGGTCGTTGGCGCCGAAGCGCAACGCGATCTGCGCGATCTTGGGCGTAAGCATCTGCCAGTAGGCTTTGATGTGCGGGAAGTTGTCGAGCAGCAGACGGCTGACGGCGACCTGCCGCAGGTCGGTCAGCCCGGTGGTCACGGGCAGATGATCGAGCGGAGTGTTTTCCGGATGGAAAGCCAGCGGAATGAAGGTCTGGAAGCCGCCGGTCTCGTCCTGCAGGGCGCGCAGCTTGAGCAGGTGATCGACGCGGTCTTCGTCGTTCTCGATATGCCCATAGAGCATAGTCGCGTTGGACTTGAAGCCCAGGTTGTGGGCCAGGCGCGCGGTCTGAAGCCATTCGTCGCCGTCGATTTTGTGGTCGCAGATGATGGAACGGACGCGGGCGGCGAAGATCTCCGCGCCGCCGCCGGGCATGGAGTCCACGCCGGCTTCGCCCATCCGGATGAGCGTTTCTTCGATGCTGAGCTTGGCGCGGCGGGCCAGATACGCCACCTCCACCATGGTGAAGGCCTTGATGTGCACCTTGGGAAAGCGCTTCTTTAGCCCCTGGACCAGATCGAGGAAGTATTCAAGGGGCAGGTCGGGATGGAGGCCCCCGACGATGTGGAACTCGGTGACGGCCTCGGAGTAGCCGGAAGCCGCGGTCTGCCAGACTTCTTCAAGAGCCATGGTATAGCCGAGAGGGTCGCCCTTCTTGCGGCCGAAGGCACACAGCTTGCATGCTGCCACGCAAACATTTGTGGGGTTGATATGGCGATTGACGTTGAAGTACGTCACGTCGCCATGCAGCCGCTCGCGCACATGGTTGGCCATCCAGCCCACGGCGAGCACGTCCGATGAGCCGTAGAGCGCGACACCGTCGGCGAAGTCCAGCCGCTCCCCGGCCAGGACCCTGGCGGCGATGGGTTCCAGGCGGCGGTCGTGGCTGCGAAAGGCGTGTTGGCGGGATTCCGCATTCTCGGTCTGCATAGGAAGATGATACAGAATTCAGTTGATGCGCATCATTTTTGCCCGGTTTCAATTCTGCCGGCCGCGGGCTCGACCAGGACGCCGTCATAGAGAGAGGCAGCCACCAGGTGGTCTCCCGCAGCGCGCACCAGGCCGATGCGGTAGCCGGTTTGCCACCATTTCCAGGTCATGGTTTTGGGATCGATGGCGTAGATCTGGTCGCTCGCCCTGGAACTGACAATCACCCTCTTCAGGTTTGTGTCGTAGCACAGGTCGTCGACATCGCGGAAGGGCAAGCGCTCGATCCACAGCCACGATTTGCCCTTGTCGCGGGTAAAGTACACGCCTTCGCGCGCGCCGAGCCAAAACGTGCCTTCAGGAGAGATGGCAACGCGATGGATACGCGTGAGCATGGAGGGAATCTGCATGGGCATCCAGCTGGCGCCCGCGTTGAAGGAGACCACCACGCCGTCGGACCGGGCTGCAATCATGGTTGCCCCCAGGGCGGCGACGGACAGGTAGTCGCCGGAGCCCATCACCATGCCGCCCTGCCAGGTCACGCCCCGGTCCTTGCTGGTAAACAGGCCCACGCCGGTGGAGGCCAGCCACGCATCTCCGTTCAGGTCCAGCGCGTCGACGCGGCTGCGCATTTCGATCACCGGCGTCCTCACGCTCTTTTCCACGTTGATGCGCTTGCCGGAGTGGTTCTCGGCGGAGATCTTCATCACCGTGTTGGCAATCGCATCTCTCGGCTCCCAGTGTGGTGAAACGCCGGCAGCAAGGTCCTGGACCAGGGCAAAAATGCCGTGGCCTGTGCCGGCCACCACGGTTCCATCCGGCGCTTGCGCCAGGGCAAAGACATCCCGTCCCTCCAGGCCCTTGCCAATCTGGTCCCAGCTCGCCCCTCCGTTGAGGCTGACGAAGGCGCCTCCGTTGGATTTGTCGTTGACCACGCCGGCATAGAGGCGCGCCGGGTCGGCACCGTCCACCAGCAGTGCGTCGACCTTGCGCTCGGAGAAGCCCTCGTTGGACGGGGCAAAAGTCGCCCCGCCATCGCGGCTGGCCAGCACGCCGCCGCGGTCGGTTGCCAGCAGCACATGGTTCGAATCGCCGGGATCGACGAACACGTCGTTCACAATCACCTCGGCGCTGGTCATGGGATTGAAGTGCTTGCCGGCATCTGTGGACTTGTAGAGGCCCTGGGTGGTTCCGGCATAGACCACTTCGCGGTGGTTGGGGTCCTGCATCAGCACGCGGGTGCGCCGCGCGTCGGAGGGAATGCCCTCAATCTTGTGAAACAATTCGCCTGCATTCTCGCTCTTGTAGATACCGCTGCACGCGCTGAGGAAAACCGTGCTGGTGCGGGCGGGATCGACGATGATGGAGAACACGTCGGAGTCTTCAATGACGCCTTGCTTGATGTTCTTCCAGTTCCTGCCGCCGTCGGTGGTCTTCCAGGGCAGGTGCCAGGTTCCGGCATAGACGATGTTCGGGTCCGCGGGATCCACGGCCAGCGACTCGACCTCGTGAATCTCCTTGCTGCCGGGCGGGCTGATCAAATCCCACGACGCGCCGGCATCCGAGGAGCGAAATACCCCCTCGAGAGTTCCCGCGAAGAGTATGCGGGGATTGGAAGGCGCTTGCGCAAAGGCTCGAATCGACTGACCAAAGAGACCTTCCACTTCGCTCCAGCGCTTGCCGCCGTCATGCGTCACCCACAACCCGCCACCGGTTTCATCTACCTTCCAGGCGGCCGCGTAGACGGTGGCGGAATGCGCCTCGTCCACGACAATGCTGTCCAGCACCAGGTCGTCGGCTCCGCCCAGCTTGGCCAGCCTGCGCCAGGTTGCGCCCTGATCGACGGATTCGTAGATCCAGCTATCGGTGGTGCCGAGATAAAGGTGATTGGGCTCGGCCGGAACTGCCGCAAATGCCCGTGCGTCTCCCCCTGCCGGCCCCACCGCGCTCCAGAACGATTGCGCGGGAAGCTGCCTGGGACCCATTGCGATAAACAGAAAAAGAATGGCCTGCACGGAACCTCCGCGCCGGCTCAGGAATCTAGCACAAATCCGCATACGACTCATTCAAACAACAAGCTCCCAGAGTGGCTATACAGGTATGAATAAAAGCGGCCTCACAAAATCGATGAGGCTGACCGGCTTGCCGGTCAGCCTCGAATCGCTGCAGGAGGATTAGATATTCCTTTTCCGTTCCCCACCCTTCCCGCGCTGACGGGAAGAACGAAGAAGCTGATTGATTGCATGGTCTGACCCTGCGGCCGTCCCTAATTCGAGGCTGCCGCGGCCTTCTTATGGGCATGCGACTTTGCACCCAGGGGCTTGCGTACTTCGGGCTTGACCACGGTCTCATCCACCGGGGTTGTCCCGGTGATGTCTGCCGAGAAGGTTGCACCCGCGGGCACCAGGTAGTCTTCCACCGTCTGACCGTCGGTAGTGCCGGTAGCAACGCTGATGCGGGAAGCATCAATGCCCTTTTCCGTCACCAGGTACTCCTTGGTGTTGACGGCGCGCACGGCGGCGTCGTCGATCACCGGCTTGGCATGCTTGCGCTTGGCGGCTAATGCCTGTTCCTTGGTAAGGGTGGCCTTTTCCTTGGCATTGGACTCGCCGACAACCACAGCCTTGGCATCCGACTGCCTGCCCAGTTCGAGGGCAACCTGGTCAAGGCAAGCCTTGGCTTCGTTGTCCACGCGCGTCGGCCGCTTGGTATCCTTGCTGAAGGTGATGGAGCAGAGAGCCGAAGTGTGCGGCGCCGGAGGAACGTAGGGAGCCGTGATGGTCACGCTGGTGCTCGCTGTTGCAGTCTGACCCTTGTCATCGGAGACGTTACAGGTGATGCCAACAGCGCCGGTGGCCGCGCCAGCCGAGGAGAAGGTGGCCGTCGTGCCGGTGCCGCTGACCGAGCCGGCCGAAGCCGAGTAGCTGTAGGTGAGCGGGCGGTTCTGCGGGCTCAAGCCCACGGAGGTGACAGTGCTGGACTCACCCGGCTTGATGGTGCTGGGATTGGCCGTGCAGCTGATGGTCGGGGGCTCGTACGCCTTGACGGTGAAGCTGGCAGAGCAGTCCGCCGTCTGACCCACCAACAGACCTTCCTTGCCGGCCTTGCCTTCCTTGACCGTAGCCTTCACGGTATAGGTGCCGGCAGCCAAGGAACCCGTTGCGATGTTCACCGTTGTGCCGGTGCCCGTGGCTCCGCTTCCGGACCAGGAGTAAACCACATTGAGCTTCGGATCGAGGGCGCCGGCAGTCGCGGTCACCGTGACTGGGTCGCCCGGGAAAATCGACGTGGGGCTCGCCGAGCAAGCCAAGGTGACTGGCGGCGGCGGCGTGAAGCTGCCGATGTGGTAAACAAAACCCGCGCTCAAACGCGCCATGTTGGCATTGAGCCGACCGCCGGGACCGAAGTCCTCGTGCGTGTACTGATAATCGGCTTGGAAGATGCGGATCGCCAGCTTATGGTGGAAGAAGGGTGTCCCATAGTCCATGCCGCCGCCGATGGTGAGCACCGCGCCGAATGTATCCGGCGAGTGGACAACACCACCATAGCCAAGCCCAACCAGGGCATGCGCAAACGGGGTGATGTCCGGCGAAGGATGACGAAAGATCAGGCCCCCGCCGCCACCCGAGAAATCGTCGTTGGCCCAGGTCGACCCGCCTTGCATGGGCGTAGACTGGTTCAGGATGTGCTCGTCGGCTTCCAGCTGCACACCAACGTACTTGTTGAAGTAGCGAGCAACACTCAGAATTGAGCCGTAGTTGATGCTTTGCAGCACGGTGGTATAGCCGCCGCCGGCGGTGACGACGGTTCCGTGGGGCGCCAGGTAACTGTAACCGGCAAAGATGTCCCACTTCGAGGCCGAATCCTCCGATGAGGCTGTCGAGGCCGGTTTTGCCGCATCCTGGGCGGCCATGGCAAGGGGCATAACCACTGCGAATGCCAGGACGGAAGCCCATCCGATAGACTTTGAAACACGAGAGTGCATGCGTTTATCCTCCGCAACAGATCTGAATGATCAGTAATCAAAAGCTGTTTCGAGCTCGAAAAAACGGCTCGGACCAAATCGAGTCCAACAAGAAAAACGGATCGATGGCTGTCCCTACAGCACAATTAAACGTACCATAGGTGGAATATGGAACAACACTTTTTTTCAATGGGTTGCAATGTTCAGTGACACGATTTCGGCAACATCGCCGAGGGGTTTGAAACTTTGGTAACTATTCCACCGGGCAATTGGTGCCGCGCTGTTAGTTACCCTACATTCAACGTCTTGACCAGGCTGCGCGGCTCGCGCTGAATCTTCTCCTGTAGAAGCGTAATCGCGTATAAGAGTTGCTCGGGACGCGGCGGGCACCCTGGAACGTATACATCGACGGGAACTACTTGGTTAACCCCCTGCACCAGCGCGTAGTTGTTGAAAACCCCGCCCGAGGTGGCGCAGGCACCCATGGAAATAACCCATTTAGGCTCCGGCATCTGGTCGTAGAGGCGGCGGATGACGGGCGCCATCTTGTGGGAGACTCTCCCGGCAACAACCATGAGATCCGACTGGCGGGGCGAGGGGCGAAACACCTCGGCGCCAAAGCGCGCAACATCGAAGCGCGACGCGCCCATGGACATCATTTCGATGGCGCAACAGGCCAAGCCGAAGGTCATGGGCCAAACGGAGTTTTTGCGGATCCAGTTGACGGCAAAATCCAGGGAAGTAAGAAACACGCCCTCCGGCTCTTCGTAGCCGTAGCTGACTTCCTTGAGCTTAACGCGGTTTTTCGCGCTGCTCTCGAGGGCTCCAAAAAGATAGTGATCCCGTTCTGCCGTAGCCGTCATACCTCTAATAATATAACTCCAATCCCGCCCGCGCCGAATGGTCAAAATTGCTCTTTCCCGGTGTTCAGCCGACCGTTTTTCAGTCTTCGCGTCGTGCTGGCCGTTTCCGATCGCCGATTACGGGCCGTGGTTGACTCTCCAACCGGCCATTCAACCTTGTCGTCCCCCAGTCGCGCCGGCAATACCATCTTTGACATGAGGAATCCATGAAGATTCCTGGAAGCACTTGCGTTATCTTCCGGTCTCTAAGAACCTGTCTAAAAACTAAGTTGATCGGCGGAGGAGCATATGTGCGAAGGCGATGTAGATTATGGATTCTGCCGAGGAGTGTCGCAACTCGTAGTCTTTGCTGAGGCGGCGTGACCAGTTGAG
>Ga0302320_10021423_pt1 | contig 12830 bp, 13 predicted proteins | sample Bog_T0_3_FD_202130 | JGI IMG/M metagenome (GOLD analysis project Ga0302320, IMG submission 202130) | Peat permafrost microbial communities from Stordalen Mire near Abisko, Sweden - Bog_T0_3 | ecosystem: Environmental > Terrestrial > Soil > Wetlands > Peat | place: Sweden: Abisko, Stordalen Mire...
TCACCGTGTGCCGCGCATCGCGTTGCCGATCCGGTGTGTTGCTGGTCAACTCATGATTCTTGCTCCCAATGATTTCGGTTCATGTGTGTGATCAAGTCCCGATGCTGACCTGCTGGCCGATGCTCCAGATAAAGCCGGCGAGTTCCCGGGCGATGGCGACGCACACTTTGTTGTGCTGCAGACCGCGGGCGCTGAGCCTGCGATAACGGTGAGCGAGGCGCAGCTGCGCCTTCCAGGCGATCTCGTCGCCGGCAGGAACGGAACGCCGATAGTCGATCACGCTCTGCTTGGTGAGTGAACCCTTATTTGCACGACTACTTGAGGACGAGGGTCCGTCTTTTGCAGCGCGGTGTTGCCTCAAGGGTTGGCCCCAAAAACCCACTCAATCAAGAACGGCGATTGAGCGCGCACTCGAGCCATGACAGTAACCATGGCCACCAGCAACGCCAGGCGGAGCAATGAACAATCATTCAAAAAGTATCGCCTTTGTCAATGAAACAAAACACGCGATTGACCAATGGTGAGACTCCAATGACATCGTGCGGATCGCAGGTTGTGTTTTCGCCGTAAAGCCGCTTAGATAATTACAGTATTCAACTGATTAGGAGCCAGGAGTTAAGCGCAGGCCCGGGAGTGGTACGCTGTGCCCGTTGTCAGCAAAGAATCCTAGCCGCGAATGCACTATTTCATTTCACGCCTGAACCAACGTCCTGATCGGCAATTCGCTGGACATGGTAAGTCCTTCGATTTTCTAATCGCGGGTTTGCTCAAGTCCATGGTCGAGTACCTAAGACCATGAACATCGGCAATGGAACAGACATGATTCAGGTGGTGAGCGCGCTTCGGGCGAAGGCAGCAGAGGAACCGTGCTAACAATCTACACACGCGACTCCAACTCACCGCAAGTCTGGCAACCGGGCGTCGCGGCGACAAATGCCGCCATATGGTTCGACTTGATAAATCCTACGCCAGAAGAGCGGGACCACGCCGACCTGCTACTGGGTACCAAGCTGCCCACGCGGGGTCAGTCCAGCGCGATTGAAGTTTCCAGTCGCCTGCGTTCCTCGGAAACAGCCCTTTGCGTCAATATTCCCTCGTTCGTACGTACTGAAGGAGATCAGGGTCCGCTAACCCCGCTCGGATTCGTGTTAACCCCCAACCTTCTTGCCTCGGTACGTTATGCCGATTCGCTCGCCTTTAACTCTGTGGCAGCGTCCATTAGCACGACGGCGGGTCCCCAGAATAGCGCTGCGGTCTTTGTCGCGCTGCTCGAGAGCATCGTCAATGTGGGTGCCGATCGCATCGAAGCGGTCGCCTCCGACATGTCTAAACTGTCGGGAGCGGTTTTCTCTGACAGCCGCAATCACCCGCGTTTGCTGCGCGGCGCGCTGTTCAAGGTCGGTGCCATGCAACGGCAAATGACTCAAATCCGTTCCGCGCTGCTCGGCGTTTCCCGTGTGGTCAGGTACCTGTGCGAAGGCGCGCCATCGTGGATCGATGCCAAACTACGAGCGCGATTTAATACAATTCAGGTCGATATCGGCTCACTCAGTGAATTCGATCAACAATTGATTGACCGGCTACAGTTCCTGCTAGACGCCGTGCTCGGCTTCATCAACAACGAACAGAACGATATCATGCGGGTCTTGACGATCGTGTCGGTTGCGACCGTTCCCCCCATGATCCTCGCCGGCATCTGGGGCATGAACTTCAAATCCATTCCGGAATACAACTGGGCGCACGGCTACGCGTTCGGCCTGACCATGATTTTGCTCAGCATGGTGTTACCGCTGATCTGGTTCCGACTCAAGAAGTGGCTGTAGACATCTCGCCAAACAGGACACTCTGCCTGCAATTTGAGTACGCGGTTCCGATGACCTCTTTTTCGAGGGTGGGTTTTCATTCGCTGGCCACGGTGGCGCGAACCTCGCGGGGAGAGAGACAACCTGCTTACAGTCCCGAGCGGATGGGCCCGCCTCCAAGCGCGCGATCAAGTCGGCGTTAAGCTGGTGTTGGAAGACAAGGCGCCAGCCATTGCAAGTCTGCTCTTTGCCCTTTCCGATGGCTGGTCGACGGGTGGCGGCCTAAGGACTACCGGTGCTCGGCGGCGGGTCTATGAATTCGATTTGCAGTCGGCCGTCGGGGTTATGTATCTACACCCCTGCGCCCCGCTACACTCTCATCACGAAATGAAGCCATCGTGGAGCAAGGCATGCGAGAAGCGTTTTGAGCGGGCTCGAGAAACACGGCGAGGCGCCGATCGCCGGAGAGCGTTTTGAGGTCACCTCATCAGCCGGACGCGTGACGGTCTATGTGGAGGGTGAAGGAGCGCCCCTTCTGCTGATCCATAGCATTAATGCAGCCGCGTCGGCCGCGGAAGTCGAGCCGCTGATTGATCTTTATCGGACTCGACGGCAGGTGTTTAGCTTGGACCTACCGGGGTTTGGGTTATCGGAGCGCAGCGATAGGATTTACACGCCCCGGCTGATGACCGACGCCATTCACAGTGTGGCGACCACCATTGGAGCGAGAAATACGCAGCCCATCGATGCACTCGCCGTCTCGCTATCCTGCGAATTCCTTGCGCGGGCGGCTAGCGAAGAGCCTGCGTTATTCCAAACCCTGGCGTTGGTGAGCCCGACCGGCTTTTCCGGGCGACGCGCGCTGCGAGATGCGCCCGGAACGACGCGCGCCAAACCATGGCTGTATGCCTTGCTTAGAGGACCCGGGTCACGGCGGGGAGCCGCGATATTTCGGCAACTGACGCGGCCGAAAGTCATTCGATATTTTCTGAAACGAACATGGGGATCAGCGCGAATTGATGAGCGGCTGTGGGAAGTCGATATTCGCATGGCTCGATGCCCGGGGGCTCATTACGCGCCCCTGTATTTCTTATCGGGTGGCTTATTTAGCGCGGATATTCATACGGTGTACGAACAACTATCGATGCCGGTTTGGCTGTGTCACGGAACGCGCGGAGACTTTACCGACTACACGCAAACGAGCCTGGTCGAGCCGCGAAAGAACTGGTCGATTACCGTGTTTGACTCTGGGGCGCTGCCCTACTTTGAGGTGCCCCGGGAATTTGCAGAAAGCTATGACGAATTTCTGAGGACCCATCGATGACGAGGGAAGCATTACAATGCCTCGCTCGGGCAAGGCAACAGAGTTCCGCAAGCCATGAAAAGAATTGATCTTTCCGCGATAGCGGTGGCAGCCCAGTCGAGCTATCCCGAGCCTTTTGACGGACCCTGCAGTGGCCAGACCTGCCAGCGGCTCGCGCGCTCGCAGGGCCTCACCCTGTTTGGGGTCAATCTGACGGTGATACCGCCGGGCGGCTGGTCGAGTCAGCGCCACTGGCACAGTCATGAGGATGAATTTATCTGGGTGCTGGAGGGCGAACTGACCCTAGTGACCGAGGCTGGCGAAGAAACCTTGAGGCCCGGCGACTGTGCCGCCTTTAAAGCAGGCGACCCAGATGGTCACCACTTGATCAACAAATCCGACCGTCCCGCCAAGGTTCTCGAAATCGGCAATTCAGACTCCCGCGACCGGTGCGATTACTCGGACATCGACATGATCGCGGGTCCTGGAAACGCCGGGTACCGCCACCGCGACGGCACGCCGTACCCGGTCAAGGCACGGCAGGAACGCCCAGTTCCAACTCACCCTGACCGACCGGAGGTTTGAACACGAGCAGCTTGTTGAGCGCCGGACCGCGTTGTGAATCAATTTTTTCGCAAAATGGTGTCAGCGTTGCGATCCGTTTCCACCCTGTGTTTCGTCCTTGGTGTATTCCAATTGCAAGGAGTCCATCCATGTCGAACAAACCTGCCATCTTGATCAATGTCCTGAAAGTCGAACCGGAGAAACAGGAAGCGCTAATTGTGCTCCTGAAACAAAACATCGACGCGGTAGTCCGCACGCTTGACGGGTGGCAGAGTAGCCGACTGATCGCAGCGGCGGACGGGACGAACGTAGTCATCTACTCCGAGTGGCATACGCCCGCCGCTATCGATGCCATGCGAAACGATCCGCGGATGAAGGCGTATCTGCCGCAGATCCTGGCGCTGGCGAGCATCGACTCGCTGATCGGCGCGACAGTGCTCAGCGTCGGTGAGGAACGCCCGAACCGGCTTGATCGGTGACCGCTTATGCCTGTCTCCAAGACGCTGAGCTTAAACAAGGACCCGTGATGTCAATATCCAAAGCGGCTTTTGTGCTGGTTCACGGCGGTTGGCACAATCATTCGGTGTGGGACAAGGTGGTGCCTATCCTCAGCGCCCATGGCGTCGCGGCATTGACGCTCGATCTTCCCGGTGCAGGCGTCAATACGATAGCGCCAACGTCGCTCAGTCTTCGCCCGTTCGACCCCGCTGCATTCGCCGCCGAGCGCTCCCCCATTGCCGGCGTCACGCAGCAGCAACGAACGCAAGCGGTGGTCGCGTGGGTGAAGCAAGCCGCGCTGCTCGGGGGCGGAAAAGTCATCCTGGTCGGACACTCGGCGGGCGGCCTGACGATTTCGCCCGTCGCCGAGCAGGTACCGGAGCTGCTTCTCGCCCTCGTCTACCTTGCCGGGTTCTTGCTGCCGAACGGCATGCGCGTGTTCGCGATGCTGCAGCACGAAACCATGGCTTCGTCTCTAGGTCCTCGGCTGTTCGTGGGCGACCCGGCCGCCACCGGCGCGACGCGGATCCATGTCGGGTCAGCCGATGCCGACTACACCTCTCGGCTCAAAGCTGCGTTCTATGGCGACGTGTCGGACTCAGAATTCGCGCTTGCCGCATCGCAACTGCATTGCGACGAATCGCTGGTCGGTGCCGAAGCGCCATCGGAAATCACGCCCGGCAGATTTGGCATCGTGCCGCGCCACTACATCCGCTGCACTCAAGATCGCGCAATTCCATTGACCGGCCAGGATCACATGATTGCCGCGGTCGATGGCGCGCTCGGCAGCAAGACTCACATCCACACATTGGAAAGCAGCCACTCGCCGTTTCTGTCGCAGCCGGCGCTTCTGTCGAAGATACTCATCGACATTTATATCCAATCCCTGGCGCAACCGCGCGCAAGCGCCGTCGGTCTCGATGCATGAACACGGACGAATTCGAAGATCGCCTGAAAGCGCTACGCCCACGCCTGCACCGCTACTGTGCACGCATGACGGGCTCGGCGGTCGATGGTGAAGACGTGTTGCAGGATACGCTGGTCAAGGCGCTTCGCGCGCGCGCCGACGGAACGGAGGTGGACAACCTCGAAGGTTGGCTGCTGCGCATCGCCCACCATACGAGCCTCGACTTTCTGCGCGGCAGGTCCCGGAACAAGATCGTTCCGCTTATCGAGGACGCCGAAGCGGCACCGCTGGCGGAACTCGATACCGTCACAGTCGGAGTTCGGACATTCCTGCAGCTACCCGAACTTCAGCGCTGCGCGGTGATCCTCAAGGACGTGCTGGGCCACTCGGTCGAGGAGATCGCAAGCATCGCCGACTGTACGACTATAGCGGCTAAATCGGCGCTTCAACGCGGGCGCGTGGCGCTGCGGCAACTCGCGCTGCTCTCAGACACCCGGCTACCACTCATGTCCGATGCGGATCGGCAGAAGATGACGACCTACGTTCATTTGTTTCAGAACGGCGACTTTGACGCGATCCGAGCGATGCTCGCCAACGACGTGAAGCTTGATCTGGTGAATCGGCTCAAGCTCGAGGGGCGCGACAAGATTGATCGCTATTTTTCGCGCTATGCGCAAGAGACGAGATGGCGCTTTGCTGTGGGTGCCGTTGAAGGCAAGCCGGCGATGCTGGTATTCGACAGTACTGGCGGGATCGCAGGACCTGCACACTTCGTTCTGATCGACTGGTCGGAAGGTGAGATAATCGAAATTCACGATTTCCTGTTCGCTCCCTACGCGCTTGAAGCCACAGACTGGGTGAGGCTCGGCTGAGCGAGTGGCCCGGAAGAGGCCACGAGCCGTCTACAGGGCGCTGCGAAACAAGATCTCCTGTTTACCGGGTCCAGATACTGGTACGTTTCTCAATCGTTTATTATTTTACTTGAGGCGTCCTCTACATGCCCGTCCCACCGTTCGACGTCGAGACCGCTGACCGTCATCGATGTGTTTCCTATTCTCTTGCGGCATGTCGCGCGATTCTGTTGCTCGTGATGTCACCGGTGTTCGCTGCATCGGATCCTCTCAACGTAGCCACTGATCTCGGTCAGGTGCACGGCGAGGCGGGACCTGGCGTGCGCGAGTTCAAGGGTATTCCTTTTGCATTGCCGCCCGTCGGGGAGCATCGTTTTGCACCTCCTGAACCCTCGTCACCGTGGACCGGAGTTCTCGATGCAACTCGATACCGCAGCGCCTGCCCGCAGCTGTCCCGCTACGGCTTGACTGATGCCAGCGACGATGAAGACTGCCTGTATCTCAATGTGACGGTGCCGGTGCCGAATCGCGAGTCCGCAAAAAAACGTCCGGTGATCGTGTGGATCTACGGCGGAGCGTTCGTCGGCGGCTCCAGCAATTTATATCCGCTCGAGTACCTGTCGCGCAGCGGCGACGTGGTCGTGGTCTCGATCAACTACCGCCTCGGAGTCTTGGGCTTCATGGCGCATCCGGCCTTCGCGCTCGCCCACAACGGCAGTCTCGGGCTTGAGGATCAACGCGAGGCTCTGCGCTGGGTGAAGCGCAACATCGCTGCTTTCGGCGGAGATCCTGCCAATGTGACGCTCGCCGGCGAGTCGGCTGGCGGAGCCAGCGTGTGCCTGCAACTCGTCTCCGCAGAGCAATCCCGCGGCCTGTTCCAGAAAGCCATCGTGCAGAGCCTGGCATGCACCGTTCAGCTGAATTCCGTCGCCGACTCCGATCGGATCGGCGAGCAAGTGGCAAAACTGCTTCACTGCGATGATCCTGCGACGGCTCTCGTCTGTCTGCGCTCGAAGTCCGTTCACGAACTGCTCGACGCACAGAGCACGGTCGGCGCGGCGAATCCGCGCGCCTTTACTCCGAGCGTCGGATCCATCAGCGTGCCGCGCCAAGGGGCAGACGCGTTTTCGACCGGGCGCTTCTTGCGAGTGCCGATGATCAACGGCGGCAACCGCGATGAAATGCGCCTGTACGTCGCATACGCCATTGCCGCCGGGCAGATCGTCACCGCTGACACGTATCCCAAGCTGCTCGCGTCCGTGTACGGAGACGCCGCACCAAGGGTGTACGCAGAATACCCACTCGCCCGGTTTCCGTCGGTTCCCTCCGCACTCGGCACCGTCGAGTCGGACTTTATTCCGGCCGGCCCCTTAAGCAACTGCCTGTACCTCGAGACTGCCCGCGCAGCCTCGCGCTACGTGCCGCTGTACGAGTACGAGTTTGCCGACCGCCATGCGCCGCCGGAAATGGACGATCCCGGCTTCGAAATGGGCGCGGTGCATGCGGCGGAACTGCCGTACTTTTTTCCGCATATCTCACACAACAGCAAGGTCAACGGCCCGGATCTCGAACCGCCGAGCCAACCCGTTTCCAGAGCCATGGTGGCTTACTGGAGCAGCTTTGCGCACACCGGCCGACCTTCAGCGGACGGGCTGCCCATATGGCCGCGCTATCGCGCGGATGCCGATGTGATGCGCTTCGAGCCAGGCGAGATTCACACCTTCGATGCGGCGACTGAGCACCACTGCGCTTTCTGGCAACGCCTCTACCCTGCGACTCTACCGCGTGCGATTGCCAAATGATTTGACCTGCCGGAAACGGGCGGCTCGATTCTCAAGGCGCGGAAACGACGTTTGGCAACGCCTGCCGCGACAATGTGAAAAGCCGCAGCAGTTGGATAGCCGTAATCAGTTCGCTTCGCTGCGCCAAGCGGCCGGAATCAACTTGCAAGCTACAGAGTTCTGCCAGCGTCGCGGTCAATCGCAGTTGCCAAAAAAAATCATTGAGTGACCGGGATAGTCGATCATTAGGCGCAATTGCAGCGCCGCAGGAATCTCATTTCCTACGTTCGCGACGCGTTCGCCGAGTGATCCGCGTTGACCGTGCAGGAACATTTTTTGACCCGGCGGCAAGCTGAACGGTCCGAAGCCGATGGGCGCATCGAATACGTAGGACCGAGTCGTCGCCTTGCCTTGAAATCCCTCATGTGTCTCATCGCCTACTGCCCGCAAGGCGCTGCGGATCGCCGGTAAATCGAGCGCGCTCTGGAAAAGCCCAACCCCGCTGTTAGAGCCCGTGTCTAGACTGACGGGCGCCGATACTGAGCCAAACCGGAATTTCGGGATGATAGGAAAACTGTCGACGGTCCTGAATGTTGTCTTCCAGCGCTTGCGGCACGAGCCGGTTGTCAGTCTTGCCTCCTGGGTAGACCTGAGAATCCTCAATTCATGTCGTGGGTAATCGATCAAGATAATCTTGTCGGATAGGAAGCTGAAGCCGAGCATTCCATCGAGCTTGGTACCATACTTGCTGGAAAGCGCACTCAAATCGGTCGCGAGCGCCTCAAACGCTGGAAATGTCTGCCCTCCGAATTCGAGCGCGTCAATCGCGCTCGGATAGGCGGTAGGAGCTTTGGAGTCACCAAATCCGCTGCCTTCTCCGGCATCGTGTCGATCGACCGATAGTCCAAGCGCGTCAGCAACCGCTAAATCGATGACTGAAGGGTCTACGCCGGTGTCGAGCAACAGGTAAACGCTTGTGCCGCGAATCGATGCCTTCACGCCGATGACAGAGCGCGAGAAATCGAAGGGAACCGCGATTGATCTCGTGGCGATCGATTCTTCGGCCCAAGCGCGAGCAACCGCAGTAGCAAGCAAAAAACATAGGACTAAGCGCAGCATCTGACGACTGTAGCGGGGCGACCGATTTTGCTGCAAGCGCAAAATTCGAGCGCGAGCTATCAAAATCCGCCGTCCGGCCACAATATTTCAGATCCTCAGGCGTCATTACCCTCATGCAACCGCCGCACGCACCCGCTCCCGCGACGAACCGAGACAGTGATCTCGCTGCGACGGTATCGCGCGAACGCTCCAGGCTTGGCAATTTCATTCGGCGCCGCATCCGCGATCCGATGGAAGCGGAGGACTTGTTGCAGGACGTACTCGAGGAACTGGTGCAGGCCTATCGCCTTCCAGAACCCATTGAACAGGCAGGCGCTTGGCTGTTTCGCGTCGCTCGCAATCGCATCATCGACCGTTTTCGCAAGAACAAACGTCGAGCGCCGGCTGAGCTCAGTACTTCTGCGGATGACTCCGATCAGGAGCATCAACTGAATCTTGCGCTGCCCGGTCTCGATCAAGGTCCGGAGGCGCTGCACGCAAGATCGATAGTCTTGGAAGCGTTGCAACGCGCCCTGGACGAACTGCCGCAGAATCAAAGAGATGTATTCATCGAGCATGAACTCGAAGGCAGCAGCTTTAAGGAAATGGCGACGCAAAGCGGCACTCCGGTCAACACCTTGCTCGCGCGGAAACGGAGCGCGGTTTTACATCTGCGCACTCGCTTGCAGTCCGTGTACGACGATTTGGACATCTGAAGGAGTAGAGCAATGAGATACAGAATCTGGCATGTAAGCAAACTTCTATTGATCTTGCCGGCAGCCGCCGCGCTCGGATGGTTGGTGATGCTGCTGTGGAACGCGGTGATTCCCGCCGCCTTCGTCGGAGCTCGATCGATCGATTTTTTGCACGCATTGGGATTGTTGGTGCTCAGCCGAATTCTGTTCGGCGGATTTCGCGGCCACGGCGGCTGGCGGCGCCATCGACATTGGCGTCGCTGGGAAGCCATGACGCCCGAGGAGCGCGATCAGCTTGGGCAGAGCTTCGCGGCTTGCCAGCGCCGGAAGGAGCCATCGTGAGTATCGCCGCACCGTCCTGTAAACAGCAGCCGGGAGTGGTGTTTCCCGTGGTTGACCTGAAGCGTTGTGAGGGCAAAGGCGATTGCGAACGAGTCTGCCCCGAGAGCGTCTTTGAGGTTCGACGCATTGACGATGAAGATTACCGGACGCTCGGTACGTTTTCGCAATTCAAGCTGCGGATGCACGGCATGAAGACAGCCTACACACCGAACGCGGATGCATGCCGCTCGTGTGGCTTGTGCGTAGCTGCCTGCCCCGAGCACGCCATCACGCTCACGCGGCGAAGGCGGCCCTAACGCTTCGTTCAATTGCTTCGCACCGTCCTCGCTCTTGGCAGGCATTGGTTTCGCGAGTCACAATGCTATTATCCGACAGCCAGCTCTCCTGGCAATTTTGCGGCGTGTCCTATGCTTATCAAAACAAAATCCGTAGCGATTGCCGTGACAATCGGCACCCTGATGCTCTGCTATTTCCAAGCCCATGGAGCGCTGGCCGCTGAGCCGGCCTCCGGCGCGAACGCGCAGAAAACGGACACAGCAACTTTGAAGCGCGTAACCGGAATTGGCGGGGTCTTCATCCGGGCGAAAGACCCTGGGAAACTGCGCGCGTGGTACAAAACCCATCTTGGTATCGACGTCCAGGTGTGGGGCGGCACGGCCTTTCGCTGGGTCGATTCGGCCGCAACGCCTGCCAATGGCACGACCGCCTGGGCAGTCAGTAACGGCTCCGATTTTGCACCGAGCACTGCCTCGTTCATGATCGATTACCGGGTGGCCGATCTTCATGGGCTCCTCAAGGCGCTGCGCGACGAGGGCTGCGAGGTGCTCGACAAGGTAGAAGAATCGGAGTTCGGCAAATTCGGCTGGGTGATGGACCCAGAGGGAAACAAAGTTGAGTTGTGGCAGCCGCCGGAGGGTAGATAGGCATGAACCGCGTAACGGGTATTGGTGGCATTTTCTTCAAGGCGAAAGATGCCAAGGCGTTGCAGGCTTGGTACAAGCGACATCTCGGTATCGACGTGCAGGACTGGGGAGGCACCGCCTTTCTCTGGGCTGACGCCGATGGCAAGCCCGCGGGCGGATCAACGATCTGGTCCATCTTTTCTGCGGCAGGCGACACCTTTGCGCCGAGCGCAGCACCTTTCATGGTGAACTACCGGGTAGCCGATCTCAGTGCTTTGCTAACGGCCCTCCGCGAGGAAGGCTGCAATGTACTCGACAAGTTCGACGATTCGGAATTCGGTAAGTTTGGCTGGGTCATCGACCCAGAAGGCAACAAGGTCGAATTATGGGAGCCGCCCGCCGGACAGTAACGCGATGGGCTGGCATGCTCGGCCGACTAACCGCGGCATTCATTACCTGGGGATGGCCGCGTTTTCCCAGCGCGTGAACGTAGCGTCAGAAAAATCCGCCTTCGAATCCTTGCGCGCACTTTGAGCAGCGAGTCCGGCCAGCGCACGATCTCCTGCATGCTGTCGCCCGCCCCTGAAGCCGGTGCAGGGTGACCCGGCTCGTCGACCGACTCTGCAGCGGCCCAAAGCCACAGGGTATCCGGGACCGCGTAAATTCCGCATTTTGCAATCGATATATTTCGCTGCTTCGCAAGTGATTGAATTTGGCGGGACGCTGGAATTGTTGATTATTATTCACAGTCGCACGCGTAAAACGCTCGATTCGCGGTGATAAAATGTCTCTTGTCGGATGATGCTTTACGCACACTGACACGGTATGAACTATCTAATCTAAAAAGAGTTGGGTTTCCCAGTGGACACTGGACACCAGCCGTACCGTTGCACAACGCTGTGGTCACGCTCGGCCGGCGTCCCTTCAATCAAAGGAAAGAATCATGGATGTATTCCTGAAAAATTGGCATCTCATCGCGGGCCTGGTCGCAACTGTCGTGCTTCTGGCTTGTTGGCGTTTAGTGCTTTGGTTGTTTGGGGTCATCATCGTTCCCGACGATTCGGTCGGCGTGGTGACCAAAAAATTCGTGCTGCTGGGGAACAACCGCAGTCTTCCGGACGGCAAGATCGTGGCCCTGCATGGCGAAGCGGGCTTTCAAGCGGGCACCTTATCGCCGGGGCTGCACATCGGCCTTTGGCCGTGGCAGTACACGGTCGATAAAGTCAAGTTTCTCACCGTACCGCAGGGCAAAGTGGGCTGCGTCGAATCATGCGACGGCCAACCGCTCACCGGCCGCATCGTGGCAAAAGAGGTGTCGTGCGACACCTTTCAAAACGCTGCCGCCTTCCTCACCAATGGCGGCGAGCGCGGCCCGCAGATGGGCCTCATTCCTCCCGGCACGTATCGCATCAACACGCTGCTGTTCAACGTCAGCGTGGTGGATGCGGTGCAAGTACCTCCCGGCAAAATTGGCGTGGTCGAAGCCCGCGATGGCAAACCGTTGGCATCCGGGCGCATTATCGCGCGGCAAGTCGATTGCAACTCCTTCCAGGATAGTCAGGCGTTCATTGATCGCGGCGGTGAACGCGGCCCGCAGATGGCGGTGATGTCTCCCGGAACCTATCGGATCAATCCCTTCATGTTCTCCGTGTCGCTCGCCGACGCCGTGGACGTTCCGGACAACAAGATTGGCGTTGTCATGACGCGCGAGGGAAATCCCCTGCCGGCCGGCGAGATCGCCGGGCCCACGGTCGCAGGGCACGATATGTTTCAAAATCCTCAGGGCTTCATTGACGCCAAAGGCTCGAAGGGACTCCAGGAGCAGGTGCTTCTGGCGGGACGCTATTTCATCAATCCGCGTTTCGCCACCGTGCAACTCGTGGACATGGTGGAAGTACCCATTGCGCATGTCGGTGTGGTGATCGCCTTCGTCGGCAAGGAGGGGACCGACGTTACCGGCGACTCATTCCGCCATGGCAACCTGGTGAGCAAAGGCGAGAAAGGCGTCTGGGTGACGCCGCTCGATCCGGGTCGGTACCCGCTCAATCCCTACACCCACCAGGTGAGTAATGTACCGACCGCCAATG
>Ga0302320_10021425_pt1 | contig 12829 bp, 12 predicted proteins | sample Bog_T0_3_FD_202130 | JGI IMG/M metagenome (GOLD analysis project Ga0302320, IMG submission 202130) | Peat permafrost microbial communities from Stordalen Mire near Abisko, Sweden - Bog_T0_3 | ecosystem: Environmental > Terrestrial > Soil > Wetlands > Peat | place: Sweden: Abisko, Stordalen Mire...
TTTTGCGGGCTTTTTGCGATGCAAATGGAGGTGCAATTCTATCTGTCAGTGCGGTTTATTCGCCGCTGTTTTGGCGTTGAGCAGCCCCTGCGCGCGCAGCCATGTTTCCAGCAGAACTGGCCACTGGTCCAGGGCCGCGTCGCTCTTGCCCAGGCCGGTGCCATGCGGGCCGTTGGCGAAGATGTGGATCTCGGATTGGACGCCGTCCTTGACCAAAGCGTCGTAGAAGCGAAGGCTCTGCTCGACCGGCACGGTTTCGTCGTTGAAGGTGTGAAAGATGAAGGTGGGCGGGGTGTCCTTGGTGACAAAGAGATCGGGAGAGTACGCCGTGCGCAGCGCCTCGCAGCGGTCCATCACGTCGAAGAGCTTGCAGTAGGTCAGGTGCGAGGTATCGCTGGAGATGGCGCCGATCCAGGGGTAACCGAGGACCAGGTAGTTGGGCCGGCTGGAGACGCGCTCGACGGGGTCGTCGGCGTCGGGCTTCCCCGCAACCGGCTGGGTGGCGGCAAGGGCGGCCAGGTGCCCACCAGCCGAAAAGCCGATGAGCGCGATGCGGTTGGGGTCGATGTGGTAGTCGGCCGCCCGCGCGCGAACGGTCTGGACGGCGCGGCGGGCGTCGAGCAGCGGAACGGGGAGCAGGTAGCCGTTCGACGAGAGCCGGTACTTGAGGATGAAGGCCACAAAGCCGTGGGCGGCGAACCAGTCGGCGACCTGGCGGCCCTCCAGATTGGCGGCCAGCCCAAGATAGGCTCCGCCGGGCAGCACCACCACGGCCGAGCCGTTGCCGTGGCCGTCCTGCGGCTCGAAGACGGTCAGGGTGGGCGTATCTTCGCAGGCTTTGCCCTTGGCTTGCGGCGCGTCCGCGGGCCACAGACGGATAGTCTGCACGCCCAGGAACTCGTCGTGGGTTCCGATGGCGGCGCATGGGGGATTCTGGGCCAGCGCAGGCAAACCAGCCAGCAGTGCAACGATCAAAAGTGCAGAAATCTGTCTCAAGCGAATGCCCTCCCGGCAGTTCGGGAAGATTATACGGCGGAGAAGCAGGGAACAGGGGTCAGAGATCAGGGACGGGAGGCTTTGGCTGCTTTCGAGCGAGCGCGGATTTCTGTTCCCTGCCCCCTGTTCCCTGCTTCTCAGAGCCACATGGCTGTATGGCCGGGGCAGGCGTTTTCCGCCTGGTGGCTGATCTCTTCGGCCAGGCCGAAGCCGTAGCGGGCAAGATAGAAGGCCGCGCCGTGCAGCCGTTCCTGGAGGACGCCGCCGGGGTAGAGCGACTGGGAGATGGCTTGCGCATGGCGGCCGAGCGAGGCCTCGCGCTGCAACTGGAAGTTGGCTGCAAGGCGGCGCAGGCGGTTCATCTGGTAGCGCATCTTGCTGGCCGCGGTTCCCGCGGAGCGGCCCAGGCCGGCGTCGAGCTTGCCCATCCATTCGACGAGCGGTTCCAGCTCCGCGTCGAGCGCGTTGCCGGCGGCGGACAGCTTCTGCTTGCCCTCGACGGGCATTGCGCGGGCGGCAAGCAACTGGGCCAGCGAGTCCGCGGTTTCGCTGAAAACCCGCTCCAGGCCGAGCTCGTGCTTGCGCAGCAGGTCGCCGATGGCCGGTTCCACGAGCGTGCCGGAAAAGCGCGCCTGGGCGGGCGTGAGACGGCCGAGAATCCGCTCGAAAAGGACGGCCGATTGCGCGAAGTAGGCGATCTCGGCAGGGCCGCCGATGGTAAGCGATGTGCCGAGCAGGAAATCCTGAAAGACGGGACGAAGCAGCGCCGAGGGGGAGATGCGCTCGGGCTCCGCTTCGAGAATTCCGAGCAGTTCCGAAGTGGAATAGCTCTGCCGCCCGGCTTGCCACAGGCCCTGCGACTCGACGGCGGTGGGGGCTACGCGCTTGAGGGCGACGCGCGCTCCGGTCTTCGGGTCGATCAAGAACAGCAGGCTGGATTGGGGGCCGACCGCAACCTGTGCGTGGTAGCCGGCGGCTTCGAGTTCGCTGTTGCGCTCGACCAGGGCGGCGTGAAGCTCGTCGGCGCGCTCCAGGCCGGCGCGCAGGACCGGCGCGCCCAGGCGATGAGCGTCGCGCCCGCCGGCGTCGAGCACCAGCAGGCCCTGGGCCGCGAAGGCCTGCGCGTAGAAGTCGCGGAAGGCCTGGGCGAAGGTCCGTCCCGGCTTGTAGGCCGAGACGAGGGCGTCCATGGCGTCGGACGCGCCGAGCAGCACCCAGGCTTGATCGATCAGGGGCGCAATGCGCTGGTCGAGGACGATGGGGCCAACGGGCCGGTCCGCCGTGGAGGGATCGGCATAGACGAGCTTGCGGAGCTCGCGCTGCGCGGGAAAGACGACGTGGTTGATTTCGGCGAAGTCGTGGTCTTCGCTGGCCAGCCAGAAGATGGCCGCGTGGGGCTTGCCGGCGGCGGTTGCCTGGCGGGCGCGCGCAACGGCCGTGGCGGCTTTGAAGGGCGTAAACAACGGACCGCCAAAGAGGCCTACCTGCTGGCCTGTGACGACGACGCCGGCGCCTTGCCGCAACGACTCCAGGGCTTGCGCGGCGGGCAAACCGGCGGAGGCGGGATTCTGTTCCGCCAGCAGGGCAAGAAACTCGGGCCAATGCGGGGGCAGGGCGGGGCGCGCTTGCCAGGCGGTATCGGGCGGCAGCGACGCATAGAAGCGGGCGACCGCCGGATCGCCGGCGCAGTAGTCCAGAAAGAGCCGGTGCAGCCCCGGCGCCACGGTAATGGGAAAGCAATCAGCGGTCAGCAATTCATTCTCTTCCTGGAAGCTCGCTTGCCGGGGTTCGATTCGGACCGGCGGGCAAACGCCCCGCGGGTTCGATCTGCGCAGCCGCGCAGCAAGACAGCATCGGGTTCTGTTAAAGGATGCCATGGCGCGGTGGATCGATGCACAACCGTCTCGCTCTGCTCACGCCAGCCGTGCCGCGGTGCGTATACTTTTTCTTACTGCGTCAAGAGGAGAGAGCCGCAATGCCCAGCAAACCGAAGACGGTGAAAGCCGCCGCACCGAGGAAAGACCCGAAGAAGACCGCGAAGTCCAAGCCCGCGAAGGCACTGAAGCCCAAGGCGAAAAAGCCGGAGAAGGCTTCCCAGGCTGCCTCTACCGAAACCGCGCAGATTCTCAGCTCCGAGGTCGTGTACCAGGGGAAACTGTTCCGGGTGCTGCACGACAAGATCGTTGAACCGGACGGCAAACACAATGAGCGCGATGTAATCCGGCACAACGGCAGCGTGGTAATTCTGGCACTTGACAGCTCGAAGAACAAGAAGAACCCGTGGATTGTAATCGAGCGGCAGTATCGTCACGCGGCCAACCAGTATTTGTGGGAGCTGCCGGCCGGCAAGCTGGAGGCCGGGGAAGATGCGCTGGCGGGCGCCAAGCGCGAACTGGCCGAGGAGACCGGCTACAGCGCCAAGAAGTGGAAGCCGCTGGTGGAGTACTACGCCAGCCCCGGCTTTCTGGGCGAGTCAATGAAGGTGTTTCTCGCCGAGGGCCTGGTGGCCGGCGAGGCCACTCCCGAAGAGGACGAGGAGATTGAGTTCCGGCTGGTGAAACTGGCCGACGTGCTGAAGATGATCGACAAGGGCGCCATCATCGACGGCAAAACGCTGACCAGCGTCCTGCTTTACGCGCGTCTGATTGGCGGCAAGGGCAAAAAGTAGCTCCCGAGCGGGCGGAATCCCCTCCGCCCGCCGTTTCGATTCCATCAAAAGGACTTGCCGCCTCCGGTCTCACTCCGGAACATCCATCCCACCTTTTGATACCCGCTTCGTACGATTTAAAAAACCTTTCCTGCAGATTTTGCGTCTTATTGTTTACCGGGAGTGATTCCCCTCACTTTTCCGGATTCCTCGCACGAAGCAAAGAAAGAGGGAGCCTGTGGCTCAGTTCAAAGGGAAGGTCAAGTGGTTTAACAACGCCAAGGGCTACGGATTCATCGGACGGGATGACGGGCCGGATGTATTCGTTCACTATTCGTCGATTCAACTGGACGGGTACAAAACGCTGAAAGAGGGCGATGACGTGGAGTTTGACATCGTTCAGGGGCAGAAGGGTCCGCAGGCGGATGCAGTGATCCGCTTCAAGGACTCCGCGGCTCACAACGCAGCGTAGCGGCACGGAAGACCGGGCGTAACGGCGACGCCACCGCCAGGTGGCCCACGATTTGTGTGCTTCAAGGCCGTCAACTCGTCACAAACCAGTGTTCTCCATTGATTTCAGGAGCCTGGGCTCAGCATGCAAAATCCCGGCATGTTGTGTCAGGGCCGTGTTTTCGCCAATGGCCCCGGCTTTTGGTAGTCTTCCGCAATGGACAACCAGACCATGTCGCGGCTGCTGGCGGAGACGGCCGATCTGCTAGAGATCGACGGCGGAGATGGGTTCCGCATCCGCAGCTACCGGCGGGCCGCCGAGGCCGCCGAGCAAACCACGGTGGACCTGACGGCGGTTGCACCCGACACGGCCCGGCTGCTGGAGATTCCGGGCATTGGCAAAGGCATGGCTTCAAATCTTCAGGCCATTGCGACCACCGGAACGCTTCCGCTGCGGGAAGAGCTGCTGGCCAAGTACGGGTCAAGCTTGCTGGAACTGCTGAAGCTGCCGGGAATGGGGCCGAAGACCGTGGCTCTGCTCTGGTCTGCCGCGCAGATTGCCAGCATCGACCAGCTCGCCGAAGCCATTGAAGCGGGACGGCTGAGCGGTCTTCCGCGGATGGGCGAGAAGCAGATCGAGAAGCTCCGCAAGGGGATCGACGACTACCGCCGCAGCGCGGGACGCTACCGCATCGACGTGGCCGAGGAGGCGGCGCAGCGCATTGGCGCGTACCTGCTGGCCTTCCCTGGAATTGAGAAGGTGACGCCGGCCGGCTCGCTGCGGCGCGGACGCGAGACCGCGGGCGACCTGGATCTGCTTGTGACCGGGCCAGCCTGCGCGCCGGAGCACACCGATGCGGCCGTCGCCTATGTCGCCGCCTATCCGGGCATTCACGACATCATCGCCAAGGGCGAGAACAAGATCAGCTTTCACCTGGGTGACGGTTTGCAGGTGGATGTGCGGCTGCTGCCTTCCGCCTCGTATGGCGCGGCGCTGCAATACTTCACCGGCTCGAAGGCGCACAACGTCTCGCTCCGCCAGCGGGCGCTGAAGATGGGCTACACGCTGAGCGAGTGGGCGCTGGCGCGGCTGGACGACAACTCGACCGTGGCTGCGGCGACAGAGGAAGAGATCTATGCAGCACTGGGGATGGCCTGGATTCCGCCGGAACTGCGGGAGAACCTGGGCGAGATCGAGAGTGCCGCGCACGGCAGCCTGCCAAAGCTCATTCAGCAGTCCGACATCCGCGGCGACCTGCACATGCACACGAATGCGACCGACGGGCACAACACGATCCGCGAGATGGCCGAGGCGGCGCTGGCGGCGGGGTATGGCTACATTGCCATCACCGACCACTCGAAGAACCTGGCCATGACCAACGGCCTGGACGACAAGCGGGCGCTGGAGCATGTGGCTCGGATCAGGGAAGTGGACGCGGAGATGGAGGGGCGGATTCGGGTCTTCGCGGGCATTGAAGTGGACATACTGGCCGACGGGGCGCTGGATTTGGCCGACGAGACGCTGGCACAGATGGAGATGGTTGTGGCCAGCGTGCATACGCACTTTGCGCAAAGCCGCGAGGAGATGACCCAGCGCATCCTGCGGGCCATCGAAAACCCGTATGTGCGGATCCTGGGGCATCCGACGGGCAGGCTGCTGCTGCGCCGGGAGCCGTTTGCGCTGGACCTGGGAGTGGTTCTGCGGCGGGCGGCGGAGCTGGGCGTGGCCGTGGAGCACAACGCGGCACCGGAGCGGCTGGACCTGAACGATCGCGATCTGCGGCTGGCCAAGGAACTGGGGTGCAGGATTGTCATCGACTCCGACTCGCACGATGCGCGCAACTTGGGCAAGATGGAGTACGGCCTGCGGCAACTGCGGCGGGCGTGGCTGGGGCCGCAGGATGTGGTGAATACGCTGGAGGCGGAGGAGCTGCTGGGGGCGCTGCGGGCGAGACCGTAGAAACGATCTTGCGGGCGCGGCTGGGGCAGAGACGGGCTCCAGGAGTGGGCGAATCGGATTGGCCCGCGTTCAGCGGGACTACGCGATCAGCAAGACGCCTTCCAATCGCGATGCCTTTGCCAAGGCCGAGTCTTGCGTGGCGAGCGGCAACCCCCTGCGTTTCGCCAACTCAAGATAGGCGGCATCGTAGACTGTCAAACCGTGTTGTTCGCAGAGGGCAAGCACGGTTTTCGACTGGGCGGGTGTGAGGGGCGGTTCGATTTCGATCGGCAGGGCTGCCAACTGGTCCCAGAACATTTCCGGGTATCCAGGCTGAATTCGCTTTCTGCGGAACCCCATCAACAGGCCGTTGGAAACTTCTGTGGGCCAATGCGCCGGGACCACAATCCGGTCTCCTCGAAGAAGGCGATCCAGCAAACTGTCGGTCCAGCGCGTTGCCTCATCCTGAAAACACCAGGGGAGCGTCACCGAGGCGTCCGCGATAAATGCCGGCATCAGTATTTGTGGCCTTCGTGGACCAGATCTTTCACGTTCAGGTCGCCGAGGAGATTCCCCTTGCGCAGCTCGCGAATGGCGCGGACAGCCTCAGCGACAGTCCCCACATTCAACTCCTGGACGGGCCGCGCGGCGACGATTCTTTGGATGTAGTCTTCCAGCCCGACGCCGCGCGCATGGGCTTCGGCGGCCAACTGGGCCTCGATCGCGGGCTCTAGTTGAATCTGGATCATCGCCTTCCCCTCCGCACTTGGTTCTCAGTTTCGAGCGTAGCAAATGCCAGCCAGGATTGCCACAACTCCGTTGCCGCTGCAGGTTGGTCCTGAAGCCGCGCCCTGCCCGCTCCCACGAAAGTTACCGGCCGCGGAACCGAGGAGTGGAAGATTCCCGGCGGGCGGGAGCGAAATCAGTGTCGTGCGGCACTCCAGTGGTAATAAGATAAAGGCGCTATGAGCCTCTTGCAGCAGGACACCGAACAGCTTGACGACGCCGCCCGTGGCGAGGAATTAACCAAGGGTTCCGGCCATCCGCTTGCGTCCGCGCTATTCGCGGCCGTGCTCGTAAGCCTGGCCATCGCCGGTTATTTCATTGCCGGACTGAAGCCGCCGGTGATTACCGGAGAGATTGAGCAGGTATGGGCTCACCCGCAGCATAGCGAGACCTCAGGCTTCGACGCCAACGGCGCGCCGATGCCCAAGGAGGTCTACGACCAGGTGTATGTGTTTGCCAAGGTCAAGCTGCACAACCAGAGCGACAAGCCGCTGTTCCTGCACAACGCGACGGCCAACGCGACGCTGGACGACGGGATTCACTCCAGCTACGCGGCGTCGGTGTCGGACTACAACCGCATCTACCTGGCGTATCCGAACATGCCGGTGGCAAAAGGCACACCGCTCTCCCCGCAGACCACCATCGATCCAGGGCAGACTGTGGAGGGGATCATGGTTTCGGCTTTCCGTTTGACCAAGGAACAGTGGGACGCCCGCAAGGGGCTGGACTTTACCTTCGGCATCCAGTACCAGCCCAACCTCAAGCTGACGCCCCTGGTTCCTGTTACCGTCCAGTAGATGCGGGAGACGGCGCGTTCTTCGGCGTGGACAGGTAGCCGGTTACAGTGTTCTTGGCGCTGACGTTGTTGACCACGATCTCAAAGAGAAGCGGATCCTTGCCGGCGTAGAACTGGAGCGGCTCGTTCAGGTTCTTGTCCTTCTTCTCGTACTGCTTGTCGTCGGCGTAGACCACCACGGTGAACTTGCTCTTCTTGGCGTCGGCCTTTTTCAATTCCAGGCTGATGGTGCCCACCGGCTTGCGTTGTCCCTTCACCAGCGTGAACTCGTAGTAATTCCGGTCGCCCTTGTGCCTGAGGATCTCCAACTCCTGGGCATTGCGGGCAATCAAGGTGCTGTGACCGTCCAGGTCGCCGCGCATCGAGGTCAACTGGCTGATGGTATTGGCCAGGTCGCTCTGGGTCTTGGCCACATCGCTCTTGACGCCGCCCACATCGGTCTTCACGTCGGAGACGGCGCTGGAGACCGCGGTCACCTGCTGTGCGGTCTTGGTCTGCTCGGTAGCCAGCCGGGCGGAGGCCTGTTCCTGCCTTGCTTCGCGCTGCTGCAACTCCTCGGCCCGCTGATCCAGTTGCTTCTGCGTGAGTCCCAGGGAGGTTTTCAGCTCGTCGGTGGCCACGTTCAGCCGCTCGTCGGTCTCCCGCAACTTGGCGGCAAGATTGGCGTTGGTCGTTTTGGCGTCCGCCAGTTCCTGCTGCTGGCTGGTCAGCTTGCCGCTCAGCGTGTAGCTCCAGATCAAACCGCCCAGCGCCAGAAGCAGCGAAACGGCAATCGCCGCCAGCAGTGCGCCTGAATACGTCCTTGGAGTTTCTTCTAGTTCACCCATTTGTTTGCCTTTCTTCTCTCTGGCCGGCCGGCGGGCACATGGCTTGCAGATCCGCCCGCTACGGCTTGCCCCTGGGATTTCGCGGCCTTCTCGACTTAGATGCCGCGCGGAAGAGTTCCACCGAGCGAAGTTTCCGCTTCTTTTCGGAGGTTTTCCGCTTCTTCCCCCAATAGCTCGCACTTCACGAGCTCTTTTGGGGGACCCCAACAGAATACCGGGGAAACTCCGCGCGTGCTGGAAAAACGCAAACCGGCAGGGCAAAGGCTCGGGCATCCGGGACGGCGCGCGCGGGGCTCATTTCGATTTCAGCACGCGGCCCCGACATGGGAAACGCCCCGCTCCCCGGTCGCGCCCGGATGCAGAAGCACTGGAGAATCTGAGACCACGTGAGCTTTCCCGCCCCCGGGACGGCCCGCAACTGCCGTTCTTCCGCCCTATTTCAAAGGCAATTGTCCAGCCACTGTCCCACCTGCCGTGACAACCGTCCAATGGCTGCGATATAAACATCTTTACTGCAAATCGAGCGCCGGCCTTTGTGCAGAACCATTTTCTCGCCGTCTATTTTGCGTACATCACCATTCTTTGCGTAAGAGGGAGTTCCGAAAGCTATGTCGACTGCTGCCGCTGGGAAGGGTCTGGAAGGAATTGTTGCCGCGAACTCTGGGGTCTGTTGGATCGATGGAGAGGCCGGCGTGCTGTCGTATCGCGGCATCGACATTCACGAGCTGGCGGAGCACTCGACGTTCGAGGAAACGACCTACCTGCTGTGGAACGGGATTCTGCCCAACCAACTGCGGCTGCGGGAGTTTACGGCGCAACTGGCGCTTGCTCGCGCCCTGGACGCGCGCATTATCGACCTGCTCAAGAGCTTTCCTGCTACGGCCACACCCATGGAAGTGCTGCGCACGGCTGTTTCAGCGCTGAGTTTCTACGACGCCGACGAAAAGGACAGCTCGCACGACGCCAACGTGCGCAAAGCCTATAACCTGACCGCACAGATGGCCATGATCGTGGCCATCTACGACCGCATCCGCAAGGGGCTCGAGATTATTCCCCCGGACCGCTCGCTCTCGCACGCCGGAAACTTCCTGTGGATGCTCAACGGGGTGAAGCCCTCGGAGACGGCGACCAAGACCCTGGATGTGGCGCTGGTACTGCACGCCGACCACGAGTTGAACGCGTCGACCTTTGCCGCGCGCGTGATCGCGGCCACGCTGTCGGACATTCACTCGGCCGTTACCGGAGCCATCGGCGCGCTGAAGGGCCCGCTGCACGGCGGAGCCAATGAAGCCGTGATGCGGCTGCTTTACACCATCGACAAGGCCGGCGCGGATCCGGTGGAATACGTGAAGAACATGCTGGCGGCGCGGCAGAAGATCTCCGGCTTCGGACATCGCGTGTACAAGACCGAAGACCCGCGCGCCACGCACCTGCGCCGCATGAGCGAGCAACTGGGCAAGGACGCGGGGCAGCCGAAGTGGTACGAGATGTCGCGCGCCATCGAGCTCTATATCAATGCCGACAAGAAGCTCAATGCGAATGTGGATTTCTACTCCGCGTCGACATACGCGACGCTGGGCATCGACATCGACCTCTACACGCCGATCTTCGCCATCAGCCGCATCGCCGGCTGGGCGGCGCATATCATCGAGCAGCTCGACGATAACCGGCTGATCCGTCCGCGCGCGGAGTACATTGGGCCGGAGTATCCGGCGCGGTATGTGCCGATGGAAGAGCGGGGATAGGCGCCGGCCGATTTCCGCCTAACCGCTTGCGAAGAAAAGCTGTCCAATTGCGCAGAGGATTTCCGATGAAAGCCGGTTCCCTGCCTGCACTTCTTCTGCTCAGCACCTGCCTTGTTTCAGGATGCTTCAACGCCCATTTGTACCCCGTTCAGGGTCCTCTTGCGTCGCAAACGCCGCCACCCATCTATGCAGCCAAGGTGGTGGGGGCGTTCAATTCCGGCAAGGTTTCCGCGACGCTTGCCAATGGGGAGGTCTTCGCCGGACCGTGGAAGGCCATCTCCGTGAAGGAACGAGCCGCCCAGAGCGCCGCCGGAAAACAGCCTGCATTCAGCCTGTCGGCCGCCTGGGACACGGTCTACGGGCCGGGCTTCTACACGGCTCATGTGCTGGGCACCCGGCTGTTTGCGCAGGCCACGCTCACCGGAAGCCACGGCACAGCTCTGCAAATGGAGATGTACCGCCATGAGCACCCTGGAGATGCGGCCGCTCCCGCCATCGACGTAAAAGGGGTGGCCAAGGACGATCAGGGCAACATCTACAAGCTGGCGTTTTGAAGCTCAGGACTTGGTGGATGCCCGCTTCTCCCCCTGTTTTTGCCAGAGCAGGTAGAGCCCCCATGCGGAAACGGTGCAGTTATCGCGGACCGTGCCGTTGAGGATCATCTCCTCGAACTCTTCCACCGGAATGCAGCGGACCTGGAGGTCGTGCTCCTCGGGGTCGGGGTCTTTCTCGGTCTGGGTGAGGCCGGTGGCCAGGAAGACGTGGTGCTTTTGGCGGGTGAAGCCGTAGGCGATCCAAAGCCAGCCCAGGTAGGTCATCTCCGCGGCGTGGAGGCCGGTTTCCTCCTTGAGTTCGCCGCGGGCCAGTTCCTCGGGATTCTCGACCTCCCTCTCCCAGCCGCCCTGGGGCAGCTCGATGGCGCGCTCTTCGATGGTGTAGCGGAACTGCTCGACGAGCCAGACGCGGCCGTTGTCGATGGGCAGAATGATGGCCGCGTCGTCTTTTTCGACGACTCCGTAGATGCCCTTTTTGCCGTTGGAGCGGAGGATCTCGTCTTCGCGCAGGCGCATCCAGTGGTTGCGATAGATTTCGCGACTGGAGAGAGTGGTAATGGTGCGGCCTGCGGGGCCCTCGACGGGTTTCATGCGGTCTCCTTTGCAGTGCTTCCGAGGGATCTCAATGTCACAATCTGCCATTCCCTCGGGGGCTGAAGCCCGGCTCATTCTGCAACTCTCATGTACGGGCTAAAGCCCGTACCCTTCACGCTAAAGCCCGTACCCTTCTAAACCTCATTCGCCGCGCACGCGGTACTTGCGCAGGCGGCCCATGAGCGAGGCGGGGCCGCTGACCGTCAGATGCACTCCGTTTCCCTCGTACTCGCGGCTGTGGACGACCATGCCTGCGTCGATGGCCGCAAGAACGCCGCCCTCCTGCTGCGGAACCAGCAGCTCGGCATCGACCACAGGATCGGTGTAGAGCGCCGCGTCGATGGCCTTCAGCAGATCCTCAATCCCCTCGCCGGTCTGAGCCGAAACGGCGACCTCGATGGCCGGGCCGGAGTGATTGCGGGTCCGCGCCAGCAGGCCTTCGCGCTCGTGGTCGCCGAGCAAGTCCATTTTATTGAGAACTTCGATGCGCGGCTTGGCCAGGGATTCAAGCTCGCCCAGGACTTTTTCCACTTGTGTCTTCTGCTCCTCGCCGTAGGAGGAGGAGGCATCGCGAATGTGCAGCAGGACTTCGGACTGCACCACCTCTTCGAGCGTGGCGCGGAAGCTGGTGACGAGCGAGTGCGGCAGATTGCGGATGAAGCCTACCGTGTCCGAGAGCAAGACCTTGCGGCGGCTGGGCAGCTCGATGGCGCGGAGCTTGGGGTCGAGCGTGGCAAACATGCGCGACGAAGCCAGAACCTGCGCGCCGGTGAGCCGGTTGAAGAGCGTGCTCTTGCCGGCGTTGGTGTAGCCGACCAGCGCCACGGTGGGCACCGGGACCGCCTCGCGGCGCTGGCGCTGCTGCTTGCGGACGCGACGGACGGACTCCAGCTCGCCTTTCAGGTGATCGATGCGCGCCTGAATGCGGCGACGGTCGGTTTCCAGCTTGGTTTCGCCGGGGCCGCGGGTGCCGATGCCGCCGCCCAACTGCGACATGGCTTTGCCCTTGCCGGTGAGGCGCGGAAGCAGGTATTCGAGCTGGGCGAGCTCCACCTGGAGCTGGCCCTCGCTGGTGCGAGCGTGGCGCGCAAAGATGTCGAGAATAAGCTGGGTGCGGTCGAGCACGCGGCAGGGCAGCGCAGCTTCGAGGTTGCGCAGTTGCGTGGGCGAGAGGTCGCAGTCGAAGAGGACGAGATTGGCCTCAGTGGAAGCGGCCACGCCGGCAATCTCCTCCACTTTGCCCGCGCCGACCAGGGTAGCCGGATCGAGCCGCGCCCGCCGCTGCACGATCTCCGCGACTACGATGCCGCCGGCGCTGGTGACCAGTTCGCGAAACTCGGCGAGCGACTCCTCAAGGTCAAGAGCCGTAGAGGCATCCGCCGCGATCGGCTGCGGATGCTGCGAGTCGAGAGGGTCGCTTTCCGGTGACGAGGAATCGGATTCAGAGCGCAGAGCCGCCAAGCGCGCTCCCGCAACACCCGCACGGCGTCCCGGC
>Ga0302320_10021433_pt1 | contig 12825 bp, 22 predicted proteins | sample Bog_T0_3_FD_202130 | JGI IMG/M metagenome (GOLD analysis project Ga0302320, IMG submission 202130) | Peat permafrost microbial communities from Stordalen Mire near Abisko, Sweden - Bog_T0_3 | ecosystem: Environmental > Terrestrial > Soil > Wetlands > Peat | place: Sweden: Abisko, Stordalen Mire...
GCGCGCCGGAGAGGTGGCAGAGTGGTTGAATGCACCGCACTCGAAATGCGGCATACGGGCAACCGTATCGGGGGTTCAAATCCCTCCCTCTCCGCCAAGGCCTACCGCCAATACTCTGATAAATAAGACTTATTATCGCTCTTCGGCTGGCATTCCCCATCGCCTTCCCCACCCATGGCGACATTGACAATCCCCCGCTTGAGCTTCGCGCCTATTCCACGTAAATTCCGCGTGGAATATTGGAGGGTCGCCACAATGCAGATTGTCGCCAATGTCGCAACCTATGCCGAACTCCGCGACGCATTGCGCGAGCGCCGGCTAGAACTTGGGCTGACACAGCTAGCCCTCGATCATTGCGCCGGGCTGCAGGATGGCTGGTCTTCCAAAGCGGAAATGACCGACGGCAAGCGCTGGGGTGAAATGTCCCTCAACGCCGCGCTCGGCGCACTCGGCTTAAAGCTGCTGTTGGTTGCCGACGATGGCTCCTTGCCTGCCGTGACCAGGGCGAACCTCTATTCGTCGAAGCATAAGCAGGCCGCCACGCGCCCGCTGGTAACGCTCCCGCCCATCGCGCTCACGATGCTCGAAGCCACCATCCCGGCTCCCGCCGCTGAACCGACTCCAGAGACCGCGCTAGCCCTCCTTGAGGCTGCTTAACCTGGCGTGATGCGCTGGCCCTCCCTTGTAGATTGCAGCGCCTGCTCGCCAACCGCCGGTTGCGGTTTCGCGTGCTACCTCATGGCGCGAGGGTGCCGGGTGCCGGGTGGGGAGGGAAAATCGCATCGTCGGTCTTTGACATCCTCACTTAGCCACGCGTCACACCCCCAAAAAACACGCGCTGACACCGCTGACACGGCCCCGCCCGCCAAAATTTTTCTTCCCTAAAAATTACGGCCTCGCCTGTGCCTTCTGATATTATCGCTCGCGGGCGCGATCGTGGTGATCGCGCCCCGCGCTGTGTGAGCCCCGCCATGCGCCAAGCAATCGCCGCCGCCATCATCCTTGCCAGCATCACGCCAGCCGCGCACGCGGAGACCGACGAAACAAGAGCCGCGTCCCTTTGCATTGTATCGCATTCAATGCTCGCCGTTGGTTTCCCAAAAAATGCCAATGCCTCAGCGTCAAGCATCGTTTCCGACGCAATCTCTGAATGCAGGAATGAATACGTGATACCAGACCCATCGCCTTATCTTCGCGGGTTCTACGATGGGGCCGTGCAGGGATATAGGGCAGGGATAATTCCAAAAGACGCCCCGTAATCATCAAGCACAATCTCATCAATACAACCGCGCGCTCATGTCAGCCAAATCCTGACACGAGCGCGAATTGCGACTCACAGCTAACTACTTCTGGTCATTCTGTTTTTGCGACGCAGTTTCATCCGAGGGGATCGGCCCCTTAGCCTTCGGGGCGCGCTAGATATTATGCTGCGAAGCAAGCCCGCGTGATCGCGGAACGGGAGCGCAAGGTTCGGGTGCGCGCATATAACACGGCATATCAGGCCAAGCGGCGAGCAAGGTTGGCAGCGGAGTCTAGAGCGTGGCTGTTTGGCAGATGAGCGGGCGGAGGCTAGGCGTGATCGGGCATGGGAGCGCCCGATGTCGCGGAAGCGCCATTAACAACGCTCATGGGTGCACAACCGCGATTTCTTCAAAGCCCGGTTTGTAGATGACGATTTTCTCGAACACGTTTGAAGGGATTTTAAGACCGCTTGTCGTTATCTCCTGATCTTGCGCAGCGTCCTTCCAGTCCACGATGACCAACAGCCAAAAGGCGTCACAGGGCGCGTAGTTCGCGGCCTTCGATTCCTTATCAAGGATAATTTCCTTAAGCCTCCCTGCGGACATTTCCTCATACGAAAACACTTGCCGCGGGCGAACCCATTTCGGGCTGTCCCAGTCTTTGTTGCTCAACCATATGGATTTGATTTCTGGCATGCCGGGGAAGCTATTGGGATAGAAGGCACCACTTGGCCTTGAATCAACACTCGCGGCAAAAGCGGCGAGTTCCTGTGCCAATATTCGTTTCCGCGCGGACGTAATTGGACAAGAGAATTCAAATTCAACCGTCAACTCGATCCCCTTGCCACGCGCTGCAAGATATTGCCGATGCGCGTTGGAAAGAACCTCATAGCGGCGCGGTCGTTGTCGCTGCTCGCTTCCTTCGTTAGTGCCTGACTGCGAATAAAAGTTAGTGATCTCGATGCCGACTGTGCGGGGGCCTTTCACCAAAACATCGGGCTTGTCCTCATAACACACACAACCCGGCGGCAACTCATAGAGATTGCGAAATTGTTCAAAATAGCCGTGCTCGATCTCTCGATTTGTCTGCGAGGTGGTGGCGGTCATGGCTGAAGCCTCGAAATCGTGCTGTGCGAGACATTGAACATACGCGCAATTTCGCGCGTCGGCTCGCCCGCGTCGCGGCGCTTGATCGCCTCTTTCTTCTGGTGGGGAGTGAGTTTCGGCGGTCGCCCAATGTGAACGCCCCGCGAATATTCCTGTCAGCTATCGTAAGCATCCCTGTCAGCATTCCACCCGCCCGCCACCATCCCCGCAAGCATCGTATAATTTTATTGTCCACCTACGCAACAACTCCGTAATTTTACACTGCAAAACCACAAGTAATTGCGTTGTGCCATTCCCCAAATCAGTCTAAGCTCGTTCGAGCTTAGACCAGTAATTCGAGGGAAAAACGACAATGGCTGTGCTTCGGAAGTTCGCGGAAATCATCAACGGGTCTGACATTATTGACGTCATTAACCGGCGCGTGAAGGAGAGCGGCCTTTCGCTCGAAACGATCATCAGCAAGGCGCGCGTCGCGCCGTCCGATTGGGCGAGCATCGTCGAGCTGTCGGCCGATCCCCGGTTCGTGCAGCTTCGCAATGTTGCGCGCGCCGCCGGTGTCGAGCTGGCGGCGATTGAGAGCCAAGGGCACGCTCCTTGGACGGATCGCCACTCTCCGACGCATCACGCCAAGCGCGAGCCCGGCCTCTATGACTGCCACTTGGTGACGAAATGACGGAGCCACGCAAGCCCAGCCCGATCGACCAGCGCATGGCCACACTCGCCGCACAGCGGGCCGCTTCCGATGCTGCTGTGCCGCGCTCACCGCCTCCACCACCCGGCTACACGCCTGTGCAATTGCGCGAATACCTGCTCGCGAAGCGCCGCCTCGAAGCGGAAGGGAAAGTCTGATGTCCGACATGATCGAACGCAACCGCGTTGGCCACAAGGTCGCCCGCCCGCCGGCGCTGGCCCCTCTCGTAATTGAGTCGCGCGAGCCCCCGATTGCCAGCGAACCGGCGAGCATCCATCGAGGCCCGGGCCGCAAGGTCGCCAAGGGGCCGGCGTGGAACGCGCCGCGCCCCGCGCTGGCGGATGTCTACGACGACGATCTTCCGCCCGCCGCTTGAGGGACTGCGATGGCGAAGCGTCCTACCATCGGCGAACTCGAAAACCTCATCGCTGAGCTGCAAGTCGAGCTGGCGTCTCGCCGCGCTACTGAGAAAGCCGCGCGTGACAAGCGCCTCGCGCAATGCCGTGCGAAGGGCAAGCGCTATCGGCTGGCGCATCCGGATGTCGAGGCGGCGCGACGCGCTCGGTTTCAAGCCGCGAAGACGGCTCGCGCCAAGGCTGAACGGGAAGCCCTGACGCTTCGCTTGCAGCGCAAGGCCCAGCGCGAGGCGAAAGCGAAAGCGAAGGCCCAAGCCTATCAGGCGGCCTATTATCGCTCGCATCGCGGGGCGTGTCAGCCGAGCGCCTGACATGCGCACAAAAAAACCCCGCCACTGCTGACCGGGAGTCGATTACGCTTATACCTGGGTATTCAACGGTAGAAGAGCGCCGGAACATGCAACCTAAAGTAGCGCCAGCGCGAGGGGCTTCAAGTCCCACCTGTGCCGCCGCCATCGCTCCGCCCACAATCGCCGGCCTGCGGTGCTAAGGCGTCGCCGTGGAAGTGATCCAGCCAAAAAAAGAGGCCGCCAAAAAATCTACGGCGGCCAGTTCGAGTTCAAGGAGGGTGCAAATTCCGGAGCAAGGCCTGTGCCACCCTTTAGAAAACAGCCCGCCTGTTCGTCCGAGGTCGGGCCGCTTCGTGGCGTCTGGTTATCAACCGTTCGCTTGCTCAAATAATAGGCGACGCGATTCGCTGGCGCAAGAGCATCGGTCGCCTCTGATTTGAACGCGCAGAATGACGAATAGTGGCCGCGTCTCAGTTTGAAATTTGAGCCCCTTGACGCAGCCTCGCGCCGGAGCGATCACTCTGCTAAGCTCGACGCAAAGCATCCATGGAGGATTGTTGAATTGGCCCTTCTCTCAAAATTATTCTACCGCCACGAGCGAAACATGGGCGACGAAGACGCATATTATCTCGCTCGTGAGACGGACACAGGAAGCGTTTTTATCCTTCACAAGTGGTCGAAACGGCAAGGGGAACGATTCGAATCTAGCTCTTCTCATATCGAACTTGCGGTTTTTCTAAATCATCAGGGGACAGCGCAAGACAATCTTCGCGGACTGATAGGACAGCTTGTTACTGATGTAGATGTGGCATGGTGAGCAATCTATCTGAACCCGGGAATTGACCAATGCCCCCGGACCCAAAGGCGAGGAGCACCCCCCGCCCTCGAATCAGCCGGCGTCGAGTTCGTCGCCGAGAATGGCGGCGGGGCGGGCGTGAGGTTGAGGAAGGGCGTTGCGGGATAGGCGCGAGGATCATGGCCTCGGGGCGCTGGCGCACCCAGTCTCACGCCAGTGGAGGGGATATTGGCAGACAGACAATCGGGCTTAACAGGTTAAATCTTCGACCAGTTCCGGCCATTTGTCCGTTAACATGAGGCTCGCAAACCCCACTGGGATCAGAGCCTTTTTTGCGACTTCTTCGGCGGAGATTTTTTTTCTAACAGCATCGTTGCGGGCTTCCATAGGGAAGAGCAATGGAAGCGCTTGATATAGAGCAATTCTATCCTTCGCCGCCATAATGTCGCAAATTCCAAAGTCTTCAGTAGATAGCGGCCCTAGTAGCCTTGAAACTAGACCATCTAGGTCATCAATTGTTTTAGTTTTCTCTACACCAACGTCGAGCACGTGGATCATTTCCTTGCAACAAACGACTCGCTGCCAATCCACGCCAAGGCTAGCGCAATAAATGATTAGAGATACAAGACTAGTGTCTCCATACATGGTTTTTCTATATGTATATTGATAATATGTTCCCCATAATTTCTTCTGGTCCATCTTTTCATCAGGACAAAAAATAATTTCATCTTGGATACCCATCTTTATTATAGCGTCCCTAACCTCAGACACCTCGACCGGCAGCCTATCTATTTTGCTAAATTCTTTGATCAGCTTAGCCAGCATCTTCCGTCGCTCACAATAAAAAGGCCCGGCAAGCCGGGCCTTTAGGGTCATCGGATTGACCGTGATATGCTATTTGTTCCTTAGAAGGAAGCCTTTTCAAGCCCACTGACAGGTGGGTTATCCGGCAAGCCCGCCTTAAATGCGCGCTTGATGGCACCCTTTGCCTCTTCTTCAATCTGATCCATCGTCAGACCCCGAGCTGTCCCAGGGAAAAACTTGATATTGACAAGCTCCCTTCCTTCCTCATTGAGGAACGAATGGAGGCCCTCCATTCTGCTCGCGGACATTGGATTCTCCCACCGTATTCCAGAAATCACTTGACAAGCGCTAAGCAATTGCTCGCAGCTAGTCGCGAGTGAGTTTATAAGCCGGCCCGACACGTTTGGCTAGCTGTTTTTCGTAAAAATCGGTTAACTTTTTTATCTTAACGAGTGGTTGGCATGACTTTTAATGCTGCAAAAACAATACGTTATCGATATGCCGCCTAAAGATTTCGGTTGCATATCAGTAGATTAAAATTTTGTCAACTGTTGCGTTTTCCCCACACCCTACGCCGTCGCTACGGGAAACAAATCCCCCGCCACATCCTTCGCCCAATGCGCAGCCCGCGCCGCTTCGAACCCGCGCTGCTTCGCTTTCCCGCCCTCAATCACGACGAACCTCACGCGCGGCGGTTTTTGCGTTTAAGCGTCCCCCATCGCCCGCAAGATCGCTTCGCAGGCCTCCCGCGCTTCGCGGCCCCCGACCGCATTACCCGCCCCGCTGTTGAACGGCAAGCCGCCCGGCCCAATCTGCACAGCCCAGAACCATCGCCCATCGTGCGGGCCGCCGCGCACCCGGTAGATGCGCGCCGCTGACATGCCGTCGACCGTGAACGACCAATCATCTTCGGCGATGTCGACCGCGCCGTCGATGCGCGTGAAGGCAGTGCGTCGCCATTTGAAGCCTGAAAGGCCGGAACGCGGCTCAAGCATGTTCGATCGGCTCGATAAGCGCCGGATCGTCATCACCAGCGCCGGCCTTGTTCACCCGCGTCGAAACGATCCATTCCTGCAAGGCGTCGTCTGGAGCCGGGCGCAGCAGCGCGCCGGGGCTCTCGCCCGTCGTCCACGCGCCCGCGTCGCGCCAATCGAGGATGATCGGCATTCGATTGTGAAAGCGCCGCATCCAACCATTCGCCTCGCCGACGATGATTGTCGCGTTCGGAAGGTCGTCGCCGCCATCGAGCCCGCTCCAATGGTCCCATATCCCCGCGAGCGCGAGCGGACGGCCGTCGCGCGACGTGAAATAGTGCGGCGTCTTCGCCCCCTTCGCGCCAGTCCATTCATAGAAACCAGAAGCCGGAATGATGCAGCGGCGGTATTTGAAAGCGCCGCGGAACATCGGCCGCTCGGCGAGCGTCTCGGCCCGGGCGTTGAAGGTCGCGGGAAGCTCCTTGAGCGGCTTTTTCCACCAAGAGGGAACGAGGCCCCAATACATCGGGACAAGCTCGTTGCCAGCGGCCGTGGCGCGAATAACCTCTATCGGCATCGTGGGCGCGATATTGAGGCGCGGCGCGAGATTGCGCGGCTGTCCAATTAGATCGGCCAAGCGATGGATTTCCGCCCATGAAAGATTCTGTGTGAAGCGTCCGCACATGGCAAGGATCGTAACGCGCGCCCTTCCAAACGCAAAAACGGCCCGTCGCTACATCCGCGCTCGGGCCGCAAAGCCGTAAACATGCCTCACTTAGCGCACGTCATTTTTGCACACGGAAAGTGGTTTTGAATCAAAGGGCTGCGAGGTAAGCATAGTATTTTTTCGCCATCAAAAGCTTTCTTCTCCTTTGCGAATGTTTTTTTGAATTATGCACCACCCTGGCCTGATGTGGGCACTCCCGCTTCGGCAAAAGCACAGACCGGCACCGCAATATTTGAAGTTAGCAGCGTTCTGGTGGATAAGAAAATGCACGACAGCAGGAGCGATCAAAATGCCTCTGATTACGACCGGCAAGCCCGGTGTGCCAGATAAGATCAGGCAGGCCATTGGCTTTTGGATGGAGGTTGACGGAACCAGACCTCCCGAGTTCATCCGAACCTTTGTGACCTGTAGGTGTCTTGAAGCGATCGACACTTCGCAGCCGCCTGATTGGGATGCGGCTATCGAAATATTCACGAAACATCGCGCACGGATCGAGGCTGTGGCAAGCAATAAGTTCGACAAAGAAGGCGTCGAAGATGGAAAACATGAGGGACGACCGATCCTGACAGTAGACTAAACGATTTAGGTGGCTAAATGGCCGTGTCGCGGCAGGCTATATGGAGGAATTGGCGGATGGGCGGGCTTTCAATTTGGCATTGGGTAATTGTAATTGCCTGTTTGTGCCTCAACATCATCGTTTTTATTGCCGTTGTGAGAATCCTGAACCGCACCGGCTACAGCGGTTGGTGGTCACTGCTTCTTCTAATTCCGGTCGGAAATGTTATTGCGCTCTGGCAATTTTCGAAGGCCAGATGGCCAGCGGTCGAACCGCCCGTCAAAGTCGCATAACGCCCAATATGACAAATCGCGGCCTGTTGCAGATGTTTTTGATTTTTGCACACATGCAATCCGTCGATCTGGCGCAAGCCGCGCGGCTCTTAAATCGATAAAGCTGATTTGTCCGACGGCGTGTCTGCCGCCACCGTCAAAAAGAACCACCGCCCAAAGCGCAGCCCGGGGCGGCGTAGACTGGATGCGATCAATCCCGCGAGAGGTAGTCGCCGCCGCCGCCTTGCGGGTTCGCTGCGTCGCGGCCGGTCTGGCCTGATGCGCCCTCCTCCCGCGCCTGGCGCGCCAGCTCGGCGTTGAGGTTCGCGCGGCTGCGATCTTCCTCGCGGGCATATTCGGCGCGCCGGGCGTCGCTGTGCTCGGCGGTGGAGTATTCGGCCTTGCTGACGCTGGGGATGCTCGAATTTTCGCCGGGGCGCTGTACTCGAGGGGCGCCCTGGTCTTTCGGTCCGACGCGGACGGTGTTTTTCGCCGGGGTCGGTTTGCCTGCATGCGTCTTCATTTCGTGCTGCCTTTCTTGGCGGGGGACTTGCTGGCCTTCTTTGCGGGCTTCTTCGGCGGGGCGGACTTCGCCGCGCCTTTTGAGAGAGTTTTGGCTTTCATGCTGGGGCCTTTCGGGCTCGGGGGATTGGAACGCGGCTACTCTTGATCGACGCGACGCACGCGCAATTGGCCGTCTGGGGCTGGCGCGAACTCGGTTTGGTGAGCGGGTTCGGCGACGGCCTGCAGCTCGATAGTTTTGGCCTCAGCCTCTATCTCCCCGGGCGTTTTCTTGGTGTCGTTTTTGAAGCGAACCACGATCCCGGCGGTTAACCGCTGGCCGCTCCCGTCGAGGTTCACTTGGATGTTTGTCGAGTTCCCGCCGCTGGCGTTTTCGCCCAAGAACGTCGTCGACGCTTTGAGCCGAACGGTGCGATCGGCGGCGGAATTCTCGCCTGCGTCTTCCATGATCGCGGCAATGGTGCGGATCGCCTCGGGCGCCAGCGACTCGCGATAGCTCTTGAGCTGCTTCGCAAGTTCCGCTCGGAATAGCGAGTCCACGATCGCGCGGCGGGCGGCTCTGCGCCTGACGCGGGCCGCGTCTGCGGCGGTCGTGAAGTCGAGCGGAACGTCGACGCCGACGCGCAATTGACGCGCTCGGACGGGGCTCGATATGCCGAAAACCATATACTGCGCCATCAAGACGTGCTGCGGTGTCAGCTTGGCGAGGCGCTCGGGCGCGCGATACTTCGCGTCCAGGCGTGCCAAGCGATTTCCGGCGACGGCCTCGGCGGGCGCTGGCGGAATGATGCCGGTCATCTGGTCGATAATGTCGTCATCTTCCTTGCTCATGACCGGCCGCCCCTCACTTCGCGTTCGCGGCGCGCGGCGTCCAGCGCGGCCATGGATGACGAGCGGCGGCTATTCCACCCAACGGGCGGCGGCGCGCTGGGCGCTGCTTGTGCTGGCGGCGGCGCGACATATGCCGGGGCCGGTTTCGGGGCTGGTGGCGCGCGGCCGGGGCCGCCCTGCATCGCCATTACGCGGGCCATGCCGCGCTCGACTGTGAGGCTACGGGCGGCGGCGCGCACGGCGGCGTCAGTAATGTCAGAGAGAGTTGGAAGGGTCATTTTGTTGTCCTATCTATTTGAGTCATGTCAGCCACCCACCAGGGCAATTCGCGCGCGGCGCTTTGAAGGCGGTCCCGACTCCTCGATTTTGATTTTCCCTCGAGCAAGAAGCTGGCTCATCGCCTTTTCGAAAGACGCTTTGCCGATCCGGTTCGCGTTCGGATGGCTCGCAAATTCTTTCGGCGCGTAGCCGGGGCCCGAACGATGCGAAACCGTCCGGCCCTCGATCTCGATTTGTTTGAGCAAGTCGATGAAGACGCGCTCCGCCTCCCTCTCGCGCTCGTCGACGCGCGCCGCGTCGTTCTCCCGCACGAATTTTCCGTCGCACCACCTGACAACAATCTGGCTGCCGGCCGCTGCGCGGTTCGCCTTCTTCGTTGTCAGCGTGCGAATGTCGCTGTCGTCCTCCGCGCCGTCCTTGGTTTTGCGGCGCTCCAAATAGAGGCGAGACCGAACCGAATTATTCCAGGCGGTGTTGCCGGAAGTCCCCTCGCCCGACTGAATGCCCGATTGCGAAGGATGAGCGAGCAAAAGGATTGTCGCTTCGAAGTCGAGCGCCAGTCCGCGCAAGAGCGCGATGAATTGGCGCGCGTGAACCTTTTTGATTTCGTCGCCGCCGAATAGGTCGGCGAGCGTGTCGAGAATGAGCAAGGAGGGCCTGTGCGCCGCGATAAGCTTGTGTAGGGCGGTGAAAATCGGCGTTGCGTGCAAAAGCCCGTCACGGCCCTCTGGCGCGGCGAGAACAGCGTCCTTGCCGGCCATAGGGATGATTGACAAATCTCCAAGCCTCGAAAGGTCCGGCTCGATTTTGGAGAGGCGACGGTGAATTTCCTCGATCTCATCCTCGGCACTCACAAAAAGCACCTTGCCGGGTTCGGGGGCTGCTCCAATCCACTCGCCCGCCGTGGCCGTCGCGACCGCCAATTGAAGCCCCAAGAGGCTTTTCCCGGTCGCGCCGTCCCCGCTCAAGATTGTCACATTCCCTGCGGGAATAAGATCGGGCACGAGCCAACGCTGGCGGGGAATGGGCTGGCCGGCGAAACTCGCCGCGCTGATGACTTCCAGCTTAACCGGCGGGCGCGCTGTGTCAGCGACGTTGGCTGACATGGACGGCGGCATGTCAGCCGGCTCATCGGGCGTCGGCATGTCAGCGACGCCGCACATTAGGGCGAAGTCCTCCGCCGCATAGGAGGCCTCGTCGAGAGGGATGAGGCTCAGCGTCGGCTTGCTCATGCTACAGCCCGCTCCACGAATATTTGAGCAGCGGGAAGCGTGAGTGCGTCACGAAGGCTCTGCCCAAAGGCAATATCCGTGGCGACAATGCTCTCTCCGGTGAGCCGCCAGCGGGCGCGCTTCGCGTCCAGGATCACTACGCCCTGGCGGCCGGCGCGGAGCCATGGGGCGACGCCGGGAAAGGCGCGAAGGCCCTCGCATTCGATGCGTGGGGCGTGAATTTGATCCTCGCCAAGCATCGACGCGACGCCGCGCCACAGGCCAAACGCGCCGCTCTCGATATTCCAAGCGGCAAGGTCGACGATCTCGCCGGCCTCGTCGCGGGCGGGGAAGATGATCGCCGTCGTGTGCCCGCACGCCACGCGAAGGTCTCGGGAGAAGTCGAACGCTCCGCCGGGGTGAAAGATGACGTCAGCGATTTGCAGATCGTCGAATAGCCCGCGCCCAGTAACGCCATTTCCACGAATGCCGATCGCGAAAAGTTTGCTGAATGTCGCATGATGCAGCGTGACGGACAGGCATTCGTTCAAAGCCTGCTCGCATTCGTTCAAGCCAATTCCGATCAAGCGAAGGTCGGCGGGAAGCTCTGGCGCATCGGCGCTTAGGCTATCGAGGGGCGCATTCATGACGCGCCGCCTTGACAGCGTGGGCCGGCGTGCTTCTCGGGGATGGTGATTTTGGCAAGGCGCATCCAGCCGAGAATGCCGGACACGGGAACCGCAGCCTTGCGAGCGGCCTGCTCGACCGTGATCTTGTTGCGCCGAAGTTCGGTGAGGACTTTGCGCTTGAGCGGGTTGGTTTGGGAGACGATGCGGAGCATGCGCGTTACGCCGCAATCGGTTCGCCAGCGATGTAGCGCTTGGCGACATGACCCGGAACCACGCTCTTGCGGCCAATCTTGCGGATCGATACGAGCCCGGCCTTTAGGTCCGCGTAGAAGCCGGTCTTGCTGCGGTTGGCGAGCGCGCAGACTTCCTCGATTGTGAGGTTGCCGGCTTCGAGCCGGTCAAAAACCGTGATGGTCGGCCGCTCCGATGTGGCTTGAAATACCTCTGCCAATTTTCGATCCTCCATGGCTCACCGGGGTTCCGGTGGGCTTTGGAGAACGTCCGCCCTTTGATACGACGAAAAAACACGCTCGGGATTATTAGTCCCGAATTTTTGGCTTGAGCCCTGGCGTTTCTGATATGCCGAGAACGGAGCGGATGGCATGGCCTCGCAATGTCGCCAGCATTTTGGCGTCAGCCATTTTCTTCAGGTCGCCGGCGCGATCGGGGCGCAAGGCAGCTACCTCGGCCGCAGTTTCACCCTGAGCCTGTGAACGGAATTCTGTGTAGGCGCTAGCCGCGTCGGGATGCATTCGCTGCCGGCGTCCACCAACTTGAACTATGGGAAAGTCCAGCGCGCGTTCGCCCTGGCCAATTATCTTTCTGACTGTTGAGTTTTTCTCGGGAAGCCATGGAAAACGCGCGCCTTCCTTTTCACGAAACCGCTTGATGAGAGCGTCTTTGTTTGGATCAGGAAGGCCGCTCTTGCTGCATCGCGCCTTTTCGCGTTCCTGGAAACATCCAAAGGCTCGCGCTAGGTCCGCGATTTTATCGAGTGGATATTTCGACGCGCCAGCGGCCTTTTTGGGCGCTCCAGCGGGACGGGCGGAAGACCATTTTGCAATGACGCCCCAGATTTCCGGATCGGATACGAGCCACGAGGCAACGATGTGCCACTTGTCCGGCTCGTCGCGAAGGAAAGGCCACCGCGACAGAACGGTGTCGAGCCGGCGGTCAACCTCGATGGAAGCAAATTCGTCGTCTTGATCGGTCGTCATCGCGAGCCCTCGCGAAGCCCTGTGAGCGCGGGGAGCCGTGATGGTAGCGAGGCGCAGGCTAAGGCGCGCGGGCGGGTGATTAGAATGGATTTGATGGGCATTTGCAGTGGTGCCTAACCTATTGATGTTGCTAGCGGCTCAGATCGCGCGCGAGAAAGGGATTTGTCGGGTGGCTTTTCCGCTGCGGGTTGTGGGTGTGGATCGGGTGTCAGGATGTCGGGTCGATTGGTGGCCTCGATATGCTGAGGGTGGATGGATGGGG
>Ga0302320_10021434_pt1 | contig 12825 bp, 10 predicted proteins | sample Bog_T0_3_FD_202130 | JGI IMG/M metagenome (GOLD analysis project Ga0302320, IMG submission 202130) | Peat permafrost microbial communities from Stordalen Mire near Abisko, Sweden - Bog_T0_3 | ecosystem: Environmental > Terrestrial > Soil > Wetlands > Peat | place: Sweden: Abisko, Stordalen Mire...
GCAAAGCGGTAATGAATTACCGCACTCCAAATTACGTGAGCGCCGGCCTTCCGGCACGTTCTCTCCCCGGCACACAATCTCAGATCTCAAATGTGAAATTTCAAATCCCTCCCTCCGTCGCCGTTGGCTCCGGGTTAAACGACCAGACTCTAACCGCTAGCGCTCCTCTCCGCCCGCCATTATAGCAGATTTTGAACTGCTGTTGAAAGTAGTTGCCACTTATTGCTCGTTTTGCGCCGCAAGTGCTTGCGCGGTATGGAGTTGCGCATCGGGCGTTTGTTCGCACGCCGTCCGCTGGGCGGGACGCAACAAGGCCGAAAACTCGCCGCAACTGCTTATGCCGTAAGGAGTTGGAAAAAGTGGGCCGGATCGTCGCGGTGGAGCAAGAATTCTGGCCCCCGCAAAAACTTTACCACGAAGGAGCGAAGGGCGCAAAGAGAGGGTCTCCGCCTTTGGAGTGCGGCGGCTTGCTGCCGCTTTCCAGTACGGCCGCAATTCAGTGGACTCCGTTCGTTTTTCGGATTTTCAACCACCAAAGAGCACGAAGACCACAACGAACTCTTTGCGTTCTCTGCGTTCTTTCGCGGCAATAGCGTTTGGCGGAAGTGCGCGGGGAAGATAGAATGCGGTCATGCTGCGAACCGCACAATTGCCCGCGCCTTCGATTACGCCGGTGCCGGAACCGGGGACGCTGGTGCTCGTAGTAGCCGGCGTTGTTGCCGGATTCACGACTTGGCGGCGGAGAGGAAATCGGGGCCACTGATTAGGACGAACAAGCCGGCTGCCGTGGCAGTCAATGAGAGCAAGTGAAACGCATTCTTACCCCCGTGCCGGTTAACACCCAGGCCGGCACGGTGCTGGTTTACCCCCCAGCACCTCGCGTTTCGCCCAGCTTGGATCGGGCGGGCACCATGTACCCATGGTCGGCTTGCGGGTGGCGGCAGCCGGTATCTTTCTTGTCGGTTGCCGGTAGGCATGTTCCATGTCCGTCGGACGATCCATGTAACTTGGATTTGTAAGCAATCCCTGGAATCTTGTGCGCATTTGATCCAGATCAATGCCGCTGGGCCGCTCGCCAGGTAGGATTCAGTAGAATGAACTTACAAGTACTTCTCAAGGTGCTATGGCAACACCCGGTCCGCTCGGCATTGGGGCGAATTCCACTGGCCGCCGCCGAGCGGTCCAAGGCAAGGGGCGGCATCGGAATCCTAACATTAGGGCAATATCCCAATATGGCTAATCGCAAGATCATCGAAATCGACGAACAGAAGTGCGACGGCTGCGGCCAGTGCGTGACGGCCTGTGCCGAGGGCGCAATCGAAATCCGCGACGGCAAGGCCCGGCTCGTGGCCGAAACCTACTGCGACGGCCTGGGGGCCTGCCTGGGCAAGTGCCCGCAGGACGCAATCCGCGTCGTCGAGCGCGAGGCAGATGCATTTAGCGAGGAATTGGTGCGCGAGCGTCTTGCCCGTCTGGATGCAAAACGATACGCTATTGATTAGCGGCGAGACTCCGTTGAGAAGCACGTTTCACCAAAAATTCACGACATAACGCGAAGATGAAAACGAACCACGCACTCCCGATAATTGTGGCGATCCTGTTCGCCGGGCTGAATCCCCCGGTCGCATCAGCTTCCGATACGGCCTGGCCGCAGTTTCTCGGCCCCGGTTCGCGGGCCTTGTCCACCAACGCCAACCTGCCCGACCATTGGTGCGCCACCGAGAACATTGCCTGGAAAACGGCGATTCCGGGGCGAGGCTGGTCTTCGCCGATCGCATGGGGTGACCGCGTGTTCCTTACGACGGTCATTGGCCCAGACGACACGGAGTTGCCGAAGAAAGGGCTTTATCGCGGCGGCGAACGCCCGGAGGCAGCCACCTCGGAACACCAGTGGAAGGTTCTCTGCCTGGACCTCTCCTCCGGCAAGCTGCTTTGGGAACGGCTCGTGCATCACGGCCCCCCACCCGGTCCTACGCACTCAAAGAACAGCTACGCCTCGGAGACGCCTGTCACGGATGGCCAGCGGGTCTACGCTTACTTCGGCAATGTGGGCGTGTTCTGTCTTGACCTGGACGGCCATCCGGTGTGGTCGAAGGAATTGCCGCCGCACGCCACACGGTTCGGTTGGGGCACCGCCGCCTCGCCGGTGTTGTATCGAGACCGGCTGTATCTGGTCAATGACAATGAAGACAAGTCTTACCTGCTGGCGTTGGACAAGCTCACCGGCAAGCAGGTGTGGCGAGTGGAGCGGGATGAAAAGAGCAACTGGTCCACGCCCTACATTTGGGAAAACGACAAGCGGACGGAGATCGTTACGCCCGGTAGCGGCAAGGTCCGTGCCTACGACATGGACGGGAAACTCCTCTGGTGGCTGAAGGGGATGTCGGGCATTACCATCGCCACGCCCTACGCCGACCAAGGCTTGCTGTACGTCAGTTCCGGCTTCGTCGCCGACAAGCAACGGCCCCTCTATGCCATTCGGGCCGGCGCCACGGGAGACATCTCGCTCCCGCATGACAAGACGAGCAATGCTGCCATCGCCTGGAGCAACCCAACCGCCGCCCCCTATAACCCGACATCGCTGGTCTATGAAGGACGGCTATACGTCCTTCACGACCGGGGCTTATTAGCCGCATTTGACGCCGCGACAGGAAAGCCGCTGTATGAACCGCAACGCCTGCCGGAGGGCAAGCACTTCACGGCTTCCCCCTGGGCACACAATGGACGGATCTTCTGCCTGAACGAGGACGGGGTGACATTCGTCGTGCGCGCAGGCGACAAGTTTGAGTTGCTGGGCACTAACAAGCTGGCCGACGATGATATGTGCATGGCCACGCCAGCGATGGTCGGAGATCGGCTGTTGATCCGCACGTCGGCCCGGATATATTGCATCCGCAAGGGCGAATAACGCTGAAGCACGTGCGGCGGTCAGAGCCAATGGGTGACCAGTTCGCGCACGATCTTCAATGCCTCGGCAACGTGCTGCTGACCCGAAAACAGCGCGGCGAAGACGTGCTGGATGACGCCCTGCTTGTCGATGACGTAGGTCACCCGGCTTGGCAAGATGCCCAACGTCTTCCGCACCTGGTAGGCTTTCCGCACTGAGCCGTCCTGGTCGCTGATAAGCAGGAACGGCAAGGCCCGCTCGCTGGCAAAGGCTTGGTGGCGCTCCAGGCTGTCGGCGCTGACGCCGATCACCACGGCCCCCAACATCGTAAGCTCCTCGTAGGCGTCCCGGAAGCCGCAGGCCTGCTTGGTGCAGACCGGCGTACCGTCCATCGGGTAGAAATAGAGCACGACGACGCTCTTGCCCCGATAGTCCGCCAGACGCACCTGCTGGCCGTTATGGGCCTGGGCGGTGAAATCGGGGGCCGGGTCGCCGCGTTGAAGTGTCGTCATGCCACCAATTTTCGCATGGATCAGTTTTCTTGGGGGATAAGACTTTCCAACGGATGGCCGTTGCCGCACGATTTGTATGCTGCGGGGCTACTCTGCGCCCTTTACATCGAAGCAGTACAAGTTGGTATCGTAATGCAGTTCCTTGGAAGGTGGAATCTATGGTCGTGTAGGTACTATGTTAATTTTCACGGCAAATTCCCCGGCGATCTGTCGCACGATAGGGCGGAGCTTCTCCGGGACGCGAGCGTGCCAGTCCTCAAGATACCTTGCGAACGTCCTTGTTCCGTGCGACGCGCCGTCGTTGAGCCAGGCGATGGTTTCCCAATTACTTGGCTGCTTCTCGAATAGCGGCAACAGGGCGACGGCCACGACGGTGTTTTTGTCCCGCAGGCAAGGCTCTTGCCGGAGCAGCGGTTCGTTCTCGTGATACCATTGCGCGAGCGTCTTGCCGGGCGGCAGTTGCGCGGCCCGGATTCGTTCGTCGGCGTACTGTCGCAATGCGGGGGCGTAACCCCGCCAGTTGGAATACGGCGGTCGAACCTTCCACGTTTCGGACATCCTCCGCAGAGCGAAAAGGGATGCCATTTCACAAACTGATTCCTCGAACCATTTGTTGCTCCGTTCGTGCTCGTCGTAGTTGGCGAGGATGTGTGTGAACTCGTGGGCGAACTGGTAGGCGTGCTGCGCCCAGTGCCGATCCCCCGTGTTCAGCCGCACAAGGTACTCGCCGTTCGGACCACGGCGAAACAAGGTGATCGGACCGCCTTTGGGCTCGACGAGGATTGGCTTGACAGTTCTCCCAGGAAAGTATGGCCACAACGCCTCGGCAGCCGAGTGGAGGACCTTATCGACATCTCGAATCTCGCCACCCCAAGACGCATCGGTGGCGGGTCGGATGTCCAGCGGATGGTCCGTGGCACGGGCTGCCGGACCCGTCAGGGCGAGTGCGGGCAGGGCCAGCAGCAGGACGGTGGCAATGGATCGTGGCACAGTTGAGGCTCCGAGTTGGGTGGCTAGGCCGGAGAGCCATCTATTATCCCAGGGTCTTCGCGGACAATCAACCAGGCAGCCGCGTGGTGGGTGCATTCCCGTTATTGTATCGGGCACCAGCGCACCGGTGCCGCGGAGCGGCAAGACGTGAATTGCCGGGGGTGGAACCCCCGGAATAAAAACGGTGCGGCCCATGCCGCGTAGCGGCATTACCATCGCCCGCTGGGCGCGATCGTGGCGCCGCGGCTCTTGTTCGTTTCCGCTCGCAACCGGAGGTTTCGCTGCGCTCCACCTCCGGCTATCCACATTTTGCCGCTCCGCGGCCGTTTGCGGCGTGATTTGCACCGTGGGCGCCTGTTGATTGATACGCAGAAATGGGAATACACCTGCGCGTGGTCGCACGCCAAGTAACCGCTGTGGAGCAGATAGGATTACTGTGGCGGTCGGCAGAGAAGTGGACGGCTTCCAATTCCCTCGCGGCGCTCTTTGCGCCCACTTCACCAAGCAACCCGCTCCCTCTCTATTGCCCTGAAACTGTGAAAGGGTACATAATGAGAAACGTTCCCAATCAGACCGGGGCGTAGCAAGGTTGGCGAAGGTGGCAAATGAAAAAAAAGCTTGACGAGACTCGTAACCGCGGCTGGTCGATCGCTAATGGCCTTAATCGCTTAACGCAAGTGGCGATCATCGCTTGTGAGCTGCTTGCGACGTGTTCCGCGCTGGCACAAACACGACTACCGGTGAGATTCGGCAATGAGGTACTCTGGCAGCCGCGGCCGGCTTATCTGTCAAACCCTGCGTCGCGACCTGTCGTGAAAACATCGCCCGGATCAGTGACTTTGCGTGTCGATACGTCTGTTAACCGGACGATCGCCGGATCGGAGATGCAAGTTCTAACGCCGCATCCCGACTGGCTCGAAGCCCGGGCCGTTGCCTACTCGGCCAGGCGCGACGAGGGGGCGATGGTTCTTTCGGCCGAGCCGGTCGATCGTGGGATGAAGTGGTCCATGCAGCTCAACGCGCCTCTGGATCTGGGGACAGTCCGGTTCTTGTCGATGCGGTACCGGGCCAAGGGATTGGCGCCGTGGAACGATTACTGTGTCTGGCTGGGCGGGCGGGCGGAAGGCAAGGCGGTCGAAGCCTCGGCAATCTCGCTGAGCCAGTTGCGCAGCGACGGCGAGTGGCGCACCGTGGTCGTGCCGCTGCATCTGAAATTCGTGGCAAATCAGTTGGCGCTGCAAGTTTCATCGGGCCAAAATCGCGGCGAACTGGCGATCAAGCAAATGACATTTTCAAGCGACAGGCCGCCGATTGGCCCGGGAGACCTGTTGCCGTGTTGTGCGGGGCACGCCAAGTCGATCCTAACACCGGGACATTTTGCCTGCGTGGAACTCTCTGCTATCGCCAATCAGGCGGCAGACGACGTGAGCGAGGAATGGGGAGTGACGCACTGGTTTGACCCCGGCAAACTGACGGCGCGCGGCATCCCGTTCGATCTGCCAGCCGGCCGCCGCAATCTTGTCGATAGTTCAGGCGTAGTTTCACCGTCGCCGGCGATTCCGATCGGGGCCGCCGGCAGTGAGATCTACGTCCTCATGGGTGTCAAGCTGCCCGCTGTGAGCTTTGCCGGCATGTTGGGCAGCACGCCCCTCGACGAGATCGACAGTCCGGAACGGTTGCGGTTTGAAATCCACTATGCCGATGGGCTGATCGATGGAGCTTTTCCACTGGCGTTGGATACCAACACCTACCAGGTTCATAACGGTCCGGATGTGTATTGCCTTCCAAATCTCCGCAAGGTGAGAATCGATTCGATCGCGATTCGCAACCGGATGGATTCGTCGCTCGTAGCGATTTCGGCCGTTACGCTGAACACGGGAAGGGCTATGGCCCGGCCGCCGGTCCCATTTGGGTTGCCGGCTGTGGTCCAGGAGACGCCGTCGACTGCGGCTCCGGTCCATGCCGAGATCAGAACGACCACGACGGGATACACGGTCAAGACGCGCGATCTGGAGTTCAGCCTGTCGACATCGCAGGGCATTACGGTTCAGTCGTTGATCAATCACTGCTTGAAGGGCGGCGAGGCGTTTCTTGAGCCTGGTCCGCTGTTCGAACTGGGGACGGGGACCCACATCGTCGCGTCCGATAGGTTAAAGACAGGTACGGGAACCGTTATCCTCAACGACGGAAACGCCTCGTTGAAGATCCCATTCGACGCCGGTACGGCAGGAGCGCCGTTCCGTGGCAGCCTGATCTGTACCGCTAACGACCCTGGCCAGATCACGATGGAATTGGAACTGACCTACACTGGTCAGAAGCCTGCCGAGACAATCGTGAACTTCCCTACGTTCCGCGGTTTGAGGCTGGCAGCGGCAACCGACACATGGTATCTCTGGGCTCGTAAAGGCGGCATTATCAGCAACCTTCCGACGCATCAGGCAGGCTACTCCGGTGGCGAATACCCGCTCCAGGTGGCCGACCTGTTTAATCCGAGGCTGGGAGGTGGGCTTGCGCTGCATACGTTCGACGTTGCCGGAATCTACAAGCAGTGGCAACTCGACAAGGACGGCAAGGGTGTGGATTGGCGGATCCATTACTTCCCTGTCGAGCGGCAACCGGGGGAAGCCGTGCCGGTGGCCGCGACGTCGCTCCGCGCCCATTCGGGCGATTGGCGCGTGGCGCTGCGCAACTACCGCGAGTGGACACGGAACTGGTATCGGCCGGCCACGGCAACCAAGCGTTGGTTTCAGGAGTGCTTCAATTACCGGCAGCACCTGGCCTGGGGCGGGTTGTATGACCGGGCAACCGGAGCGTGGCGAATCGAAGAGGTGATCCGTGCCGACCGCGACTTTTTCGGGCGGTTGGATTACTTGCACATCTTCGACTTCGGCGAATCACACGTCTATGGGCGGGTGGGGGATTACTGTCACTATGACGAACTCGGTGGGCGAGAGGGCATGGCCGCAGCCATTGCAAAAGCCCGCCAACTCGGTGTTCCGGTCGGTCTGTACATCGAGGGTTACCTGTGCGATTCCCGTGCAGCGTGGGGCCGTGAGAACGTTCTGGCCAACGATATCCGCACGCGTGAAGGCAAGTCCCTTCTTTTCCCTGGTACGACGAGCGAGCACATGATGTGCCCCGCGAGTCAGAAGTGGCGAGACCACCTCGCCCGGACATTCCAACGCGTCGCCGGCGAGTTACAACCCAGTGGTATGTACATCGATGAATTCGGCTTTATGGATACATGGAAGACGTGTTATTCGCGCGAGCATGGGCATGCCGTGCCCGCGCCGCCTGGCGCCGGAGAGCGGACGACCCTGGAGGCAATTCGGGCGGCGGTTCCAGCCCAGATCGCGACGCTGACTGAGGAGACACCCAACGATCTGAACTCGCAGTTCCAGGATGGAGCATTGGGCTATTCCGTGGCACAGGCCAACGCATCATTGTCGCCACACCGGATTGATCTGTTCCGGTTTCAGTTCCCGCGATTCAAGATCTTTCAACTGGTATCCTACAACAATTTCGTGGAGGGCGGGTGGGATCTGCTGAAATTCCCGTTTTTCAATGGCGAGGGAACCTGGTTGGGTAATGCGATTCCGGAAGGATTCAGTCCAGATGCACAGGCATTCCTGCGAAAAGCGTTTGCCATTCTGCACGAGCACCGTGACGAGTTCTGCTCGGAGGACGTCGAACCGCTGATACCGACGCTTGACTCGCGGGTATTCGGCAACCGCTTCACTGCGGGTACCAAGACGGCTTTGACGTTCTACAACTCGGGTTTCGCAACGTTTCGCGGCGAAATAGTAAAGATGCCGCATCGTCCGGGCCGCCGCTATGTCGATGCCTTTACCGGGCAACTGCTTCCCGCACGCATTGAGAAGGGATTTGCCTATCTCCCACTGGTGCTCGGGCCGCGAAGTGTTGGCTGCATTGTTGTCACCGAGTGATTTTGTCGCGGTTGGCCCCTCGTTGCCGATCTCGCCAACCGTCTTGCAAAAGACCGACCCGTGCGCCGGTCTAGCCCAAGTTCGCCAGCAGTCCTGAATTCTGCGGATTGGGGTTTCCAACACAGAACGCACAGATACCTATGGGGGCGGTTCTTTTCCGTTGCCGACCAGCCCGTGCAGAAACGGCAGTACGTGCTTCACTTCGTGCAGGAAAGGGCCTTCCAATCACGGCGGCTGAAAAGAATGACGAGATCTAAGTCTCCCGACCCCTCGGTTGCCCCAGGTACTTGCCACCGGCTTCAGTCCGCATCCGTAGGGCTCCGCCATCATTGCTGCCGAACGGATCGTCATCAACCTTTATCCGATTTCGGGGCGACAGCTTTCGGAGCTTCCGGCTTCGGTGCAGCCTTGTCCTGCTTGGGTGGAACATTCGCTGGGCTTGCAAGATGTTCCTGGGCCTTTGCGAGTCGTCGCTGCCACTCCTTGTTCTCGGGCTCCCGTTTCGCCAGCCAGCGGAGATGGAACGCCGCGGCAAACCAGTTCTTCGCGGCCTCCTGTTCGTCCGCTTCGGTAAAGCGTGGCCCCCAAGGAATAGACGTCCGATCGCTCCGATATCTCCCGCAGGCGGCCGGCCGCCTGCTCCGGCGGCATGTAGCTGGGCGTGCCCAGCACCTGCCCGCTGGCCGTCAGATCGCTGTCGCCTTGCACCCGCTTGGCCAGGCCGAAGTCGGTCACGTGCGGTTGCCCCTGCCGATCGACGAGGATGTTCGAGGGCTTCAGGTCGCGATGGATCACGCCCCGGCCGTGCGCGTAGGCGATCGCCCGTGCCACTTGCTCAATCAGGCGGGCCGCCTCATGGGCCGGCAGCGGACTGGTCTTCAGCCGATCCGCCAGGCTTTCGCCCTCGACGTAACGCATCGAGAAGTAGTGCTGGCCCTGGTGCTCGCCGATCTCGTAGATCTGCACGATATTGGGATGGTCCAATCCGGCCGCCGCTTCCGCTTCGCTGTGGAATCGCAGAACATCCTCTTCGCTGGCCAGTTGCCCGGCGAGGATCATCTTCACGGCCACGAGCCGCTTGAGGCTGGCCTAGTTGGCCTTGTAGACCACGCCCATGCCACCCTTGCCGAGCCGCTCCAGCAGAACGTAGTCGCCGAAGTATTGCACGCTGGCGCCCGGCGGCGGAGCGTCCGCGGCGGCTGGCCCATGCGGAGAAGCAGCGGCAGCCATGCCCACATCAACCGCCTGAAGTTGTTTAGCCAGGTCCGGATGACGCGATCTGAAGGCGTCAAGGTATTCGGCATGCGTCGGCCGATCGCCATAGCGGCATCGGGCGTAATATTCGGCGACGATCAAGTCACAGGGGAGTTGCTCGACCGGGCCCAACAACGGATAGTGGGCAGCATAGTCCGCCAGGCGCGGGCGTAAGGGAAGTGCCCTCACCCCCTGCCCCTCTCCCGGAAGGAGAGGGGAGTCGGATTTGCTCCCCTCGCCCTTTGGGAGAGGGGCAGGGGGTGAGGGGATGTCGGCCGTTTGCTGCCGGGCCGCAGTATCGGCTGTCTTCCAACGCCATTCCAGGTCGATGCCAACCAGTTGACCTAACAGCAGGCGCTGCGTTGCCAGATCCGCATCTGCCGGGACCAACGTGCCGAGATCCGGCGGAATCCCTTGCCGCCAGGCTTCTTCCAGGCGGGCCATTGCCGCATCGACAACGTCCCAAGCCGCCTCGCTCAGGCGATCGTGCGGCTCATCCGGCGGTGTGCCGGCCAGCGGGTTCTTCGCGTCGTCCATTTCAGGCATCCCTCCCTACAACAAGCCGGATTCCTGCAATCTTTGGCGGCCGAAATACGCCGGTCTTCTGCGTTCACCGGCCGGACGTAGAACTATCCCGCATAGCGGGGTGATCACGATTCTAGTCGGAACCAAAGGCTCACGAAAGGGAGGCCACGACGGGCGTATTGACAGGGCAGCGGGTAACTGCCTTTTTCCTCGCCACTCATGGGAAGCCCGTCAGCCGAATGTTCATCGCGTATTGAGTCGTAGGGCTATTCTGAACACGACCTCGCCAGCCCGTGATACGAACTCCCACTTCCCATTTCGTTCAGACTTGCAGACTCGGGTCAACCGTGCGAGAATCGGGAGTGTTTCAACAATTCCGTCTCGTGCGTTCCAAAAAAACAGAGTTGTCATGCGTCGTCTCTTCATCGCTTCGGCTGTCGTACTGCTCGGCGTCGTGCCGGCCTCGGGCGAGATCACCGCAACCAGGATTGCCAAGGATGAAACGATCTCGGTCGGCGGCGTGGCAGTCCGGCATGTGGTCGGGGTGGTCTTGGGAGAGGCGGAGCGGAACGAACCGGGCATCCCCACGCTCGACAAGGTAGCCGGGCTGAAGTACGAGTCGGACTTCGAGTTATGGTTGCCGGTCGCCAGAGGGAACGGGCGATTGTGGTTCTCGGTACTCAACCGGGGAAACGACCTGGGCGGGCTGCGCGACGGTGTCCTCCGTCGTGGAGGGGTGTACGGCTGGTGTGCCTGGCAAGCCAAGAACGTCCCCCCGCCCAAGCCCCAGTTAAGGCTGAGGGGTTTTGTCGGTCCGATGCCGCAGGCTTATGGGCTGGTGGTGGTGAGGGATTTCGTTGCCTTTTTGCGCTACTCGCCGGGCAGCGAGGCCAAGCCCAACCCCGCCGCCGGCAAGGTGCGGTTCGCCTTTGCCTTCGGGATAAGCCAGAGCGGGCGATTCATGCGCACCTTCCTGTTGCACGGGCTGAATACGACCCCCGGGGGCAAGGTCTTCGACGGCTTACTGCCCGATGGCGCACGGGCAGGCTATGTCGATGTGTTTCGCCCGAACTCCGATCCGGGTTCGGGCGGCACGTTCAGCGCCGAGACCGTGTACGCCCCATATTCATGGTCGGAAGTGATGGCGCGTTCCGACGCCAAGGTTTTTGCCCTGAATGCCGAAAGCGAGTACTACGAGATGATGGCTTATATGACCCGTCGCGGAACGGTGTCTGACAACGTGCGGGTCTACGACTTTTCGCTCGGCGGTCATGGCGGCGGGGGCACCGTACCGTGGCACCAATGCGTTCAGCCGCTGTCGGTCGCGCTGGAGGAATGGGTCGCCAACGGCACTAGACCGCCCGACAGCCGGTTGTTCGTATTGGAGAAACGCGAGAGCCCGCGAGCCAAGCATTTGCCGTCCGAGCCGGCTGAACTTCCGGTGACCGATGACCTGGGCATCGCCAAGGGCGGAGTGCGGCTGCCGCCGGTCGAGGCGCCTGTCGTCCGTTATGTCTCCGACGACGGCAAAGCTCCAAAAGCGATACCGCTGGCTAAAGCGGAGTTGACCCGCCGTTACGGCACGCCCGAGAACTACCGCAGGAAGGTGTCCGGGGCGGTGGATCGGCTCATTCACGACCGGTTCCTGCCCGAGTCGGCACGGACGAAGTACGTCGCTGACGCCGATAGGGTAAGCTGGTGAGGACTCATGATTGGAATGTCTCTGCGAAGGGTTACGATGGCCGACGCCGCAGGCATCCTGCGTAGCGGGCCCAGCGGGTGCGCCGTGTTGGACCGCAATTTGGTCCACCTCCGGTTGTCCTGCAACCTTCCTCAATGCCCCTTTGCCATGTCTGGCAACTTACGCCAACTACCGAGTTGCGGATTGTAGGCGTATACTCTACCATTGTGATTGTCCGAAAGTCGGTTCACCAGTAGGGCTATTTTCAAACGACTGCATCCGACTTCTGGGCGCGGCCAGCGGCCCGTTGCTCTCGTCCGTGATGGCGTCCATCGGCCCTGCTTCTCCCGCTCTGCGACATCGAAGAGCGCACCCTGGATCGCGCCCGTGCTGTCCAAATTGCTGACGCCTATGTAGCCTTCCAAGGCTCCCATGACGTCGCTGGAACTCCTAATACGCCAGTTGGCTCCAGACAACCTCCCGGCCCCCACATTTTGCTCCGCTGAGCAAAATCACAGGCCATCCGGCACGTAGGTCAGCGAGAGAGTCTTTGACTCTAACGGGCCGCAGCCGGCTCTTCAAGTAGCCGCCGCCGCAGCAGGTCAAACAGCGTGTGCGGCTCTACGAACTCGATGTCCGGGCGTTGCTTTCGGACTGCATCGAACATCTGTTTGTGCATCGTTGGCGTCCAGAGGATCGATCGGAAGATACGGAAATCGGGACTCGGCCTACCGGGTGAAAAAGCTGCCATAATGAGCCTGGCCCCCTGCTGGAGATCGGGTAGGTCAGTGCCCATCCGCAGGAAAGGCACACCATGCACCAGGGACCGCTCGGGGATTTTCTGCGCCACCACGCCGCCGGGCGAGAAACGGGCATAGGCGGCTTGTACCACATCGTTCATCGGTGGTGCGATGACCGATCCCACATAAACCCCAATTCGTCCAGGCGTCGAATTCGCTCCTCGCTGAGCTTGCCCTGCCTTCTATACCCACGCATTGTGCGGACCCACCCGCTCAGACTGGCAAGGTC
>Ga0302320_10021435_pt1 | contig 12824 bp, 3 predicted proteins | sample Bog_T0_3_FD_202130 | JGI IMG/M metagenome (GOLD analysis project Ga0302320, IMG submission 202130) | Peat permafrost microbial communities from Stordalen Mire near Abisko, Sweden - Bog_T0_3 | ecosystem: Environmental > Terrestrial > Soil > Wetlands > Peat | place: Sweden: Abisko, Stordalen Mire...
GCACCGGTGGGCCACGAGGGGTGGCTGTACGGCGAGTTGGCCGCCGCCCTCCTCGTTGTCGCCGCCCTATCGGTCGCGGTACGGACGCGTCGGCGCCGGAGTCGGATGACACCCATCGATCGCCTGGTGGCGACATGGGGATCGATTGACCGGGCGCTCGCACGGCGCGGGGTTGCCCGGCCGGTATGGCGAACCCCGATGGCACACGTCCACGAACTGTCGTGCCGACCGGTAGGCGATCAGGCCCATGCCGCCATCGAGGACATGGAAGTGGTCGCGTCCTTGCTCGAACAGGCGACCTATGGGTCCGTCGACCTCTCCTCCGATGAGGTCGTACGGGCCGCCTGGGCGGGTGAACGTGCCCGGAAGGCAATTCTCGCCGGCACGCTCCCGCCGGCGGTGCAACCCGATCCGGTGGTGCGATTCGATCTGCGCTCCAACGAATTCACCGATTCGTAGATCTCCGCTGACGGGCCGGTGCGTGGGAAGGCTCCGAATGAGTCTCAGCTAGAGAACACGGTCCTGTCATGACCCACGGATCCGCCGCCAGGGTCAAGGCTGACGCCGCCGTCGTGGACTTGTCGGGGGCACGTCGGGGGCACGGGGCCCGATCTCTCTGCATCCATCAGATCATCTGACCGACGAGAAACCATCCACGACCAGGAACCCCGCCGGAGAGCGGGTGACGGGAATCGAACCCGCGTGTCCAGCTTGGGAAGTGCAAAATCGGCAATCCGCTGAACTGCCGAAATGCACGTAATACCTGATCAAGTGCTATTTCGACTACCCGGTGTTACCCGCCAATATCCATCGTTTTCCGTGGCGTGGGGCACGTTTGGGGGCACGAGGAGTGTCTCCAGTTTGTCTGGCTGGACTCGGGTGGCCCTCAACGCGGTCGGTGTCACCACTTAAGGGCACGGCGAACGGGCCGTCGTAGGCAACGTGGGGGGCGTGCCAGCAGGCAAGGATTAGGCGCTGGAAATTCAAGCCTCACTTGCTACAAACGTCTCGTTTGCTCGGGAGCGCACTCAGCTCAAAGGTGAGCTAAGAAGGCGAACCCAGACGAAATCAGTTTGCTTCAAGGTGCAATCGTGGGGAAATGCTTGACATTGAGGTTCGCTAGCTGTCCACTGTGTGGGAATCCCATGCTTCTTGGGTGGGGGATAGCTAGCCAGCAGCAGAATCAAACTGGCACGAAGGTCGATTGAGGGGCGTGTTTCAGTGTTTCGGCTGCAGAGGCTGTCTGGATCCATTCCAAAGCGCAAGTTCGGTGGGTACCGTCGGGCCACAACTCAGTGCACGGTTGTTTCCGTCTCGTTGCTCATGAGCTCGCTCAGCGTTGCGCTGGGAGTGAGCGGAACGCAAACTTCAGCAGCGGCTGCCACTCCTCCGGCAGCCCACACGGCATCGAGCGGGCTTTCCTCAGCGCCGCCAGCGTTGAAGGCGGCGGTGGAGCGGGAACTTGGTGGTTCGAGCGGCCAAGACGATAGGCGGAGGATGTCCGCCAACTACGAGTCAGACGGCAGTGTGGCATTGAAGGGGTCTGGCTTCAACGTGACGGTTGGGCAGTTCTCGATTGGCCGCGGCACGAGCCTGACAACTGGGCCAACCCAACTGTTGCGAACTACATCTGGAGCGGTCTACGCCGGATCAGGAGTAGCAGAGTCATTTGCACTCCGTGGTCTTGGGCTCGAGCAAACGTTTCGGGTAGCGAGACGCAAGGGCGGTGCAGGTACGCTGACTATTGATCTTCCGATCTCCGGCTTGTCGGCGAGCAATCAGCATGGCGCTATCGATCTCCGCAATGCTCGGGGCCGGGTGGTTGCCACGTACTCGGACCTGCGGGTCACCGACGCGTCGGGGGCCGCTGTCTCAGCCAGTCTGGTTGCTTCACAGGGCGGTCATTCGGTGAAGATCGAGGTTCGGGATGCGCGTGCCAGCTACCCCCTTTTCGTGGACCCACTCTGGCAACAGGTATCAGAGCTGTCGGCATCTGACGGGGTCGCATTAGATCGATTCGGGAAGTCGGTTGCGATGTTCGGTTCAACGGCCGTGATTGGCGCTCCCCGCCACTATTGGTCCAACAACGCTGAGGGGGCAGTCTACGTTTTTACCCTGAGCGGAGGATCATGGTCGCAAACAGCCGAGCTCCGGTCATCGGATGGCGCAACGGGTGACCAATTCGGAACTTCTGTTGCAATCTCGGCTGGGACACTCGTGGTGGGAGCCCCAAATAAGACCGTGTCGGGCCACAGCAACCAGGGCACGACTTACGTCTTTACCTTAAGCGGGGGATCATGGTCGCAGACGGCTGAACTCACGTCATCGGACGGTGCAACAGGGGACGCGTTCGGCTGTTCAGTATCGGTGTCAGTTCCGGCCTCGGGAAGTTCGACGATTCTGGTTGGTGCTACCGGCCACGCGGTCGGGGGAAACTCCGGTCAGGGCTCCGCCTACGTGTTCACGTCCAGTGGCAGTTCCTGGTCGCAAGCTGCCGAGCTCACATCGTCCGACGGGGCAGCCGGCGATCAGTTCGGCAATTCGATTTCGCTCGTAGGACACACGGCGGTGGTGGGCGCCGTGCACCACGCAATCGGTGGGAGTGCCTTGCAAGGTGCCGCATACGTGTTCGCGTACAGTTCGGGCTTGTGGTCACAGACGGACGAGCTGACATCGTCGGACGGTGCCGCTGGAGACTTGTTCGGTCAGTCGGTGGTGTTGTCGGGCTCGACAATTGTGATTGGAGCCGATGGACACTCAGTCGGCGCGAATACCGCGCAGGGCGCAGCATACATTTTCAATTTGAGCGGCTCGAGCTGGTCGCAGACGGCGGAGCTGACGTCATCAGACGGCGCAGCGCACGACAATTTCGGAAGTTCGGTTGCGATGTGGGGATCGACCATCGTGGTGGGCGCGAACGCCCACATGGTTGACGGAAACGCCGGGGAGGGCTCAACATATTCATTTGCTCAGGTCGTGGGCTCAGGATCAGCAACGTGGACCCAGACGGGTGAATTCGCGGCCACCGATGGCGGTGCTCAGGATGAGTTCTCGTCGCAGGTAGCGATTTCCGGCACCACGATCCTCGCCGGCGCACCGGATCACTGGGTCGGCGCAAATGGGGATCAGGGGACGGCCTACTTGTTCGAGACTGAGGCTCAGCAAGGTGAAGTGACCAATTCCGATGGCGCGGCCGGTGATCAGTTTGGCTTTAGCGCGGCAGTGTCTGGCACCACAGCGGCAATCGGAGCCGATCAACACAACGGGGCTCAAGGAGCCGTGTATGTCTTCTCGCTGTCCGGGCACACGTGGAATCAGACCCAAGAGCTGACGGCGTCAGACGGTGCGGCCGGGGACGAGTTCGGCTACAGCGTTTCAATTGCGAACGGTGAGATCCTGGTGGGCGCTCCATTCCACACCGTAGGGGGCCACAGCACCGAGGGCGATGCCTACGTGTTCGTCGTACAAGGCGGCACATGGACCCAATCGCAGGAGTTAACTTCAACCGACGGCACTGCCAATGACTCGTTCGGAACTGCGGTGGCCGTCTCGGGGTCCACTGCAGTGGTGAGTGCCCCCAACCATACGGTCGGCACCAACACCCATCAGGGCGTTGCGTACGTATTTGTCGATGCGGCAGCTAGTTGGTCCCAATCGGCAGAGCTGAGTTCAACTGATGGTGCCAGCGGCGACGATTTCGGCCTCGCACTGTCGTTGTCGGGTGCCACGGTCGTAGTAGGTGCGATGTACCACAGCGTCAGCGGTCTGGCCAACGAGGGAGCGGCCTATGTGTTCAACTGGAACGGTCAGTCGTGGCAACAGAAGGCCGAGCTGACTGCGTCCAATGGGGTGGCCCAAGAGCTCTTTGGTCGGTCAGTCAGTGTCTCGGGGCCGACGATCGCGATTGGAGCGGAAGGCCAAACCACATCAGGATATGGAGCGGTATACGTGTTCGCTTGGAATGGAGCGAGCTGGACGCAGTCCGTGGAGCTGTTGGCCTCCGACGGTGTCGCGGGAGCATATTTCGGCTGGTCGGTGTCCGTGTCGGGCACCGTGTTGGCTGTCGGTGCCTTCGCTCAGGCGGTGAATGGACAGCCGGGCCAAGGAAGCACCTACCTCTACAGCCTCGCGGCCGGAGTCTGGATTCCTGCGGGGGAGTTCAGCTCCCCTGATGGGACTGAATACGACCAGTACGGCGTATCTGTCGCGGTGTCAGGGACCACTGTGGTCGTGGGTGCTCAGGATCACACAGTGAGCGGCAATGCTCAGCAGGGTGCCGCCTATATGGTGTCGGCCGGCTTGGTTGCGCCTCAGGGAGCTCCATACGGTGCAGACAGTTGGGGCGGCGGAAGTCCGTCAGAGGGTTGCATCCAGTGCATCAGCGGGACGGCATCGTCGAGTAGCAGCGGATATTCAGGATCGGCTAGGCCGGAATCATCTAGTTCGAATTTGCCGGACCCCGCCGGCGAGCAGCTCGATCCGTCCACCGGTGACGACTTCGACACGGTTACTGACGTGAGCCTGCCCGGCGCAGGTTTGCCGCTTGCATTCATCCGGACCTATGACGCGCAGGCTGCACAGGCTGAAGAGGCCTCTGGAAGCACCACCCCACCACTGGGGTATGGCTGGGCGGACAATTTAGGCATGAATGTCGTGTACAACTCGGCCACCGAGACCGCCACGGTCACTGAGGAAAACGGGTCACAGCTGACCTTCGTGGCCAGTCCTGCCCTTTCCGATTCCGCGCCGTACGCGTGGTGCCCTCCGACGTCCACGGACTTTTGTGCCACGTCGCCCCGTGTTGCTGCCACGTTGAACCAGAACAGCGACGGTTCCTGGACGTTTACGCGTACGAGTGGCCACCAGGAGACCTTCACATTCAACTCAGCTGGCGCGCTCGCAGGAATGGCCGACCCAGCGGGCGACACCATCACTCCGGCCATCTACTCGCCAGGATCTGGACAAACCGCATGTCCCACAGGTGCGACCTGCACGGCGTGGAGCAGTTACCCGGGCGGCAGCTCATCCGCGGCGCGAGAACTGGTGCTAGCGGTTAACAGCACTGGTCAGCTCACAGAGGTGTTTGACGCCAATAGCTCGTTGGCCGCAAGCTTCACCTATGCAGGTAGTGGCTGCTCATCATGGGGAACCGGAAAACCCACCGACCTTTGCCGTGCAATCGATCCAGGAAACTTGACCGGAACCTACGCCTACGACTCCTCGAACTCGACGGCCTCATACGAGTACGACCTGCTCGCCGATACACCTCCCGGGGCGGCCGGAGCAACAACTAACCAGTACAGTTCCGGCCGTGTCACCCAGGTAACCGACCCGTCCAGTGACGTCACCACCTACACCTACGGCGGGAGCGGTGCTGGATTGAATGCCAGCTTCTTGGGGGGAACCACGGCCATCTCGAGCCCAACTGGGGTCACGTTGGACACGTTCTCGGGCAATGTCCTCACTTCGCAGACGACTGGTTGGGGAACTACCGCGGCATCGACAACTTCGTACGTCACGGACAGCATCTCCCTCGAGCCTCTGGCCGCGGTCGGGGGGAACGCCAACGTCACCACGTACAGTTACCAGAGCTACAACCAGGCTGGCGGCGATCCAACTTCGTCCGACAACCTCGTTTCCGCAAACACGGTTATCACCGATGCGGCCGGCGATACCATCGAAACGAGCTACAACAGCTACAACCAGCCATGGTGCCAAGTGGATGCCGGTGATTACGCAAATGGTGTTCGCTGCCCAAGCAGTGCGCCCACATCCCCACCAACTCCGGGAGCGACAAACCCTAATCCGGGCGTCAGTCTTAGCTTCTACAACAGCGCTGACCAGCTCGTTGCCGCGACCGATGCGCTTGGCGACACCACGACGTACGCCTACACCTCGGGTGTGGCAGGGGTTCCCAATGGACTGCGGTACTGCTCGGTTGACCCGGTCGACTACCAAAAGAGCGTCGTGTGTCCCGGGTATGGCTCCACCCATGTCAGTGGTACAAGCACCGTGACATTCGATTCGAGCGGCGACGAACTCACCTCCACTGATGCGGACGGTGATAGCACCAGTTACGTCTACGCCGCGCCGGGACTTCCCGGGGTTGCCTCAAGTCAAACCGACCCGGACGGCGCCACGACCGCGTTTACCTACGCGGGCTCTGCCAGTTTGATCGCAAGCGAGACGACCAGCTTTGGAAGCTACTCGGCCACCACGATCCATGCCTATGACGGTGACGGCCGCCAGTACTGCGAGATCACTTCGTTCGAGTATGCAAAAGGGGTGACGACCTGCCCGACCGTGTCTCAGCTGGCTTCCAATCCCGCCACGCCAACTAGCGACCCCTGGCCAGGGAGAACCCTCACTTCCTACGACGCCGACAGCCGCGCCATCCAGACCACTAACCCGATCGGTGGAGTGAGCTTCAGTGCTTACGACGGCGACGGCGACGAGTACTGCACTGTCGCACCGCTTCAGGCCGCTGCCGGTCACACGTGTCCGTCGACGCCGCCCAGCACGCCGCCTACACCGAGTTCAGATCCCTATACGGGAGCGACGATCACGACGTACAACTCGGCCAATCAAGTCATCCAGTCCACTAACCCATTGGGCGGAATCACACTTACCAGCTACGACCCAGCTGGAAATGTGGCGCAAACCATCACAGAGTCCAGCAACGCCTCCGCGGACCCCAACGTCGTCACCACCCACACCTACGACGCGGACAACCGGCCGACCTCGACCACGGTCGACCCCGGCACTTCTTTGGCGCAGACCACTCTCAACGTCTATGACCCGAACGGAAACGTGTATTGCAGCGTGTCGGCAAATAACTTCGCTGCCGGTTCGTACCAGTGCCCGGTCTGGCAGACCTGGTGGATTGGTACTCCGCCCAGTCCGTCCGGCCTGTACTCCTCCACACCCATCCCGAGCCAAGCCGAAAATGTGACCACGACCTTCTACAACGCCAACGGCCAACAGGTGCAGAGCACCAATCCCGATGTCGAAACCAACGTCACCGCCGTTGACGGAGATGGGCGCACGTACTGTTCGTCAGACCCGGTCAACGTAGCCAGCTGGCTGACCGCCCATCCGTCGGGCCCCTATCCATACGTCTGTCCGAGTACCCCGCCCACGACCGCACCGTCGACGGGCTCCAATCCGGGCTACGTCACTAGCATCTTCGATGACGCCGGCCGTACTTTGTCGAGCACGGATCAGGCGGGTGACACCACGAGTTACACCTACTCGCCTGGTGGCCAGACGCTGACGACCACTGACCCTCGCGGTGAGATCACCTCTGACTGCTACTACTACCAAAGTGCCTCGGGGCAGTGCGCGTACGGTGCGCCGGCTGGGGGTGGCTCGGCCGACGACCTGTACTCGACTACTACCCCGGCAACCACCGCCGATCCTTCTGGTGAAGTGACCACTTACACGTACTTTCCCGGTGACCAAGTTGACGCCACCACTAACCCGGCCGGGACGGCGACCGACACGTACGATGCCAACGGTGACCTCACAGCAACCAACTACGGCGGAACGGCCAGCGGTTACACCACACCGACCAACCTCAGCTACAGCTACAACGTTGATGGCACTAAGCACACGGTTACGGACGCGACCGGGACGACGACTTATGCCTACGACACCAATGGCGATGTCACGTCTAACGCGTTGGTAGCCAATCTGGGCCTAACCAACACGACCACCTCGTACAGTTACTACACGACGGGCGTAAAAGCTTCAGTCGTCTATCCGTCGTACGGCAGCCACACCAGCCCCGCTTCGACCTATTCTTACGATGCGACCGGTGCCCTCGTGTCGGAGACTGACTGGCTAGGCAACAAGGTCACCTTTGGCCACGACGCGGACGGGAACCCCACCAGCCAAGACAACAACGTGTCGACTGCGAACCCGAATGGGACGAGTTCCACGGCATTGAGCTACGACGTTGCTGACCAAAATACGCAAGCCACTTCGACGCTGAACCAGTCGTGTGGGGGGTCAGAGACACTCACCCAGTCGTTCGCAGGCACCAGCGGCTCACGGAACGCCAACGGTGCTGTCACCCAGGACTACTCGAGCTATGCCGGCTCTTGCTCTGGCCAGAGCAGTTACCAGCGGAACTACAGCTACGACGTCGCTGGGCGTGTGGTTTACCAGGGCAGTACGGCCCAAGGATCCAGCGCCGCCAACTTTGGCTTTGATGCCTCCGGCGACCCAACCACCATCTCCAGTCATGACAGCTCCGGTAATTTCGACACCTACACCCAAACATTCGACAATGCCGGCGAGGTCACGGGGCAGAGCCCCGTTTCCGGATCGAACGGTGCCTCGTCGACGTACAGCTTTGACACGCTAGGGGCCCAAACCCAGAGCACCACTACTGGTAGCGCGCCGACGAGCTACTTTTATGACCAGACCGGTGCCATGGCTGGAGCCGTCACACCCACCGGCTCGGCCGCCTACGTCGACAACGCCAACCATCTTGAAGCTGCTTCAGCTAGCTCGACGTCCGCGTGGGGAACGCCTGCTGACAGTGATGGTTCCACTGCTATCAACGCGCTGGCCTGTGGCACCTCGACTCAGTGCCAGGCCGTCGACAACACCGGGCACGTGCTTACCTACAATGGCGCCACGTGGTCGGCCGCAGTCGACGTCGACTCAACTCGGGCGCTCAAATCGATCTCCTGTCCCTCGTCGAGCTTCTGCGCCGCCGCCGACAGCTCTGGCTATGCACTCACTTACAATGGCACCAGCTGGTCGTCCGCCACGAGCGTCGACTCCACCCGCTCGATAACCTCGGTCTCCTGTCCCTCGTCGAGCTTCTGCGCTGCCGTCGACAGCTCTGGCTATGCACTCACTTACAATGGCACCAGCTGGTCGTCCGCTACGAGCGTCGACTCCACCCACCAATTCAATTCGGTCTCGTGTCCCAGCTCCACATTCTGCGTTGCAGTTGACAATCGGGGTTATGCCCTCACGTACAACGGCAGCAGCTGGACCTCCGGAACCGATGTTGATTCGACTCGCTCCATCAATTCGATCTCGTGTGCTACTTCGACATTTTGCGCCGCAGTCGACGGATCCGGATATGCACTCACCTATAACGGCACCAGCTGGTCGTCGGCCATCGACGTCGACGGCGCTCACTCACTCACAATCCTTACCTGTAGTGGCGCCGCTTCGTGTGTGACCGCCGACAACGACGGAAACACCCTCGCCTACAGCGGCACAAGCTGGTCAACAGCTAGCGACATCGATGCAACCCGAATCATTGGGGCATTGTCCTGTTCGACCGCCAGCCCCAGTTTGTGCGCCGCGGCGGACTCCTCCGGCTACACCGTGGCTTACGAACCGCCGGGGTGGCTATCGGCCCAAAACGTCGACGGCACCCACGCCCTCACGTCCACCTCCTGTCCCGCAACGACATATTGCAGTGCCGTAGACGGATCGGGAAATGTCCTCGTCTACAATGGAATTGTCTGGTCAACGGCTACTGATGTCGACTCCACCCGTGCCCTCAAATCCATCTCATGTTCCGTCTCGAACTTCTGTGCCGCAGTGGATGGATCAGGTTATGCACTCACAGACAGTGGCGGCACTTGGTCATCGGCCTCTGATGTCGACTCCACTCGTGTACTCAAAGCCGTCTCGTGTGCTACTTCGACATTTTGCGCCGCAGTCGACGGATCCGGGTATGCACTCACATATAACGGAACTAGCTGGTCATCGGCCACCGATGTCGACTCCACTCATCCCATCGATTCGGTCTCTTGTCCCAGCTCCACCTTCTGTATTGCCGTGGACAACCGGGGCTATGCCCTCGCGTACAACGGCACGAGTTGGTCGTCAGCCACTGATGTTGACTCCACGCGATCAATCAATTCGGTGTCATGCCCCTCGTCGACGTTCTGCGTAGCAGTCGACGGTTCTGGGTATGCCCTCGCGTACAACGGCACGAGTTGGTCGTCAGCCACTGATGTTGACTCCACGCGATCAATCAATTCGGTGTCATGCCCCTCGTCGACGTTCTGCGTAGCAGTCGACGGTTCTGGGTATGCCCTCGCGTACAACGGCACGAGCTGGTCGTCAGCCACCGATGTTGACTCCACGCGATCCATCAGTTCGGTCTCGTGTGCTCGGAACGGCTCCTGCCTAGCATCCGACGCGTCGGGCTACCAGGCATCGTACTTCGCCGCAACTACCAAAGCACAGCTCACCTGGGACACCAACGACTCTCTTCCGCTGCTTCTGTCAGACGGGACGAACGATTACATCTTCGGCGCTAATGAGGAGCCAGTCGAACAGATTTCACTTTCTTCCTCGGCGCCGAATTATCTCGACTACACCTCGTCGGATGACACCTGGCTATCCATTAACGCCGCTGGCGACGAGACCGGTTATTGGGGCTACGATGCTTTCGGGAACATTGCTTTCGGAAGCCCCACCTCATCATTTGGATTCTCGGGACAGTACAGCGATTCTGCAACAGGTCTGGTCAATGATCGGGCGCGGCTTTATGAAGGACAGACAGGCTCCTTCACGACTAGAGACCCGGCTTTCGGCCAAACTGACACCGCCTACACATATGCAAATGGCAACCCAGTCAATAGAGTAGATCCAACCGGGGCCTGGGTGCACGGAACTTGCCTAAATGGCAATATTGGCTGGGGTCTAGACATCGATGGCAGTATATGCAATATTTGGGATTCCCACGGGGGCAACATCCAGACAATGAGTGCAGGAGCTGGAGGAGGTGTCCATGTTGGATTGGGTGGTGCAGCCCTTGTGTCTAATGCGCCTACCGTTTACGACATGCTCGGTTGGTTCCTCTGTGCTACCGGCGGATACGGAGTAGGTGCAGGAGAGATGTGCATGTTCAAATCGAGAGGTCATCTCTACCTCATGGCTGAACTCGGAGCGGGATTTGGTGGTGGTGGAGCTGTATTCTGGACATACACCTGGCGCGCTACTGGATGGAAGGGAACTTTGATTTCATGGATAATCTAGTTGCTAGTTGCTAGTTGCTAGTTGCTAGTTGCTAGTTGCTAGTTGCTAGTTGCTAGTTGCTAGTTGCTAGTTGCTAGTTGCTAGTTGCTAGTGCACGAGGTTCCATAGAGTGCATCTATTGATCCGTGAATTGTGAAAGCGAGTTGGCAGAATGGCGTTAGCGGATCATCCCGATCAGTTCGGAGACAGTCAAGCAATCCAGTCGATTGTCGAGCCTGAAGAAGAAGTCATATGGCTCGGGCACCCGGATCCGATGGTTCTGGTATCGCCTCAGGACGCTGTTCTTATCCCCGTGAGCGCGATATTGACACTGATGGCAGGATGGATGATGTACGGGGCAATTGAAGGGGGGGCTCCTATTGCATTCAAGGGGATCTTAGGGATAGTTGCAGTTTTCGTTCTCTATTGCGATTTCGGTCGATTTGGACTCAAATGGTACAGACGTCGATCCACCGTGTACGCAATTACTTCGAAGCGAATTGTGGTTGCCGACCGACATGGACGCCTAATTGAGGCCATATCCAACAAATCGCCGATTGAAAGGGTCGAATGCCAACGAGATGGAGGGCACGGCAGTATTAAATGGGGGCGAGATAGGAAAGGCGCCGTTAATGCGGTTCCCATAACGCCGTCGGCGTTTGGATATTGGGCTGCAGGCAGTTACTGGCCCAGCTGGTCAGACGGTGGCGTGTTGGGATTCTATAATGTTGCGGATTTCAGTGCGATGAAAGAGACTGCACTTCACCTAGGTTCCACTCGCAGAAAGGGGTGATCCGACTGCTGGAGAGTCCGCCGCCATAGCCCGAGATCCTTCAGAGGACGGTGAATTCCTCCACTTCCCGCAGATGGATTAGTCCAATTGACCCCTTGAGTGCCTAGTCGTGCGCGCTGCCTGCACTATGACGCTCACTGAAGGGTGTGGGTGCCGACTCACCGTTCAGGATGGCAGATTCCGACTCAGGCCTCGACACTTTCGATCCAGTTCGATGTCGAGCGCATTCCACATCGCCTCGACGTATTTTGCCTCGCGGGTCGGCTGTCGGTCTGGTTGACATCTCTTAAGTTGTCCGGCTCGCCCGACGGTCGAGTGCCCGTAGCCGTGCCTGGCTGGACGGCGCTGGATGACTAGCTGTAACACCCATGCACGTTGGTGACTCGGGTGACGGGTGGTCCTCCGACAGCAGTGTGGTGCCGATGATGGTTGTAGGTGTGGAGGAAGCGGTCAAGTCCCTTCGCCCGTGCCGCCTCACCAAAGATGGAAATGCCCTGGAGGCTGTTTACGGCGACCGACTCGACCGGGGCATGCAGACCGAGTGGCTGGAAGCGCTGATGGCCGGAGGGGATCTCGGACCGCTGGGTGAGTATCTCATGGCTTCGTACCTGCTCTCGGCGGGCATTGCGATCGGGACATACCAGGCTGCGGCGGCGTTAGTGCGGGCTATGCCGCTGCCTCTCCTTGCAATCCTGGCCGTAGCCGGCGGAATTGCGTTCCATCGCTGGGTCCCTCCGGAGACAAAGGCCAAGATGTCGGACGGAGCGATGACAGTGGCCAATCAGGGATGGGACCTACTCGCAACTGTCTCGATGACTTACGGGCTGGCGAAAGCTCAGTGCGAAGCCATGGCTCCGGATGTGCCCACACCGGAGGATCTCGCCAGAGGATTGCCGGCTCAGGCTGTGCTCACTCGAGCATCGATGCACCTCCTGGCTCGAACCCGATCTGGAGCCACATGAGTGCAGAGCAGCTCAGCCAGGGCCTCTATATTATCGGTAACCGCTCGTAATCCCGAGGGCTCGTAATCGCG
>Ga0302320_10021438_pt1 | contig 12823 bp, 7 predicted proteins | sample Bog_T0_3_FD_202130 | JGI IMG/M metagenome (GOLD analysis project Ga0302320, IMG submission 202130) | Peat permafrost microbial communities from Stordalen Mire near Abisko, Sweden - Bog_T0_3 | ecosystem: Environmental > Terrestrial > Soil > Wetlands > Peat | place: Sweden: Abisko, Stordalen Mire...
GTGGCGTGCACGTGACGGATGTGACCAACGCCAGCCGCACGCAACTGATGAATCTCGACACTCTCGATTGGGACGAAGAAATCCTCCGCGACTTTGACATTCCTCGCGCAATACTTCCGCGTATCGCATCCAGTTCCGAGGTCTATGGCCATGCCGCTCTCGATGCGGTCCAGGGCGTTCCCATTGCCGGCGACCTCGGCGATCAACAAGCGGCCCTCTTCGGCCAGGCATGCTTCAAACCCGGCGAGGCCAAGAACACTTACGGCACCGGCTGCTTTATGCTTATGAACACCGGTGAAAAGCGGGTTCCCTCGACATGCGGCCTGTTGACCACGCTCGCCTACAAGATGGGCGATAAACCCGCCGTGTTTGCGCTGGAAGGCTCCGTAGCCATCACGGGCGCGCTTGTCCAATGGCTGCGCGACAACCTGAATCTCATCGAAAATAGTTCCGATATCGAGAAACTGGCGCTTACTGTTTCCGACAATGGCGGCGTGTATTTCGTGCCCGCTTTTTCGGGTTTGTACGCGCCCTATTGGAAAGACAATGCCCGCGGCGTCATCGCCGGCCTAACCCGCTATGTGAATAAAGGGCACATTGCCCGGGCAGTGCTTGAGGCCACAGCCTTTCAGGTCCGCGAAATCGTCGATGCCATGCAGCAGGATTCAGGGATTGTGCTCGACAACCTGCGTGTTGACGGCGGCATGGTTGTGAATCAAATCCTGATGCAATTCCAGGCTGATATTCTTGGCAGGCCTGTGATCTGCCCCATGGTTCGGGAAACCACTGCGTTGGGCGCAGCCTACGCAGCGGGTCTCGCCGTTGGCTTCTACAAAGATACCGGGGAGTTGGTGAGCAACTGGGCAGAAGATCACCGATGGGAGCCGGCCATGGATGAGGCTGAACGGGAACGGCTCTTTCGTCATTGGAAAAAAGCAGTCGCACGCACCTTTGATTGGGTTGAGTAAGGAATTGAGAGGATAGAAAGAATGCACGGACCGGTCTTTGGCGAGTTTCTCGGCACCATGACTCTGATCTTGTTTGGCGACGGCGTGGTTGCGAATGTGCTCCTGAGAAAATCAAAAGGCGAAGGCAGCGGCTGGATCGTGATCTCCACGGGGTGGGGACTCGCGGTACTCTCCGGCATTCTCGTCAGTTTGAGTGTTGGCGGCGTGGCGCATCTCAACCCAGCCATCACCCTTGCGCTCGCGTTTGCCAACAACTCTTATGCAAACGTGGCGCCATTGATTGCCGCGCAGTTTGCCGGAGCATTTGCCGGCGCTGTGCTGGTGTGGCTGGTCTATCTTCCCCACTGGCAGGAAACTCCCGAGCAGGACTTGAAGCTCGCCGTGTTTTGCACCGCCCCGGCCATCCGCAACCTGCCCTTCAATACGCTGACGGAATTTTTGGCCACGGCCTTAGGCTTGGTGCTGGCCGGCGCGGCCATCGGATCGAAAGGCGCAGCTGCTGCCGGTGTAACCCCAGGTTGGGGGCCGTTTCTATGGGGAATGCTGGTCTGGGCCATCGGGCTTTCGCTTGGCGGCCCCACGGGATATGCCATCAACCCTGCCCGCGATCTGGGGCCGCGGCTGGCTCACCAGCTACTGCCTATCGCAAACAAGGGCGGCTCAGATTGGGCTTACGCGGCAGTTCCTGCTTTTGCGCCCGCGCTCGGCGGTATCGCCGGAGGGCTGATCTGCAAAGCACTGGGCATTCTCTGATGCCCTTTTGTACGCGCGTTTGATTTTTCCGCTTCGAAGTGCGACGAATTTCTTCTTGACATACGTCACTTCAGGTTGCTAGTTTTCTTGCGCGGGAGAGAACTAAGAGAAATCCACCGCCAATTACAGTGCTCTGCAGGTCGGGTAGTGGCGTTGTTCCGCCGATCCATCGTGAGCGTGTATTTGGGGTGGATTTTTTATTGGAATTTTGACTTTCGCACGAGACGATCCTAATTAGTATTGAGCGTTTAGGAGGCTTTATGAAGTTGAATGGAACGAATTTGAAATTGGAAGCCGGATTGGATAAACAGTACCGGCACGGGCGTTGCAAAATCACCGAAACGAAACGTACCTCTCGCTTTTCGGGATGGTTTCAACTGGGGATCGCGCTTTTGCTGGCTGTTGCCGGGCTCAATTGCTTCGCGCAGTATGAAAACGGCAGCATTTTAGGCACCATTCGCGACTCCTCTGGAAGTCCCGTTGCAGGTGCGGAGGTCTCCATCGTCAACACAGAAACGGGCATAGGCACCCAAACCAAGACCAATGCAACCGGCGACTACGACATCCCCCAGCTCCGCGTGGGTGTCTACACCATCACGGCCAGCGCGACGGGCTTCTCCCACGCAGTCGCGCAAAACATCACGCTCTCGATCGGCAATCGCCAGCGCATTGACCTCACCCTGAAGGTTGGCTCCGTTGAGTCCACGGTCGAGGTCTCGGACGTTGCGCTGCAGATTGAGACCGAGTCCAGCCAGCGCGACCAGACCATTACGAATTATCAATCAGAAGCCCTGCCGCTTGTCAGCCGCAACTACACTGACCTGCTCGGCCTGGTAGCCGGCGTGCGCCAGGCGCCGACGGCGGCCACCACTTCTTCGAACGGCAACAGCCTCGTGCGCCTGGGCGCGTACAACGTCAACGGCCAGCGCTCGGTGTTGAACAATTTTCTGCTCGACGGCATGGACAACAACGCTTACGGCGAATCCAACCAGGGCTTTGACAACCAGATCATCTCCGTGCCGCCCGATTCCGTTGAGCAGTTCAGCGCCGTCACCAATAATGAAAGCGCAGAGTACGGCCGCGGCTCTGCCGCAACCGTCAACGTGGCGTCGAAATCCGGCGGCAACGCGATCCACGCCATTCTCTATGACTTCCTGCGCAACACGGACCTGAACGCAGCCGGATTTTTCAAGCCCACGCTGGTCGGCACCGCCGGCCCGGTTCCCTTCAAGAAGCCCACCTACAATCGCAACCAGTACGGCGGCAACGTCAGCGGGCCGATCATGAAGGACAAGATGTTCTTCTTTCTCGACTACGAGGGCCTGCGCTCCATCACCAAGCCGCTCTTCGTCTACTCGCTGCCCACGCAGAATGAACTCAATGGCAACTTTGTCGTGCCGGTTCGCAACCCCATCACTGGAACTGTTTACCCGGCGGGCACCAACATCGGCGCCATCCCCGGCGCAGTCAATGCACTGGCAGTGCCAGTCGTCGCGGCATTCAAGTTGATCACCGCCCTGCCCGCATCGGGCTCCACAACCACCGGCTTGAATACCGATGACTACTCGGTCCAGATCCCTTTCCGCGATTACTCCGACAAGGGAGACCTTCGCCTCGACTACGCCGCCAGCCCCACGTCGCACTACTTCCTGCGCATCAGCGACCACAAGGAAACGGGCATCAACTATCCCACCATTCCTCTTCCACTTGAGGGCCAAACCGCCGGACCGCAGCGCATTCTGGACCAGCAGATCGCCCTCGGCTACAACCGCAGCTTCGGCGCAAACCAACTGCTCGATCTCCGCCTCGGCCTGTCAAAAACGAAGGCCGGCAAGTCGCCTCTGAGCGCTGGAACGGCCCCGGTTCTCGTGAATGGCGCACCCATCCCCGGCCTTCCTACTCAGGCCAGCGTCGCCGGCGGGCTACCGGCCGTCTCCATCACCAACTTCCAGGCGTTCGGGCGTCAAACCACCAACCCTCAGTTCCAGAATCCAGCGTTGCTCGATCCCAAGGCCAACTACACCTGGATCCTTGGCCAGCACTCGCTCAAGTTCGGCATCGAATACGAGCACGTCTGGATGGGCGTGCTGGACAACAACCCGCTCTACGGTTCGTATACTTTCGGCGGCGGTTACAGCGCCTGCCCATCCGGCACAGCCATCCCCGGCGGCGGCACCTGCTCCTCGGCAACGGGAACGCCCACCAACCAATCGTCGACCAAGGTGGCCGATACCTACTTTGCCGACTTCCTCTTCGGCACAACCAATGCTTACTCACTGGCAAACTACTTTGAAGCCCACCTGCGTCAGACACTCGCCAGCGCCTACGCGCAGGACGACTGGAAGGTCGCGCCCAACCTCACCCTCAACCTCGGCCTCCGCTGGGAGTTCGGCTCGCCCTATACCGAACAGCACAACTACATCTCCAACTGGGATCCAGCCTCGCAAACCGTCTTCACCCTCTCGCCCGGCGCAACCACTGGCAACGGCATCACGCCAGTCACCGGCTCAAGCTCGCTGGTCAGTCCTGACTACGCCGACTTTTCTCCGCGTGTCGGCTTCGCCTGGTCGCCGCTTCACACCTGGTCCATCCGCGGCGGCTTCGGCACCGGCTACGTTCACTACACCCGCGCCGGCTCGGGTGACATCGTTGCCATCAACGCCCCACAGGCCCAGTTCGCCGCCGTCACCCAGATCGCGCCGACCACTACGAATCATTGCACAACGCCGCTCCCCGCCCAGATCATTGCGGTTGGCACCACAACTCCCAGCTGTTACGCCACAGCCGACCAGGGCTTTCCCTCGGGGCTCGTCACCAGTTTCAATTCCGCCACCGACAACATTACCTGGGTGCCCATCAATACGCGCGACAGCTACGTTGAAAGCTACTACTTAGCCGTGCAGAAGCAACTCAACAAGAACAGCCTGGTTGATGTTGCTTACGTCGGCAACCACGGCGTGAAGCTGCAGGGATTTATCAACGGCAATCAGCGCAACATCAGCTCAACGGGCACTTACTCACGCCCCTTTACAGCATGGCCTTCCGACATTACGGAAGCGCTGAATGAGTTCTACTCCCACTACAACGCCTTGCAGGTCAAGTATGAGCAGCGCATGGTCGCCGGGCTCACCCTGCTCAACAGCTTCACCTGGGAGCACTCGCTGGACAACGCCAGCGCGTCGCTTGAAGGCAACACGCCCTCCGTGCAGGACGCCAACCACCTCAACGCCGACTATGCCCAATCGGACTACAACCTGCCGGTTGCCAACATCACCAGCCTGGTCTACGATCTGCCCTTCGGCCACGGCCGCACCTGGGCGCACAACCTGAACCCGTTCGCGGATGCAGTCCTTGGCGGATGGCAGTTGGGCGCCAATAACACCCTGCAGGCGGGCACGCCTTTCAATCTTCTCTACACGCCGAACTCCGCTCAGCAGGCCTCTACGCAAATCACGGCCAACTATCGCGGCCTGAATCTGTATCGCCCCAACGCCGTGCCCGGCGTGGCGCTCACTCAGGGACGGAGCGTCGCCCAGGCCAACACCGGCTACATCCAGTACATCAACTACAACGCCGTCCAGATTCCCGCCATCGACAATGCCGCCGGCGTGCTTCAGCCGCCCTTCGGCAACATGAGGCGCAATCCGGGCCGCACGCCGGCGCTCTATCAGACCGACCTCGACATCAACAAGCGCTTCAACACGCCCAAGGAAGGCGTCCAGATCGAGTTCCGGTCAGAATTTTACAATATGTTCAATCACACCAACCTCTACCTGCCGAGCACCATCTCCGGCACACAACCGGCAACCGCTGCAACCACCAATAATGCCAGCGGCGGCGGACTCATCAGCAGCACCTTCACCCCGCGCGTAATCCAGTTCGCGCTGAAACTCATTTACTAGCTGGACCTCGTAGGCTTCAACGCAACTCACACCGTCCCTTGGGGGAAATCGAGCGCAGTCCTGATTTCCCCGAGGGATTTTCATTTACACTTGTTTCATAGATGGTTTTGTAACAGGGCACGACTTCAGTCGTGCCGAAAACGCTTAATAGTGATTGTGGGCTTCAGCCCCTGCGGGATCCTTCCCTGCCAATTGTCCATCGTGTCTTTGTTTTTCCGCCGCCCGTAATGCCCGCTGTTTCCGCGACTCATTTTGACACTGCTGAACAGCTTAGTGAATAACTCCAAATTGACGAGGAATTTTTTTGATCGAGATCGTGCAGGGGCTAAAGCCCGTGATTCTCTTTTAGCAGTTACGGCACGACTGAAGTCGTGCCCTGTTACAAAACCTGCTCATCCAAGAGTTTTCCGCAGGCTTTAAAGCCCGCTGTTTTCAGGGACTCATTTCGGGACGACTGAAGTCCTGCCCTGTTACAAAACCTGCTCATCCAAGAGTTTTCCGCAGGCTTTAAAGCCCGCTGTTTTCAGGGACTGATTTCGGGACGACTGAAGTCGCGCCCTGTTACAAAACCTGCTCATCCAAGAGTTTTCCGCAGGCTTTAAAGCCCGCTGTTTTCAGGGACTGATTACGGCACGACTGAAGTCGTGCCCTGTTACAAAACCTGCTCATCCAAGAGTTTTCCGCAGGCTTTAAAGCCCGCTGTTTTCAGGGACTGATTACGGCACGACTGAAGTCGCGCCCTTTCAAGACCAGGTTGCTCTTTCAAATTTGGTTATGAAACAGCTTCTATGAAAACCGCGTCCGCCGATAAAGCAGGGTTCCGCAGACTCCGAGGGGCACAAGTGTGGCCAGCATCAGCACGATCATCCACGGTATGTTGACGTAGATATGCTGTGCCCGGGTGCCCAGCGCCAGCCAGACGAAGATGCCCACCGCGATGCACATCACCAGCACCTCCCACCAACGGCGGTGGTGCGGTTGCCCGGCATGAGGATCGTCGCCGGCCACCACCGCCGCGACCTGTTGCGTGTTCAAACCGTAGCGCTCACACTCCCGGTCCATGGCCTGCTTCCAGTTGGTCAGCTCCGAGTCAAGCGGCGCGGCCATGCTGATGGCGACCGCGCCGGCGATCATGATTCCCGAACCAGTGAAGACCAGCAGCTTCCCAGTGGAGCTTAGGCCGGAGAGTTCCGCAAAGACTAGCGCGCCCCACGCGAGGCCCCAAAGCTGGTTGGTGTTGGAGAGCGGGATTCCGCGGCCGATGCCGATGTACTTGGCGGCAAAGTTCTGAAACAGGTCACCGATGACCCAGCAGAAGCCGCCTAGAAACGGCCAGAAAAGCATGGTTCGGGCACGGTGCAGCTCTGTAACCATATTGCCTGCGCCGCCGAGGTTGATGGCTGTCAGCAGGGTCACGGTGCCCAACTCGCCAAAGGTAAAGATGGTGACGAAGGAGAGCGGGTTCATGCCGCTGATATAGGCCTTGCGGTAGGGAATATACATGGTGCCGAGCAGCACGCCTGCGCCCAGCGCAGCCATGATGCCCACCGCGGCCCTGCCCGGCGCATTGGAGGATTGTTGTGACGTAGCCAGGGCGAGAATCCCCGCGCCTCCCACAATAGCGAACGCGCCTCCCAGGACTTTGGCCCATCCCTTGATTCCCGATCCGCGCAGTTCCTTGAAGAGCAGCCATCCCCAGAAGAGGCCGACAAGGCTATTCGTATTCCAGAGCGGAAAGGCGATGGCCAGGCCCACATTGCGCACGGCAAAGATGGTGAGCGTATTGGCCACGGCCCAAAGCATTCCGGCAAGCAACGCCCACACGATGAGGTGAGGCTTGTCCCGTAGATCGCTGAAGAGAAAACCCGTGCCTTTGAGCAGCGTGGGCACAGTCCAGCGCGCAACAAAGGCGCCCATCACCATGCCCATGGAGAGGATGAAGGGCGAGTATCCGGAGTTGACGAGTTTGGTAGGCGCTTCGGCGCTGCCCAGCCAGACGGCCGCGGCCAGTCCGCAGAAGACGCCGAGCTTGTGCAGGGAAAGAGTGGATCGCTCAACTGTGACGGATGGCTTTTCGTTCACGGTTCACCTTAGGGTCATGAGTAGGGTAGTGCCAAGAATCAATACAACCACCGGAACCCAGAGCTGCGGGTCGGTGAGGATAGCAATCAGCGTGGACCGTTTCATCTGCCGATCTCCTTAAGGTGCGCGGGGCTTGAGGTGCGCAGGACGATGCTCATCATACGACTTGCGCGCGACCTGCGCCATCAAAAAAGCGGTATGCGGCAGTCTATCGCGGCATGTAGAGAGAGGAATGGGAGGTCTAGTATCTGATCCACATTTGCGGATTGCTTGTTGAGATTGCGCTGATTCCCTGGGATAACAAATCTTCCACTTCCTTCATGGTCTGGATCAGCCCCCCGCCAACAACCGGGAGGTCGAGAGAAAGCGAGCGGACGCGATCGAGCATTTTCGGAGCAACCTGGGCGGGAAGAACCTCCAACGCATGCACTGAGGCATTCCTGAGCTGGTTGGTGATGCTCTCCATCGCGCCGCTATCGAGCAGAAAGGTCCGCTGGATTGCGTAGAGACCCACAGTGAGCGCATGGCGCAGTGGATCGAGGTGCGTGGAGATGACTCCCGCTGCGCCGGCTCGCTTGAGAAAGTTCACGCCAAAGCGATCGCGCGAGAAGCCACTGAGCAGATCGAGATTGACAATGGGAAGTTTGTCCGCGTCCAGAATCCCCTGGATCATCAGCTCGTAATTATCGGGGTCGCCTGTGAGGAGGTAAACGATTTTGCCATGCGCCGCGATTGCCTGGTCAATGTGCTCTGCTTTACGGACGGCCGGAATAATCGGCGTCTCTTGGTAGAAAGTCCGCAGAGGCGGCAGCGGATCATGCGTCATGCCCGGGTTCTCCTTGAAGCAGTTTTTACGGTCTTTTGCACAATAGCGTTCAGGGCGGCGCTCAGGGCTGAACTTTGAGCGGAGCCGCCTTTGCCGAGGGCATGGGGACGTTCAGAATCTTCGCCACGGTTGGCGCAATTTGCCTCATATCGATGACGCCCAGATCGCGATGATGCGCGACTCCAGTGCCAGCCATGAAGAAGGAAGCATGCATCTCGGGGAAATCCGGCGAAAATCCATGCGAGCCATGAGTGCCTGGAATGGGAGCGACCATGCTGCCTGTCATTGCCGCGCCGGCTAAGTAGTAACCGGGCTTCATAATGACGAGAAAGGCTGCGCCGGGAAAGCCTCCGCGCTTGCTGATTGCGTCGCGATCGAGAATCTCCTGAATGCCATTAGTCTCATCCGCGGCAAGTTTCGTGAGCAGGTTCCCTGCCTGCTGCTCGGTTTGGCGATCTTTCGGATCATGCAGCATGATGGCGGCCATGCCCCCCGCCGACCATGGCTGGGCTTTCCATGAGGCAATGGCGGGCGCGTGCGTTTCCGGGTCCACCTTGGTTTGGATCAGGCCGGCCTCGACGAAGGGAATCATGAGGTTCACGGCGTGGGTGATGTTCATGAATCCATGGTCGGAGACAACAAGCAACACTGCCGACGGATCGTTTTGACGGGCCGCCGCAGCGAGGCGAGCGATCATTCCGTCAATGGCTTCCAGGTCCTTATCGGCCTCCGGGCTGAACGGGCCGTGCGCGTGCTGGGCATCGTCCAGCGAACTGAGGTGGATGGTCATGAGGGACGGCTTTTCCCGGCGCAGAATCTCCACGGAATAGCGCGTCTTGGTTTCGTCGCCGTCGATGGTGGTGTCGTTTCCCATCATGTACGGGCCAAGCTGAGGCTCAAGCAGATGGAGCAGCGTAGCGGGTCGGCTAAGAGCTGCAATCAGTTCCCGGTCCAGCGGATTCGCAGCGCCGGAGGGCCCGGTGGTTCGCCAGAACTCAGGAATCAGCCAATCCACATCGTCTGCGCCTACGCTCACTGGCCAGCCGACGCTGGCGGTGTGCAGGCCAGCCTGGTGGGCAGCCCTCCACAGAGTCGGAACCCTAATCTGATCTGCGTACCAGTTCCACGCTCCGGAAAATTGCGATTCGGGGTCGAATTCAAGGTTGTTATATATTCCATGTTCAGCGGGAACGACTCCGGAGATGAGGGTGGTGTGGGAGGGATAGGTCACCGTGGGCCAAACTCCAACCACGCCCTGTGCATACGCTCCGTCGCGCACCAGACTGGTGAGATACGGCAACTTCAAGCCCTTTGCATCGGCTTGCAGAACGTACTCCGGCTTCATGCCATCGATCGAGATCATCAAAACGGGAGCAGCCGCGATTGGCTGAATGGAAGCGGCCATCAGCGAGAGAATCAGCACGCTGAAAATGCGGCGAGACGATGACGTCATCGGTAATCCTCCTGCGCGGAAAACGAACCAGTCAGCCCTGGATGAGCTGCCATATCGGTTGGTGCCGGTCTTTCAAAAGCTTTCATCGCGCGTTCCCGGCCACGGAAAACTATACCACCGCCGACTCGCAAACCTTGTCAAGGAGTTCTGACCCTGGCAGTCGACTCTCCGATAATCAACTGCGGCTCGAAGGTCATTCGATGAGCACAGCCCTGCCCGGCCTCAGGAAATTGATTCCGAAGACACCCGCCGAATGAGCGCCGAAGTATAATTTTTTGATGGGCCAGATGGCTAAAGTGGATCTTGTAGGGGTCGGACTGAATGCGACCGACACCTTGATTTCTGTTGCGGAGTTTCCCGCGCGTGGCTCCAAAGTGGAATACAACGAGGAGACGATCATGCCCGGGGGCCAGGTTGCCTCTGCGGTTGTCGCCTGTCAGATATGGGGCCTTACTACGCGTTATGTTGGCAAGCTGGGCAAAGATGACGCGGCCCGGCTGCACGAAAGAGAGTTTGCGAGAACCGGCGTTGAAGCGCATCTGATCCACGTTCCGGATGTGGCAAGCCCTAAATCCACAATTCTTGTCGACCGACATGGAGAACGCACCGTTCTATGCCGGCGTGACAATCGGCTCATCTTGCAACCGGAAGAACTGGAACGGGAATGGATTGCGAATGCGCGCGTATTGCACTTGGACGGCCACGATACAGCCGCTGCCACCTGCGCGGCTGAGTGGGCACACGATGCGCGCATTCCCGTGGTTGCGGACTTGGATGAACTCTACCCTGGAGTGGAGCGGCTCATCGAGAACGTCGATTACCTGATCGTCAGCAGAGACTTTCCCACTCGACTGATGAAGGAGAACGATCTTCATACCGCTCTGAGCAAAATGCAACTCCGATTTGGATGCGCCATTACGGCTGCAACTTTGGGAGAGGAAGGGGTTCTGGCCTTTGATGGCAAGGACTTTTACCACCGGGCGGCTTTTCGTGTTCCCGTTGTCGATACAACCGGAGCCGGAGACGTTTTTCATGCCGGATTCATCTACGGGTTGTTGCAGGGGTGGAACCTGGAACATCAACTGGACTTTGCCTGTGCGGCAGCTGCAATCAATTGCACGGCTGAGGGCGCCAGGGGCTGCATTCAGTCCGTTGAGGCCATCGAGGCAATGATCAAGGCTGATTGCCGCTATCAAACGAGTTCAATTTCTTAGCAATCGATCAACCCCGCCAAATGGAGTTGCCGCATCGTCGCTTGCGAACGTGTGCCGAATGCGTCGGAGTATCTGTTGCCGATTCTGGAGGCGGTGCTGTTCCAACTGTTTGCCTACTTCATGGCTCTGGAGCACGGAGCGGACGTGGACCATCTGCGGAATCTGTCGAGGGCCGTGGTGGAGAACCAGCCCGCACGGTGAGTGGTAGACTCTATGACTTGCGGCTTACCGCATGGAGCCACCGATGAGAGTCCGACTGAAAGATATAGCCAGCGATCTAAATCTTTCAAAGATGACTATCTCAAAAGTACTGCGTGGGCAGGCGGATATCAGCGATGCGACCAAGGCGCGTGTATTAAAGCGCGTTAAAGAACTCAAGTACATCCCGAATATCAGCGCAAGCAGCCTGCGAACCGGCCAGACGAGGACAATGGGGCTGATTCTTCCCATATTGGGGGAGCCCGACCTGGGTCAGGTTGCAGCCGGTATCGATCATGCGCTCAACGAGGCAGGCTATAGCCTGGTCATCTGTTCTTCTCAGAACGATGCTGAAATTGAGCAGCGCCAGATCGAGGCGCTGATCTCGCTGCAAATGGATGCGCTGCTGATTGTTTCCACCCAGGAGACAACCGCTTTTTTCAAGCAGGAACAGCGGATAAAGCGAAGTCCGATTATTTTCGTGGACAATAAGCCCTCAGGAACGGTGAAGCACTACGTCGGTATCCACGAAGAGGAGGTGGGCCGAGTTGCCTGTGCTCACTTGATCGGCTGCGGATGCAAGCGTGTGGCCTACTTGCGGGGGCCGCGAACCGTTGTGGGCGATTTGCGTTCAAGCGGATATCGGCAGGGGCTGAGTGATCACAGGCTGCCTCTGCTGCCAGAACTCTTGGTCGATAACACAGGCTCGGGCGAGCCGGACTACACGAGAGGTTACGACGCAATGCAGAAACTGCTGCGAAGGCGGGTTCCTCCTGAAGGAGTCATGGCTTACAACGATGTGATGGCCGTGGGCGCCATGGATGCCGCACGTCTTCATGGAGTCAGGATTCCCGAAGAGATGTGTTTTATCGGGTGCGGAAACGATGAGCAAGCCTGTCAGATGGGAATGCCCCTGAGCAGCATAGATATTGCAGGTCAGGAAGTTGGACATAAGGCCGGGAGGCTGGCTATACGGATGGTTGCCTCAGGGCGGAAAGCTCAAACGCACAAGGTGCTTGTGACGCCAAAACTGGTAAAAAGATTGTCATCGCAAATATGAGAGTATGGAATGCATTTTTTCCGCATGGAAGATTGCGACTTGAAAGGACGAGGCAATGAAGAAGAAGCGAGCGAGCAGGGAGCCCAAGTTCGACTTGGTAGTTTTCGGTGAGTTTTTCTCCGACATGATCTTCTATCATCTGCCTCGGCGGCCTCGCTTTGGAGAAGAGTCGAAGACAGACTCGTTCCTGGTTGCGCCGGGTGGTGGGTTATCGACAACCGCCATTGCGGCAAGCCGGCTTGGAACAGTGACTGGTGTTGTAACTAGGGTAGGCGCAGATGCCGAGTACTTGCCGACCTGGAGCCAGATCGTGCAAGAGAAGCTGGACATCACTGCATGTGAATATTGCAAGGACCTGCCGACGGCC
>Ga0302320_10021440_pt1 | contig 12822 bp, 12 predicted proteins | sample Bog_T0_3_FD_202130 | JGI IMG/M metagenome (GOLD analysis project Ga0302320, IMG submission 202130) | Peat permafrost microbial communities from Stordalen Mire near Abisko, Sweden - Bog_T0_3 | ecosystem: Environmental > Terrestrial > Soil > Wetlands > Peat | place: Sweden: Abisko, Stordalen Mire...
GGTGTTGCAGAAGTGGGGGATAGCCCCGCTGGGGATACCCCCCACTCCTGCGTCTTGCCCAGAACAAAAATCACCTCGGCATCTGCATCGTCAATTGCGAGACACAACACTAGGAGGCGACGGCCTCGTGTAGGGCGACGACGCCGAAGGTCATCGGCTTGGCGGTGATCTCCGAGAAACGGGCTGCGCGGATTTCGGTGGAGAGGGCTTCCCGGTCCGGGAAGTCCCGGATCGACTCGTTCAGGTACATGTACGCGGCCCGGTCGCCGCTGATCAGGCCGGCGAAAATGGGCAGCACGTGGCGCAGGTAGAAGAAATACAGGCCGCGCATCCCCGGGTTGGGCTGCGAGAACTCGAGGACATAAAGCCTCCCGCCGGGGCGCAGGACCCTTCGGATCTCGGAGAGCGAGCGGCGCCGGTCGGCCATGTTGCGCAGGCCGAAGGAAATCGTCACCGCGTCGTAGCTCGCATCCGCGATCGGAAGCGCAAGGCCGTCCCCAGCCTGGAAGCGCAGGTTCGCGTGGAGGCCCACCTTGGCGCTCGCCCTCTTCTTCTCGGCCTCTGCGAGCATGGGCACGCAGAAGTCCATCCCGAGGATGCGGGAATTCCAGGGCAGCTCCCGGCTGAGCGCGAGCGCGGTGTCCCCGCTTCCGGTCGCGAGGTCCAAAACGTCGACCGGGCCGAAGCGCTTGACCGCCGCGACGAGCTCGTTGCGCCAGCCGACGTCCGCCCATCCGCTCAGCATGTGGTTGGCCAGGTCGTATCGGGACGCAATGCGCCCGAACATGGACCTCACTGCGGCGGGATCCGGCATGGGCGGGGGGCCCTACAATTCGGGTTGCAAACGGCAGTCATTAAGATTGACGTAATTTGATTTGGGAAAATAGTTTAAGTCTTTCGGTGGAAGCTCTAACAAAAGGAACCTAATGTCTGCAAACCTGACCAAACGCGAAATTGTGCTGGAAATTTACCGCAAGACGGGTTTCCCGCAAAAGCAGATTGTCGACACAGTGCAACAGACGCTCGACATCGTTCAGAATGCCCTTGCCGGCGGACGCAACGTCGAATTGCGCAACTTCGGAGTCCTGGAAGTCCAGGTCCGCAAGCAGCGCATCGGCAGAAACCCGAACAAGCCCGAGGCGGAAGTCATCATTCCCGAGCGGGCCGTCATCAAGTTCAAGTCCGGCAAGATCCTCAAGCAGCAGCTGAAGAAACTGGACATCACCAAGCTGACCTGACGGGGGAGCCCGCAGTCAGCTTCACGTAACCGGCTCCATGGCTGCGTTCCAGACCCTGCCGGGGTTTCGCGATTTCTATCCCGAGGACCTGGGCCGCCGCAACCACCTCTTTCGCGTTTGGAGACAGACCGCGCACGCGTTCGGGTTCTCCGAGTACGACGCGCCGGTGCTCGAGCCGCTCGACCTCTACCGGACAAAGTCCGGCGAGGAGATCGAGGCCCAGCTTTTCAGCTTCACGGACAAGGGCGGCCGCGAGGTCGCGCTGCGCCCGGAGATGACGCCCACCGTCTGCCGGCTCGTCGGGGCGAGGGCCCACTCGCTCAAGCGCCCGATCAAGTGGTTCAGCATTGCCGAATTCTACCGCTATGAGCGGATGCAGAAGGGCCGGGGCCGCTGCTTCTCGCAGCTGAACGCGGACATCTTCGGCGAGGCCGGCCCCGAGGCCGAGATCGAGCTGATCGCCCTCTTGGCTCAGTGCCTGTGCGCGTTCGGCCTCACCGACCAGGATTTCACGGTGCGGCTGAGCGACCGCAACCTCTGGTTCTACTACCTCGAGGCCCTCGGCTTTGACGATGAGCGCGCCCGGGCGCTGCTGGTCGCGATCGACAAGCACGAGAAGATCGGCGAGGAGGCCTTCCAGCCGTACACCGAGAAGTTCGGGCCGCTCGAGGAAGTGGTGAAGGAGCGGATCCAGGGATTCCTGGCCGTCAAGTCCCTGGACGCCCTGCGGCGCGCGGTGGAGCACGCGGGCGGGTTTGCGAAGGAGGCGGCGGCGAAGCTCTCGGCGCGCCTTGCCGACTGGGAGAAGCTCCTGGCCGGCCTCGGGGCCATGGGCCTGGGCAGTTTTGTGTCCGTGGACCTTGGCGTCGTGCGGGGCCTGGCCTACTACACGGGCTTTGTCTTCGAGGCCTTCGACCGGAAGGGGGAACTTCGGGCCCTCGCGGGCGGCGGCCGCTACGACGATCTCGTGGCGAAGCTGGGCGGGCCGGCGCTTCCGGCGGCCGGCTTTGCAATCGGCGACATGACTTTCTCGCTGCTGCTCGAGCAGCGCGGCCTCGCCCCGGTCGTGACCCAGGCGCCGGATGTTTACTGCGTGATCGGAGGCCCGGCGGAGCGGCAGGCGGCATTCGGGGACATCCACGCACTTCGCGCCGCCGGCTACCGCGTGGAGTATCCGTTCAAGGACTCGGCGTTTGGAAAGCAGTTCAAGGCGGCGGCGGAGTCCGGCGCAAAGCTGGCCCTGATCTACGGGACCGACGAGCTGGCCAAGGGGGTTGTCAAGATCCGCGACTTGGTGGACCGCAGCGAGCACGACATCCCGCGCGACCAGGTTGCCTCGGCCGTGAGGGATTACTTCACGAGGTAGGTGGCGGGGCCAGGTGACCGGCCGCGACCGCCTTGCCGATCGCGTCCGACATGTGTTCCCACAGGGCGGCGGACCCCTCGGCGATGTGCGCATTGCGGGCCCGGACCCTGTCCTCGCTGATGCCGTGCTTGCGCCACGCGGCGCCCTCGGTCTCGACGTTCAGCAGCATCGGCTGGAAACGGTCGACGGCCGCCGCGAACCGGGCCTCCGGCGTCTTGCGCGCCTCGAATTCCTCCCAGGTCGCCCGGAACGATCCGGCTTGGTCGGGCGGGAGCAGCCCGAAGATGCGGTCCGCCGCCCGGGCCTCGCGTTCGTGGCGGCCCGCCTCCGCGGCCGTGTCGTAGGCAAAGGTGTCGCCCGCGTCGATTTCGACAAGATCGTGCAGGATCACCATTTTCAGGACTCGCAGGACGTCCAGCCCCGGCGCGTTCGCGTGCTCGGAGAGGACCAGGGCAAGTAGGCAGAGGTGCCAGGAGTGCTCCGCGGAATTCTCGGGCCGGCGGCTTCCGGTGGTCACCGTCTGGCGGAGGACCTCCTTCAGCCTGTCGGCCTCGACAAGGAAGCGGACCTGGGCCTCAAGCCGGGCGGAGGCCATGGATCATGGAGTGGCGTGGCTTGCGGCCCGCCGGTCCGGGGTGCCCCGGTAGCCCATCTGCCCCATCCGCCTGGCGATCCTCCGGGCGACCACCCACTCGTGCAGGCCGGCGCCCACGAAGAGCGTCCCGATGGCGGCGATGGTCGTGAGCCAGTTTGCGAGGGGGGTCGCGAACAGGGACGGGAACTGGAGCAGGACCATCACGACCACGCTCTGGGTCGCCACGACGACCAGGGAGTGGCGTCCCAGCAGCTCAAAGGGGCGCCAGGAAAAGAGGCGGGGATAGCGGGCCGCGAGCAGGCCGACGAGGTAGGCCACGCACCCGAAGTCGGTCAGGCGGAGAAGCCCCATCGCGGGCTTGTTCAGCAGGATCCCGAAGGTCGTCTCGGAACAGGGATACGGCCACGCGAGATGATTCAGGCCCCAGGTGTAGATGCCAACCGCCGCGCAGAGGACCATCACGGGGACATTCATCCGCATCCGCACCGACTCGGGGTTGGCTGCGCGGCCGTGCCCGATCACCAGGCCGAGCACGAACAGGAATTGCCAGGCAAACAGGTTGAAGGTGCCCACGTGGAGCGGGTAGAGCGGGGCTCCGTCGATCGGCGGCGCCCATTGCACGGAAAGCCACAGCGCCGTCGAAATTCCCAGGACCCAGGTGCGCCGCCCGGCGTCGAGCGCATTGAGCACCCACGGGATCATCAGCACGAAGGCGCAGTACATGGGCAGGATGTCGAGAAGGCCCGGCTGGTGGAGGAGGGCGGCCCCCAGGACCGCCGCAAGCACCGGGTGGATGTAGAAAAGCAGGGGCGAGGTCGTCGAACAGAACCCGAACACGTACTGGCCCAGCTGGACGGCCGCGAGGCAGGCGAGAAAGGAGGCGACATGCCAACCGTAGATGAGGTTTGCCCGCCCCACGGCGATCCGTCGCAGCGCGGAAGGCCCCTCCCTGTGCAGGCGGCGGGTGTAGACCCAACCGGCGAGCATGCCCGAGATGAACATGAAGCCCTCCGCGGACGAGAAAATGCCGAGAGACTGGTCCGTAAAGTGGCGAAGGACGCTCGGCAGGTGGTTGCAGGTCATCGAGACCAGCAACAGGCCTCTCAGGGAGTCCAGGCGAAGGTCCCTACCGGGAGCTTGGGCGACGGAGGCCATTTCGTGTAAAGACGCATTTTAGCACCCGAAGTGCCAGTTTTTAGCGACCGCTTGCCCAAAAATGCAGCATTTCCGGGGGTCGGGGTGGATGACTCGACTTTTCCTTGCTTGGAGGGCCTCTGTTCCCTTCCCTTGAACCCCCTTTTCCCATGAAAGTACTTGTTGCCGACAAGATATCCCCCAAGGGCGTCGCCTGGCTCCGCCAGCAGCCTGGTCTCGAGGTCATCGAGGCCTACGGATCGGCCCCAGCGCGGCTGCTGGAGCTCGTCAGGGACGTCCACGCGATTGCGGTCCGCTCGGAGACCAAGATCACCGCGGAAGTCCTCGCGGCTGCGCCACATCTGAAGGTCGTGGGCAGGGCGGGGGTCGGGGTCGACAACGTCGATGTCGAGGCAGCGACCGAGCGCGGGGTGATCGTGATGAACACGCCGTCGGGCAACACCGTGGCCACGGCCGAGCTCACATTCACGCATATACTCTGCGGGGCGCGGCCGGTCCCGCAGGCCGCGGCGTCGATGCGCGCCGGGCAGTGGGACAGGAAGAGCTTCTCTGGTTTGGAACTTTTCCGGAAGACCCTGGGCATCGTTGGCCTTGGCCGGATCGGGAGCGAGGTGGCCAAGCGGGCCCAGGCGTTCGGTATGCGGGTCCTTGCCTTCGACCCCTACCTCGCGCCGAGTCGGGCGAAGGCCATGCAGGTCGAGGGGGCGACCCTCGATGAGGTCCTGTCCCAGGCCGATTACATCACGGTCCACATGCCCCTGACGGACGACACCCGCTACATGATCAACGAGGCGGCGTTCGGCAAGATGAAGAAAGGCGTGCGCATTTTCAACTGCGCCAGGGGCGGAATCATAGAGGAGGCGGCCCTGATTGCCGCGCTGAAGGCCGGCAAGGTCGGGGCGGCGGGCCTGGACGTGTACGAGGACGAGCCCCTCGCCGCGGACAGCGAGCTGCGCAAGTTTCCCAACGTGACCCTCACCCCTCACCTCGGTGCTTCGACCGCCGAGGCCCAGGATGCGGTCGGGGTGGAGATCGCGGAGCAGATCGCCGATGTGCTCAACGGGGGCATCATCCGGAACGCGGTCAACATGCCCTCGATCGACGCGGCAGCCCTGGGCATCCTCGGGCCGTATATCGACCTGGGCGGCAAGCTCGGGGCGCTCGTGCAGCAGGTGGCCTCGCCCCAGATCGCGTCCCTGCGGATCACCTACTGGGGCAAGATCGTCGATCTCGACTCGGCGTCCGTCACGCGCTCGATCCAGCGCGGGTTCCTGCGCAGGATCAGCGGCGACGAGGTCAACTTCGTCAACGCCCCCGTCGTCCTCCAGCGCCTCGGCGTCCATGTGGAGATCGTCAAGTCGACGAAGGAGAGCGACTACACGGAATTGATCCTGGTCGAGGCGGTCACCCCGGAGGGCGCCGTATTCTCGGCCATGGGGACCCTGACCGGCAAGAGCAACCAGCCGAGGATCGTGGGGATCAACGGCCGCGAGGTCGAGGTGGTCGCGGAGGGGAAGCTCCTCGTCCTCGAGAACATCGACCAGCCCGGCATGGTGGGGACGATCGGGACCATCCTGGGCCGCGCCGGCGTCAACATCGCCGACATGTCGCTCAGCCGCCTGACCCCCGGGGGCACGGCCTACATGGTCGTCCGTGTCGACACCGAGCCGGGCGAGCAGGCCCGGAAGGAAATCAAGGGCAACCCCGCGATCAAGCTGGCGAAGTTTGTCCAACTTTGAATGCGTTCGCCAATCTCGGGCTGCCCGATCCCGGAGCCCCGGGCAATCTGACGGCGCCGCTGCTGGCGGCGGCCGTGGTCGGCTATCTCCTCGGGTCCATCCCGTTTGGGTACATCATCGCACGCATGCACGGCGTCGACATCTTCGAGCAGGGGAGCAAGAGCTCCGGGGCGACGAACGTCAGGCGGGTCGTCGGGGTCCATGCCGGCAACAAGGTCTTTGCGCTGGACCTTCTCAAAGGCGCGGCCGTCGCCGCCTGGCCCCTGTACTACCTCTGGAGGGACCAGAGCCAGGGTGCCCGGCCCGAAGTCCTGGTTGAGGCGGTCGCCCAGGCGAAGCTCCTCGGCGTCGTCGGCCTGGTGGCGGCCCTGGTGGGGCATTCGTATTCGATCTTCATCCGCTTCCGGGGAGGCAAGGGGGTGGCCACGGCGACCGGAGGGTTCCTGGTCCTGGTGCCGGGAGCCATTCTGGTCGCGGCGGCTGTCTGGGGCGCCACCTTTTTCCTCACGCGGTATGTTTCGCTCGCGTCGATGCTCGGGATCCTGGCGCTTCCTGTCGCGGCCTTCGCCTTTGGCGAGGCCCGGTTCCTGGTGATCATAGCCGGCGTGGTGGCCGCGTTTGTGATCCTCCGCCACAGGGCCAACATCGTCAGGCTGCTCAAGGGCACCGAGAACCGGTTTGGAAAGAAGGACGGGAGGAGGGCATGAGAGGCACCCCGACTGTGACCCTGGGAATCTGCGGCCTCGGCACCGTCGGCCAGGGCGTCTGGAAGCATCTTCAGGGTTCGCGCGAGGACCTTACGTCCCGCCTGGGAACCCGGCTGGTCCTCAAGCGCGCGGCGGTCCGAAGGCTGCGCAAGCGCCGCGAGGTGCGCATCGCGCCGTCCCTGCTCACGACCGACGCGATGGGGATTGCGACCGATCCCGGCATCCAGATCGTGTGCGAGCTGATGGGAGGGACGGGCCTCGCGCGCCAGGTGACCCTGGCCGCGCTGAGGAGGGGCAAGATTGTCGTATCCGCCAACAAGGCGCTCATCTGCGACCACGGTGCCGAGATCTTTGAGACGGCGCGCAGGCACGGCGGCCATTTCCTCTTCGAGGCCAGCGTGGCCGGCGGGATCCCGATCATAAAGGCGCTCCGCGAGGGGCTGGTCGCGAACCGCTTCCCCTGCATCCACGGCATCCTGAACGGCACGTGCAACTACATCCTGACCCAGATGGCGGCCCTAGGCGCCTCTTATGAGCGCGTTCTCGCGGAGGCAAAGCGCCTCGGCTATGCCGAGGCCGATGAGTCGCTCGACGTGGGCGGCTGGGATACGGCGCACAAGGCATCCATTCTCGCCTGGCTCGCGCACGGCGTCTGGGTGAAGCCGGACCAGATGATCGTCGAGGGGATCGACCGGATCACGCCGGCCGACCTCGGCAACGCGGCCACGCTCGGCTACCGGATCAAGCTCCTGGCCATCATCCGGCGCGACTTCGCAACCGGCGAGCTCAGTGTCCGGGTGCACCCGACGCTCCTTCCCGCCGAGAGCGTGATTGCCGGAGTGGGCGGGGTCTTCAACGCGATCTCGGTGACTGGCGACGTCGTGGGCACGACCCTCTACATCGGGCGCGGCGCGGGCCAGGACGCGACGGCAAGCGCCGTCATCAGCGACATTGTGGACGGGGTCTCGCTTCTTCGAAACGGAAAGGGAGTGGGCGAGGACCCAGCGCCGGGCAGGGCAGCCCCGAACGGATGCCGGCTCGCGCCGGCCGGGCACATCCGCGGCCGCTACTACGTCAGGCTCACGGTCAAGGACCGGCCGGGCGTGCTGGCCAAGGTTGCCTCCGTCATGGCCCGGCGCCAGGTGAGCATCGCGAGCGTCCTCCAGCACCCGGCCGGGCTTCCCGGTGCCGCGGCGCTGGTCCTCACAACCCACGAAAGCAACGAGCAGGCGATCCGCGCCACACTCGATACCCTGGGCAGGCTCGACAGCGTGCTCGGGCCGCCGCTGCTCCTTCGGATCGGCGATCTTGACGAGTAGGCCGGACGACAGCCCGACCCCATTCCCATGCTCATCGTCCAGAAGTACGGAGGCACCTCGGTCGGCGACGTCGCACGGATCAAGAAGGTGGCCGAGCGCATCAAGGCGACCCGCGACCAGGGGCACCAGCTCGTGGTCGTGGTTTCGGCCCGGGCGGGCGTCACGAACGACCTGATCGCACGGGCCAAGGAGCTCTGCGCCAACCCGAGCGAGCGGGAGATGGACCAGTTGCTCGCGATCGGCGAGCAGGAGACGACGGCGCTGACTGCGATGGCCCTGCAGGGCATCGGGATCGAGGCCGTCAGCTACACGGGCGCCCAGGCCGGCATCTTCACGGACAAGGTCCACACCAAGGCGAAGATCAGGACCATCAACCCCAAGCCCATCGAGAAGGACCTGAAGGCCGGGAAGATCGTGATTGTGGCGGGCTTTCAGGGAATCGACGAGGAGGGGCAGACGACGACCCTCGGGCGGGGAGGTTCCGACCTGACCGGGATCGCACTCGCCGCGGCCCTCCGGGCCGACAAGTGCGAGATCTACACCGACGTCGACGGGGTGTACACGGCGGACCCGCGCGTCGTGCAGACGGCCCGCAAGCTCGAGGAGATCTCCTACGACGAAATGCTTGAGCTGGCAGCCTCCGGCTCCAAGGTCATGCAGTCCCGCTCCGTCGAGTTCGCCAAGAAGTACGGCGTCATTTTCGAAGTCCGCTCCTCCTTCAACCAAAACCCAGGAACCCTCGTGAAAGAAGAAGTCGCCTACATGGAACAGGTCGTCGTCCGCGGCGTCGCGGCCGACAAGGACCAGGCGAAGGCCGTGATAAGCAACATTGTCGACAAGCCGGGCTCGGCGGCGAAGGTGTTTCGCGCGCTCGCCGACGCCCACGTGAACGTGGACATGATCGTGCAGAACGTGGGCCGCCAGGGTTTCGCGAACCTCACGTTCACGGTGCCCCAGGCCGATGCCCGGAAGGCGATTGCGGCCCTGAAGCCCGTCCTCGAGAAGGTGGGCGGCGAGGTCGCCGTCCACGAGGACATCGCCAAGCTCTCGGTCGTCGGCGTGGGCATGAAGACCCACAGCGGCGTGGCGGCCACGCTCTTCCAGACCCTGGCGGACGCAGGCATCAACATCGAGCTGATCAGCACCTCGGAGATCAAGATCGCGGTGGCGATCGACCGCGCCCGGGCCGACGAGGCCGTGCGCATCGTACACTCGGCCTTTCGCCTGGACAAGTAGACGGGCGCTCCCATGCGCTTCATTTCGACCCGCGGGCAGGCCGTTCCCCACTCGTTCTCGGACGCCGTGGCCGTGGGCCTCGCCCCGGACGGAGGGCTGTTCATCCCCGAGGTGTTTCCCGACTTCAGCAGGGACCTGGGGCGGTTTGCCTCGCTCAGCTATCCCGAACTCTGCTTCGAGTTCCTGCGGCGTTTCGCGTCCGATCTTTCGCCCGACACCCTCCGCACGCTGGTCGAGCGGTCCTACAAGAACTTCGAGAACCCGGAGACCGCGGTCCTGCGGCAACTCGACGAGCGCCTCCGTGTGCTGGAGCTCTTCCACGGCCCGACCCTGGCCTTCAAGGACTTCGGGCTCCAGTTGTTGGGCTCCATGTACGAGTACCAATGCGGTGTCCGGCACCAGTCGATCAACGCGCTCGGCGCCACCTCGGGCGACACCGGGGCCGCAGCGATCCATGGCCTGCTGGGAAAGCCGGGCACGGCCGTGTTCATCCTGTACCCCGAGGGAAGGATTTCCCCGCTACAGGAGCGGCAGATGGCCTGTACCGGGGCGGCCAACGTGTACGCGATGCCGATCAGCGGCACCTTTGACGACGCCCAGGCGATCCTGAAGGAGATCCTGGGCGACAACGTGTTTCGCGCCCGCCACAGGCTCTCGGCGGTGAACTCCATCAACCTGCTTCGCCTGCTCGCGCAGTCCGTGTACTATCTGTACGCCTGGCTCAGGCTCTCGGCCGCCGACCGGGCGAACGTCGAGTTCGTGGTCCCGACGGGCAACTTCGGCAATGTCCTTGCGGGATGGCTCCTCTCGAAGATGGGAGTCCCGATCGGCAGCTTCAGGGTGGCCACAAATCAGAACGACATCCTGCACAGGTTCTTCACGACCGGGGAGTACCGCATGGGTCCGGTCCGGCCCAGCCACGCCCCGTCGATGGACATCCAGGCAGCCTCCAACTTCGAACGCTACCTCTACTTTGCCTTGGGAGGGGACAGCCGCCGCCTGGATGCCGCCCTGAAGGAGTTCAAGGCCACGGGTGTTTGGAAGTCCGAGGGCGTCGACCCGGCGGTCACCGCCCAGTTCAGGTCCTCGACCTGCTCCGACGATGAAATGCCGGGGATCATCCGGCGAACCTACAACAAGTACGGTTACATCCTGGATCCCCACACGGCCTGCGGGTTCAAGGACCTGAGCCCGGACAGGACCAGCGTCGTCCTATCTACGGCGCATCCTGCGAAGTTTCCGAAGACCATCCGGGAGGCGATCGGAATCGAGCCCACCCATCCGAGCCTCGAGGCACTCAAGTCAAAGCCGGTCATCAAGTACCCGGTCAGGGCGAGCGCCGATGCGGTGAAGAGATTCATCGAGCAGCACGCCGAACGCTAGCAGTTCAGGTTAGCAATGGATCGAAGGTAGGGACGGGCGGCTCGCCCGTCCGGATCCGCATTCAGGCCCGATAACAAGCCCCCTCGGCCCGTCTTGAAGGGCCCGATTCGTCTGGAGCCTTAGAATGACCCCGAGCGCATTCCCGGACGCGCGGGCCGCGCGTCCCTACCTCCGAACGCGGACGGAGACGCGTCCCTACCGAAGACGCCAGACCAACTGTACGCCCCCGCCCAATACCTGCAGCTGCCGGCTCCCGATATCCGCGTTTTGGAATTCCGGATAGAACGAAAAATTATCGAAAGCCGGCGATCTCGAATAATGCAGCTCAAACCCCAGCGACAGACTGGGCCCAATTCCATAGTCCAGGCCCGCCTTTGTCATGAAGGCGCAGGAGCTCCGCGTTCCCGAATACGTTGGACGGAAAGTCGGGTATCCAACCTGCAGGTTGCTGGTCGCACGGATCGTGGCGATCTCCGGCCCCATGCCGAGCCATAGGCCCAGCCGGTCCCCCCAATGAAGCCGTGTCTCCGCAAGGAGGTGGAAAGAGAGCGACGATACATCGAGGGAGTTCGTCCCCTGGGTCGGGAGCACGAAAAGCGGATTGGCCTGCCCCGGGGGATAGGTGGCCTCGACCGGGAAACCTTTCACGACCTTTCCAAAGTCGGTCACCCCGGCGTCCAGCCCGAGAATGGGAAGCAGCCAGTATCGCGCCCCGACCCCGAAACCCTCAGTGGTCTCGGTGTCATGCAGCATCGAGAACGTGTTGATTTCGGGTCCCGCGTAAATGTCCAGCTCGGCGCCCCGTACGCGGAACCCCGCGAGGACCGCAACAGCGGCTGCGAGCAGCCCGGACGCGAGTAGTTTCTTCATCACTTCAGGCGCTTGAGCAGGTCCTCGGCCAGGGCGACGAGGAACGACGTGTCACCCGGCAGCTGACGGAGCGCAAGCACCGTGGACGAGGTATACTCGGCCGCGATGGAGCGGGCGGCCTCGATCCCGTGGATTCCGACGTACGTTGCCTTGCCGCTCCGTGCGTCCTTGCCCGCCGTCTTTCCCAGGGTCGCACTGTCGGACGTCGCATCGAGGATGTCGTCGACGATCTGGAACGCCATCCCGAGATTCTTCCCCGCGGTCCGGAGGCTTGCGGTGGAAAGGCTGTCCGCGCCTCCGCACGCCCCTCCCATGACGACCGCGGCCTCAATCATGGCGGCGGTCTTGTTCCGGTGAATGAATTCAAGCTCGGCGGGGCTGGCGGACTTCTGGCGTTCCGCCAGCAGGTCGGCCATCTGCCCACCGATCAAGCGGCGGCTGCCTGCGGCTTCCGACAGCTCCCTGGACAGGGCGAGGGCCAGGGCTGGCTTGGCGGCATAGTGCCGGAGAATCAGGGCAAAGGCTTCTGTCAGCAGCGCGTCCCCCGCCAGGAGGGCCGTCGCCTCGTCGAACGCCTTGTGCGCGGTGGGCCGGCCGCGCCGCAGGTCGTCGTTGTCCATGCAGGGAAGGTCGTCGTGGATCAGGGAATAGGTGTGGAGGCACTCGATCGAGACCGCCGCCGGGACAGGGTCCGCCGCGTCCGGGCTGTCCTGGAACAGGTCGGCGGCCGCGAGCACCAGCACCGGGCGGATCCGCTTGCCGCCGCCCTGCATGGAATAACGCATGGCCGAGTGCAGCCGGTCCGGCGGCGTGCCCGCCGGGGGCAGCAGGGCCTCGATTCCTTCCTCGATCCTGGCCAGGTAGCTGGAATGCAGAAGCATGGGGAGAGTCCAAGGCTGAACCACCGGCGTTGGAAGTTCAATCAAGGTCCGCCTTGAGCTTTGTAGGTCAGCGAGCTTGCTCGCGCCAATGGAGGCGCGAGCAAGCTCGCTGACCTACTTTTTGACGCAGGGCACTGCGAGGGTAGGGCGAGTCGTCCCCGCCCTGAGCGAAGCCGCAGGCGATGCAAGGCGAAGGGGTCAGGTTGGAATGGCGCTAAGTTAAGGGGGTAAGTCGTTGAGAGCGACTTCGAACGATTTCCATAAAAAGTTGATAATGAGCTTGATATGACAATGGCGTTTGGTATTCTAACGCCATGTCAGGCAATACGTTAT
>Ga0302320_10021442_pt1 | contig 12820 bp, 10 predicted proteins | sample Bog_T0_3_FD_202130 | JGI IMG/M metagenome (GOLD analysis project Ga0302320, IMG submission 202130) | Peat permafrost microbial communities from Stordalen Mire near Abisko, Sweden - Bog_T0_3 | ecosystem: Environmental > Terrestrial > Soil > Wetlands > Peat | place: Sweden: Abisko, Stordalen Mire...
CATTACCACTCAGCGATGTTGGCACTTCTGAGCTTGCAAACCGACATGTATTAGTCACCGTGTCGCAATTTCCCCAGCGCATCGACGAAGATAGGGTTAGCGGATCGCTCGGGCCTGCTCCGTCAAAGCGGTAAACATAACCCGAATCGCCGGAGGTCGCTTGATAAGTTGTCAACGCTGCGTTGCTGCTGGAATTTCCGATGGCATTGCCGATGGCATTTTCGAACCGAGCAAAGGCATCCCAGGTAAAGCCTCGCGGTGTGCTGGTTTTATAAGGCGAGTCCCATCCTGAAACGTAATTACGGAACCACGTGTTCAGCGTGTGAGTGCCCCAGGTGTCGTCTTCGGTCGATTGGCCGGATTGGTTGCCTTCATAAAGCAAGAAGGCACTCCCTGCATAGTGCTCGAACTGGCTGTTTTCATACCAAGAAGTGAAAGTATCGCGCCCGTAACTGTAAGATAAAACGTTCCCTGTACTTGATCCGAGGCCCTCAAAGATGATGCCGCCTGTATGGATGTTATTGAGCAGGAGATTGTCGGAACTCGCGGTTTCGAGCAGAACCAGATCGAGCGAGCTGCTGGCATAATCATCGACCGCAATATAATTGTTGAAGGCCAGACAGTTCTTCGTATTTCCAATGAAGAGAGACTCAGCTCCACCTGTTCCTAAAATTCGCACGCCTTTGATCCACGAACCGTAAGTATTATTAAGGTAAACGGGGGCGTTCGAAGTGATACCCCCTGTCGCATCGACCGTCAAATCTTCCAAACCATTGCCGTAAGGCGTTACCGTGTGTCCCCCCGATGACGCCGTAACCCAGTTGACGGTCGGGCCGTTCCCGCTCGACCAGTTCGGCATGACGAGACCAGGGGTAAAATTGACCGTGTAAGGTCCGGTGCCAGTGACCGAGGTGACATAGACGGTCTGCTGTTGGAAGCTATGGGGACCCGACCCTCCGTCAAAGTCGCAAGCTAGTTGCAGGCCGCAGACATACAGACCGCCGTTGTCGGCGCTCGTTCCCGTGCAGCCCGAACCGCTGTATCCGGTGTCGCACTGCTTCAGAAAGACGAGTTCCCCTGCCACCAGGGCGGAGCCGGAGCATGAAGTCATGGTGAGCGAGTTAGTCCCAACCGAGAACCCTGATGCCCACGAACAACTTCCATTATTCCATGAGATGCCAAACTGAATTTGGGAGGTTCCAGTCAGCTTCAGGATGGTTGAGGTCGCGCCGCTGCCGCGCAGGGTCACGCCGTTCTGCGCGTACAGAGTGATCGAGGCGCTACTGAAGTTAAACGTCCCGGCTCCCAAAAGAACGTAAGTGCCATTGGCGCACGCGGCAAGGGCAGCATTAACCGTCGTCGCCGAAGCTCCCGCGGCAATGGTCGAACCGCACTGCGTTCGAGTCGGTGGGGTCCAGGGATTCTGAGTCTTTTCTCCGTCAGGCAGGCTTGCGGGAAGTCCGGCGTTAGACCAGTTGATCGCCCGACTGGACGCTAGTATGTTGGACCACGGCTGCCCAATAGAAAATGAAGAAAACAACAGCAACATCGAGATAAGGGGGAGTAGACGTCTCATTTACCATTGGCCTCCGACGACGTTTCGCGGCGTAAGAAGAGTTTAGCGATGCAAGGCAGCGAGCGCCAGACACGGAAGTGCATAGTTAGCTCTAAAGAGCATTGGCGTTCTGACCTCTCGGTCATGGCCGTCTGCGTAACCTATCGCCAGCCGCGACGAGGTAAGCGCTTCCACCTAGCACGGGGTCAGCCGCGGGTCGAATGCCGGTCTATGTTTGTTCGGTTTGCTTCGCTCATCTGACCCCTTCCAGAACACTTCGATGGCGTTTTCTGTACACTCTCCGCGCACATACAGAAACTCATTTGAACCTAGCCAACGTTCCAGCGCCAGACCTTCTTCGCAGTCGACCGCGTAGTTGAATTTTCCCGCAGCTGCGAGACACCCGAGAATCTCGACACACTGTAATCCTTCAGACCTGAACTCGGGCAGACTCACTTCATAAGGATAGAAAGGCACGGGCCGCTGAAGTCCCCGTATCACATTCAACTCATACCTTTCAACATCGATTTTGACAAATATCGGCACCCCGCGTGCAGACATCAAGTGTGCAACTGTTGTTGGTTTTACGATGGATTCTTCCCGACTATTTCCGTATACGCGTTACGGGTCGACTCGGCGACTGCATCCCACGAGTGGTTGGTGTTGACGTAAGCCTTCAATTCCCGTCGGCGATCCTCCAAAGTTTTGAAGAGGTCGCTCGTGAAGTACCTCTCGATGGCTTTGGCCAATTCCGCCGGATCGCCTGGCTGGCATACAAACCCCGTGGTGCCCTCGACAATATCCTCCCGAAAAGATCCCACGTCAGTCGCGACCACAGGCAGGCCGAAGCTATAAGCCAAAAAGAGCACGCCGCTCTGGAATATCTCCTTATAGGGGAGAACCAGAACATCTGCGCCTTTGAAGTACAATTCCATTTCCTCGTCGGGAATGAATTGTATTCTGAGGATGACCTGTCCGTGATCAAAATCTCTTTTAACCGATTGTTGGATTTCGTCAAGATACTCTTCGGATCCTTTCTTCGCTTCCCCTGCCACGATTAGCCGGTACTTCGTTTGCTCATCGGCCAAGAGCAGGCGAAAAGCGTCTAGCAGGTATTCGATCCCCTTGTAGGGCCTAATTCTGCCGAAAAATAGGATTACCTTCTCGTCGTGCGTGAGACCCAGGCGCCGTTTCGCTTCGGTCGGCGTGAGTTCCGTATCGGGGAAGGCATTGTTGATCGGATACCGGAACACGGTGACTGCCTTTTCAGCCACGTCAAAATCCTGGCAAAGCTCTGCTTTCATCTTGTGCGTATGGACGAAGATGTGGTCACAAAGTCGGTACTGAATCTTGAGCGTGAGGCGATTGAGCAACGAGTCTTTCGAGTCCCGTCTCGCTTGATTAACGTTGTGCGCGGTGAACGCAATTCTCTTTCCAAGTACCTTGTAGTACAGCATCAGGATCGTGCGATCGAAGAGTTCGAATTTGTTGTTCCACAAAATGTGCAATATTCTGGGTTGGGAGCGCGCGGCGTACCGGATCAGCTTGGCGTAGTAGACCAGCAACTTCGACAACTTCAGCGCGACACTAGCATTGTTGTTCTGGCTGCCGCGAAAGTTGAGAAAACGAAGATTCGGGGTGGTGTGCAACTCAGGGCTGTCGATTTCGTCGCTGCCAATTATCTCGAGACCTATGCCTTTCGAACTGAGCGCCATCGCCAACCCGAATGCGTAATGCCTGTCCTGGCATCCAGTCAGCAAACCAATCTCGATTCCCGACCGTGAAGCGGGGATTGCCTGCTTCTGAACCTCGACCTCCTTAGCGGGGGACTGCTCGGCAACGCTACTGGTTTGCATGATCGTTCACGCCCGACTTCCGTCTTAGACCAGGTTCTTCGAAGTGTACGCTCGCGGAGCCTGACTGTTCTTCACTTTCTGAACTGGTTGACATCGCCGTTTTCAATACCCTCTCGACTTACGCGTGGGCTCTCCGCGGACAGCGCAGTTATTTAACGGGAGCCCATATCTGCAGCTAAAGCTTTTGGCGGCGGGAGATCTGGCTTCGGACCGCCCGCCATCACCCAGTGCAGGATCCGCGTAACGATTTGCGCCTTCGCCTCCCAGGTTAAGCATTCTCGCGCGTAGGACATGCCTTGCTGTCGCAACCGGTCGAGAAGGTTCCGATCGTGTACGAGTTCACCGAGAACCTTTTCCATCTGCGATACCACATCACTTTCATTGGTAAGAGACACCTTAAACCCAACCTCCGGATGAACAATATCTCCGGGCCCGCCGTAGTCCGCGACAAGAGGCACTGCACCGACCGCCAGAGCCTCAAAAACCACACCTCCACCGAAATCGCGAACGGATGGAAACATCAGGACGTCCGCCGAGCCCAACCGCTGCATGGCTTCTGTATGGGGGAGCATCCCGCAGAACGAAACCGCTTCCTCGATTCCAAGAGATTTCACGAGTTGCTCAAGGCGGTTCCGCTCCGGGCCATCGCCAACGACCGTAAAGCGCGCCAAGTCGTTCCGCAAAAATGGAGCCGCGGCGCGCAATGCGAGATCGCACGCCTTTAAGGGAATCAGTGAACCGAGGAAAATCAACTCGAGTTTGCCGCCGGCCTCACCACGGGGCCGGGCGCCTGAACACAGGGAAGGGGTGAGACCGTTCTCCGGGACAAAGAAAAGCTTCTCGCGATAGGCCACAAATTCTGCGTAGGTCTGCGATGAACCGGCTATGATGGCGGCCGCCCTGCGGTAGGTAGTTCGAGCAAAAGGCATGAATCGATACAGACCTCTCAGGTTGTCGATCCATCCCTTCTGGTTATCAGCCTGGCTGAAACCCTGCGGCCAGGGCAAGCCACCATTGATCGGCCCGATGATAAAAGGTATGGAACAGTTCCGCAGAAAAAACGGGAATGGACTGGGTATAACAGAGATTACTGGCGAAAGGCGCAAAACGACGTCGAATTCCCCCGCGAGAATCCGAGTCCGCATACGTCGCCAGGCATGCCGTTCAAAAGCGATTGAAAAGGGATAGCCGAAGGCCGTTAAGGCACGACTGTTGTAATTATTTCTAAAAATCCAACGTAGGCTGAAGTCATAGATCCGATCCAGCCAAGGCATGCTGATGGTCTCAACGGCATGAAAAGACGCCTGCCCGCGGCGCAGGCCTTCGTCGTTGCTCGAACGACCGATCAGCGTCACAGCGTGGAGTTGGGCGAGGGCTTCAGCGTGGCGATAACAAACTAAAGAAACGCTGATAGACTCTGGGTTGGCGTCGGGCGCTAACACCAATATCCGCAATCGACTCACTTATAATCCTCTTGTAAAAGATTCTTTTTCAGGCCCGGATCGGAGGGCGGACTAAACGTCCTAATCCATCGCGATGCCCGCCCTTAGTCTTTAGGGTTTGAATTGGGTCTCGCCCGAGAGCACCGCAAAGTCCGACTGCGACTTGGCTTCTCCGCCCCATGCAGGAATGGCCACCGCGTCCTCAGTATCGACGGCTGCAGGGGAGATGCGCGTGGCCGTCGGTTCGGGCAGCAGGTCGCGAAGCAGGTTCACCGTCTCACTGAGGGGCTTAAGCCCTTGGTGGAGCGCAATCACGCCGACCAAATACAGCCCGAAAAATACCAGAGAAACTGAAACCATCCGCACGAATGCGCCCGAGGCTCCGATCGTCGTTGAAAAGTGCGGCATGGCCCTGATGATCAGAGCAGTCCCCAAGCCAGCCCCAGCCGATGCTATAAAAAATTTCCAGATGACGGCGAATACCGGCCCAATGCCGAGTCCGATCGGCTTTCCCGCATACCAGAACCCGGGAAACATCAGGAGGAAATACGAAGTCGTCCAAGCTAAAGCGATTCCGGAAGGGCCCCAGTGTAACGCCAGCAAGAACAGAGTCACCGTACACCCAAACTCCATCAAGCCCCAGCGAAACCATCTCTCGGGGCGACCGATCGAAAGATGAATCCACCCGTGCGTGTTATACAGCAGCATGACTCCGATTCCCGGGCCGAATAAGGCAAAGATTCGACCAGCCTCTTCCCAGCCGGGCCCCAGGAGAAAACGAAAGAGATCTTCTCCTACTAAAGCAAAATCCGCTCCGACTCCCATTCCAACGAGTGCCAGAACCGATATCGTTCGCAGAAAGTAGCGTCGGAATTGTTCGCGGTCATGGTTGACACGGCTCAGCGTGCTCACGACCACGGCGGACAATGGCGCCAACAACTGCGTTTCCGGCAGGACGAACAAATCGTAAGCCCGCTTGTAAAATCCCAGCGCCCGAGCGCCAAACCGCCATCCCACGAGGAGGTTGTCGGTGTTGCGAGTGAAGTAGCTGAAGGCAAAATGCGAATAGACATTCAGCGCGAACTTCAAACCTGAACCGGTGCCGGGGGCGCGACGCGGTCGACTCGGCGTCCATCGGCACATCAGCCAGGCACCCGCGGCCGTGACTGTGGTCTGTGTAATGCTGCCCCAAACCAGAGCCCAGTAGTGCCAGCCCGCTAGCGCCAAGGCGATAGAGACAATCACTTGGAATACCTGCCCAGCGAAAACCATGATTGCAGTACTCCTGAAATGCATGGCACGCTGCAACAGCCCCAGGTGAATATAGCCCAGGCAGCCAATTCCAATCGTGAGCGACATGCCCTGCGTTACTCGGGCTACGGCCGCGTTGTGAAAGAAAAGCGCCAGCAGCGGACCCGAGCTGGCAAACGCGAGAGTCAGTATCGCACCGATACCCGCATTAATCCAAAAGAGATTGCTCACGAGAGATTCCGTGAGCTCCTCGCGCTGCATGATCAATTCCGTGAATCCATTCAGACCGAAGCTGCGAAGCAGGAGGCTAAAGGTCGTCACCATGGTCACAACTCCGAAATCAGACGGAGTCAGCAGCCGTGCCAGGATGACTACGGACCCGATCTGCACGGCGAAGTTGCCCGCCGAACCAGCAATGGCCGCCCCGGCGCCACGAACTGCGGTCCGGCGAAGTCCCCTGCCGGTAGCGATAGGGTGGAAGGTGCCATCGGGCTGAAAGGGCTTCAACGATTATCCTTTTAGCGACATTCAGAATCCGCTCGGAAGCAATAGCGGAGATGGTTGGTGCGAGTGATCTTTAAATTGGGTCAATCCGCGGCGGGCGGCGTTAACGGTCTCCCTCCCCGGGATGAGTTTATTGCCGGCAGGCGTTCTGCCCGCTGTGGCGCCGCGTGAACCGGAAATGTTGGTCACTTTGCCGCTGAAAAGACCGGCGGCAACGCCACTCGCGCCGACCACGGCCAGTAACAGAAAGATCCAGATCGGATCGAGCATTCTGAATCCAGCTTCGGTTATGCTGTAAACTGCGGCGGTGGTGATATAGGCCAGCATCAGGCCACCGACAGAGGGGTTCAGCCGCAATGCTGCTACGGCATGCCTATAACCGCTGATTAGAATAAGTGAGATCAGGCACACACCGACCCACCCGAGATTCAAGTAAACCTCAATATAGCCGTCGTGTGCTTCGTTAAGAAATTCAGGGTGCCACCAACCCACAAGGCCGCGCTGAAATTTCTGTACGCAGGGGCTGATCCAGAAGCTCTCGAATCCGGCGCCGAGGATCGCGTTCGGTGCCGCGGGAATCGCGGCCGCCCAGATTTCGGTTCGTCCACTGAGATTCGACTGCCGACCAAGTGTATGAATCATCGTATCTTGACCGCCAAAAAGCATCGCGGAGGCGCCTACGAGGACGATCGACCCGACCAGAGCATGCACGGCGCCGGGACGGCGTCTGAAAAACGGCAATTCGGTAGTCAGGATTAGGGTAGTGCCCAATACGAAACAGGCCAACGACGTGGCGGAGTCAGCCATCTCAAAGAGTACGACGCCAAACCCGAGCAATACGCCCTGGGCCAACAAGTGCCGGCGTCGATTACGTGCATTCTTGGTGCGAAGCAGGGCAACGATGCGCCAAACTACGCCGAGCAAAATTACGAACAAAATGACGCCGAGCATGTTCTTGTTAGTGGTTACGCCGGTATTCATTTGATCCCCGTCTGGCGTGTAGCCCCTGCCGAGGTAGCCGTAATACTTGATCAGTAGCACCGAAGTAGGGAACAACAGGAACCCGACGCGGGAAAAGAGACGGCCAAGAGCGTCGGGAAGCCGTGGCTCGGTCACAATGACGAGCACCATAGCGACATCGCCGACCGCTTTAACCCAGCGCTTGAGGGAAACATCCGGATAGTAGGACCAAGCGACGCTGACCAGACAATAGAAGAAGTAAATTAAGATCGGCCAGTTCGAAGTGAGGAAAGGGCGCGTCCGTTTGCGCCGCCAGACGAGGACAGCTACGGCCGCTGCTAACAGAACTCCGAAAACAGCGGCGTCAAACGGGCTCCCGTCACCCACATTGGTGCTGGTCGAGGCGATGCCGAGCCATTCCGACACCGGCCTTGATCCAAGGATCCATAACCAGGCAACTGGCAGCCAGAGAGCTTTGGAAGTGCGCGCCCTATCGTCTCGATCAAGGTAGAAAAGTCCGGCAATTCCGCAGGCGCAGATAATGGCAGCGTAAGTGGGATTCATTCCGTTCCGGTTCCGGGCGAATTGGAGCTGACAAGTTCGGTCATGTGGCGTCCAGGAATAGCCGGTGCAGTAATTCCAAAGACAGCAGTTTGTGAATCTCAGTCGTATGGTTCCGGCCTCCCTTGAGGTGGCCATGCACGACCGCTTCAATTTTTCCCGGTTCCAGATAGGGCCGGGAAAGGGTTCGAGGGTCGAGCAGGATTTCCCGCACGTACTTCGAGAGAACGTCGCGATACCAGACCCTGAAATGGAGCATCTTGTGGCGGCCTAAGAAGAGGCGCTCGGGGTGAAACCCAGAGAATAAATGATCGAGGCGCGCGACCGGCTGCGGCATGCCGTAGTCGTAAGCGTACTCGGCTTTGAAGGTGAATTCTTGAAAGACGTGTCCCAAGGCGGAGGTAAGGCGTCCCCCGTTTCCGCCGACGCCGCGGTCGGACGGAATTCGTGCCAAAGCGGGACTTCCGTCTCGGATCAAACGCAGACGCACATCGCCATTGTCCGTCCCATTGTTCGCTTCATCGTTTGCATCATCCAGGGGCGCGCAATAAACGGCCCGGACAAAGTCGTTATCCATGAACGGAGATCGGACCGTCAACTGGCTCTTTTCCAACGCCAGGACGCCGTGGTGGTACCAGGGGGACTGGCGAAAGGCGGCGAAGGTCACCGGATGCTGCTGGCGCAGGGCAGCATAGGTGGCCGCAGCATGGCGAACCTGAGAGAGGAAGTCAGGACGGAATAACCCCGCCATCGGGTTTGCCGGTTTGAACATGACCAAATGGCGCACGATCTCGCTGCCGTAGGTGCCAACAATTTTCGCCGGCGCGATCTGTCGAACTTTTCCGCTGACGTACAAATCGGATGCGCGGCTCAGGTCAACTGTTCCCTCGGTTATGTGAATGCAGCGCCTAGCATAGTCTGGAAAAGCATTCAGAAACTCATTGCCGACTTCGATGACCTGATGGGGCTGCCGACAAATGCTGGCGATTTGCCGTCCGACCTTCACGTCCCGCGAATCGCGGAACTTGCTGCCAAACGTGTAGCTAGGTAGCGATCCTGGAGACGGTGGATGACAGGCCAAGATGACGCGCGTATCCAAGCCGCCGGTCATCGCAATTCCCATACGCTCTGGGCCGGCAAAATATCTGGGAAGGTTGGTCAATAAGATCGAGCGAAGTTCCTGATAGTAGGACTCGGCCGCGAGCGGAGTTTGGTTTTCCCACTGACGCGGCTCGAAGTACGTGGTCTTGCGCTCGATCGCGGCGTTCCTGAACGTCCATGAAGAGCCGGCGGGCAGTACATGGATGTCTTTGAAAATTGTACGGTTTTCGAGAACACAACTGCAGGCAACAAACTCTCCCAGAGCTTGCGGATCGAATGTCCTGAGTTCGGGGCGCACCGCTAAGATGGCCTTGGCCTCGGCGGCAAAATAGAAGCTATCTTTAGACTCGTGATAGCAGAGCCGATGCATGCCATAGCGATCATTGAAAAGGGTAACGAGGCCACGCCGACGGTCAACAATCAGCCCGTGGAACATCCCATTAAGATCCCGAACGAAGTTCTGGTTTTCCTCATACAAGTGAACCAGGTATCCGGACTCAGTTGAAGCGATAGAATGGCCGCGACTCCGGAGTTGCTCCCGGACCCGCTGATCGGAGTACTCATCGCCCGAGAAGATCAGGGTAATATCTTCGCGTTCGTTGCTAAGGGGCATTCCGTCAGAGAAGGACCCCGGCAACGCCGTCCAACCGATGTATACCCCCAGCGATTCATCAATCCAGGTTCCAGTCTGATAGAAAGACTCGTGGCGAATCGCTTCGACCATCCGAGACAATGCGGCTTCCGCAGCCGGGCACGGCATTCTTGTTATCAGGCCGACAATTCCAGGCATGCAGTCTCTTAGGACTCCGTCACCGTCTGAACCTTGCGTTGATACCAAGCCTTCCGCAGTTCACGTAACTTGGCAGCCATGGACTCCGGTATGCGATCAGCCAGGCGGTGGTGCAAACCCATGCGTATGGCCACCCGTCCAAGGTTGTTGATTGGGACGTAGTAGCGGGGCAGATCGACCCGCTGGAAACCATTCACTTCCTTGAAGTGACTAAGGCTGTCGCCTTGCTTGTTACCGTAGTTAAAGTGTTCGTACACCAGGTTGGGAATGTTGTGTTCGGCACAATATCGCACGGCCTGTGCGATCAGGGCATTGGTCGGAGCTTTGTCGTTGTGCTTAACCATCGAGAGGATATGCACCAAACAAGCTTGGTTTCGACCTTCGTCCATGGTCAGCTTGATAAAACCGATCATGGTATCGCCGAGAAACGCTCCGATATAGACGCTCTGGTCGAGAAACGTCCCGGCATAGGCGCGAGCCCGTTCCAGGGTCATTCCGAAATGAGGGAAAGCCTTGCCTTGGCGTACAGGGGTTTCATTATAGATTCCGCAGATCCCCTGAATAAGCGTGTCGTCAAAAGGCACTTCGCGAAAAGTGACTCCCTTCTTTTCCGCCTGCCTGGCGCGGTTGCGAGGAAGGGAGCGGATTTGGTGATTCCACCAGTGCTCAAAGCTGGAGACTGGTACAACAGCCAGATTGTCGTATTCCATGGGATACGAATATTTTGGCGAAGTATCAGAGACTTTTTGCAGGAAAGTGAAAATGTCCGCCCGCGTTCCGGATTTTCGGAGGCCGGCAATGACCGCCTCGGGATCATCCGGAAAGTTGTGCTTTTCCCCTTCCAGAAAAGCGATGCGGGGAAATCGCCCCTTAAACTTCATCTGCTTGCCACAGACCTTGACAATTGTGTCTCTTCGCATAGCCTTCTCTATTCGGAAGCAGTTCAATTCTTCAGTCGAGCCTTGGGCCGAAAGACAATCACAGTAGGACGCCCCTGCTCCTCATATTGACGTTTCTCGACCACATCGAACTCGGCCTCCATGATGCCGAGCATCGCAATCGGCCGCTGTTTGTCCTTGCCCTCCTGGCTCGAAGCGTACAACCTGACGATGAAGACCCCGCCGTCTTTCAAGTACTCTGAATAGCGGTCCAAAGTCGATTTAACTTTACCCAAGGGAACATGGTACATGGACTCGCGGAAGAGAATTACGTCGTACTTGCCCGGCGGAACGTAGGCGAGAAAATCGCCGCAGTCAAAACGATTCTTATTCTGCCGACCGCACTCCTCGGTCCGCCTCTTCGCCTTGGCCAAGGCCGCTTCGGATATGTCCACCCCGAGATAGCTTTTATAGGTCAGGGCCAATTCGGTCGCCGTATTGCCCGATCCGCAGCCAATGTCGAGAATACTTCCGTTCTCGACATGCCTCTCTAAATGGGCATACACGCAGTCCCCAACCGTGTTATAGGCAAAGGACCACTTTTCCTCGGAGTATTCCTTGTCCCAAAAGCGTTTCTTAATATTCGACGGGCCGTAGCTTAGAAGAAACCCACGCACGAATTGCAAACTTCGGTCAACAATATACATGCTCTAATCTCCAACTCAAATTTTGCTCTGCCGCAGCAGCTTCAAAAGGAGAAACTCTTTCAAGTTCTCGTGACCAACTTCTTCAGCCGCTGCATCTGTTCGCGATGGGTGAAAGCAACCACGTCGCTCGATACCGAAACATCGGCTCGCCGCGCCATGGACCAAAAATAGCCCGCGCCCAGGGCCAGGCCGCCGATGACGAGAGGCGAGTTCTTCGTCTGATATAACGTCCGGAATAATTCCCAGAGCGGATGGTTTCCCAAAGAGTAATCCTTGGCTCCCTGTTTGAACGTGGCCTTCAGCGCGCCTCGCTGCGCTGTGCCCATCGTCCGGTGATGAATGCACACCTTATCGGGGAACGTCCTCGTCTTCCATCCCTTCATTCTTGCGGAGACGACCGCTATGTGGTCGATGCCGCCGCCTTTAACTGGCGTATACCCGCCGATCGCTTCGTAGCACTCGCGCCGGAAGAGCTGGCAGCCTCCCCAGACATTTTCGATGTTTGAAAAGCGGTAGTCGTACTGTCGCGATCCTTCTCTGAAAGGCGATCCGCCGACGCCGAGGTCAGGGTTCTCGGCAAACTTGCTCAGCAGATACTGGAAATGGTCTGGTTCAATCGACACATCGGCGTCAAGATTTCCGATGACATCCGGGTTCAGATCTTTAGCCTTTTCATAACCGGCCTTGAAGGCATGAACCTTGCCGGCGAAGTGACGCTCGGTACGCTCCGGCATGCGAAGCAGTTCGATCCACGGATTGTCCGCTATGTATTTACGCACGATGTCGTCGGTGCCGTCGGTCGAGCCGTCGCTGACAATCACCCACTTCAGCGGGCGGTAATTCTGCGCGGCCATCGATTGCAGGGTCAACTCGATGAACTGGGCTTCATTCCGTGCCGGCGTGATGAGGACGTAAGTAGGAAGCGCCATTTCTAATCAGGAAGACGGGGCTAGAATAAACTCAACCGACGGGCGTGCACTTCAAGTGGCAATCAGTGGCTGCGCGGTTTGAGGAGTGGCGGAGATTCCACCCATTCCAACGTAGTGGAACCCATGGGACGCGACATTTTCGCGAGACAGAGCGTTTCTCCCATCGATGATCAGCGGTCTCTCGACCAGCGTGGCCAGCCGGCTCCAATCCATCTTTCGAAACTCTTCCCACTCGGTAAGCAGCAGAACCGCATCGGCTCCTTGGGCGGCCTCATAGGCATCTTCG
>Ga0302320_10021443_pt1 | contig 12820 bp, 13 predicted proteins | sample Bog_T0_3_FD_202130 | JGI IMG/M metagenome (GOLD analysis project Ga0302320, IMG submission 202130) | Peat permafrost microbial communities from Stordalen Mire near Abisko, Sweden - Bog_T0_3 | ecosystem: Environmental > Terrestrial > Soil > Wetlands > Peat | place: Sweden: Abisko, Stordalen Mire...
ACTGGTGCTGACGCCGCGGTTTGCGGCGTCATGGAGCATGGCCATCCCTGTTGTTTTTGAACCAGTTATGCCGGCAAACCCAACGAGAAACTTGAAGGGCCATGGGAGGGCGCCGACCACATATTCGTAAATTCCAACAACCAGTTTTGCGTCGACGTAGTTGGGATCGATTTGCAAGGCGTGTGAGGCGTCTTCGCGAGCCTTGGTGGCCAACTTGAAACCAGCGCCGAATTCGCGATCGACCATTGCCAGGTAGGTGCATTCGAGGGCGCGAACCCAGGAGCGTGCGTAGAGCGCGTCGACGTCGTTGGGGTTGTGGTTGATGCGCCAGTCCGCCTCGCTGATGGCTTCGTTGGCGAGATTCATGATGTGCTCGCGGACTTGTGGGTCTTCGCGCGTCGCGTGCTTGCCGGTGAGAAAACCGTCGTTGGCGTAAAAGGTGGTGTCGAGGAGATCTTGCTCGTAGAGTTCCTGGAAGATGACCGCTTCCAGCACATAGGCCGTGGCCTGGGGGTCGCCGGGATGTTGGGCCTGGAAGCGTTCGAATCGGGAGACGGTACCGGGAAAGTCGAGGTCGTAGAAGTGCTGGAATGCCTCGCGCACCTGGGGATCGTAGTTCATAGGGTTGGTGTCGACGCTGGGCAAGGCGGAGCAGGACGCTGCGGCAAGAAGAATGCCGAGCAGGAAAAAAGCCGGAAGCGCGAGTTTGCAGAATCGGAACCATTGCTCGCTCAAATTCCGACACCCCCAAACTAATGTAGCGTATCGCCAATGAGAGGAGGTTGCTGTCGGGGAGGAGGATGTAAGGCGAAAACAGTTTTTGTTTTAAAATTGAGGCATGCCTATCCCCGAACGGCTGAATCCAACCTTCGCCTCTTCCCTGCCAACTTCCCAATTGCAGAATGACCCGATGGAGGAGGCGCGCCGAAGGCTGATTGTTGCACTCGACGTGCCTACGGCAAAAGGAGCCATCGAGCTGGTAAATCAGCTTGAGTCGACCTGCCAGTGGTTCAAGGTGGGGATGGAATTGTTTGTCGCGGCTGGGCCGGCGATTCTGGAAACCCTTGTGTCGCGCGGGCACTCCGTCTTCCTGGATTTGAAGTTCATCGATATCCCGAACACGGTGGCTGGAGGAGTGCGCTCGGCGGCAAAGCTGGGCGTGAAGCTGATGACCGTTCATGCGGCGGGAGGACCGGCCATGCTGGCGGCCGCGCGGGGCGCCTTGGATGGCATGACGGATCCTCCGGAGCTGCTGGCTGTATCCGTGCTGACCAGCATGGACCAGGGACAGCTAGAGGCGACGGGCGTGGAGCGGCATCCCGCGGCGCAGGCCGAACTGCTGGTAAGGATGGGGATGGCGGCGGGATTTCGCGGGTTTGTGTGCTCGCCGGAAGAGGTGGGTGCACTGCGGACGATGACGGGGCCTGAAGGCGTGCTGGTGACGCCGGGAATACGACCGAGCGGGGCCGCGATTGGGGACCAAAACCGGATTTCAACGCCGGGAGATGCGTTGCGGCAGGGGGCGAGCTACCTGGTGGTGGGAAGGCCGATTACGATGGCGAACGATCCGGCGGAGGCAGCGGCGGGGGTCCTGAAAGAAATGGCCGAAGCGATCGACGGACTGGAGAGGTAAGAGCCAAACAGTGCGTGAAGTTCATGCGCCCCCTCTGCGCAAACTCAGAAACGCGCCGAGGATAGAGGACCCGATCACGCATTTTCAAAGCAACGCCGCGATACTCGTATCTAACAAAGCAAAAAGCCCGGCGGACGGCCGGGCTTTTTGCTGGATCTTAACTTCAAGCGGTGCTTAAAGTTTTTCGTAGAAATCGCACGCTGAGCAGGAGATGTAGACTCCGCCAGGAATGTTCCTCTCGCGGTCTTTGACACGCTTGACGATGCGGGTGGGCTTGCTGCACTTGGGACAGTCCGTTGACTTCGTCGTGTCCATTACCTTCTTGCGATCACCAGTTTTTGCAATCTTTGCCATAGCTCGGGTGTTTCTCCTTCAAGGGGTTGTCTCTGCACACACGCGCAAGAAAGGAATGCGCGCGGCTTCAACGGCGCGGTCGTTTGCAACCTTCATCGCAATGGGATTGCCTGGAAGGAGCGAGACTCGCTGAGCTGATTTTACATGAAATGGCAGGCGTGAGGTGCGCGGCAGGGGCCCCGCACCTCGCCCGGTCGTCAGACCGGGCGCTACAAACAACGGGATTAATTCGGCAGGTTGGTTCCCTGCGCGGGCGATGGAGTTTTGACTGGTTCCGGGGAGGAAGAGGCTGGGGTCGAGTCGGAGGTCGAAGAGTCTGGAACGCTATCCGGGTTCGCGCCGGGCTGCGACTGGGGCTTCGCCTGCGGCTGATTGTCGGATTTCGGCTTGGGAAACTGCACCGGACGCATCACACCGACGTTGCCCGATTGGTTGGGCATTCCGGGCTGGTCTGGAAGCGTTTCCCCTTCTTTGCGAAGAGTTGGGGGTGCGGCCGCTTCCTGCCTGTCGGGGTCGCGCTGAACGTCGCCCACCTTGTCGATGTGGGTGTGGTCCGCGGCGACGATGGCCGGCGTACCGTCGGTGCGCAAGAGGCCGGAAACGACGTCATCTGTGAAGATGACCGGCTTTTCGCCGGCTTTGGCAATCTCGAGACGGATGACGCGGTTGCCGTTGATACGAACAAATTGGACTTCTTCGGGAGGTTTGCCGTAGATCCACTCCTCGAAGGGCATCTGACCGTCCATTTCGCGGGTTTTGGTTTCCGGCTGGCCTTTGGCGAAGAGGACCATATCGGTGCTCATGCCGACCATAACGTGATGGCCGAGAATGGCGTCTTTGAGCGTTGTGGGCAGAGTGTCTGTGAATGCCTGGACAGGGGTCTTTACGTCGAACGAGATGAGGGGCGCGAGCAGGGCTTTGACCTGGTGGCCATCAAGCTCGGGTATGTGGCCGTCAAAGGAAAGGGTGAGACGCGAACCAATTGGTTGGTCGGAATTTCCCTGCACGACCGGAGTGTCTACGTCGGGGCCGCCGGCGCCGATGGAGATGTGGCGGAGGAAGCGATGCTTCAAGTCGGGTCCGCCGTTGAGTTCGAAGATGATCTTTGCATGGTCGATTTTGACGTCGGTGATGACGACCCGATCGCCGGGCTTGGCAGCAGTGCCGTTGGCGATGACCATGTTGAGATATTGCTCGCCTGCCGGCTCCAATTTGCCGTTGGCGACCAGGGTTAGTCCTCTATGGCCGAGTGGGAACGGGCGCATGGCGAACCCTTGCTCTGCCTGGAGGGCGCGAATCAATTCCAGGCGGGTTTTTGCATCGAGCACAGTCGAGGGCAGCGGGACGCTGGTCGGTTGAATCTGAGCATAGCGGCGGTCAATGGGCGCGTTGGCTGTGACGGGGCCTTTGCCGCTTGTATCGATGGTGATGACCTGCGCTGTGGATGAGGCGGCGACCAGGAGCGCGGCCAGGGTGCAGGAGCTTACGATCGCGGGAAAGAACCTGCCAGCGTCGGTACCTGTCTCGATTGGTAGAGCCTTGCCCATCCCGTGGGGAAGGAATGTGTCGGGCGATGTCTCGACCATGGGGAACCTCCCAGGCGAAGCAGAAGCATTGAGCAAACGATAGCCCTGTTACTCAAGAAAAATCAAGCGGCGATGGTTCGGAACGGTGAGCTTCAAGCTAAGAACTTTGATGCCGATTGTTTCCGGCTTGGGGCGGCGGAATTGTGGGCGGCGTGGAGGCCGGGCCGATTTGAATGAGAGCCGGAGGAGCGGGCTCGGAAGCGCCCATGGCGGATTCGTGCTGGGCGCGGGCGGCGGCATCAAGGTCAACCGGGATGCCCCCTGGGATGAGAACCGGGGCATTGTAGATGTAGTCAAGATCGCGAGTGATGCGGAAGAGCACCGGAATGGCGATGAGCAGGACGAAGAAGGTGACCCAACTGTCTTCAAGCCCGAAGCCTCCGCCCGTTAACCAGAAAGGGCCCATTGGGTCGCCCTGGATGACGGGGGAATGGCTGTTGATGCCGGAGACTGCCAGGCCGAAGAGGAGCGCTCGGCTGGCCTTCCAGGCGAAGTTGAGTCCCCAACTGAGCCACAGGGCCTGGGTACGAACATAGGCGGCGGAGAGAAGAAGTCCGAAGGCAAGAGAGACGAAGAGCGTGGCGTGCGTGGAGCCGGGCAACAACGATTGGACGATGGCGTAGAAGACTGCGAAACCGATGGATGCTCCGATGGGCCCTACCGCGGCGGCGAAGCGCTGAAAGCCGTAGCCACGAAACGCTAGTTCTTCCGCCAAAGCTGTCAGTGCAAAGAACTCAATATCAGCAAAGAGCCATCCCCAGGCCGAGAGGTTGCTGTTGACGGAGACTGCGATGCCACCGGCCAGAGCAAGCGGAAGAACGCAAACGACGGCAAGTCCCCACCCGGTAGCCAGACCCCGGCCAATTTCATTCCCTATGTCTTTGCGCAAAGGCCAACCCTGGGAGCTCAGGGGAGACTTTTGGCGGTTGAGCCAAAACCCCATGGCCGCGTACCCAAAGAGAAGCATGAAGGCGAAAAGTGCCTGCTCCACAAGCGGCGACCATTGTTCCGATACCAGAGCGGAGGCGGTGTGGAAAGCCAGGGAGCGAACGAGAAAGAAATAAATGACGGCCGCGAGAAACTGCACGTAGGAGCGAAACCGGCCTTCCCCAGGGTTTGTCGCGCTCAACGGCACCCCCCGAGGGGGGCCCGGCGGCGGGGCGAACCGTTGGGCGCAGATGGCGGTTGTGCGAGCGATTTTGCTTGAGATGCAACCATGTCAATCCGTTTCGACGACAGATGCGGGGCGAAAACTGCGAAGGTTTTTATTGTTCTGTATAACACTGGGCAATGTTACGGAACTTGCGCTGACGCATCGCGACCAGGGTGTCGACGGGGGTGGCTTTCAACTCGGCGAGATGCTTCATGAGCGCTCGGCCAAGCAGGCCGGTTCCTGCTTCCTGATCGGTATGGATGCCACCGGGCGGCTCGGAGATGATTTGATCGACGCAGCCGAGCGCGGCAACCTCAGGGGCGGAGATGCGCATGGCTTCCGCAGCAGCCTGCTTGTGCGACGCATCGCGCCACATGATGGCGGCGCAGGACTCGGGAGTGATGACGAAATAGAGTGCGTTTTCGAGGATGAGGACGCGGTCCGAGACGGCGAGGGCGAGCGCTCCGCCTGAGCCGCCTTCGCCGCTGATGACGGAAATGGTGGGAACGCGCAGTTTGGACATCTCGAAGATGTTGCGGGCAATGGCTTCCGCCTGTCCGCGCTCTTCAGCACCGAGGCCGGGATAGGCGCCGGGAAGGTCTATCAGGCTAATGACGGGGCGGCCGAACTTTTCGGCGATCCGCATACAGCGCAGGGCCTTGCGATAGCCCTCTGGATGAGGCATTCCGAAGTTGCGCCGGACGCGCTCCTTGGTGGTGCCCCCCTTGCGGTTGCCAATGACCATGACCTCTTCGCCGCCGAGCCGCGCCATACCACAGGCAATGGCTTCGTCGTCGCCAAAGGCGCGATCCCCGTGAATCTCGCTGAAATCCGTAAAGATCCGCTCGATAAAGTCCATCGGGTAAGGCCGCTGGGGGTGGCGTGCCCGCTCAATTCTGGCCCAGGCCGGCGAAACTGCGTCGGCTGGGCGGGAAGTCCCTGTCTCGTGTTCGCTCATCGTTACCTTGTGCCACCGCTGGCATACAGGCTGTCGGGCACTTCATGATTCTACGGGTATCAGGCCGTGGGGACAAATCTTATTAGTGGCTGAGGCCGTTGGTGGTTCGCGAGCCGACAAGTCCACCAGGAAGATTCCGCTAAGGCGCGACCGGCGATTCGGCGGGGAGGTGTTTCATCCATTCTCTTGTGCCTCTGTACCGGCAGGATTCCGCGGCGATGTTTGCGGCGTCGCCAAGAGATTCCACGAAGCCCTTCCCTTCTGAAGTGAAGAAGCAGAAGGCGCCATGAAAGATGTCGCCGGCGCCCATCGTGTCCACCGCTTCTACTTGAGGAACGGAGATGCTTCCGGAGGCTGCGTTGGAAAGGAAGCGGATGGGAGCGGTGCCCCTCGTGATGGCGATGTTCACGACGCCTTGGCCTTGCAGGTAGGCGACCACGTCGTCTTCGCTGGTACAGCCGGGCGGCAGAAAATCTTGAGAGCAGATGGCGGTGGTGACGTGCTGAAGCAGATCGGCAGTGCCCTCTTTCCAACTGCCACCATCGAAGACCACCCGAACCTTGCGATCATGCGCAGAAGCTGCCCACGCCTGACACGCCTGCATATAGTGCCCATCGACAAGCACGAAAGACGATTTTTGCAGTATTGCTTCGTCGACTTTAGGAGGCGGGATGGGGACCCGAACTGCATTGGCGGAAACGACGTTGCGCTCGCCCGAGGGGTTCACGGCAATCGAGGAAATAACCGGTGTGTCAGCGAAATTTGGATTGAGGTCAAGCAGGTTGATCGACAGAAGGCGAGCTTCTTTGGCGATGGTGTCTGTCAGGGAGTGAGACCCTACAGTTGTTACGAGCGTGGAGCCGCCACCAAGGTGAGCGAACGTAATGGCCGCGTTGGTGGCGGGGCCACCGACAAAGACTTCCTGGCTGCGCGCGGTCACCTTCGAGTTCGCAGTGGGAAACTCGTCAACAGCATAGACGATGTCGATCGTGGAGAGACCTACGAAAACGCCATCTGCCAAAGTTTAGCCTCAGTCTTGGATCACCGTGCTCGCTGCCATTCTATTCGAAAAAGGGCTACGGACCGGACGGGCGCACTTCAGATAAGATGCAAAGTGCGGCGAATGTGATCTCTGCCGAAATGGCTCTGCAATACGCCCGGTTTTCCACCGATTTGAATCCATTTCTTTGGTGAGTTGCGATGGGGTGGGCCGGGCGAGAATGGACTCCTGGAAATGGCGCTGCCGGGCAAACTGGAGATGATTGTTGGACCGATGCGGAGCAACAAAACCGCGGAGCTGCTGCGTCGGATTGAAACGCGCCGGCAGTATGCGAAGCAATACGTGATGCTCCTCAAGCCGAGCGCCGATACAAAAGCGGCAGCCGGACTGGTGGAAAGCCGGAATCGGAACGGCTGCGGGAAAATGGAAGCGGTGGAATTTCTCTCCACCGATCCGTGGACGGTTTTGCCGATGCTGGCAGCAACGGAAAAAAAAATTGGCAAGCGCGTGGAATGCCTGGCGATTGACGAAGGCCAATTCGTGCAGGATCTTTTCCCTTTCACCAAGCGACTGCTGGAGTCTGGATACGATGTGATGGTGTCGGGGCTCGAGCTGGATTTCCGGGGAATGCCGTTTGGGGAGATGCTGGATCTTTCCTGGCTGGTTCGCACGTACTCGGGCAACATCACGGAACTTGTGGCGTATTGCAGTTGCGGGGCAAAGGCGCTCTATCCCCAGAGGCTGATCGAGGGAAAACCGGCAGGGTACGACAGCCCGATCATCATGGCGGGAGACAACTATGAGCCGCGGTGCGCGGAACACTTTGTGCTGCCGGGGCGGCCGCACTGACCAGTGCGGCTCGGAAATGGATTCCTTGCAGACTTCTAGTTGAAATGATCGTCCTCACCCCAACGAGCCGAAGACCCTGATTACATTTGTGTGTGCGATCAAAAGCACCAACTATGCGTGCATGATTTCGGCGCGGAAAACCCATAGCATCCAACCGTGCTCCCAGAGCAGAACCTGATGCAACGGGATAAGTGCCCCGTTCTTCGAGCACTGCCGTGGTCCCCACAGACAGGTCTTCGTCTGTCGGGTGGTTCCTCGAAGGGTGGACTCGCCGTTCAATCCCATGCGTCTTCCCCCCCCAGACAATTTCATGGCAATCTCATCGTCTCCAGTTGCAAATCCACTCGAGTCGGAGTATTTTACTAACCAGTTAGTTAATAAATGCCAGCCCCAACCCCAACCCGCTCAAACGCCGACCGCGCAGACCAGACACGCACTCGAATTCTGGAATCGGCCGTTCTCGAATTCAGCGAACACGGCCTGGCCGGCGCACGCACTGAGCAAATCGCCGAAGCTGCCGGCGTTAATAAAGCCTTGCTTTACTATTACTTCGCCGGCAAGGAAGCGCTTTATGCCGCCGCGCTGGAAGATGTGGCGCAGCGCGTTGTGGAGAAGAGCATGGAGGGCATGGACAGCGACTGCTCGGCAGGCGAGCAGGTCCTGCGCTTCGCGCTGAATCACTTTGACCGCATTCATTCCCAGCAGGCCTTCCAGAGCCTTATGCAGCAGGAGATGATGCGCATGCACCGCGGCGAAACGAACGCACTCACTCCGATCGTCGAAAAGGTGTTTCGACCGATGATGTTCGTTCTGCGCGATCAGCTGCTCGAAGGCAAGCGCACCGGCGAGCTGATTGATGCCGACGAGTGGCAAATCATGTACGCCGCCCAGGGAGCGAATGTGTTCTATTTTCTTTCCGCTCCGGTCATGGGGATGATGACGGGCACTAACCCGCTGGAACGCAACGCGATGGAGTTCCGGCGCAAGGCGGCGTTGGAGTTTTTGGGATTGGCCATTTTTTCAGACAGGCAACATGGCGCGGAAGTAGCGGCGCGCGTGCTAGCCAGTTCTCCCATGCCGCCAAGCGGCGAATTCAAGTTCAGGAAGTTTGAGGTGAAAGGCAAGTGAACGCACGCAATCGAGTCTTCATGATTCTGGCCCTGCTCACGATCGGGTCGCTCATTTTCTATTTTGTGACGGTCAGGCCCACAGGCGATATGCAACTGATCGGCACAGTCGACGCCAATGAAGTGGTGGTAAGCGCACGCATTCCCGGACGCATCCAAACGCTGACGGTGAAGGAAGGCGACCCCGTGCAGGCCGGCCAGTTGATCTCGGTCATTGAAAGCGACGACCTCGATGCCGCGCTCCAGGCCGCGGAAGCCGCCGCCGCCAGCCAGAGTTCCAAGTTGAACGGAACCGTCGAAACCGAACGGCAGAATCGCGGCGAAACCACCAGCGCCACCGTCAGCGCGGAAGCCGCGGTGCGCTCCGCCCAGGCAACGCTCGATCAGGCGAAGGCCAATTACGATCACCAGCAGGCCGACACCAGCCGCACCGTAGCGCTGGCCCAGCAAGGCATCATGAGCGCGCAATCGCGCGACGAGCAGGTGACCGCACTGCAAGCCGCGCAGGCCGCCGAGGCCGCGGCAGAAAACAATCTGGCCGCCGCACAGGCCAACCTGCGCCAGTCGCGCGCTCATGAGTTGCTCGCCTCGGTCTCCGCGCAAACAGTCGACTCTACCCGCTCCGATGTCGCCAATGCGCGCGCCGTTGCCCAGCAGGCACGCATTGAAAAAAGCTATGCCGAAGTGCTTGCGCCCATCAGTGGCCGCGTCAACGTGTGGGCCGCGCGTCAGGGCGAAGTGGTCGCCATGGGTGCGCCCATCGTCACCATCATGGACCTCACGCAGACCTGGATCTACGCTCCCCTGCCCGAGACCCAGGGCGACGCCGTCAAGGTAGGCGACAGCCTCCGCGTCGTCATGCCGAGCGGCAAAACCATCTACGGAAAAGTCATCAACAAGGCCACCGAAGCCGACTTCGCCACGCAACGCGATGTAAGCTCACGCAAGCGCGACATCAAGACCATCCAGCTCAAGCTACTCATTGAAAACCCAGCCCTCGAGTTCGTCCCCGGAATGACGGCCGAGGTATACATACCCAAAGACAAGCTGGTGAAGCAGTGAGCGCGCTGGCACAAACAACTCCGATCATCGACGCCTCCATCAAGGTGGAGAACGTCGTCAAGCGCTATGGCACGTTCGAAGCCGTCAAGGGCGTCAGTTTCTCCGTCGAGAACGGCGAAATCTTCGGCCTGCTCGGTCCCAACGGCGCAGGCAAAAGCACGCTAATCCGCATGATGACCACGCTCATTCCCATCACCAGCGGCAAGGCGATCGTTGCCGGTCACGACGTGGAGAAAGACCCCGATGCGGTCCGCCGCATGATCGGCGTCATCCCCCAGGCCATGACCAGCGATCCCGATCTCACCGTCGAAGAAAACCTGAGCATCTACGCCAAGCTGTACAGTGTGCCCCGCGCGGAGCGGATCAAAAACATCAACGACGTGCTTGAGGCTGTCGACTTGGTCAAGTGGCGTGGCGCTCAAACCAAAACACTCTCCGGTGGAATGCGCCGACGGCTCGAGATTGCACGGGGTCTAGTCCACAACCCGAAAATCTTCTTTCTCGATGAGCCCACCACGGGCCTCGATCCGGTTTCGCGCGTCGCCGTTTGGGAGATGCTCGACAACCTGCGCAAGACCCGCAACCTCACCATGCTCCTCACCACGCACTACATGGAAGAAGCCGACAAGCTCTGTGACCGCATCGCCATTGTCGATCACGGCACCCTCGTCGCGCTCGGCACGCCCAACGAGCTCAAGCGCAGCGTGCCCGGCGCCAACGTGGTCGAGGTGCACTTCGATAAGGAAACCGCCTCCTGGCAGAAGCGGCTGGAAGGGCTCGATGGAGTCACCAGCGTGCAGGCCGAAAGCGCAGGCTTCTATCGCGTCCTCACGTCCTCCGGTTCCAAAACCACCATGCAGCTTGTGGAGCTGGCTGCGTCGCTCGGCGAAACTCTCACCTCTCTCAGCGTGCAAAATACTACGCTCGACGATGTGTTCATCCACTACACCGGTCGCCAGTTACGCGATGAAACGGTGAAGCCGGTGTTTTCGATGCCGCCCCGCCCCGGAGCACAGCCATGAACCGAATGTTCGCCATTATCGAGCGCGAGATGCGCAAGTTCTTCCGCTCGCCCACCTTGATGGTCATGTCCATGATGGTGCCGATTCTGCAATTGATCATTATGGGTAACGCGTTCGGCGGAAAAATTGTCGGGGCCAAGGTCGCCGTCGTCGACTACGATCACGGTCCCGAGTCCGTCAAGCTCCGCGAAGCGTTTGACTCCATCGCCGCCAACATCAAGACGTTCAAAACGATTGACTATAGCGACGAAGTACAAGCACGAGACGACGTCCGCACCGGCAGGATCGACGCCGCCGTCATCATTCCCGCGCAGTACTCCCGTCGCGTTTACGCACAGGACGCGCCACAGCTCGGCCTCGTTGTCGATAACTCCGATCAGTTTATGTCCGGCTCCCTCGAGGCCGAAATGCAGTCCCTCGTTACCGCTCTCACCAGTCCGATGATTCAGCCGCGTATGGCAAACTCAATCGCGCTTGAGATCGTGGAGCTGTATCCCTACGTCAACTACATGAAGTTTCTGCTCCCTCTCACAGTCTCCCTGGCCATGTATATCTCCGTCATGATCGGCGGCGGCATGTTGTACATCGACGACAAGGCCCGCGGAGTGCATGAGGGCTATCTTGTAACTCCCATCACCAAGTTTGAGTTAGTCTTCGGCATGAACATCGCCGGAGCGATGAAAGCCATTATGGCTGGCATCTGCATCACCGTCATTGGGTCGCTCATGGCAGGCCTTGGAATCATTTTTCATCCTGAGGCTCTGGCAGAACTCTTTTGCCTCATCGTTGCCGGTTCCATCGCCTTCAACGGCATGATGTTTCTGATGATGGTGCGCGTCAACGATCCACTCGTCCCGCGCGCCATGTTCGGCGTCCTCAATACCCTGCTGCTCTATCCTTCGGGAGGCATGTATCCCATCGCCGCATTCCCGAAATGGCTTCAAGCCATCTCCGTCATCGATCCCTTCACCTACTGCGTCCACGGCTTCAAAGCGGTCCTTCTCAAAGACGGCGGATTCGTCGCCATTCAGTACGATCTGCTGTTCTTGTTTGTCTTCGGCATCGGCACGCTCCTCATCGCCACGCCGCTCTTCAAGCGCACCCTATAACAAAACGAAGGTGCCCCAGGTGCCTAGCTTTTGGGCACCTGGGATGGATGGAACTTGAATCCTCCGGGCCCCATCCTTGCCGGCTTTTGGGCAAGGGTGGGATAGCATTTCACCCAATAAGAGAAGTTTTTTCTAATCCCTAATGCCTGTTCCCTATTCCGATATCAAGCCAGGAAATGGACGCTTCCACCCGACACCGGGAATTCGGAAGAGGACTCCCCTTCCACCACTTCCTCCTCATCCTGTCCGCCCGCAGCCTTTCTGCCGCTGCCGGAATAGGTGTCATCCCCCGGCCCTGAGGAATTCTCCACATCGAAGATCGCGGAGAGCCGGGGATCTGCAGGCGGCGCCTTCACTGCCGGAACTGCGCGAATCCCCGGAATTGGGCTGATCTCCATCGCAAACCTGCCTGCTCCCATCTATCGACGAAAGCAGGCGCGACTTTAATGTTTCTCTCAGCTTTTTTTGCCTCAATCCGCGACAGTGTGTCCGAAATTCAGACAACCGCCCCCCCTGTCGACGCGCACGCCGCCTCACCGGACTTGGTACACTTGGGCCATGGTGGATGAACTCGAATTTCGGCATCACTGCGAGCTTGCCCTCGACTCGCTCAAACAGCGTCTCATCGAGCTCGAAGAGGCCGACGATGCCGGCTTCGAAGTTGAGGAACAGAACGGCGTCTTGAATGTTCTGTTTGAAGAGCCGCCCGGAAAGTTCGTCATCACGCCCAACACGCCGGTGCGCCAGATCTGGATCTCCGCGCTCTCCACCAGCTTCAAGCTCGATTGGGATGCCGAAGAATCCGCCTTCGTGCTGCCACGCACAGGCGAGGCTCTCACGCCACTCGTCGATCGCCTCATCGCCGAGCACCTCGCCGCCTAATCTCAAAAAAATTTGAAACAGCAAAAAAGGTCCGGCAACTTAGCCGGACCTTCTTTGCTGATTTGACCTTCGCTCTACGGCAGTG
>Ga0302320_10021446_pt1 | contig 12818 bp, 10 predicted proteins | sample Bog_T0_3_FD_202130 | JGI IMG/M metagenome (GOLD analysis project Ga0302320, IMG submission 202130) | Peat permafrost microbial communities from Stordalen Mire near Abisko, Sweden - Bog_T0_3 | ecosystem: Environmental > Terrestrial > Soil > Wetlands > Peat | place: Sweden: Abisko, Stordalen Mire...
AGAGGCCAACCCGGACTTGCCGGTGGTGGTCAAGGGCGCGGATGAGGTGGAATATCAAGGAATGGTCGCCGTGCTCGATACGCTCCAGCAACTGGAGATCACCAAGGTCGGGCTGGCCACGCAATAAGGCCCGCCTTTTTTTAACGGGAAAGTGCCTCACACGTTTCGGGATGGGCCAAACCGAAACCATCCAACCTATTCATTTGCGAGACCAAGCTCGAACTTTTGTGGCACGGCATACCCGCGCTTATATTCAAACTGGATACGACCCGTTTTGTCTCCCCGTAGCGGAGTGATTGGTTGCCCATTGGCTTTCAATTCGTAAAGGGCTTTGGGCCGCAAATGAGTCACTACATGCCACGTCGTTCCTTCTGGTTGCGGCGACATCTCCGTCCACTGGCGGGGGCTGTCCGGATTGTCCGGCCAGTTCTCAATTTGAAGCGTTAAGAGACCGGCGGATGGGCGTGAGATTGACATGGCCCAGTCAGTGTTCGTACCCGGGAAGTATTCAAGTCCCTTGGCGGTGCCATTAATGCCAAAGGGATGCGGATCGCGAAGCGTGCAGTCGCCTGAGGTTATCGCGCAACCTGCCGTGTTCAATTCCACGCAATAAAGCTTTCCGCGTAATTCATAACGCAGTTGGGTACCGTTGAGTTCGCTCGTCAGGTGTGGATCCAGGTATAGGCGGTTGGATTTAGGCTGAATGCCATAAATATCCCGGTACAACCCTACGATGGCCATGCAGTTTCCCGCCAGAATATCATCCCCCGCGCCTTGTTGTGACTGCCTCAGGTAGCGTTGGAAGGACAATCCATCTTCATCATAACAGGCGAGGATGTTCTTGACGTATTTGAGCGCCAAAACTGGATTATATGCGCTGTAAGCGCGGATGCCCAACTCGTCCCAGGATAAAAACAAGTCGCCATTTTCATATTTCGGATACGGGAAATTACTGGCGGCGCCTTCATCCGGTTGATATGGGAAAAAGTTCAGCGGCCAAATGAAAAGCTTTTCCTTCCGCATCTCCATTTCCATCCGGTCGAGAATCGCTTTTTGCCGCGCCGGGTCGTCACAGAGTCCATAGGCAATTGCCTCAAAATTCACCGGAGTAACGAGATTATCGCCATGAATGGCGCCATCTTTTTCCCGCCAATAGACATACCACTGGTTCGTGGGGTTCCAGAAGCCGCCGTCGGCAGTTGTTTTGTTGAAACTGACTTTTAGCCGTGCCGCGAAATTGCGATACATGGATGCGCGGGCCGGATCGTTCAGGTCATCTTCCGCGTTGGCCCAGAGTCCCAATGCGTAATAAAGCCCGGCGTTTACAAAGGCGTTTTCGTGGGAGGCCCAGATGATATCAATCCAGTCGCTGCTCTTATGTTGTTCCAGGGAATCGGTCATCATGGCCACCAAACCGCTGCTTGAAACTTCCCGGCTCATCAGGAAATTCAACGCCTTTTCACACGCGTCTTTTTGGCCCGCCAGCCATTGCCGGTCGCCGGTAAGGTCGAACTGCTCGGCCACGTTGATCACATAATCCGGCTGGGAATCCAACAACCAACCCCATTGCGCTTCATAAAAGCCGTTTGTATTAAAAGTTCCCTTCATGGCATCCCCGGCAGTATAGGTCCAACGCGACTTAACCCGCCCGTCGGGGCCGATGGCGTGGTCTCGCTCGTAATCCAGGCATTTCGAAAAATTCGTAATGTAATCACCTGCGTCCAACGCCAGCCCAATTTCCGCGAAGAATGGTTCATGCAGGCAAATATAGCCCGACCGCCAACCGTTGCCGCCAGTCAGCTTTTGGTCTATTACTCCATACCTGGCTACGGTGTTCAACAAGTCGCGGACCTGATTCCCGTCCAACCCTGAAAACGTTCCGCGATCATAGGCGCGGGCGTAATCAAGCGCCTCCAAGGTAAATTGCGCGGTCACCTCCCCAGGCTTCACGTGGAATGGCGACCAGAGATCCTGCCGATCCCTCAAAAAGCGCCTGAAGTTATGCTTTGGCTTAAGTTCCTCGCCGCTGACCGCGTAATTAAAAGTGAACACTCCATTGGTCTGCCGCGAAAAGCGGCCGGCGCCGAATTGATTTCCCGGCAAACCCGCGGTGATCCGCAAGCCGTCGTCCAAGCGGGAATTCCAGAATGTCACTGCGCCGAAGTGCGCTCCATAGGTTGCATTGGGGTTATCCAGATACTTGTTCCAAATTACACCCCCGTTATCCAACATGCCTCCCGTCCAAGTGGACAGATCGCTGAAATCCCATTCCGGAAACCCCGTGTCATCCAACGTGGCTTCCATTGAGTATTTCCGAGTGATCCGCCAAACAATTTGATCCGGTCGAACCTTAAACTGCCAGGTCTCGTGGACAAGCTCGCCGCCCGGTTTGCCATACATGATGCCGGTTACGGTTACGGTGTCGTTATGGGTGACAACATTGGGCGTGGTGATGCCAGTCCTCGTAGTAAACCATTGGCCATCCACGCAAATGCCGCTGGCAACGCCAGACCCAGCCGCCACCTCCCGCCCGCGCACGATCACTTGATCCAAAACGCAACCGCCATCGTAATTCAACCTCAACGCCAGTTGCCCCTGACCGTCAGCCAAGGTGACCCATTTATGTTCCGCATCCAGATGAATAATCCCCGGTTCGGCGGCCGAAACAGCCGAAACGCCGAGCCACCACGTGGCCCATAATAAAACCACTTTCCAGCGAACCTTCCCTCCCCAAAGTGCATTTTGCGACGCCAGATGATTTCTGGCATGGCGTCGTGGCAGAACGAAAGATTTCTCAAGTTCAAATAAGTGTTTCATGCTGCTGTCTGCCACATTTCTTGACCGGGGGCAACGAGATAACGAGATAACGAGATAACGAGATAACGACTCACCGGGACCAAGCAGCCGCAGAGCGACGTTGCCGATGACGACCGCCCCCAAACGACGGAGCGCCGGCCTCCCGACCCGGCTCGTTTCAAGCCATGTCCAGCGAGCCGGGTCTGGAGACCGGCGCTCCCGCCAGGCCAAATTCAAGGCCATTCACCGCTCGCCTGTTTGAAGTGGTTTCGTGTTGGGCCACGCTGGACAAACGCGGAAACTAGGTTCATGATTTTGCAATGAAAAATCGGCGGCCACTGTGTTTGCCATTTAAGTTTTATTTTTTGCTGACCTGGATTGTTTTCATTTTTGCAACTGGTTTTGCCGCAAACGAAGCTCTAAGCGCCCCTTCCATGACCTTGAACCCCGTGATGTATCGCTACCCGCAAGATGATCTGGGTTCGACCTATTCCCCGGAGTGGACAGCAATTAAACTGTGGGCGCCAACGGCCCGCAAGGTTGAGGTGATGCTTTATGACAACGCTGCCAGCACCACGTATTCCCTAAACCCAATGACGTGTGACAGCAACGGGATTTGGTCGGTCAAAATCAATGGAGATTTGGATGGCAAATACTACCTGTATCGAATTGCATTGCCCGGCGGGCAGGGCAGCGCACCAAAAGAGGTGCAAGTGAACGACCCGTATGCACGGGGTTGTTCGGCCAATACTGCGAGAACTTTAATTTATGATCCGGCCAAAACAAACCCCGATGGCTGGGCTCAAGACCAGTTTGTGAGCTTGAGGCAAAACGCCGACGCTGTTTTGTATGAAGTGCATGTCCGGGACTTTTCCATCAACCCCAACTCCGGCATTGCCCATCGCGGCAAGTATCTGGGAATGGTTGAAGCGGACACCAAAACTCCGGAAGGTGAGAAAAGCGGCCTTGATCACTTGACAGAACTGGGAATCACCCACGTTCATCTCCTGCCGGTGAATGATTACGCCGGCGGTGATGAGCGGCAAAAGGTTGATGAATATACCTGGTACAACTGGGGATATGACCCGGCATTGTACTTCACCCCGGAGGGCTCTTACGCAACGGACCCTGACGGCACGACCCGGGAGAAGGAACTTAAACAGATGGTTCAGTCTTTTCATCAACATGGTATTGGAGTCGTCGTGGATGTTGTTTTCAATCACACTGCCAGCACCGGATTCCAGCCCTTCTCCGTCTTCGACAAGATTTTCCCACGGTATTATTACCGCACCGATGCAACCGGCCGTTATGCCAATGGAACTGGTTGCGGAAATGAATTTGCCTCGGAACGGCCCATGGCCCGCAAATTCATCGTTGATTGCATCAAATATTGGATGACAGAATACCACGTTGACGGATTCCGCTTCGACTTGATGGGGATTTTGGACCGCGACACGATGCTTGAAGTCCACCGGGAAGCCATGAAGATCAATCCAAACGCCATTATTTACGGCGAGGGCTGGGATATGGAAAAAGTACTCCCACCCAAAATGATGATGACGCAGGCCAATGTCTTAGGGACTGGCATCGCCGCCTTTAACGATGGCATCCGGGACAATATTAAAGGCGATGCGGGCAACGGAGTTGCGCCCGGTTTTGTCCAAGGTGCTGGGCCTCAATACGGAGGCATGGACCGGTTTCAGTTGAATATCAAAGGGCAAAGCACCGGGCGGGGTGTAGACGGCATCGAGGTGTCCTCGCCCAATGAAACCATCAATTACGACTCAGTGCATGACGATCTTTGCCTGTGGGACAAATTAGAGGTGTCGGCTGGTAATGTGCCGGAGAACTTGCGGATCAACATGGACAAATTGGCGGCTGGCATTGTCCTGACCTCCCAAGGCGTGCCTTTCATCCATGCCGGCGATGAATTCCTGCGGTCCAAAAAGCTGGTCAGCAACAGCTACAACAACAACGATCCCGATGTAAATCCGATCAATTGGGGCTTGAAAGCGAAGAACAAGGACGTCTTCAACTTTTACCGCGGTTTGATTACATTGCGAAAAGCCCATCCGGCCTTTCGCATGACCGAAAAATCGGCGGTGGACCGGGCATTGGATTTCGCGCGGCCAACTTCTGACAACTTGGTTGAGTACGTGATCAGGGATTACGCCAATGGAGATAGTTGGAAAAATATTCTGGTCATCTATAACGGCTCTCTACAAGGCCGCGATCTAAAGATAAGCGGGAATTGGTCTATCGTGGCCAACGACCAGCGGGCGGGCGTGGAGGAACTGCAAACAACAAAGAACCGGATACGCGTCGAGCCATTTTCCCTGGTTATTGCCCATACCGAAGACTCATACCATTTTTGATGAGAATCCTGCAACGCGAGGCGGTCGCAGGCGTTTCCCGGCTCGATATTTTGGAGGCTCCAACTGCCGGCCAAAGATCACTTCACCGAGTCTAATTTCACACTCAGGACCTGATGCATTTTCATTTTTAGCGTCTGCATGGTTCTTTTCCCCTGCACAGGAATGGGCACGGTCATGTTCATGTCAATGTCTTGATTCGCGTCTGAATCAATAATCGTTCCCAGTTCCGGGTCAAACCAGGAAACGCCGGAACTCGTGCCGTCTTGAATGGTCATGGTCATCCCGGTGGTGCTTGGCGTGGCGCTGGGTTTGCCTTTGAATGTGCCGTCAAATTCCAGTCGCGCACACATCCGGGGGCCGTGTTTTTCCCATTGGGTAAACGTCACTCCATTACTGACCGTCAGGGTGCCCATTTCACCGAGATCGGTCTCGATCTGTACGGGCCAGGAATCGCCGGGCTGCACCGGCTGCGGCGGCAAATACTCGCTTTGACCAATCATTTGCTCCAAATTCCCTTTGTTGAACATGTTCTTGATGCCGGAAGCGTTCACCTCCGGGCCGCCGGCAGACAGCCGGTTCATTAGCGTATCCGCACCGTCCACCCGATCAATACCATTGGTGGCGTTGAGGAAGTACTCGATTTTTACGCCGACAGTGTTTTGCAGTCCTTTAACGATGGCGGCTACGTGCGGGTCCCTCGGCGGTTCCGCTTTGGCGTCCGAATCGTAGCTGAAGTTGGTCTGGCCGCCTTGGATCGAGTCCATGCGGAGGCTGAGAAATGTCAATTCCACCTTGGCGCCCGTATCGGCTTTAGACACCGCGAGCCCAAACGTCTGGCTCATGTTGATGTCTTGTTTCACGGGCTGGGGCAGGTTGGGAACGTTAATCTCCATGTTCATCTTCATATCCGTGTGCTTCACGATCTGTTCGCCGTCCGGCCATTTCTGCACGAGTTGAACCGGCCCGGTTGGAGGTGTGGTGGACTTCGAGGCCTCGCTCAATTTGCCGGCTTTGTTGCAAGCGGTCCCCAAAAGGGCCGATACCAACGCGAAAAATATGAGAATGCTGTGTGGTTTCATACGTTTTAACTTTTAAGGGTTGTCGCTATTGCTGTGTCCCGGATCGAAATTATTGGCAGAATATAGCCGGGCTAATTGGTTCTGATTGGTATTGTGGAAATTCTAATGAAATGTGATAAAAAAAGCAAGCTATTTGTCAGTATTTTTGGGGCAAAATTAAACCAGCCGCATTAATTTTTGACCAATTAAAGAATGCATTTAACCACGGCTTGGTGAAGCCGGTTTTTAAGCTCCATTTGCTTTGGAATAACGCCTGATTCGACAAGGGTTTTAAGAATCGCGTCAAGCCATTCCCGCGAGGTTTTGATCGTGCCTGGCGCGAAAACGGGATTGCCGTTCGCTTCCTGAATGATGCGATAGTTTGAAATCGTAATCTGAACGCTCTCCTTTTCTCCCTTCAAATCCAAATCCGCCTTGATCGTTTTATGATCCTGGTCAATTTCAAGCCTGGTCAACTTGCCATACTTTTTTAGCAGACCTCCGTTGATTTCGGTTCTTACTTTTTCGATTTGTGCCCGCCGGGGCAGCATTCTGAACAAAACCACTTTAACTGTGTCTCCCAAACCACCGCCGGAATTGAAGAGATCATTTAATTGCATGGCGGTCAATAGGCGTCCGATTGGGACATTCGGTAAGGCGCGGGGACGTGGTCAATTCCCCTGGCACGACAGGCCCGGGTTACTCCTCAAAGCATGACCGGGACTCGTTGCACGAGTGCTTGTGGACTGGCCGGTCATCCACACCCACGACGGTCTGCGAGCGGTTGCACCAAAAGTGGCAGGGCGTGACATTTTCGCCGTGCTTGTCGGCAAAGGCTTCTTCCACCGTGGCGCCCGTGAACATTTTTTTGGTGCGCAGATGTTTGCAAAAGGTCTGGCTCATGCGGCTCCTTTCAGCTTCAGCAGCGTGCGGCGGATGAGCGCGTGCGCCAGCGGCACCTTGTACGCATTGTGCTCCAGCGGCTTCGCGTCCTTCAAAATCAGGTCCGCCGCCTGCGTTGCGATTGTATCGTCCAAAACCTTGCCATCGAGGAACTGGTTCGCGGCCTCGACCTGATGGGGCACGGGCGAAATGCTGCCCAGCGCCACGCGCGGCGACTTCATGGTGCCGCCATCCATTTCCGCCGCCGCGGCGCAACTGACCAGCGCCCAGTCAAACGCGTGCTTGTCGCTCGCCTGCAAATAAGCGCTCCGGCTGCGGGTGGTCGGAATTTCCACGCGCAAAATCAAATCGCCGGGATTCAGCGAATTATGCGCCAGCGGGTTTTCCCAGGCGCGCTGGTAAAGCTCGGCCATGCTCAGGCGCGTTTCCTTGCCGTTACGCAACACGATGGCGGTGGCGTCGAGCGCGGCAAATGTGGTGGCCAGACTGGACACCACCGGGCTGATGCAGGAGTTGCCCGTGAACAGGCTGTGATAGCGGTTCTCCCCGTTGCGCGCGTAACAAAGGTCGCCGTTTTTCTTCAGGCAAACGGTGTCGCGATGGCGGAAATACCAGCAACGCGAATGCTGCGCGAGGTTGCCGCCGACGGTGGCGACGTTCCGGATCTGCTGCGAGGCCACCTCGGACGCGGCGTCATGCAGGCCGGGAAACACCTTCTGGATTTCTGCGTCGTTCTCAATTTGCGCCACGGTGACGAGTGCGCCAATGGTCCAGGTTTTATCGCCGCTTTCAATTTTATCGAGGCCGGGCAGCGACTTGATGTTGACCAGAATATTGGCGCTGACGAGATAATCTTTCAGCAAACCGAGCAGGTCGTTGCCGCCGGCGAGATAGGCGCCGGTGCTGCCGGCGAGGTCGCGGGCGCTGGCGGCCGAGTGCGCGGTGGCGTATTCAAAAGCTTTCATGTGCTGGCGGGGGATGGCGATGGAACTTTTCCGAGGGCGGCGAGCACTTTCGCCGGCGTGATGGGCAGGCTGGAGACGCGCGCGCCGATCGCATTGGCCACGGCGTTGGCAATCGCTCCGGCAGTGGAGACGGTCGCCGGCTCGCCGATGCCGATGACGCCACGTTCGGGCATGTTGATCAAAACGATTTCGATGTCCGGCACGTCGGCAATGCCAGGCAGTTTGTACGTTTCGAAATTTGGATTCAGCAGCACACCGGACAGGTCGTCCATGACGCGTTCCTCGTAAAGCGCGTAACCCATGCCCATGATGATGCCGCCGTTGATCTGACTCTCGAGGGTGTTCTGGTTTAGGATGAGACCGCAGTCGTGAACCCCGAGGATTTTGTCCACGGTAACCAGGCCCGTCTCCGTGTCAACGGAGACCTGCACGAATTGCACCCCGCAGGCATGGTCGGTCGAAAGCCCCTGCTGCCACTGGCCGTGAACCACGAGCGGACTGACACCAAGTTTTTTGCACGCGGCAAACCAGTTGTCGCCGCGCGCATCCGCCAGGCCGGTCTGCGTCTGCAATTGCTGCAATGCGTTCTGGCAAATGTTAAACACTGTCGGCGAAACGGAAGGGGAGGTCGTGCTGCCACCGCTGCCGGGGCCGTAAGGAAAATTGGTGTCACCGACCCGCACGGTAATCTGCTCGGGCTTTAGTCCCAGCAGTTCAGCGGCGATGACCGCGATGATGGTCTTGGTGCCGGTGCCGATATCCTGCACCCCGAGCCGGAACTCGATGCTGCCGTCCGGGTTAATTTGCGCCTCGCCCTGCGTGTTGCGGTCACCCCGGCTTCCGCCCCATGCCGCGCCAGCGCAGCCGATGCCGGTTTTGACAACGCCCGGAGAACTGCCGGGTTTTTCATATTTTTCCTTCCAGCCAAATTTTTCCATGCCGATTTTGTATTCGCGCTGGCGGATGGGGCTCGGATCATTTTTCAACCGGAATTCCACCGGGTCCATGCCGAGTTTCACGGCGAGATCGTCCATCGCGGATTCCATGCCGAAGGAAGCGGGCGGATGGCCCGGCGCACGAAATGCGCGCGCTGAACCGGCATTCACGGCGACCGAACTCTGCTTCACGCGGCTGTTGGACACCTTGTAAAGATAAGGCATGGGGATGTCCGCGCCGCCGCCACCGCCGCCGGAATCGCCCCCGGCGCCGATGCCAGCGGTGCCGTAATTTTCGCCTTCAAATGCGTGGAGCGTGCCGTCCGCGAGCGCGCCCATTTTTATTTTTTGGAAACTGGAGGGCCGGTTGCCTACGGCGAGCGCCTGGTCAAACCGTGTCAACATCAAGCGCACCGGCGCCTGGGCTTGTTTGGAAAGCTTGGCGGCGAGCACGCCTTCGGCGCCGGGGCCGAATTTTGCACCGAATCCGCCGCCCATGAAATCGGTAATGACCCGCACCTTGCTGTGGTCCAGTTGCAACGCGCCGGCGAAACCATCGCGCACGCTGGTGATGCCCTGCGTGGACGACCACGCCGTGAGGCCGTCATCCGTCCACGACACGGTGTTGCCGTGGGTTTCCATGGGGTTATGAATCTGGATCGGGGTTGTATAAAAACCTTCAATGACCGCGGCGCATTCGGGGAAGGCCGTGTCCACGGAGCCGTTTTCATGGACATGCGGGGCTGAAACATTTGCCGCACCATCCCAGACTTGCGGCGCATTATCCTTTCTTGCCTCGTCTTCGTTGACCACGAATTCATGCCGCACCTCGGCCTTCACTTCAATGGCGCGCAAGGCATCCAGACAGGCTTGTTTGCTCGTGCCCGCGACGGCGGCAATTTCCTCGCCGTAATAACGAATATTCACCTGACCCTCCCGCGCTACGACGGCGGCTTTGATGCCCGGGACCTGCAAAGCCTTGGATAAATCCACCGACAAAATTTTTGCCGATGGCCATTTCGACCGGTAAATCATTCCGTAAAGCCAGCCGTCTGCCTGAATGTCTGAAGAATACCGCGCGCTGCCGGTCAGCTTGGGCGGGGCGTCAATCCGCAGAGTCGAGTGGCTGATGTATTTGTTGTCTGTTGGCCAGTTAGACATAATCCACCACCTCGGTTTTACTGGCGGTTGCGACACCAGCGGCCTTGAGCGCCGCCTGCAAAATGCGCGGATGCGTGCCGCAACGGCAGATGTTGCCCGCACAGGCATGTTTCACATCAGCGGCATTTGGGCTTGGGTTCCTTTTTAACAAAGCCGTTACACTCATGAGAAAGCCCGGGGTGCAGTAACCGCACATCAGGGCGTCCTTTTCAAAAAAAGCCCGTTGCACCGGCGACAGGTTTCCATTGTCAGCCAAGCCTTCCACCGTAGTGATTTCGCAGTTCTGCGCTTCGATGGCGAGTTTTTGGCAGGAATAAATGGGCACATCGTCCACGAGCACCGTGCAGGCGCCGCAGGTCGCGCGGTCGCAGCCTTCCTTGGCACCGGTGAGGCTTGAATAATTGCGCAAGGCATCGAGCAGAGTCACGCGTGGCTCAATGGTGAGCTTCAGGGGCTTCCCATTGACTTTGAGGGTCACCGGCACCGCTCCGGGGCCGAGGACTTTTTCGGAGTTGGCTTTTTCCAGTTCCGCAGCGACGGTTTTGACCTGGGCCGTGGCGGCCGTGGCGGCAACGGTGCCCAGGCTTTTCAAAAAAGTGCGCCGTGAGTGCGCGCCCAAATTTTCGGATTCCGGTTTTTTCATGTGACTTCAAAACCTTTGGCCTTTTTGTAATCCTCAGGTGTATCCAAGTCAAGCGTCAGGCCAGGATCATTTATCACATGTTGGACGCTCCGACCGGGCGCAAGGTTCAAAAAATCCTTCAACGTGTCTGCCGATGAGGTCTTCAAGGCTGCAAACACAGCTTGGGGCAGGATTACCGGATGCGCCGTGCGTCCCTCAAACGCCGGTTGACCAACACATTCAGGATTCTGCCCGGAAAACTCCAACAACTGCCGCAACGTCTCCGCCCGCAAATGCGGCTGATCCCCCAAGGCGATGGCCCAGTGTGAAATGTCACTGCGCCAGCCCGGCCAATTGGCAGCGCATTTAATGGAACTGAACATGCCGCGCTCCGCCTGGGGATTGGGAATGCGGTTGTGTGTGGGAAAATTCAAGCGATCCAATTCCGCCGCCAGCGCCACATCGTTGGGACGCAACACAACCGCAATTTGCGCCGCATCCAACTCGCGCCACTGGGATATCAAATGGCCGATGACCGTCGAGCCATGCCATGGCAGGAGGAGCTTCGGATAGCCCATCCGCGAAGAGGCACCCGCGCCGAGAAGGATGACACCGAGGGACTTCATTGAAAAATGACTAATGACGAAACCATAATGTCCAAGGAATGACGAATGACGAATGACGAATGCGTTGGCCTGTCAACCGCCATTCGTCATTCGTCATTCGTAATTCTTTAGTCATTAGGATTTATGGTTTGGTCATTTCGCGTTCAGCCCCGCGCGTTTCTGAATGAGCTGGGCCATGACGCTTACCGCAATCTCCTGTGTGCCCACCGCGGCAATGTCCAGGCCGACCGGACAAGCGATGCGGTCGAATTGCTCCGCTGTGGCGATTTTCTGGTTGATGAATTGCTCGCGCATGATGCGCGCCTTGCGGCGGCTGCCAATCATGCCTAGGAACGCAAAGGGGAACCGAATCCACTCGGACAACACGAGTGCATCGTGCTGGTGTCCCCGCGTGACGACCAGTCCGAAAGCCGGGGCGGATGGCGGTGGAATTTTCAGCAGTTCATGCCAGCCGCCCACCCGCAGCTTGGTGGCCGCCGGGAAACTCTGATGGTTCGCCAGTTCAGGCCGGTCATCAAATACGGTGACGGCAAAATCCAGTTGCTCCGCCAATGGCGCGACGGCCTGCGCCACATGGCCGGAACCGGCAATCCACAGCTCAACCGGCGGAGAGACAGTTTCCTGATAGAGCCAGTCTGACGTCGAAGGGCTGGAAGTTTGAAACGCGGCCCCGGTGAGCGCGATGGAAAAATCACCAGTTACTCCCCAGCCAATGGGTTCGTCCACTTTAGCAAGCTTGCTCCAAAGGTCTGCCGAATTTTCCGCGTGCGGCAGAATGACTCCGCTGACGCTGCCGCCACAGATGAGGCCGTCGTCCCAGCCGAAATCGTGGTCGAGCACCATTTGAAACTGCTCGGGCCGCCCGGATTTCAAGGCCTCAAGCGCGCGCGCTTGCACCTCCGCCTCCAGACACCCGCCACCGAGCGTGCCAATAATTTTGCCGTCCGGGAAAAAAATGGCCTTGGCCCCGGTGCGCTGCGGGCTGGAACCTTTTGTGCCGGCAATCAGCGCCAGGGCGAACTGCCGGTTCGCGGCTGCAGCGAGTTGTTCGTAAATATTAAGGGCCACACAAAAGTGTTAGCGCGACGGGACAAGAGATTCAATGTAATCTTTGTGCCGGCGTAGGCCGCCGCGTTGCAGGGCGGTGACGTTAATGTCCGCGGAGACGATTTGCGTGTGGTTTTCATAATATAAACAGGGATGTTTGTTTTTCAGAAATCAAACTTACGGGATGGAGAAGCGATAAAAACGTATGTTGTACGACGCCGCGTTGGTATCGGTGAACTGCATCTGGCCGCTCCCGTTGGCGGTGGTAGTGCCGATGGTAATCCAGTTGGTTGTCACCAGGTTGGTGCAGGCCCAGACGGTGTAGCTCGT
>Ga0302320_10021447_pt1 | contig 12818 bp, 13 predicted proteins | sample Bog_T0_3_FD_202130 | JGI IMG/M metagenome (GOLD analysis project Ga0302320, IMG submission 202130) | Peat permafrost microbial communities from Stordalen Mire near Abisko, Sweden - Bog_T0_3 | ecosystem: Environmental > Terrestrial > Soil > Wetlands > Peat | place: Sweden: Abisko, Stordalen Mire...
GAGAATAGACTCGAAATCCTTTGCAGACTTTTCGATCTTGGTATTCACCGTCGCCGCAGAACCTGCCTGCCGGATGACTTCATCCGCTTTGCTGGTGAGCGGCCCGGTAACAGCTCCGGAGATACCCCCAAACGCCGGAATCTCGGACACTAGATGACCTCCAGATCAGCCTGCAGTCCACCTGCCGCTTTAATCGCCTGCAGAATCGCAATGATGTCGTGGGAAGTCGCGCCAATGGCATGCAGTCCCTTGATCAGTTCATCCACGTTCGCGCCTTCTTCCAACTGGATCGCTTGAGCCGGCGCATCATTTACAGTCAGCTTTGTCTCCGTTACTGTGTCAGGCTTTCCATTTGAAAGCTGAGCTGGCTGCACAATCACATGCGCAGTCTGCACATCGATGGTCAAACTTCCGTGGATCACGGAGACCGGCGACAGTTTCACATCGCCGCCCATCACAATCGTCCCGGTGCGTTCGTTCACGACAACCTTGGCCGGCGAGTGAAAGCTGATCGAGAGGTTCTGGACACGCGAGATGAGAATTGGCACCGAGGGAGCGCCGCTGTCTGCTACATTCACATCGATGCGGCGGCTGTCGAGTGCAGTAGCCACCGTCTTCCCAAACTCCCTGTTAATCGCATCCGCGATGTCGCGTGCCGCGGTGAAGTCGGAGTTAAGAAGCAGCAGTGAGACTATCTTGAAGCGGCTCAGGTCAACCGCTGCGTCACGTTCAACGATCCCGCCTTCAGCAATCCGGCCGACCGTTGGATGATTTACGCTCTTGGTGTTGCCGGATGTGCCTTCAGAGTAGCCCCCTATGACTAACGGTCCTTGCGCCTCGGCATAAACCTCTCCATTGGTGGCCCGCAGAGCCGTCAGCAGTAGCACTCCACCTTCAATGCTTTTTGCATCGCCCACTGAAGAGACGGTGACATCCAGCTTCATTCCCGGACGCGCGAACGCCGGCAGCGACGCCGTGACAAACACTGCAGCTACATTCTTTACTACCACCACGCCTGGTGCGATCTGCACGCCCATTCGCAGCAGCGTATTAGCCAGCGTCTGCACCGTAAAGAACGTCTGTTGCGTGTCGCCGGTCCGGCTCAATCCAACCACCAGCCCATATCCAACCAACTGATTCTCGCGCACCCCCTGAATCTGCGTGACGTCGCGAATAAGTACTTTGCGGTCGGCCTCGGACCCGAAGAGTGGAAGCGAACAAAACACCCACATCGCAGCAAACACACCGATCCGCTTCGTCCACCTGGAAGGATTCTTCGACTCTCGTTTGCGCCAACTGCCGATCAAAAGTTCAATAGCCATAGAACCGCCCTGGAAATGGGATTCAGCGGACGCACGCCGTCTGAGATGATTCCTTTGCCCTTCATCTCGATTTCGAGATTGCTCAAAGACGCAGAGGCCACTGTATTATTCGGGCCGATGTCGCCCGGCCTGACCATGCCTCGCACAACGACATCTTCATGCTGGTTGTTCATGAAAATCTTGCGCCCCGCTTCGATCACAAGGTTGCCGTTTGGAAGCACGGCAATCACCTGTCCTGTAAGGCTTGTTGCAAATAACGTATTGGACGCCGTAGATCCCTGTCCCTTGAGCGCCGAGGACGAATTCGCTGACAGCAAAGGGCTGGTCGCTGCTGGAGTTCTGCCCATGATACCGGTGATGGCAGAGCTTGTGGTGAAGGTTCGTTCACTGTCCACGGTCCCGGATTGCGTCGCTGTTGTCTGTACAACAATCTGAATCGTGATCGTGTCGTTCAGGTGGTAAGCCTTATAGTCGACAGCGAAGCCCACCAGGGGTCCCTGCGCCGTCCACAAACTCCCCACAGTCCTCTCATCAGCTTCCGGAACATAGTGCTCCTGCAGCCGCTTGATGTAATCCACACGAAGCTGCTCAGGCGCTTTTGCATTTACCTTTGGCGCCTTTTGGCTAAAAGCAAAGAATGAACAGGCCCCGAAGACAGCGAGTGCCGCGGTTCGGCTGAGCGCGATTGATTTGAATCGCATCTTAGAAGCTCTTTCTTAGTAAATGCGCGCTGACCACTTCAGCAAGATAAACCTGCTTGTGGTCCGGACTTGTCACGCGTACCGTGTGGCCAGTCATTCCGTTCTCAAGACTTATAACTGCGATCTGAATATGCGACCGACTGTCGTCCATAACCAGCATTGCGTGTGTGCCTGTCCTAATTGTGATAACAGCATTCGCGTTCAAAATGGCTTTTCTCGCAGCGCTAGCGGTGTTCAACGAATCGGAACCGCTCCCGGCCGGATGTTCAGCACAGCTCACGAGTGCATAGAAGGGCAGACATGTTCCAGACTCGTGGCAGGCAACCCTGATCCAGGATTGGGTTCCGGTGTGCTCTCCCGCCAATGAATTGCCAGGTGGCTCAACCGCACGAATATCAAACACCGGATTCGGTTCAGTTGCTACCACATTGGCAACGAGTGTCACCTGCATGCCGACAGTCCGAATGCCTTTCTCTTGGAGCGCCCGCTCAACCTGTTGCGCTGTTAGCGTGAACCAATCCTGCGACTGTCCCCAACCCGGAACACTCATACTCGCCAGCAACAAACCTACAATCCATTTCACCTTCATACTTCCTCTGCGCCGCTGCGTTTGCCTAATTGCCCAAATGCCTTACTGGGCGAGCTGGTTCAATTGCTGTAACATTTCATCCGCAGCCTTGACGACCCGTGAGTTCGATTCGTAGGATCGTTGCGCCAGGATCATGGCAACGAATTGGTTCACTACGCTGACATTCGACTGCTCCAGCATTCCCTGCTCTAAACTTCCCAATCCCTCGGCGCCGCCCGGTGTTCCAACCACGGGCTCACCGGAAGCGGTCGTCGGCAGATAGATGTTGTTGCCCACGCTGTTGAGGCCACCTGGATTTACGAACAAAGCTGTCTGAATGCTACCTACCTGTGTGGCAGCCGTCTGACCCGGCTGTGTAACGCTGACCGTCCCATCGCTGCCGACAGAGATGCTGAGCGCATCTGCGGGAATTGTCACCGCGGGTTGCAGCGGATTGCCATCTGCCGTGACCACCTGCCCGGTTGCATTCGGGCTGAAGGATCCATCTCGCGTATAGCCTATTTGTCCGTTGGGCATCAGAATTTGAAAGAATCCGGCACCGGAGATAGCTAAGTCGAGAGGGTTGCCCGTCGTGGAAAAGTCACCTTGCGTCTGGATGATCTCGGTTTGCCCAGGCCGCGTGCCGAGACCTATCTGCAAGCCCGCCGTAACAGTGGTCTGCTGTGTTGCTGCGGAACCGGGCATAATTTGGTTTTGATAAAGAAGATCTGTGAAGTTTACCTGACGCTGCTGAAAACCTGTCGTACTTGAGTTTGCAAGGTTGTTAGCGATGTTGTCCAGATTCAATTGCTGGGCAGTCATTCCACTGGCGGCCGTATAGAGGGCACGAAACATATCAGATTCCTTCCAAGGTTAGCTCAGCTTTTATGCGATCTTTCATCAGCTGACGCGGGGTAAGTCTTGCGCTGCGGTCTTGTCAAGCTCTGTGCTGAACATCGTAAGTACTCGGCGCATCGTTTCAACCTCGCGCTGAGCAGTAATTAACTCCACAACGCTGGTCACAGGATTGACGTTTGAGCTCTCGAGCATTCCCTGACGCACCTGGGAAGCCTTGCCGGGAACTGCAGTCCCGGCAGGTGCCGTGTAGTAGGTGCCGCCTGCGCTCTGCATATCCACTGTCGATGCAAACTCCACCAGCTTCAGCCTTCCTGAGATCGCACCGTTAGCCGAGATTGTTCCGTCCGAACTGATTGAAATCGGCTGTCCAAGAATTGTGATTGGCCCATTCTCGCCCATCACAGGATCGCCCGCAGCCGTGATTAATTGGCCTTGTGGCGAAACGCGGAAGTTTCCTCCACGGGTGTAGACAGGGCCGGTAGCTGTTTGCACGGCAAAGTAGCCGGGCCCTTCCATTGCAAGGTCGAGATCGTTGCCCGTTGGGACCAGTGCACCTTGCGTGTTATCCAATTTCGTTCCGCTTAGTACACCGTAGTCATTCTCGTCCTGGTTAAGGACGGAGAGAGTAGTGCCGCCCGTGTTGGCCAGAACTGAGCTGAACACATTGTGGCTTGCGCGGAATCCAGCGGTGCTCACGTTCGCCAGGTTGTTGGCTATCGTATCGAGCGCCTGGGTGCGCGACATCAGCCCGGTACAGGCTGCGTAGTATCCACTGTCCATCGTGTTTCCTCAGGCACATAACTTGCACGTCAGAGGCCAACTGAGGTTCCTGCGGACTTATCAGGGATTTCACTTCATTTATGGACGAACTAATTGGCTTGTTGATCTTGTCGGCCCGTGGATGAGGAGTGAATGAGAAGCAGATGAGATGAAGTGGTCCTTCCGCCCAAATGTGGGATTCCTTCGATCCCAGATCAAGACGGCCTACGGCCTCTTGCTTCCACAGATTAACCGCTGCAACTTGTGTACAGTTGAACTCCGCGATCGGCGTGTCCCGGTACGCCGCAGAAGATTGAACCCCGAGGCAAAGCTATGCCTCCGCAACACAACACGCTTCCAAACCTTCGTGGGCGTCCAACCGCTGTACTCCCATTACATCTGCAGGACAACTTACTACGGCTGGAAGAAATCCCCGCCAGCGAGCGCAGATGCCCATTGAGTCAACACCTTTGAGACCAGATGCATCGAAATCTGTCCGGTCTCCGGTTAGTTCGTGCGCTGCTGTGAGGATGAACCTCCAGTCAGACGTAATGCTGGCATCGTTCACGCTGCGCATGGCAGCAAGAACAAACAACGGCAGCGTCCTCTCCATTGCTAACAAAGAATGTTGGTCTCTTGTGCGTTGGTTGCCGTTCGGCCAGCCCAGAACCGCTGCAATCGCTCCAATCTGATGAAGCAGCCCCACCAGATATGCATCGTCCGCGGAGATGTTCTCGAGCGACTCAGCTACAAGTTGTGCGTATTGCGCCACCCGTCGGCAGTGGCCCCAGACAGCATTCGCCGCTGCATGTTCGCTGTCGCAGGCAAGCGTTCGAGCGGAGACTGCGGCGAACCAGACTCCCGCATCGAGACTGGCCAGACAGTCAACCATTCGTCGCGGGTGCTGCGCGGCGAAATCATCGGATCTGCCAACCAATCCCAGAATCTGAATGGTTGCTCCAACATCGCTCAGCACGATTTCAGAAGCCGCCTGCAAGTCTAGGCAGGGTTCCCGCAAGAGCAGCTCCAGTCCGAGAACCGTTCCCAGCATGACCGGAACGTCTGCCGCAAAATCCACTTCCTGCTGTACAAACCCTACCTGCCTCCGGCAATGGGGACGCCTCCACGCTGATGATGGTATCCAGCTTCGATCAATGTTCGGGTCAGACAAGGAATCAAGCAATCTCTCACACCTGCTTCGTCCCTATCGGCATTTGGAGGAGATCCGTCCAAACCGAAGCAATCACGGGTCGTTCTGCAGAGCTCATGCCCTCTGCGCGGAAAGATGCAGAAAAACCAGCACTCGATGGCAGCGTTCACATCTTGCGCTTATCAACTTGACCGGCGTCCCTGGAAGGCACCGTTATCGAATGGATTGGGTTTACTTATCGTTTCAATGATTGCTCACCATTTCGTCGACCACATAATTGACCGCGCCCTCACGAGAGTGCAGGCGAAAAGATTGACGGGCACACCTCAGTTACACGAAGACCATAGTTGCCGTCAATCACAACTGCTTCTCCCCTGGCGATCACTTTGGATCCGAGAAGAAGCTCCACCGGCTCCTCCACCTGCCTATCAAGTTCAACAACGGACCCGCTGGTCAATTCCAGCACTTCGCGCAGTGTAAGCTGTCGCTGTCCGAAGCGAAGTGTAACGCTAAGTTCAACGTCCATGACCAAATTCAGGTTCACCTGCTCTGTAATGATCTTCGCCGCCTTTGCTTTCATTGGGTTCTCGGCGACCGCTGCATTACCCGCGGCTTCGGAGTGAAAGAATAACGCCTCGATCAAGGTCGGGGTCAGGTACATCAGAATTGTCGCGCGATTGGAATCATTATCGCTCACGGTTAACCGCTCAGGTTCGACGCCATCGGACGCAGGCTCGGAAGCTGAGCTGACCGTGATTGTGAATGCGCCATATTCCTGCTCAACCTCGGAACGAAACTTGATCACGCTTGCTTCAATGAGTTTCAGCAGAGCCTTGGATTGCTCTTCGTCAAATTCGCCGGTCGACTGTTGAAGGAACTTCGATGCGAAGATCGCGGCTGAGGCGCGATTGATCTCCATCAGAATTTCCCCGCGTAAGCTGCCGTCCAGCGTGAGCTTGAAACGGACTGGTACAGATCCATCTGGCGTCAACGCTGCATCTGGAACGGCGGCAATCAGCCACGGCGATCCGCTGTTCCCTGACAGAGCTTTAATTAGAGGGCTGGAAAAGGCCCTCACAAATGATTCTTCGACCCTTTCGTTTTTCTGATTTCTCGTCATACTACTCCCTCCTCGCGGCCGGCTCCTGTGACCGACTTGAGAGTTGCGCTGCCTTCTGATTGCCGTTGCGAACCGGCGACGCCTCAAAAATCTCCACATCTTCTACGGTAAGCCGCCCAGGCCTTTGCACCGGTGCTTTCAACTTCACAATCATTCCCGGCTTTAGATCAATCAAGTCCTTTACCCGGGCACGCATCTGCGTTATATCCGCAGATAGTGTGAAGTCACAGTCGAGAATCCGTTCTCGAAGGCTTGGGTTCTTCAGAAGGCGAAGGCTTGATGTCTTCTTCGACTGCGCCGCCTTCAGATGCCTCAGCAGAAATCCAACAAAAGACGTCGGTAACACAATGTTGAAAGGCCCAGTAGTTCGCCCGACGGTCATTTCGAACATCAACAGCACGAGCTTTTCGTTGGCCAGGAAGACTTGCTGAATCATGGCTGGCTTTATGCAACGCCCTGGTGTCAATGAGAGATTCAGTGTCCGCCATGAGCTTTCCACTTGCTTTACTATTAGCGCGGTAACGCTTTGCATTATTTCTTCGTCGATTTCTGTCAGTTCACGTGCTGCGTCCGATGCTGTACCTGCTCCGCCGAGCAGAAGATCAATGATGGGATATATCAACGCGATGTCAATCTCCATGAGAAGATTACTCTCCATCAGGTTAAGCCCGCAGGGCAGTAGGTAGTTGTTCAAAGCTATGCCGTTTCTGTAATCCAGGCTGGCCATCTGCTCTAGCGATATAAGCTTCAAACGCAAGGATGTACCCAAGTAGAGCTCCAGCGAGTTGGTTACATTAAGAGCAAATTTCTCATGCAGGGCGGTCAACGCACGGGCATTCTCGTTTGACAGTCGGCCTGCATAGCGAAAGTTGCAGGAATGAATCGCGCGCGGCCTCTTCTGCTCGGAACTGCTCTTCGCCGCCATCGTTGATTCATTCGACTCGGACATTGCTGTCATGCTTGCATCCGTGACACCTGGCCAGAGGCGCCCTGGCAGAATGTGCGGACACACTCCGGTGGCATCATGGAGCCCTCGCGAAGATGGCCGAGCGATGCGCGCAACTTCACCATCGCGGCAGCGTGGATTTGCGAAACTCGCGAAACCGCGATTCCCACGACCTTCGAGATCTCCTTCATTGTCAACTCTTCGTTGTAATACAGGGAAAGAATAACCTGTTCCCTCTCTGACATCCGGGAGACGGCATCCGCAAGTTGCTTTTTCCTTTCGCCTTCCAGGCAGAGTTCAAAGGGATTGTCTCTACCATTACTCGGTGCCGATTCGATCAGGTCGAATGATTCAGCATGATCTCGGGAGGAAGCCGCTTCCTGACCAACGAGGTATAGGCCGTCCAACTGAGTCAGAGCGCCCTGCAACTCCCCCAGGTCCATTCGTAAGTCCGCCGCTATCTCTTCTTCGAGCGGGTGTCTGCCCAATATGGACTCAAGCTTGACCACTGACGCGTTGATCTCGCGCCCTTTTCTACGCAAGGTACGCGATCCCCAGTCCAGTTTGCGAAGGCTGTCCAAAATCGCCCCGCGGATGCGAAATTTCGCAAACGTGGAGAATTGCGCGTCCTTTGAGCTATCGTAACTACGACAGGCTTCGAGCAGGCCAATCACGCCCGCCTGGACAAGATCGTCCATTTCCACATGTTTAGGCAGGCGCTCACGGATTCTCGCCGCCACGTGGTAGACCTGCGGCAACTCACGCATTGCAAGTTCGTTGCGCTCATCGGTGCCGTCACCGCTTACGCGGTAAGCTACTTCTGCTGTTGTCATTCAGTTACTCCCTTTGTAATCCACTGGAACACTGTTGCTGCTACATCTCTTTACTTGAACATTTCCCAAAGCGGTCTTTCTTCAATCTCTGACGTGTACCTCGTCCGCTCTAATGAAGAACTCCCACAGACTGCACCGGCGTCATTGAAGGAACTTCCTCGGGGGAAATAACAACGATCCTGGGGATAAACGGCTCCAGGAGGCGACGAAGGTAAAAGCGCCCAGGGGATGAACAAAGCAGGACAGGCGGCGCTGCAGTGATCTCTTTCCCAAAGTTCGTACGTAATCCATCCAGCACACGTCGTGCCAAAGTCAACTGTTGTGGTGTCGAAATCGTCTGGCTCACTTGTAAGTTCGATCCACGGGTGCATTCATCTTCGATTGCGGTGTCGAGTGTGACGACCTTAAGTTCACCCTGATCATTTAGTAGAGGCCTGATGAGCGCCCTTCCCAACGTGTGCCGAACCGCCTCAACCAACGCAATTGGGTTCTTGTTGAACGACGCGGTGTCGACAAGAGTTTCAAGAATCGAGCCCAGATCGCGGATCGACACCTGTTCGCGCAGCAGTTGTTGTAGGACCTTCTGTACTTCACCGAGACTCAAGAGCTTTGGAATGAGCTCGTCGGCCAGCTTCGGATGAGACTCACTCAGCCGGTCGATCAGCCTTTTGGTTTCGTGTCGTGACAGAAGTTCATTGGCGTTGTGTTTGATCACTTCTGCCAAATGAGCGGCGAGCACGGACGTTTGGTCAACGACCGCATAGCCGGCCGCAATCGCTTGCCCCTGTGTCTGGTGAGCGATCCACTTCGCCGGTACATCGAATGCCGGTTCCCGGGTATCCTGACCAGGCAGATCGGGAGCATTCGCATTGGAACTGATTGCCAGCAAACAGTCGCGGCGCAGTTCCCACCGCGCAATCTCGACACCGCGTAAATAGATCACATACTCTCGCTCCCGCAGCGACAGATTGTCCGTGATGTGAATTGACGGAACTAGAAAGCCAAGTTGCTGCGCCAGGTTTTTCCGCATCGACTTCACGCGGGAGAGCAGTTGTCCACCCTTCTGCGCATCTACAAGAGGCACGAGACCCATACCAACCTCCAGCATGAGTTCATCGAGCTTGAGAACTGCATCCATTGGATCCACTGTGGCGGCAGCCGCTCCGCTCTTCGATGCGGATTTGAGGGCCAGGTCGAGCTCTTCCACTTCGTCTTTCACTACCTGCGGTTTCATTTTCCACGCCGCGAACATCAGCACCGCTGCCAGACTGAAGAAGGCCAGCTTTGGCAAACCGGGAATCAGTCCAAGGGCTGTTAGAGCACCGCCCGCAATCCACAGCAAGCGAGGACTATTGAAGAGTTGCTTGCCTACATTCACGCCGAGGGATTCCTTGGACGCGGCCCGCGTGACCACAATACCCCCGGCAACGGAGACCAGCAATGAGGGCAAAATCGTCACCAACCCATCGCCAACCGTAAGAATTGTGTATGTCTTTAGCGCTTCCTGAAAAGGAACACCCTGCTGGAACACTCCAATCAGAAAGCCGGCGATGATATTGATGGCCATGATAAGAATGGTCGCCAGAGAATCGCGTTGACTGAAGCGGGCGGCGCCGTCCATTGCCCCGCAGAACTCCGCTTCGCGTGCTACACGCTCCCGCCGCGCGCGTGCCTGCTGCTCGTTGATGATGCCCGCGTTCAAATCGGCATCGATCGCCATCTGCTTTCCCGGCATAGCGTCGAGAGTGAAGCGAGCGGTAACTTCAGCGGTACGTACAGCGCCATGAGTAATGACGAGAAACTGGATAGCGATCAGCGCAAGAAAGAGAACGAATCCAACGATATAATTGCCGCCAACTACGAATTGCCCGAATGCTTCGATCACCTTGCCTGCGGCCGCCGTGCCTTCATTGCCATGTAGAAGAATACGGCGCGTGCTGGCAAGGTCAAGCGAGAGGCGGAGCAATGTCAGTAATAGCAGGAGACTCGGGAAGACTGAGAATTGCACCGGACGCAGAATCTGTATTGCAGTAAGCAGAACCAGAATCGATGCGGTAATACTGATGGTTAACAATAGATCAAGGAGAAAGCTTGGCAATGGCACAAGCATCACAAAGACCATCGCCACCGCTGCAATAGGTGCAATCCACTCTCCGGATTTCCTGAGGATAGCCATTACTCGTGCTTTCATGGCTTCACCGCAGACTGGGGACCGGATGAGCGAGTGGCGGTTTCAGCCTTTTGCCCTGAGGCATTCCTTGAGCGGCGTTCCGCTTCGCCCCTGCGTACCTCGGCCTGTGCACGGAACACCAGGGCGAGAATCTCTGCTACGGCCTGATACAACATTGCTGGGATCGAGTCGCCGACTTCTACGCTCTTATAAAGCGCCTGGGCCAGAGGCTTGTTCTCCACAAGCATGATCCCGTTATCGCGCGCCAACTGCTTGATTGTCTCTGCCAAGAGGTTCTTCCCTTTAGCAACAACTACCGGCGCGGGCATATCTGTTAGATAGCGAAGCGCAATCGCATAGTGAGTTGGATTTGTCACAATCACTGTCGCAGTTGCGGCTGCTTGTAGGGACTGTTTCTTGCGCATCGCTCTTTGCAACTGGCGGATTCGCGATTTGATGACTGGATTCCCATCGGTTTCCTTATATTCCTGCCGCACTTCCTGCTTGGTCATCTTCATATCGCTGTCCATCTTCTTCATGGTCAGCACATAGTCCACTGCGGACCAGGCAAGCAAGACAAGCCCTGCCTTCCACGTCAACTCCAGCACCATCGATCCCACCAGGCTAGCGAAGGGTCTCAACCCAAGACTGGACGCGTGTACCATTGCCTCCCAATTCGCACGCACCGAACTTTCCGCTATCCAAAGAATCGCTCCAAAAGGCAACAATGACTTCAGCAGATTGCTTAGACCAACCGGAGAGAATATCTGTCCAAGTTTGCTGGCAGGATTGAATCGATCGAACTTCAAAGCCAGCGCTCCAGGCGCGAAATTGATTCCGCCCTGCGCCACTCCCGCAAACACCGAGACCGCCATTGCCGCCAGCAGGATGGGAACAATCCACCGCATCACTTCAACCGCAGTCCAAAAGAGCACCGGACCATTGCTTTCAATATCGCTTGAAGCAGCGGCATACAGCGTGTTTCTGTACAGAGTTGTCCAGTGAGTGACTGCCGTAGGCGCCATCAGCACCGTCACGCCAATCACTGCAGCAAGAGCGACGACGCCCGGAAGATCGCGTGAGCGGGCGACCTGGCCTTCTTCCCGCGCTTTCGTTCGCCTTTTCGGCGTCGCCTGTTCTGTTTTGCTACCGTCAGCCATAGATTCCTATCGCGCCAATCGCTATCGTGCCAGGTGGAGAAGGTGATCGGTCAGGTCAATCGAGTTGAGAAACAGATGCTCAAAGAGATTTGGCCAGTACTTGAGCGCGGAAATCAGAATCAATAGGCCCAGAATGCTCTTCACCGCAGGGCCGAGCAGCATGAGAGGAAGTTGAGGAGATGCCTTTCCCAATAGACCGAGCGCAATATCGGCAAACAGTGTTGCCGAGAGCACCGGTGCGGCGATCTGGACGCCGATTGCAAACACCCCGGCCCCCGCCTGAAGCGAAGCCGATGTAAATGCAGCCCCAAAATGACCCGAGGAAGGAGGCAGATAATCGAAGCTTTGTGCAAGCGCGCGCAATATCCAAAGGTGAACATTGAGACGCAGGAAGATCAGCATCGCAATCATTTGATGAAATGTGGCCACAACCGTTGACTCAACCTGTGTTTGCGGGTCGAGAATGTTCACCAGCGAGTAGCCCATCTGCACGCTCAGTACCTGCCCCGCCATCTGAACGCCGTCGAAGACAATGTTTGTGGCAACCCCTAGCGCTACTCCAATCAGCAGCTCACTAAATACCATCATTGGCCACTGGCTGATACTCAAGAGAGGACACTTGACAGAGACCATCGGATACAGGAGAGCGGTCATGGCAATCACCAGTCCAGCCTTCACGCGTGCCGGTATTGCGACGCTGCCAAAAAATGGCGCGAAAAGCATAAGGCCGGTGAGCCGGATGCTGATCGTCAACAATGCGCCGAGTACTTGAACCAAAGATATGTTCATTACTGAAGTACCTGGTGAAAGTCGGTTAACAGGTTGATCGTGTAGTGCGCGAGGTGCCGCCACATCCATGGCATCAACATAAAAAGCGTTCCGCCTGTGACCAGCAGTCGAGGGACGTGCGACAGCGTCTGGTCCTGTAGGGAGGTCAACACCTGCAGTATGTTCACCACCAAGCTGACTGCTATGGCAGCGATAAGAATCGGGGCAACAAGAATCACGACTTCCTGCAGCATCAGACGCCCTAAGAGAACCACTTCATCGACGCCCATTAGTTGAAACTCCTCATCAATGCGCCGATAAGAAGGTGCCAGCCATCCACCATCAGAAAGAGAAGGAGCTTCAGCGGAGTTGAAATGACGACTGGCGGCAATTGCATCATTCCGACGGAGGTTGTAATTGAGGCGACCACCATGTCAACCACAAGGAACGGCAGAAACAGGAC
>Ga0302320_10021448_pt1 | contig 12817 bp, 20 predicted proteins | sample Bog_T0_3_FD_202130 | JGI IMG/M metagenome (GOLD analysis project Ga0302320, IMG submission 202130) | Peat permafrost microbial communities from Stordalen Mire near Abisko, Sweden - Bog_T0_3 | ecosystem: Environmental > Terrestrial > Soil > Wetlands > Peat | place: Sweden: Abisko, Stordalen Mire...
CCTGCATCTTGTGCTGCTTGGGACGGGGCGGGGCCTTCGCCGGGATCACGTCGGGTTTCTGCCCCTCGATCAGGAAGGTCGAGACGTGGATGTTCTGCGTCGGCAGGAACGCCGTCACGCTCTTGTGGTAGGTGTCGCGCAGGTCGCGGTTCACCCAGTAGATCGTCGTGTAGCCGCCGGGCGGGTCCAGCCGCGCAAGGATGGTCTGCCGCCCCTTGTTGACGCCGTGAAGCAGGATAAGCTGGTGCTTATCGTTGATGTCCAGTTCGGTGTTCTTCTCAGCCATGTTGGATTATGGTTTCGCTGACTTTCGCTTTCGTGAGACTGTCAAAGGCGGGGCGGGTGGCTCGGTCGCCACGAGGATTTGCCCCCTCGCGCGCAACCAGTAGGAACGCCTGCCCTCGTTGACAAGCATATTGTTTGCACTATACTCGCCGTCCGTCAGTACCTCGGGGTTCAAGCGGTAGGCGTGGCAGAAGGATTCAATGTCGCGCCAGACGAGGCGCTGGTCTGCGCTGCGCTCGCGGTCCCCTGCACCAAACACCTGCAGGTAGGCCTTCGCCAAACGCTGCGCCGTCGTCTCCGCGGGCTGGTTGGATTCAGCCATCGGAGATTACTGCGCGGCGTAGCCTGTCACCGTCCAGTTGATGTTGGCCGACGCCGAGGACGACTGGATGTTCAAGGCCGTGTTCGGTGAGCCACGCAGCGGGGTTGTGAAGTCTGCCACGACCTGGCTGCTCGTGGCCGGCGTGTTGGCAGCGAAGATCACGGCGGCACCATCCAGGATGGACACGACCGCCGCGGTTGCGGCGCTGTTCGTGAGCACGATGTCGGTCACGTAGATGCGAAGCGGACGGGGGGCTGCGCCCGTGTTAATCACTGTCAGGGCCGCCGAGTCCCTGGACGCAATCTGCTGTGCCGGGAATACCTGTGCTGCGGAGGCGCTTGCGAGGGGCGTGACGCCGGAAGTCGCTTGAAGGGGTGTGCGTGGTGCTACGTTTGCCATGGTGTATGTGGGTTAAGCTGCTGGTTGTGCGGCGCTGTCTAGCATGTCGCCGGCCTTCTGTTGAAACTGTGGCGGCGCCTTGCCCATCGCGCCCGCGCTCTTGGCGGCGATCTCTGCCGCCTTTAGCGCCATCTCCTGCTTCTGCATCTTGACGCGCTGCTCCTGCTTTTCGAGCACGGTCTTAAGCGGCAGGAAGTCATTCTCGGCCATGCCGTTTCCGCGCCCCACGTTCCGCGAGAGCTGGTTCCAGTTGAAATTGTCTCCGATCTCCGGGCGCTGCTCCATCAAGGGCGCGAGCATCTGAAGCGTCTTTTCGGTGCCGACGATCTTCGCCTGCGACAGGGCCAGCGTCACCCGGCTCTTGATCGTGATCTTGGGCGATGCCAGCTCGGGCTCGGCCTTCGGGTCGTTGCCCTTCACCATGAGCGACTGCGGCGGGTCTTTCAACAGGCCGTTCCGGTACGCGATACCGATCGCACGCCGCACGAGCGGGTTAATCAGTTCGGTCCGGTACTGGTCAAAGGTGCCGGTGAATTGGTCCAATTTCTCCCCTTGGAGTAGGGCAATTGCACCGTAGGTAGATTGGGTAATTTTGTCCTCCAACTGGCCGAGGGCCTTGAAGATGTCCACGAAGAAGGCCGAGTTGATCGCCTTCTCCTTACGCTCCAGCATGAGGGCGATCTCCTGCGTGTCGCCCCCCGTGAGCCATTCCTTGGGCTCGACGCCGCGCGCCATGTCGTCGGCCTTCAGTATAGTGACCGCGCCAGAGGCCATCTCCACGTTGCCGTCCACCGAGTCCGGCACGAACACACGCGGGAAAGCCTTCAGCTCTACCAAGGCGTCATTGTACTGCGTCACGTAGTTGATCTGCCGCGCCTCGGCCAGCACCTCGAAACCGGGCGAGCAGCCCCAGACGTAGTTCTCGCTGCCCCAGCGCGACCAGCGCAGGCAGAAGTAAGGCATCTCCTCGTAGCCGCCCTCCATGACGATCTTCTTCTCGTCCTCGGCCAGATAGACGCTCTTAAAGGCCATGCCCTCGTCGCCCACCGATCCCTTCCGCATGTCGGCGTTCGGGTAGACGCAGTGGATGAACTTGTACTCCTCGTCGTACTTCTGGCTCTTGAGCGCCTTCTTCATCTTGGGCGGAAGCTCCTCCTCACCGAACCGCTGCTCGGCCTGCCTCACCGTCAACTTGAACCACCGGAAAACCGTATCCACGACCTTCTCCTCGTTCTCGGATATGACGTAGGTGCCGATCTTGAACTGCTCGAAGTTGTACGTCGCCGCCTTGCCCTCCTCCATGAACATGAGCCCCGTGCCAAACGTGCACGCGCTCCGGTTGTACGTCTGGACGACCGAGTAGAAGTTCGACTCGCTCAGCCAGTTGAGGATCTGGCTACCCGCGTCAGCCGTCCAGCGCGTGGCGTCGTCCTGCCCCTGGTCGTCTACGGGGTCGCTCGCGGGCTTGCTGATACGCTCCAGCCTCGGGTTCTGCGACTTGGCCGCCTGCTTCATCAGGTTGTAGGGCGGCGACAAATCAAGCCATGGCTCGGTGGAAGGCGTCACCCAGTTGCGAACGCCAACCGAGCATGTCTGCCCGGCGCGAACCGGCGCCGTGTCGTAGATCCGGTCGAACCAGTTCTCGGTTGACTCGGTTTTCTCGGTGTTGATGTCCGACACATCCGGCCAGAAGTATTGGCTGATTTGCTGCCACTGCGGGTCCATGACGCTTGAGCGCTTCTCGCGCAGCTTGTCCGCCCGCTTGAACAGCCGCAGCCCCAGACTCGTCTTGTCGTCAGCCACGGCGGCCTCCTGTGTAGCCCACCATGATCTTCCTCGTTGCGGCCTCTGCCTCGTGCGCCCTTACCCGCGTCACAAACAATTCGAGCAGGTCCTCGTGCCCATGCACCAAGTGCCCCGCGCCGTGCCTCACGAGCTTTGCGTTCGCCCGCTCCAAGTCCTGCTTCATGCGCTCCAAGGTCTGCAGCTCGAAGGCGTCCATGCCGCGCTTCATCTCGCGCTTGAAATATTCATGCCACGCATCGGGCACGATCTTCTCGAAACCGTGGGCTTCGGGGAAGTCGATCATTTGCGTGCTCGGGCTCTCTGCGCTTTGCGATTCCACCTGACCTGCTGCGCCCAATAGCGACGAAGGGAAACGCGTGTGTTTGCCCTGCATATGACCTTTGCCTTCTCAAGGTCGTCGTCCTCATCAACCCAAGTCATGCGCTGAATTCGCGCAGCGTCTGCCGTGTGCATGATCTGGACGGCATTACACCGCATTGGCAGTACGTCTATCCTTTCGGAAAACGACAATAGCCCATTCTCCTCTAGGCTTTTATCGAACTCCTCCTTTGGCGTGGGGCCTAGCCTCGTGCGAATGAACTGGAACCCAATGGAACTCTCCCACGCCAAGGGAGCGGGTTTTGGCTCAGGCAGCCTCGCCGCGAGCGGCAGCAAGGGGGCCAATCCCAACATGCTAAGAAACGTGCGTCTGTTCATTTCGGTGACATCGGCCCGTTGCCACCCGGGGAACTCGGGCCAACGCCGGCGGGTGGCGTGTAGCCACCGCCTGCGCCCGTGATCGTCGAATTGATGGACTTGCGCCGCAACTGCTGCCTAAACGTCGCCTGCTCGACCGCAAGCGAGGCGCTGTTGTTCGGGCTCGCGGGAGCCGTAGGCGTCGGCACCACCGGGCTCGCCGGCTGTCCACCGCCACCCATATTTCTTTGCTCAACCTGCTTTCGCCATTTCATGTCGTTTGGTATATCGCCTTACATCCGAAAGGGGCATCCGATGCAAGCATTTGTCGAAACGGTAATACGCGATGTAGGGCAGCTCGTAGGGCAGGATCGCCCACGCCTTGCTCATGTCGCCCGAGAACGCCTCTATGAACCATGTGCAGTAGTCGCTTTGGCGCCCCATGATGAAATACTCCGGCGTCGAGAACACGAAGCCGTGCGCCAGGTTGAAGTCGAGCGCCCTGCCCAGATCCTCGCCCTTCTCGGCGTACTTGGCGACGATGCGTTCCCAAGGGCTCATCGCACGCTGATTGGCCGCCGCCTCGCCGCCTGCTGGTAGGGGTTTGCCTCGCGGCTCACCTTGATCGAATGCACGGGCCCGCCGCGCTCGTAGCTGCTCATGCCGCCGTCAATCAGCCCATTCTTCTGCGCCTCGACAAACGTCCTAAACGCATCGGCACCATGCGAATACTGGTTATGCACCGGAATCTCGGTTATCATGCCCGTCTGCGCCTCAACCTTCTTCGTGTAGAAGTCGAGGCAGTCGATGCCGCTTGGCATCTCGTTCTCACCCAAGGTCCAGCCCTGCCCGCAGCCCTCTTGGTCGATATGCACGCGGGCCAGCATGGCGCGCACGTCGTTGATCGAATCCCAGAGCTTTGGCGTGCGGGCAACCGTCCTGACCCGCCCGCGCAGGCCTGCCGCCTCCAGATCATCCTTGGCGCTCGCCCCGTGCCTGTCCTGCCGCGTGCCATCATGGGGAAGATAAACCGTGTGGACGCGCGCCCTCAGTTCGCTCTCAAAGCCAAAGATCACGTTGGCGTAGTAGGCCGGCAGCTCGCCCGTCCGCGCATGGTAGCGGTGAACCAGCACGTCGCGCCCGTCGAATTGCATGACCCACATCGTCCAGTCGTCGCCTTGCAGGGAGTGGCCAATGTCGAAGAACACGTAGAGCGGCACATCAGCGACGACAGCCAAGCGCCTGATGCGATTCTCTTTCCGCATGTCGTCCATCTGCTTGCCGTAGATGGCATTCGCAATGGCCGCGTTCGGGTTGCACTCAAGTTGCATCTCGTAGGCGCTTTCGCCCATCGTTGCGCGCAGACGCACCAGCTCGGCGTCAGAGTAGATCTTGCTCTCGCTTGCTCGCAGGCAGAGCGTAAATGCACCCGGTTTGCCGTTCAGATCGCTATACCGCTTCCAGAGGTTGTATCGCCCCTTGAGCATCCCTGCATACACGCTCCAGCCCTTCCGGTCCATGAGCGCAGGCGCCACCTCGGCAATGACCGTGTTGGGGATCTCGTCGCACTCGTCGTAGATCACGCCGTCCAAGTAGAGGCCGACGCCGCGGCTGTTTGCGGCCCCGTATAGCGTGATCTTGGGCCCGCCGTCCCAGAGTTCGATCGACAGGTCTCCCTCGCGCACAATGCGCCCAGGAATGGGCTTCGTGTAGTATTTCAGGTACGGCCACGCAATGTCCTTCGCGCGCTTCCATGTCGGGTAGAAAAAGGCGTATTGCGGAGGCGGCTGCGTTCGCGTGTTTGCCAGCGCCCGCAAAATAAGCTCGATCACGAGCGCCACCGTTTTGCCCGCCCGCCTGTGGCACACCAGCACCGCGTCACGCTCTGTCCGCTGGTGGAACGGCACGAAGGCTTCCCGCGCCGTGTACGGGATGACGCAATCAGGCATCTTGCTTTATGGGAGGCAAGGGGCTTTCGAGCACAACGCGAAGCGCGCTACCGTCAGGGCCGCTATGCTCCTGCTTGATCGTGTCAGCGTACCGCTTTGGAAGGATCTTCGACATGATCCATTTGCGGGTGTCCACGCGAAGCCGTGAGCGTTGCAGCACCTCGTTGTTGGGCACCTCAACATCCTCGCCACCGCGCTTGATCGTCATCCAGTCGTTGCGCCCATCGTCGGCAATCTCGTTCAGTTCGTCCTCAAATGCCTCCATTTGCAACTCACGTGCTCGCGCGTATTGGGCGGCAAATCCTTCACGGTCATCCAAAACCCAGCCCCTTACAGTTCTGCGTGGAATATCAAGCTCCTCACAGACAGAACGTAAGCTCTTGCCTTCAGCTATTTCGTTGCAGATTCGCTCGGCTATTTCCGAGGTGTAAACGGTGTCAGGCATTGGATTGAGCTTGACAGCCTCCAAAACCGAGGAGGATAAAACAGAACGTAGCCGCTCAGAAAGGAGCGGTTTGAACGCTGACCTGTGCAGTGGTGTTCGAAATCAGGTAAAGGTCGAAACCCTGCGAAAGGTCGTTGGAGCCGGGCGGGAGAGTCGAGGCGTAGGACGCTTGGAAGCCCGGCGTGAGGATCAGCTCGTAGGGGTTCGGCTGCGAGGGGATCAGCGTGCCGTTGCCGGTCGTGAGTGCTGAAGTGGCGCCTCGCGCAACAAGGCCGTAGTAGACGCTGCCGGAGCCGACGTTGTTGTTCGTGAAGTTGACCTGGCGGGTGCCGGGCTTCGAGGAAAGGACTAGGGCGCGGGTCGATGTGACCGCGAAGTTGGGGACGAGGCTCATTTGGGGTAGTTGCCCGAGGGCTTCGGGTACTCGTTCGTGACATGCTTGCCGTTCACGGTGGTCGGGTTGAGGACTTGGGTCAGGTGGGCGTCGCCTGCGCCGTGGACGTGCGGGGAGCACTTGCCGGCGCTCTTGTCGCTGTCGAAGCTGTCTTGACCCCATTTCTTGTTGGCTTCTTGTGGCATGGTCTGGCTTTTGGCGCGAATGGTTTGCGTGTCAAATCAAAACCCCTGTGAAGTGGGTTGAGATTGTTTGTCTGTTAATTGAGATCCTTTGTCAAGAGTGTTGACAAATGTTGACAGTGTTTACGGGCTGTTCTGACTAGAAGCATGGGCTACACGAAGCTGTTTTCGGAGATCATCACCTCTACGATTTGGGCCGAGCCGGATGAAACGCGCATAGTTTGGATCACCATGCTGGCGCTCAAGGACAAGTGGGGGATTGTCGGGGCGACGGTGCCAGGGCTCGCGCATTTGGCGAGGGTCGACGTTGAGGTTTGCAGGCGGGCGATCGACAAGTTTCTTGGGCCTGATCCTGACAGCCGAACGCCGGACAATGAGGGGCGCCGTATCGAGGTTGTTGAGGGAGGCTGGCGAATCCTTAACCATGAGAAGTACCGCAGGCTCATGTCGGCTGATGAGCGGCGTGAGTACTTGGCACAGAAGCAACGGGAGCACCGGACCCGTCAACAATCTGTCAACACAAGTAAACAACCGTCAACAGGTGTCAACAAAGAGTCAACAAGTGCATCTGTATCTGTATCTGTATCTGAATCTTTGCCTTTCGGATCGGAGGGGTTTGCCGAGGTGTGGAAGGAATTCGAGCAACACAGGGTTGAGCTAAAGAAGCCACTGCGACCCACTTCCAGAAAGAGATGCTTGCTTGAACTAAAGGACATGGGCGAGGAGCGCGCTGTGGCGGCGATCAAATTCACGGTGGCAAAGGGCTGGCAGGGGATTCGAGAACCAGAGACAGCCGACGACAAGAGGCATTCGAGTCGCTTACCTTGGCAGCGCCGCGAAACAACCGAGGAGGAACACAAAAATGGATTCTGAACCCGAAATACCGTTTGAGGCGTTGGAGCCTTATTCCCCGCAGGCCGAGCTTGGAGGGCGCACGTGCAAGGAGCCGATGAGCTTTGCCGAGGCTCTAGGCGATATTTTCCCGCCCGGCATAGAAGATCCCGCGAAGGGTAAGCACCCCTTTGGCGGGCGTTGCAAGGTCTGCGATTGCCTGTTGCCTGACCCGCTTTGGCGCCAGATTGCAGGGTGCCGGGGCTGGTATCCCATCAATTGCTGCGAGGCGTGCTATGCCAACAGCCAGGGCGACACGGAGACGCGCAGGAAGCAGAATGAGCAGTGGCAGCGCATTTGCCCGCCCGCGTTCCGCAGCGATTGGGATTCGAGGAAGGGCAACGAGGCGCTGATTAGGCGCGTTCGATCCTACGACCACAAGACGGGCCGCGGGCTCGTGATCCATGGCAAGAGCGGAACCTGCAAGACGAGGGCCGCTTGGCACCTGACGCGGCAGCTCATGGAGCTGGGGGTCGGCGTCACCTTTGTCGAATCGATCGACATGCCCGACGAGAACATGAGGGACATGATGCACGCGCCGGTCCTCGTGATAGACGATTTGGGCAACGACAAGATGAACGCGAGCCGGGAGGCCGTCGTGCTCAAGGTGCTCCGCTATCGCTCGAATTGGGGAAAGCCGACGATCATCACGACGCAGTTCACGGGGGCGAGCCTGGAGGAGCGATTCAATGACGAGCATACGGCGCGGGCGGTCATTCGCCGGCTGCGCGAATTCTGCGACGACGTGGCGGCTTGACATGCGCCCATCTTAGCTGCTAAGGAAGCAATATGGACCACATCCAATTTCTAAAAGAGGCGGCAAGCAAGGGCGGCAGGAACCGGGCAAAGAAGCTTTCCAAGCGTCGCAGGCGGGAAATAGCCATCAAGGCTAACGGTGCGCGGTGGGCCAACAAATCGCATAACTAGCGTAAAATCCTAGGTAGCTACAAAAGCTCACAAAGAATAATGCTTGCCAGCTAAGAAAGAATCTGAAACGGTACTCCCATGAGCAACACCTACCCCGACGGCCCCACTCTCGCAGAGCGCACCGGATGCGCGAATCCCGGCAGCGGTCCCGCGCCTGCGCCCCGCGAAACGAACCCGGACGCGAACGCCGAGCTTGCTGCGAACCCGGTCGTGAAGTTCTGCAAGACTTGCGCGCACTTCACGGAGAACCAACATGCCCCCGAATTTCCGCGATGTGGGCACCCCAAGGCGTTCACTGAAACCGATCTTGTCACTGGCACTACCGACCGCCTTTCCTGCCAGCGTGCCCGATTGGCATTCCCCGACCGCTGCGGCCCGTCCGGCGCGTGGTGGGTGCGCAAATAACCAACTTCTACCATGTGCGAATTCCATTCGATTTGCGTCCGGGCTTCTGACGGAGCGGTGGCCCACGTGCCCACCAACTCCCATTCAACCGCCGTCAGCGTCGCCAAGTGGCGCGAGAACGAGCCAAACAAGTCACCCTTCTTTGTGGAGGCCGAGGGAACGAACAGCGATAACGTCACTATTCGCGGCGAGGCGAACGCCGTGCAAAAGAAGGTGATTGCCCGCCATTATGAATCCTTGGGCAAGCTGCTCGCGGACCCGGCCAAGCATTCTAGGATGCTCAAGGGCGCCGGTATTTTCAGCGGCCCCGAGTACCTGGACGTGCATCTTGCTGTTGCACGCAAGACGGCGTGCCCAGTCCTGATGCGGTTTGCGGACAGGATCGCTGAGCGATACGGCGACGAGGGGAAGAAGATTGTCCGCGAGATGCTGCCCGAGATCCAGAAGGCCGCTACCTCGAAGGCCTTGACCGCAAGGCGCGGCTTCTTCTTTGCGGATTGGGCTGTGCGGACAGTTGCCCCGGCAATGTGCGACCGTGCGAAGCGACCTGCGGAAGCCGCCCGCCTTCGCGCCATAAACGAAGTGACGGATCGTGCGAGCGCGGAGCTTGCGACGCGGGAAGCCCGATCCGTCCGCGATATTTTATGGGGCGTCTATAGGACCGCCTACGCCGCCTACGCCGCCGCCGACGCCGCCGCCGCCTACGCCGCCTCCGCCGACGCCTACGCCGCCTCCGCCGCCGCCGCCTCCGCCTACGCCGCCTACGCCGCCGCCGCCGACGACGCCGCCTACGCCGACGCCCATTCTCTCTTCTTAGAAATGGCTGTCCAAGCGATCAAGAAAGCGTGCGAAACCAAAAAGTGCGCCGAGACCGCCTTAAAGCCATGATCTCCCTCGGCCTCACGCTCCTCGCCTTCGCACTGGCCTGCCTCGCGGACTGGCTCTGGCAGCGTGCGAAGCGGCGGAAGGCGGATATGGCCGCGGCGGATCGCATCATCGCCTCTTGGCAGCCGAAGCGGTACAACGAGCGAGACTCGCACGGACGGTTCCGGCGCATTTACGGAAAGTTTTCAATCCCCCAACATGACAACTGAAACACAGACACTAGAAATCGTTGAGCCCGTCGAGGCCCAGCTCGTCGCCTATGCTGGAAAGACCGGCCTTGAGCAGACTTCAACAACGCCGCTTGTCGCAGCGTTCCGCCCCGTGTTCGTCGAGTCCCGCCAGGTTCTCGCTGACGCGGTGGGCGTGGCCGAGTCCGTCAAGGACGCAACGTGCGTCTCGGAAATCAGGAAGGCCCGCGCCTGCCGCCTCGCTATCCGCAAGGTTCGCATCGAGGGCGACAAGGTGCGCAAGGCGCAGAAGGCAACAGCGCTCGCCTACGGAAAGGCGGTGGACGGATTCTACAACATCCTTGAGGCGGACCTAGCCCCGGTCGAAAAGGCGCTTCAGGACGCCGAGGACACGGCGGAGCGCGCCGAGGTTGCGCGCAAGGACGGGATAGAGGCCGGCAGGAAGGCCGCGCTCTCCCCCTACGTTCAGGACGTGGCTCTCTACGCTGTGCGCGACATGGCCGAGCCCGCATTCCAGGCTTTGCTTGTCGGGGTCAAGACCGCCAAAGAGCAGTCGGAAGCCGCAGCGGCAAAGGCCGAAGCCGACCGGATCGCGGCGGAGAAGGCCCGCATAGCTGAGGAAGCCCGCATCAAGGCCGAGAACGATAAGCTGCGTCAGGAGGCTCTTGCCCTAGAGGCTGCGGCCAAGGCGGAGCGCGAGGCAGCGGAAGCGAAGCTGGCGGCAGAACGGGCGGAGGCCGCAAGGCTCGCCGCAGAGGCAAAGGCCAAGGCTGACGCCGAAGCGAAGGCAGCCGCAGCCAAAGCCGCGATGGAACGCGCTGCCGTGGAGGCGAAGGCCAAGGCGGAGCGCGAGGCAATAGAGGCCAAGGCAAGAGCCGAGAAGGCGGCAGCGGACGCGCAGGCAGCCAAGGAACGTGCGGCCCGCGAGAAGGTCGAGGCCGAGTTGAAGGCCCAGCGTGACGCCGAGGCAAAGAAGGCGGCAGCCGAGGCACTAGCCAAGCGCAAGGCCGAGAGCGCAGGAGATGCCGAGAAGGTCAATAACTACGCGGCCACGATCCGCCACACCATTCCGAAACTCAAGAACGACACCCTGCAAGGCGAGATCGAGCGTCAGGCAGAGTCGTTCATCGCGTGGCTCGAAAAGAAGGTGGCTGCACTATGAAAGCCGACGAACTCCCCCTCGACAACGAGGCGCGCCTTGTGGCCGCGCAGCCGACTCCCTCGCCAATCATGCTTCTTGAGCGCGTACTCCAGTCGCCCGACCTAACCCCGGAGCGGGTCGGCGTCGCCAAGGATCTGATGCAGATGATCCGCGAGCAGCGCGCAATAGACGCCAAGGCATTGTTCGCTAAGTCGCTTTTCCAGCTTCGCAAGAACATGCCGGAAATTTACGTGGACAAGGAAGCGAAGGACCGCAGCGGCGGCGTGGCCTACCGCTACTGCTCCGAGGAGGAGATTTCCAAGAAGCTGGAGCCTCACCTGATGGCCTACGGGTTCACGACGCTTTTCGGCCAGCGCGAGGCGGAGGGCCGCGTCACCGTGGAAATGACCCTCATCCACGAGGAGGGGCACCAGGAGGTGCGCGAGTTCACGGTACGCGCAGGGGCGACAAACGCCATGAAGGATGCGACCGCTGCGGACTCGGGCGCTGCGACAACCGCGTGGCGGCACCTGAACATGAAGATGTTCGGGCTAAAGTCGCGCATGTCGGCCATGGACGCGAACGATGCACGGCTCGAGGGCGAGCCCATAACCTTTGAGCAAGCCCAGACACTCAGGGAGCTTGCCGAAGAGGTTAAGGCCGACGTGCCCGCGTTCCTCAAGTACGCAGGGGCGTCCAAGTTCGAGGAGATCGGGAGCGCACGCTACGAGGGGCTGTTCAAGGCCCTACAGAAGAAGCGGGGTGGCCGGTGAAAATCATCGCGTGCGAACAGGGGTCCCAGCCGTGGTACGCGGCTCGCCTCGGCGTAGTCACGGCCAGCGAGGTTGACGCCCTGATTACGCCCAAGTGGGCCGTGCGCAAGGGTGACGGCGTGGAGACATATCTGTGCCGCAAAGTGGCCGAGAAGCTCGTCGGCTACTCTCCGGACCAGCTCAACACGTTCGGCATGGATCAGGGCAAGATCCTTGAGACGATCGCAATTCCGTGGTTCGAGTTCACGCATTCGCGCAAGGTGCGGCGCGTGGGCTTCGTGACTACGGACGACGGGCGCGCCGGCTGTTCGCCTGACGGCCTTCTGGACGACGGCACGGGCCTTGAGATCAAGTGCCCGCAGGACCCGAACCAAATCCGCTACCTTCTGGACGGTCGCGTGCCAGAGGACTATCTGGCGCAGGTGCATTTCTCCATGCTCGTAACCGGCGCCCCCGCGTGGACCTTCGTCGCCTACAACCTGCGCCTGCCCGCGCTCGTTATCCGCGTGGACCGCGATGAATCAATCCAGGCGAAGCTACAGGAGGCGCTGGCCGCGTTCCTGTCGCGCTACGACGCCGCGCTAAAGGCCATAGGAGAACTTGAATCATGAGCACCACCCCCGACGCCGACGCGCAGGACCGCGAGTTGGCCGCACGCATTTGCTCCGATGTTGGCTTCTTGGCTGACGCTGAACCCTATCACACAGCCAAGGTTGCCGCCGCCATCGCCGCCCACACCCGCGCCGCCGTTGAGCGCGAGACTGCGGCGAAGGACGCGGAGATTGCGCGGTTGAAGATATTTGAGAAGTGGTGCCAGAGCAACGAGGTGGCCGAGGCATTGGAGGACGTTAAGCTATACCGAAAGACGTTTGAGACGAGTGTTTCCAAATCGGTATATGATGCAGCTAATGACGCCCTCTTGGCCAGCCGTCGCGCCTGCGAGGAGGCGGTGGGGGACGCACGGTTTTGGAAGAATCTGCATGAAATGCGGCTTGTGGAGATTCCAGAACCCAAGAACCCTACCCTTTGGCGTTACCTAGAAGATTCAAATAACAACGGGGTCATAGATTATCATATCCGTGCCCAGAAGATGTCGGACGGCGGGTTCAAGTTCTACATTCACGCAGCGCAGGCTTCCTCATCGACAGAG
>Ga0302320_10021449_pt1 | contig 12817 bp, 9 predicted proteins | sample Bog_T0_3_FD_202130 | JGI IMG/M metagenome (GOLD analysis project Ga0302320, IMG submission 202130) | Peat permafrost microbial communities from Stordalen Mire near Abisko, Sweden - Bog_T0_3 | ecosystem: Environmental > Terrestrial > Soil > Wetlands > Peat | place: Sweden: Abisko, Stordalen Mire...
GCAAATCATCCGGATCGAGCGCGGCCAGATCGAGGGTCAAACCTGTTCCCAGTGTTTTCAGCGCGCGCGCCTCCGCTTCCGCGCGCGAAGGATCGACCAGCGCCTCTCGCGCGCAGATTTGTAAATTGAGTCGGGCGGGCGAAACGCGCGCCTTGGACAGAAGCGGCGCCAACCGGAGCGCCGAGGCTGAGGCGGAGGCGGAGTTGAGGCCGGTTAGGCGAAGCTTCAGGCTGAAGCGCGCCGGATTGCGCGAAACGCAGCGGAGAGACGCGATGGTGGCAAGAGCCGCTTGCATGCCCTCCAGTTCGCCGGCCTCGCCGATCTCGAGGGTTTGCCCGCCATCCGCCAGAACCTGCGCCCCCATGATGTCGCCGGTCCTCAGATTTACCCGCGGAAGAAAGCGCCAAGCGGTTTTGCTTTCACCCCGCGCTTCCGCGCCAAGCGGACGCGCCTGCGCGAGCGCTTCGCGCAGGCAGTCGGCGGCCCTCTGGTCCGCGGCGCCGCCCCCGGATTGCGGCAGCGCCGTCATCACGGGAAAGGGCGTCGGCGCGTTGAGGCCGGACAGACGGCGGGCGCAGGCTTCGGCGTCGGCGGGACCGGAAACATTCCTTTGCAGGATGACGAAGCGCAGGCGGTCGATCCGAGCCAGCAGGTCACCGCCACGCAATTGCCGCTGCAGCAACGCGGCGAGACCGGAGGGATCGCCCGCGCCTTCCAGCGCGACGACATGCAACGCGTAGTCGCTCGCCTCGCCGCATTGCCGCAGGAGCCTCCGCGTCTCCTCCGAAAAAAATTCGCTATCCGCCTCGTCGCGGAGAACGCTCCCAGCCCCTTGCGCGCCGGCCCCTTCCGCCCTGGCTTCAGCGTCCCGGCTCAATTTGAGCAGATTGCGCGCCCGCGTCAGAAATTCGCAATGGTCGATCGGCGTGTTGAGAAAATCCGTCGCCCCGCTTTCCAGCGCCCGCAATCGCAATTTGCGCTGATCGCACACCGTGATCATCATGATGGGAACGCCGGCCGAATGCGGCAAGCCGCGAAAGCGCGAGATAAACTCCTCGCCGTCCATCTGCGGCATGTCGTAATCGGTGACGATAAGGTCTGGCCGGTTGCGCCCCAGCCATTTCAACGCCTCGCCGCCGTCGGCGAAAGCGCGGACCGTGACGCCTTCGCCGATTGTTAGCGCGAGCCTGGAGTAAATCGTCCGGTTGGTGGCCCGGTCATCAACAATCACGATCAGCGTCATAACCAAACCTGGCTCTTTAATTCTGCCGTCTCCCCCGGAGGTCTCCGCATGACTTTTGTCATCACGGAATTTTGCGAGGTGTTCGGTTTTGCGACGCCATCTTCAAAAAGCCTAAGTTTGACAAAAGCTAAGTTAAACCTGTTTTCGCGCCCGTTACCTCGGATATATTGCATGATATGATGATATATTTAAGCAAATCTTCCCTGGCGCTAGGATAGTGACGCAAGGTGACGTTTAAGGTTAACGACGCCGTAAGGTTAAAATGCGCCGATGCGGACCACGCCGCTCCGATCGACAACGTCGGCCGCGTCGGCGAGACGCCTGCCGCCAACGACCAGGTCCGGCGCGATTTCCGCCAAAGGCAGCAGCACGAAGGCGCGCTCCATCAGACCCTCGTGCGGAAGGGTCAGGCGCCGGTCGCGCCAGGGCGCATCCTCGATAAACAAAAGATCGATGTCGATGGGGCGCGGTCCCCAACGGCGGGTCGGACGGCGACCCATCGCCCGCTCCGTCGCCTGGACGAGATCGAGCAGCGCCAGCGGTTCGAGCGCGGTGCGCGCAAGCGCGCAGGCGTTGATGAAATCCGGCTGGTCGGTCACGCCCCACGGCTTGGTCCGGTAGAGCGAGGAAATCGCTTCGATTTCCAGGCCAGCCTCGCGCAACAGCGCGACGGCGCGGCGCAGATTGGCGGCGGGATCGCCGAGATTGGCGCCCAGTCCCAGACCGACGCGCCGCCGAGCCAGGGAGGCGAGCTTTGCAGGTTCAGGCTTGGTGAGTTCAGGCTTGGGCAATTTCAGTCCAGACCTTGAAGGCGGCGACATGTTCCGCAACGTCATGCACACGAAAAATGGCGGCGCCGCGCGCAAGGGCCGCGAGATTGGCCGCAAGAGTCGCCGCCAGCCGACCTTCCGTTGGCGCGCCGGTCAGCGCGCCGAGAAAACGCTTCCGCGACACGCCGATCAGCACCGGCAGGCCGAAATGGCGCCGCAGCACATGCGTCGCGGCCAAAGCGCGAAGGTTCTGGGCCACGCTCTTGCCGAAGCCGACGCCCGGATCGAGGACGATCTTTTCGCTGCGGACACCGGCTTTTTCGGCCAGAGCGAGCGAGGTTTCGAAAAAACCGAGCATGTCGGCGACGATGTCGAGCGCGGGGTCGATCTCCTGGTTTTGTATCCCTTGCCGGTGATGCATGATCACCAGCGCCGCGCCACTTTCCGCCGCCGCCGCCGCCATATCGGGGTCGCCGCGCAGGCCGGTGACGTCATTGATGACAGCTGCGCCCAGCGCGGCGGCGCGGCGGGCGATGGAGGCCTTGCTGGTGTCGATGGACAGGGGCGGCCCCAAGGCGAGCAGCGGCGCCAACAGGGGCTCGAGCCGCCGCCATTCCTCCGCTTCATCGACCGGAATAAAGCCGGGACGCGTGGATTCCGCGCCGATGTCGATGATGTCGGCGCCGGCCTCGGCCATCGCGCGGGCGTGCGTCAGCGCCTTGTCGACGGAATTGAAGCGCCCGCCGTCGGAAAAGCTATCCGGCGTCACATTCAAAATACCCATGACCAGAGGTTTTGACGCGATTTTGGCGATAAAGGCGTCGGCGGCTTGAGGGGCCCGATCCATGCGCGTTCCTTTTGAAGAGGCGCTGATCTACGCGCGGCTGAAAAGCCTGTAAAGGAGTTAGTTGAGTTGAAATGCGCCGGGTCGCTTCGAGCGGAACCAGAAATCGTCCATTATCGGCAATTTCGCATCGCGGGCGGCGACGCTCGCTTCCTGTTTCTATTGAGCGCGTCCTTGAGCGTTTTGATTGCCTTGTTGATTTCGTTGTGACGTTCTTCGAGCATTGCCAATTGGTCGATGATCGTTTGGTCGTCCAGGCCAAATTCGACGTCGTCTGCCGGTTCAAGCTCTCTCGATGTCAACAGTTCAACAATTTCCGTTAGCGTGAACCCAAGGTCTTTTCCCTTCAAAATCAATTTCAACCGCTCGACTTGCGCGGAATCGTAAAGACGCGTTTGCCCTCTCCTGATCGGAGTCAGAAGGCCACGTTTTTCGTAAAATCTGAGGGCTCGAAGCGTGACGTCATATTTGCGCGACAGTTCCCCGATCGACAAAAACTTGGCGTCGACGTCTTTAAAAAGGGGCTGGGTCAAAAATTTGGGCGCGTTCACGACGACAACATCACTCTTTAGCGTGACTGTAACAGCTTGAAACCAGCAAGGCGCCAGCGATCAAGCATTTTCTTAAAAGGCCTTTAGCTGCGATTGTTGTCAACATATAAGGTCAAAGGTATTCGCCATTTTTTCTTGTCATTTGATATGCGTCAGATCACCAATTTATTAAATTGGTCCCGAAGAGCTTCCATCTAAAACCCAAAGTCGCGGCGCTGCGTGGCGACCGGAATGGCGGCGCGCACTCGGGCGACCCGCGCCGGATCGAGCCGCGCCGTCACAAAACCGGGACCGTCCGGAGCCATGGCGATCTTGTGGCCCCAGGGATCGCAGATCAGCGAATGGCCATAGGTCAGCCGGACTTCCTCTTTCACGACATGCGGGCCGAACTGCGCCGGGGCGAGGAAATAGGTCTGCGTTTCGATGGCGCGGGCGCGGCACAGCACTTCCCAATGATCCTTGCCGGTCTGCAAGGTGAAGGCGGCCGGCAGCACGATGACCTGGGCGCCACGCGCCGCGAGCGCCTCGAACAGGGCTGGGAAGCGCAGATCGTAGCAGATGGCGCAGCCGAAGGTCAGGCCCTCGCAGTCATAGGTCGCAAGCCGCGCGCCGGGGGTGAAGACCGCGCTCTCGCGATAGGCGGCGCCGTCGGGCGTCGTCACGTCGAACATGTGGATCTTGCGATAAAGCGCGATTTCCGCGCCGGCCCGGTCGAAAACCACGGTGGTGTTGGACAGGCTTTCGCCATCGGGATTTTTTTCGAGGAAGGAGCCGGCGTGGATGAAGACGCCGTGCCGGATAGCCAGTTCGCGGCACAGTTTATAAGCGGGCCCTTCGCGCAAAATTTCGGCGGCGGCGAATTTTTCTTCGCGCGAACCGCCGATGAAGTCGAACACCTCAGGCAAGCCGATCCAGTCGGGCGTTTCGAGCGCCGCCGCCTGTTCGATCAGGGCGCGGGCCTGGGCCAGATTGGCCGCCTTGTCGCTGGTCGAATTCATCTGGATCAGGCAGGCTTTCATGTGGTCCTCGCAATTTCCCAATGACAAAAGAGCAAGATCGACGGCTCGACACAAGCGCCGCTTTGGCCCCCACGGGATAAGTTCTACACTGGTTGAAGGCGAATCGCCGCAGCCGGATTCCCGATGCCCTTCACCTTCCTCCACGCCGCCGACCTGCATCTGGGCAGTCCATTTCAGGGGCTTGGCCTGCGCGACGCCCATTTGGCCGCGCGTCTCGCCAGCGCCAGCCGCGAGGCCTTCGAGGAAACCATCGACCGCGCGCTGGAGGAAAAAATCGCCTTCGCCATATTCGCCGGCGATATTTTCGATGGCGACTGGCGCGATTCCGCCATCGCCCTGTTCTTCAATCGCCAGATTGCGCGACTCGCCAAGGCGGGCGTCCCGAGCTTTCTGCTCAAGGGCAATCACGACGCCGAGTCGGTGGTGACCAAAAGCCTGTCCCTGCCCGATCTGGCGCAACAATTCCCGACCAGCAAGGCCCATACATTCGAATTGCCGGACTGGCGCGTCGCCCTGCACGGCCGCGGCTTCGCCCATCGCGCCGAAAACGAAAACATCGCCCGCGCCTATCCGCCGCCAAAACCCGGCTGGTTCAACATCGGCGTGCTGCACACCTCCCTCGACGGACGCCCCGGCCACCATAATTACGCCCCTTGCAGCCTCGAAGACTTGCGCGCCAAAAGCTACGATTATTGGGCGCTGGGCCATGTCCACGCGCATGAGGTGGTCGCGCAAGATCCGTGGATCGTCTATCCCGGCAATCTCCAGGGCCGCAGCATCCGCGAGACCGGCGCCAAGGGCGCTGTTCTGGTCGATGTCGCCGACGGCGATGTCACCGGCCTGCGCCGGCTGATCGTCGACCGCGTGCGTTTCGCCGAAATCGACATCGACGCCGGAGCGCATGACGAAACATCGGGTTTTTTGCGCGCGATCGAGGCGGAAGCCCGGGCGCTGGGGGCGCAAGCGGAAGGCCGCCTGCTGGCGCTGCGGCTGCGCCTGACCGGTTCGTCGCCGCTGCACGGAAAATTCGCCGCCGATCCGGCGCTTTGGCGGCTGGAAATCGAAGCGGCGGCGCAGCGGGGCCATGACGATCTGGCGCTCGAACGCTTGCTGATCGAAACAAAACCACCCGCCACGCTCCGCCGCGCGGCAACTGGACAGGGCGAGCAGGATTTCGACTTGGCCGCCCTGCTCGACGAATGCCAGTCCGAAAGCCCTTTTCGCGCGCAAGCGCTGGCGGCGCTGGCGTCAATCGAGGCGCGCATTCCGGGGAGCGGCTCTGCCCCGCCGCTCAGCGACGAAATCGACGCCTTGCTCGCCGAGGCGCGCGACCTCGCGCTGTTTTCCGCGCAGAATGGCGGCGGAGGCGAAGCATGAAGCTGCTCGACCTCACTTTCGAATGCTATGGTCCTTTTCAGAACGTGCGTCTGCATTTCGATCCGCAGGCGCGCGTGCATATTGTCCACGGCCCCAACGAGGCCGGCAAATCCTGCGCTCTCGCGGGTCTGGCCGATCTCTTCTATGGCGCGCCGCGCCGGGCCGGGATTTCCTTTTTGCGCCCGCGCGACTTGCGCATCGCCGCGACCCTCCGTGGCCGCAATGGCCAGATCCTGCAATTCTCCCGTCGTCGCGGCGACAAGAACACCTTGCTCGACGCGTCGGGCGCCGTCCTGCCCGACGACGCGCTGGCTCCCTTTCTCGGCGCCGCGACGCGGGAAATTTTCCATCGCGCCTTCGGCCTTGACGCCGACAGGCTGCGCAAGGGTGGCGACGAAATGCTCAATGCCGACGGCGAGATCGGCGCCAGTCTTTTTGCCGCCGCTTCCGGACTGCGCAGTCTGATCGAGCTGAAAAAGGAATTCGACTCGCAGGCCGGGGAGATTTTCAGCGACCGCAAGGCCAGCCATCGCAGCTTTTATCAGGCGTTGGATCGCTTCGAGTCCGCCCGCGAGCAGGAACGCGCGTCGACGCTGCATGAGTCGACCCTGAAAACCCTGAAAGCCGAAATCGTCGGCGCACGCGAACAAATCGCCGAGATCGAAAACACCCGCAAGCGCGCGCAAGCCGAAAAACAGCGACTGACCCGCCTGCTCAAGACCGCGCCGATCCTGAAAAATCTCGCGCGGCTGCGTGGAGATTTTGCCGCTTTCGAAGACCTCGCCGCCCTGCCGCCCGATTGGGAGCAAAATCTGGGCAAGGTTTTGCAGGCGCAGGAGCAGGGCGCCGAAGCGGCGGCGCGGGCGGCGCAGACGCATGAGGCGGCGCGGTTGGAATGCGAGGACGCCGTCGTTGATGAGTCGTTGCTTGCGCAGGCCGAGAAAATCGAAAACCTGATCCGAGCCAGCGGCGCCTATGAAAAATCAGCCGCCGACTTGCCACGTCGCGAAGACGCGCTGCGCGAGGCCCGTCAGACCTTGCAGCGTCGCGCCCAGGAAATCGGCCTGCCAGACGCGGAAAGCCTGCGCGGCGCCGCGCCTGACGCGCGCATGTTGAAACATGCCGAAAAGCTGTGCGAATATGGCCGCGAGATTGAAACGCGCCTGCGGGAGCCGCAGAGGGCGCTGGCCGAAGAAGAGGCCGTTTTCGCCCGGATGCGCGCGGCTCAGCCTGCCAAGCCGGCGCAGGATCCGCAAATCCTGCGCGAAAAATGGGCGGCTTTGGGCCCCGTCGCCCAATGGGACGCCAATGGGCGCGAAGCCTCGCTGGCGGCGTCCGAAGCGGCACGTGTGCTGGAGGAAAAATGCGCGCGTCTCGCGCCGCCCTTGACCGATCTCGACCATTTCGCGCGGTCGCCCAGCCCAGACCTGGCGAGCATCGAACAGGCCGCGTGGATTTTCGACGCCATCGACGCCCGCGAAAAGGCGGCGCGGCAAAAGGCGCAAGAGGCGCGAACCGCGTTGGAGTCGGCGGAAAACAAGCTTGCGCAACTGGAGCGCCTTGGCGCCGTCGCCAGCATCGAGTCCTTGCGTCAAGCGCGCGCCGACCGCGACGCCGAATGGTCTGGCCTGCGCGCCTTTTTGCGCGGCGACAGCCCCGCGCCGGGCGACGCCTTATGGACGGAAAAAGCCGAAAAATTCGAAACTCTCGCCACCGAGGCCGATCGCCGCGCCGACGCGCTGCTGGCCGACTCCGCGCGTGTGGCCGCCGCCGATGCGGCGCGCGAAAATATCGCGGGCGCGCGACGCCAAGCTGAAGAGGCCGAAAAGCTTTTGGCGGAAGCGACGCGGGATCGCGCACAGCAAGAGGCCGCTTGGTCGCAGGTCTGGAAGGCGTGCGGCGTCGCGCCGCTGGCGCCGCGCGAAATGGCGGCGTGGCGCGGACGCGCGGACTCCCTGCTCGAAGCCCGCGAGGCTTTGGCCGCCCTGCAGGCCAAGGCGCGCGGCTGGGACTTGCGGCTGGCGGAGACGCGCCCGCATCTGGAGGCCCTGTCAGCGGACTGCGGTCTGGCGCCGCTCGAAAATCTCGAATGCGCGGCGCTGGCGCGGCGGGTCGAGGCGCGGCTGGCCGAACTCGCCAAGGCGCAGGACGCGGCGCGCGAGGCGCAGGCCAAAATCGCCGACGCGCCCAACCGCATCGCGCAGTGGAAAGAACGGATCGCGGATATAGCCGGCGAACAAGGCCGATGGCGCCAGGAATGGCGCGCTGCGCTCGCCGCGCTGCGGCTTGAAGACGACGCGTCCTTCGACGAAGCGCAAAAACGCATCGCCCTGTGGCGGGCGCTGCCCAATGAGGCCGAGGACGAAAGCGAAAAGCTTTTACGCGCACAGAAAATCGCCGCCGACATGACAGAATTCGAGCAGGGCCTCGACGCCTTGCTGGCCCTTTGCGGCCGCGATATTTCCGCGCGTCCGGTCGATATCGCAGTCGAATGCTTGCGTGACCGGCTGTCGCGGGCCCGCGAAAAATCCGCCTTGCGGCTGAAGGCGCGGGAGCGTCTCGAAAAAGCCGAGGCGGCTGCCCAGAAAGCAGGGGCGGAATTGGCGCAGACACAAGGCGCGCTGGAGGTGTTTCGCGCAGCCGCCGCGCAGGCCGGTCTCGATGGCGCGCTCGAAACTCTGCTGCTGCGCTTCGGCGAGCGTCAAAAACTCGGCGACGCGATCAAGGCGGAACGCGAGCGGCTGTTTCTGGTCTCCGACGGTTTTGATGAGGCGGCGCTGGCCGAAGAGGCCGAATTTTTTGACGCGGATGGGTCGCGCGGAAAGCTGGATGACATCGACCGCGAGTTGAAGTCGGAAGAGGATCGGGCGCGTGAGATTTTCGCCAGCCTGCGCGCCGCCGAAACCCGATGGACCGGCCTGCAAACGGGCTTGGGGGCCGAGGCGGCCATCCAGGCCAAGGCCAATGCTCATGCGGAAATCATGCAGGAGTCCCGTCGCTGGGCGGTGCTGAAACTGGCGTCCCTGTTGGTCGAATCGGGACTGGAGCGCTGCCGCGAGCGCCGGAAAGACCCTTTGCTGGCGCGGGCCGGCGCGCTGTTTTCCACCTTGACCAACCGGAAATATACCGGCCTCGACCAGGCGTTCGGCGAGGACGATTGCCTGCATTTGCAGGCGCGGCGCGGCGACGGCGAGGCTTTGGAGCTCGCCGCCCTGAGCGAAGGCGCGCGCGACCAGCTCTATCTCGCCTTGCGGCTGGCCTTTCTCGAAGACTACGCCCGGCGTTCGGAAGCGCCGCCCTTCATCGGTGACGATCTCTTCGCCAGTTTCGACGACAGCCGCGTCGCCGCCGGACTCAACGCCTTGGCCGAAGCCAGCGCTTATCTGCAGCCGATCATCTTCACTCATCATGAACATATCGTCGGAATCGCGCGCTCGGCGCTGAGCGAGGGCGCACAAATTCTTCGGCTGGCGTGAGGCGCTTTTATTTTTCTCTTTCCAGACGCGGGATTTGGACTACATTTGATTTTAATCAATTTTCGCAGGAAGGCTGGATGATGATTGAGACGCGCGCGATGAGAAATTCCAGCCGTCTCGTCCGGCTGATGATCACCAATTGGGCCTTCGGCTGGGCGATCGGTTTCGCCGGGGCTGCCGCGGTGCTGGCCTCGAACATGGGCGGCATTCGCGATCTGATGTTCAAGTCCGACATCATGTGGCAGGCGCTGGCTCTACTGTTCTGCAGCTTTGGCTTCACCTTCGGCGGCGTCGTCTGCGCCACCGCCGTCATGCTGCTGCCGATCGAAGAGACCGAATCCGGTCGCGGCGGCGGCCATGCGGCGCCGGTGTTCCTCCCCGCCTACGCCTTGGCGCGGGTCCGCAAAACGCGCTGCTGAAGCGGCGCCGCAATCGACTTTTTGCGCCTTTCGTTTAGCATGACGACAAAGCCCCTTCAGGGGGCGGTCGTTGTGGAAATGAGTCATGTCCGTCAAGCAGAAATACCCGGAAGACCCTGACGAGACCAAAACCCTGTCGCTGCGCGGCGGCGAGGTCTATATCCTGCTTTTGTCCTGCCAGAATCGTCGCGGGATCGTGGCGCGCGTCGCCAATCACATTTTCGAGGCGGGTTTCAATATCGCCGACTCGCGCCAGTTCGACGAGGTCGAAACCAACCAGTTCTTCATGCGCATCGAGATCAACCCGGCCCACCCTGAGTTCGATATGGAGGAATGGCGCGCGAGTTTTGCCGAAGTTGCGCGGGAATTCGACATGAAGTGGACGTTGCGCGCCGAATGGCGCCGCATGCGCGTGATGATTCTGGCGTCGAAATTCGACCATTGCCTGGCCGACTTGCTCTATCGCTGGCGGATCGGCGAATTGCCGATCGAGATAACCGCCGTCGTCGCCAATTATCCGCGCGAATCCTACCCGCATCTGGATTTCTCTGGCATTCCCTTCCACTACCTGCCCGTCAAGCGCGAAACGAAGATGGAGCAGGAGGCGCAAATCTGGTCGCTGGTGCAATCGACCGGAACCGAACTGGTGGTGCTCGCCCGCTACATGCAGATCCTGTCGGACGGACTGGCGGCCAAACTGACAGGCCGTTGCATCAACATCCATCATTCCTTCCTGCCCGGTTTCAAAGGCGCCCGTCCCTATCATCAGGCCCATGCGCGCGGCGTGAAGGTCATCGGCGCCACCGCGCATTACGTGACCCCCGATCTCGACGAGGGGCCGATCATCGAGCAGGATGTCGAGCGCATTTCGCACCACCACACGCCGGACGACCTGGTTCGCAAGGGCCGCGACATCGAGCGCCGTGTGCTGGCCCGCGCCGTACGCTATCATGTGGAGAGCCGTGTGGTGATCAACGGCTCCAAGACGATTGTCTTCACGGAGTGATTTTTCAGGTGGCTGCGGCAGCCCGTATCAACTGCGCCAGGCGCCTCCGTAAATCGGCAGCCTCCACCGGCTTGTGCAGCATGGCGAACCCGCTAGCGTGAATTTCGGTGATCCGCTCCCTGGCGGTGTCGCCGGTGACGATCATGGTTGGAAAATCGCGACCGGCGCGGCGCGCGATTTCCGCCGACGCCTCGGTCCCGGTCAGGCCCGGGCCCAGCCGATGGTCGGCGATAATGGCGTCGAGAAGCCATTTTTCCTGCTCCGCGCGCGTAATCGCCTCCTCGCCTGTGGCGGCGCAGAATGTCGTATAACCCCAGTCTTTCAGCATTATTTCATAGGCTTGGCGCAAGCCAAAATTGTCTTCAATCACCAGGACACGGCCACCGGTGTCGTCGAGGTCCGGTTTAGCCGGCATCGCGGCCGGACCGACGCGATCGAGCGGCAGAACCAGCGAAAAGCGCGAACCATGCCCAAGGTTCGAGGCCACCCCTATGCTGGCTCCAAGCAGTCCGGCGAGACGGTCGACGATGGCAAGGCCAAGGCCCAGACCTTGGCTCGCATCGCGGGCAGGATTGTTCAACTGTCGAAATTCCTCGAAAATCTCCGTCAGCTTATTGGCGGCGATGCCGATGCCCGTGTCGATAACGTCAAGCCTGACATTTTCGCCGCATCGGCGAACGCCAAGAAGAATGCCGCCCTGCGGCGTGTAACGCAGCGCATTTTCAAGCAGGTTGCGCAGGATCCGCTCCACCATATCACGGTCGGCGCGCGCTCGGAGCGAGCAGGGCGTAAAGCGCAACCGAAGTCCGATCTGGGCCGCTCTCGGCCGATATTCGGCCGCAAGTCTTTCAATCAATTGGCCAAGGTCAACGCTCTCCACGCAGGGCTCGACCACTCCGGCTTCGAGCCTGGAAATGTCGAGAATGCCGGTCAACAAGCTGCTCAGGCCTTTCAGCGCCGTCTCCGCCAAATTCACGCCTTCGGCGGCCTTGGGCTTGTCCGCGACCTGACGTTTGATCATGGCAAGCAGCAGCGTCAGCGATTGCACCGGCTGGCGCAAATCATGGCTCGCGGCGGCCAGGAATTTTGATTTCGCCACGCTGGCGCGTTCGGCTTCGGCCTTGGCCAATTGCAACTCGGCCTCGGCGGCCTTGTGCTTGGTTATGTCGGATGACACGCACAAGATGCCGGCAAGCGAGCCATCATCGAGAACAAGCGGCGCCTTGGCCGACCGGAAGATCCGCCTGTCCATACGGGCGGCGTCGAAGGTTTCTTCGATCACCTCGGGAACTCCGCCTCGCATGACGCGCTGGTCGTTCGCCATGACGGCGGCCGCCTGCTCTGGATTGGAATGCCAGTCGGCGTCAGTGTGGCCGAGCACCGCCTCCGCGCTCTTTCCGATAACCGCGAGGACGGCGGGATTGGCGTAGAGGAAGCGGCCGCCCGCATCTTTCGCATAGATCGGATCCGGCGAATTTTCGCCAATGCCGCGCAGGATGGCGGTCGCTTGCAGGAGCGACGCGGTGCGTTCCGCGACCCTCCGTTCCAGTTCATTGGCGCGCCAAGTCTCCGCCCGCCGCAGGCGGTTCTGGGTGAGCAGCAACGTATTGGCGACCCATGACACGAATATTCCGCTGCCGACGAAAATAGCCAAGGCCAGCCAATCGGTCGGCCGGGCCAGGATCAGCGAGCCCATCGGCTGCATCCAGAAATAATCGGCGACGACCGCAGACGCCAGGGTCGCCGCGACGCCCCCTCGCAAACCGCTATACAAGGCCCCAATCATCACCGCAGGATAGAAGGTGATGAAAGCGAGCTCCGTGCCCAAGGCTTGCAGAAAGATCAGGCGCACAAGGGCGGAAATGAGCACGCTGGCGAGAGCCACAGCGATGCCGTGGGGTCGTCTGTCCTGCGAGCACGCCTCATCGGACGGCCGCACGCTCAACTTTCATGCTCCGGCCGCCCTAACATCGTTTTTTAACCCGTGCGCCACCATGCAGACCTCTTAAGGCAACGATTCGCAGCGTGGAAGAGGCCATGTCAAGGCGAGTTGACGCCGAGCTTAAGCGAGCGACGCCGATCAGATGGTTACCTGCGCGCCAAGCTCCACCA
>Ga0302320_10021450_pt1 | contig 12816 bp, 15 predicted proteins | sample Bog_T0_3_FD_202130 | JGI IMG/M metagenome (GOLD analysis project Ga0302320, IMG submission 202130) | Peat permafrost microbial communities from Stordalen Mire near Abisko, Sweden - Bog_T0_3 | ecosystem: Environmental > Terrestrial > Soil > Wetlands > Peat | place: Sweden: Abisko, Stordalen Mire...
ACCCGAAGTTCCGCCTCAAAAAAGAATTTGGACCCAGGAACCGGGGATTCGAACGGCTATCCAACTAACCCGGTAAAAAAAGTAGAATTTACCCTGAAATCGCCCTCGGCGAAGTCCGTTAAGTTGGCGGGGGATTTCACGGAGTGGGAGAAATCCCCCGTCGAAATGTCACATGTGCGGGATGGCCTCTGGCGAGCGGTTGTTCCGCTGGTTGCGGGGTCGTATCACTATCGGTTCATCGTGGACGGGCATTGGTGTGACGATCCGGCCTCTCCCAACCGGATCCCAAATCCGTTCGGGACTGAAAATGCCGTGATTCAGGTCAGTTAAACCTTGCTGCTATGTCAACCGGTGCCGGGGCATTTCTAAAGGGTGTGGGCTACGCGCTGACCGCCATGGTGGCCGTTTGTTTGATAATTGCCTGGATTCTCACTTCGCCGCTGTTCCGCTGGGGCGTCTTCTTGAGCGATTGTTACCGCAAACGCTTTCGTTAAGAAATCAGTTGACCGTATTGGATCATCAGGCCAGCAGGCAAATTGCAAAGCCGCCTCCGGCTTGGTTGCAAAAGGCAGAGGCATTCGACCAAACCCCCCAAAATTCCAGCATAACGAGGCATTTTCCTGGTCGTTTTAGGTGGCACGTATTCCGCTAAACCACATTCAAAGGCGCGCTTCTTTAAATGGCGCAAAAAACGAAAGAAAACCAATGAAGACTGGCAATTATTTGATGACGGTGGTATCGGCGATAGCCATGCTGGAATGCGCGGGCTGTGGAAATAATTCGTCCAATCCCCCTGCTTCCACCACCAATTCGGTTTCAAGTTCAGTGAGTACCTTTCCGGCAACCAACGGGTTGATAAACAACAGTCCGCCCGCGAGCATAACGAATGCTCCAATGTCAACCAACGGGGTGACGGCACCGAACTAATAATTTTTGACGGTGAGAGTTGGCGTCGCATTGCTGATTTTGAATGGAATTTTTGTAAGGGGCGACGTCGCCCATACAACGATCCGATCGTGTGGGGAGGTGTAAAGGAGGTGGTTGGCGCCCCTTCGGGCTCCAATTGCAGAAAAAGTTCCTCCTCACCCGATTAGGATTCGTCTGAATAGGTCAGTCGAAAGGCATCTTCAGTCGAGGTCACTGAAGATGCCTCAAGGAGGGGAAAGAATTAAACCTGGCGGTTGCGCCGGTCTGAGTGACTGGCACACTGCCATTGCCGAATATGCGTGATTTGAAAAAAATTCTCGTGATGGTGGCGGCAATTCTTCTGCCAGCTTTTGGTGCGGCTGGGATGGATCGGTTGGATGCCCTGTCGCAAATTGAGTCCCACAATAACGACCGGGCGATTGGGCTGCAGCGGGAGGTGTCGCGCTATCAAATTTTGCCGATTTTCTGGCAGCAAGCCAATGTCGCTTGGCGCCCCACCGACGCTGCTACCGCCAGGATTGTGGTGAACAAGATCATGCAAGCCCGCTGTAGGTGCTTCGAGGCGCGGTATCACCGGCCGCCGAATGATTTCGAGTATTATATTCTCTGGCATCGGCCCGCTTGCATGATTGGACGCCCGATTCCCCGTCGGCTCACCTTCGCGGAAACCGAGCGTGGCCGCCGTTTCGCCAATCTTTGCCGGACCAGCGCTTAGGTTCCGACGCAGCCGCCGCGAGGTCGCATTCCGCAATTGTCGAATTTTTCCGCCCGTGCAAACCGCAAGGCCCGGAATGTGCCCAATGTTTATTCACTCGGAAATCCTCACGGCACGCTTTTTGCAAGGCGTGAGATGTGAAAAGTTTGATGAACAATTCCAACCTTTCCCCAAGCCGTGACCAATGCCATGAACAGTTTTTGTCCCACGAACGGAAGTGAACCGGAATGGAACGAAGCCCGCGACCGGGTGGAGGCGTTTTTGCGGGCTTTGCACCTTTACGATGTGGAGCAGCAACAGCGTATTGTTTCCCTTGTCCTCCAGCGGGCCGCGCTCAAGCAGGCGCAAAATCCCGGAGAAAGTCCCACGGGCCTGGCCATGAGGGAAATCCGCGACCTCTCGGAGGAATGGTTTCAAAAGGTGGCTGAACCGGCCGAACGCGCTTCCGCCACGGGTCTGGTTTCCTTGTTCGCTCTCGATGCCACAAAAAAGTGGCCCCACCATTTTCTGGCCGAAAATGTTCCGGCAGACTTGAGGCAAAGCCTCCAGAAATGCGAGGTGCGTGCCGCCCCGGATTTGAAGGTCTCGCGGATGGTCCCGCAGCCGTTTGACAGTCCGCTGGGAGACCTCACTATTCCCACCGCCTTGGGGCAATTAACGAAGGATCTTTCGCCCTCCCTGGTGGCGAAGGTCGTCGCATTTGTGTTGTCCGGATTTACCTTATGGTCGGGCAACCGGCTGCGATAGACCATGAATACCAAGGACTTCACCAGTGACCGGCGTTGGACCTTTTTCATTTTCAACGCCTTCCTGCTGGCCTTTGGCGGGATTTTTATGGCCGCCCGGATTTCGGCCCATGGCTGGACCATTGCCGCCGCCGGCTTGTTTGTGCTGTTCATGGTTCTACAGGCGCAGATCGTGTACGGCTTTACCCTGGCGGTCACCGGGTGGTGGCTGCTTCGACGCGGCGGCGACCCGGTCCGGGTCAACTTGACACTCCCACCCGACGCGGCCCCCGGACAGCTTCCGGCGACGGCCATTATTGTTCCAATCTTCAACGAGGACGTGGGCCGCGTTTTCCAAGGCTTGCGGGTGATGTACGAATCACTGAAAGCCACGGGCAAGGGTGAAGCTTTTGATTTTTTCATTTTAAGCGACAGCTCCGACTTGAATATTTGGGTCGAGGAAGAAAAAGCCTGGTTCGAACTCTGCAAACAGGTGGAAGGTTTCGGCCATATCTTTTATCGGAAACGCCGGCTGACCCTGCATCATAAAAGCGGCAACGTGGCCGATTTTTGCCGGCGCTGGGGAACCAAATACCGGTATCTCATCGTGCTTGACGCCGACAGCGTGATGGCCGGTCCCACGTTTGTGCGCTTGGTCAGCTTGATGGAAAAAAATCCGCAGACCGGCATGATCCAAACTTATTCGCGCTCCGTGCTCGGCCAAAGTTTGTTCCAGCGCATCAATCAGTTCGCCGCCTACGCCTATGGGCCGCTGTTTGTGGCCGGGGCCAATTTCTGGCAACTGGACAACGCGGGCTTCTACGGCCATAACGCCATCATCCGCATCGAGCCGTTCATGCGCTATTGCGCCATGCCGGAACTGCCGCCCTCGGGCAAGCTGGGCACGCGGATTTTGAGCCATGACACTGTTGAGGCCGCGCTCATCCGGCGCGCCGGCTACGAGGTGTGGGCGGACTACGATTTGGGCGGCAGTTACGAGGAAGGGCCCCCGCATTTGCCGGCGAGCGTGCAGCGCGACCGCCGCTGGTGCCACGGAAACATGCAACACGTCTGGTTCCTGTTTTCCGGCGGCCTTACGCGGCCGAGCCGGGTGAATATTTTGATCGGCATCATGGCGTATGCCAGCTCGCCGCTGTGGCTGCTGTTCTTGATCTTCAGCCCGGTGCTGTTCATTGGTGGCAATGTGCCGGTTCAAAATACCTTCCTGTTCGTGTGCGCCATGTTTTTGCTGTTCGTCCCCAAGATTCTGGCCACGCTGCACCTCATTTCCCTGCCCGAACAACGCCGGGCCGGAGGCGGCGCGCTCAAAATCATGATGAGCGCCGTGGCCGAATCGGTGTTTTCCATGTTGCTGGCGCCCATCTTGATGTTGTTCTACACACAATTCGTCTGGTCGTCTTTCTTCGGCGGTTCGGTTGGCTGGGGAAGCCAGAAACGATCCGATGAAGAAGGCCCCACCTGGGGCGAATGCCTGAGGATTCATGCCACTCACACCGTCCTCGCGATCGGCGCCGTGGTGCTGGTGGCGTGGCGGCTGCCCGCCATGCTGCCTTGGCTTTCGCTGGTGCTGGCCGGGCCCATTTTGGCCATACCTTTCTCCCGCCTCACGGCTTCCAACAAACTGGGATGGCTCGCCCGGCGCAAAGGATTGTTTTTAATCCCCGAAGAAACGCAGGCACCATGGGAACTCAAGGAGTTGGAGGAACCGTTTGAAACCTCGGCAGGCCGCAACGTTCCTGGCGGCACAGGCGCGGAGGACCTCGGGCTGGCCCAGGTCGTTTTGGATCCCGAAGTCAACGCCATCCACGTTTCCTTGTTGCACGAGCGGCAGCAGATGCCGATTCGCACGCGGGAACGGCTGATTGCCTTGGCCGACCAATTACTCCGCAACCCGCCCTCGGCCCTCACGGTGCAGGACAAGCGCATCCTGCTTTGGGACGCCGACTCTGTGCAAGCCCTGCATCGGAAACTGTGGGACAGTCCGCTGTCGCAATGGCACCCTTGGTGGCAGGAGGCGTTCCAGAATTACCTGGCCGCTCCCCAGCCGCAGGACGCGGAGATCGCGGAAGCCGAAGCCGTGGTGGCCGCGTGAGGCGCGACGGGGACTGGTCATTGGTGGAGCAGCCTTTAGCAGCCTTTAATAGGCTGGATTCGCTTTTAAAAATCCGAAATCCGAGGCCCGAAATCCGAAAGAAATCGGAATTCCGAAATCCGAACCGCCTTCGTAGCGGCGACTCTGGTGAGCGCCGCCGATTTGCCTCACTTCTCCCCATTTTGTTATATTCAGCCCGAATTGGCTACGCCTTTAGCAGCCTTTATTAACCTGGAGTCGGCTGGATGGCGCTTTAAAACCCGAAATCCGAGGCCTGAAATCCGAAAGAAATCCGAATTCCGAAATCCGAACTGCGTAGGTAGCGGCGACTCTGGTGAGCGCCGCCAACTCCTTCATGAATTGACGCGAATTTACTTGGGCCGCATGGTGGGCGCCGGGCGAAGCGGGAAGCCGAGCAACCGGTTGGCCGGTCTCACGATATCCGATTCGTTTTTGCCCTTATTGCGAGCCTGACGGCGCGTTGTCAAAGAACAATCACGCTAAAATACTACAAAGTGATAAGAAAAGCAAACATTTTCCGCAATTAAAATCATTCAGTTATAAATCGCTGCCAAGTCGGGATTTAGCGCAGAGCCGGCGTTCGGCTGGCTTACCGCAAAGAACGCTTGCCACGCCGAGGTTCAGTTGGCCGTTCGCGAGGACTTTTCGTTTGCCTCTCAGGCCCGATGCCTTAGGATTTCGCATATCACGTCATGGCAAAGGGAAACAATCAGAAATAGGCCAATGGATCCGCGCTTGAATTCGAAGCCCAGCTTTGGGCTGCCGCCGACAAAATGCGCGGCCACATGGACGCCTCGGAATATAAACAAGTCTGTCTTGGCCTCGATCTTCCTTACGACGCAAACTTCGATGTGCCGCTGGTTTCTGGCCAGAAAAAAGCGATTCGCCAGAACCTGAAAGGACTAAACGCATGAGCATTCCCATATTCCTAAGCTACCCCAAGCCGCACATGGCGATTCAGCAGAAATTTATTGAAGCGGTTCAAGAGTATTTGAAGGAGCGAGGCATGGAAGGACGAACGCTCGGTCAAAACGAATATCCGGAGAATCGGGACACCACGCCGGAAGAGTCAAGCGGCCCAATACCATTGGTCGAAGTGTGTCATGTCGGACCAATTCCGGTTTCTGCCGTCTCTCATCATTTGCTGGTACGAGCAGAGGATTTCAGGCGCTTCAAAACCCTTGAAGCCTTCGATGAATCAGCGCTGGCTCAGATCGAAGCAGAGTATGCCAGAAGCTGATTATGGAAATTCTCGAACTTACCGCCGCGCAGTTCATCAAGCCAATGTCCTCGGGACGGAATCGGCCGTTGTTGCTGGGGTGTGAGGATGGTGCGGCGAATCTGTCTGAAGTGGTGGTAAAGTTTCGGGGCAAGGAGATGGATGCCAGGGCACAGATTGCCGAGCTGATTACCGCGCAACTGGCCGATGATCTGGGGCTGCAAGTTCCGCAAGCTGCCGTGGTGAAAATACCTGCGGGATTCGATGCCATCATTCCCGAGAGGGATCTGGCGGCGATGGTGAAAAGCAGCCTGGGCTTGAATTTTGGGTCGGTCAACCTTGGCGCCGGCTTCACCACCTGGCCACCCGGTCGTAATCTCAGCGGGGCGCATCGGGATCAGGCGGCGGACATTTTTGCTTTTGACACGCTTATCCAGAATCCCGACCGGCGGGCGGTGAATCCCAACCTGTGGGCGCGTTCGGACAAGCTCGGCATCTATGACCATGAGCAGGCATTTTCATTTCTGGCCCTGCCGATCATTGGCGGAGCGCCCAAACCTTGGAAGGCGGCGAAGCAGCCCAGCAGCTTTCAGTTTCTTGAACAGCACATTTTTTATCACAGCCTGCGCGGGGGTCGGCTGAGTTTCGGCCCGTTTGAGAAAAAGCTGGGGCGGCTCGCGAGCCGGCAGATCCAGGGGTATGTGGAGACCGTTCCGGCGGCGTGGCGTAAAGAAAATGATTTTTGCGACCAAGTGGTGGAATATCTGGGCGAGGCTCGCAAACACCCGGAAACGCTGATACAATTTATTAAACATTTGCTACGATGAAAACGAACTACAGCACCATTACCCTGCGATACATCCACGACGTGGTGACCGGCGAGTTTGCCAACATTGGCGTTGTACTCTACGCCCCCGACCTGCGTTTTCTGGAGGCGCGTTTCACAAGCTCCTATGAACGGCTGAATGCCATCTTTCTCAAGATTGACCACTTGCACTTCCGCGCGCTGATGCGCTACCTGACCAACCGGTTTGAGGAGTTGGGCGCGGAAATCCGCGATGATCTGCACGCTCCGCCGGTGATTGCATTGTCGGAATTGGTCAAAAAGGTTTTACCGCCGGATGACAGCTCGTTGCAATGGTCGCAGCAAGGCGGCGGCATCACCGATGATCCGGCCCGGGCGCTGGGCGAGACCTACAAACGGCTGGTGGAGCGGTTTGTTGCCGGGGCAACACAGGTGAGCCGTAGCGATGAAGAAATCGTCAAACCATTCAAGGCGAAGTTGGGGCGGATGGTGGAAAAGCTCTCGGAAAAGACGATTGAAACCAAGGATTACCAATACGACTTCCAGTTCGCTTGGAAAAATGGCGTCTGGCATCTCTACGAGCCGGTTTCGTTTGACTTGGTTGACCCGAACAGCATCCGGGAAAAAGCGAACCGCTGGCTCGGGCGCGGCGTGGCGTTGAATGATGCACGCGAGAAATTCAAGATTCATTTCCTGTTGGGGGAACCACGACAGGAAGGAACGAAAGAGGCCTTTGAAAATGCGCTTCATCTGCTGCAAAAGATTCCCGGCCAGAAACAGCTCATCCGCGAAAACGAAATGGAACACTTTGCGGAGCATGTCTCCGAGGAAATCATGAGCCACGATGCCGAGGCGTTGGTGTTACGCGATAAACCAAAACGGTAATAGCAAGGCATCACGAAGCACTTGCTGAACATCATCGCCACCGGGGAAGTGGCCAAAGATTCAGTATGTTCCATTTTGGAACATAATGCCGGCGACGGTAAAACTTACTCGGGCAAATACTACGACCTCGACGCCCTTCATCGCGGTGGGCTACCGGATGAACAGCTACCAGGCCCCGCAATTCCGCACTTGGGCGACGAAGACGCTGCGCGAATTCATCTTTAAGAGCTTCGCGATGGACGACAAATATTGCGCGGGAGTTGGTGTCCCATGTGCGCAAGAGCGTGACGATAGATTGGACGCTTCGTGAATCGGCTCAAGCGCAGATACGCGTCCTCGTGCGCCGGATTCTTCGCAAATACGGTTATCCACCGGACAAACAGGAAAAGGCCACACAAACAGTGTTGGAACAGGCAAAATTGTTCTGCGGCGACTGGGCCGAGCAACCCCTGATTTGATGGCAACAAATTTAGCTCCAAGATAAAAGTGATAAAACACCTTGCACAAAATATCAAAAAGCGATAGTATCATCTCGTTTGTTAGAACGAATGAAGTATAATGTTCTTTGACACAGGGCGGCAGGGGTAGTTCAGAGTTCTTAGTTGATGGTGGATAGTCGTTAGTTGGAAGTTGCTGGTTGGGACCCGCGCGGGGAACCTGCAGCCTTCAACGCCCCGGCTTGTTGTCCCCGTAAAATCGTCCTTAATCGTACCTATTAAAGGTCATTAAAATGTTTGGCCGGGGATGTTCGGATGGGCGAATCGCCCCTTCAGGGCTTAGGCGGTATGTGGGTGATTTACCTGGGCCTGCGCTCGCTGGCTCGCTCCGGCCCAGGCTGGTATGTTGCGGGCCTTCGGCCCTGGCGCACCTCTGGGGAGAATTCGCGTCAATTCGCGTAATTCGCGTCGAACCCCTCTGCGTTCATCGGTTGGCCGAGGACGGCCTTGGCTCGATTTCCCCAAGTAAATCATGGTTAATCGTGCCTATTAAAGTCTGTTAAAGGTCATTAAAATGTTTGGCTGGGGATGTTCGGATGGGTGAATCGCCCCTACAGGGCTTTGGACGGTGTTTGGGTGATTTACCTGGGCCTACGCTCGCTGGCTCGCTCCGACCCAGGCTGATATGTTGCGGGCCTTTGGCCCTGCGTGGCTGGAGAATTCGCGCTAATTCGGGTAGTTTGCGTCGAACTCCCCTGGCTTCATCGGTTGGCCGAGTTACGGCCTTGGCTCGATTTCCCACGTAAATCATGGTTAATCGTGCCTATTAAAGCCGATTAAAGGTCATTATATGTTTGGGCGTGGATCGCCCCTTCAGGGCTTTGGACGGCATTAGGGCGATTTGCCTGGGCCTGCGCTCGCGGGCTCGCTTCGGCCCAGGCTGATATGTTGCGGGCCTTTGGCCCTGTCCCACCTCCGCGCACATCCTTGGAGAAATCGCGTTAATTCGCGTAATTCGCGTCAAATATAAGTCAGCCGTGTTTTCACAAATGCGGCCAGACAGAGGTGGGCCGGCGAGGATTTGCAGCGGGGGTCACGGATATTTAGATTTCTTCGGTTTCAGGCGCGGCGCGCGTGGAGCGACGCGCCCTACCTACGCAGATTGCAAGTGACACCGTTATGTCCTAAAACATCCGTTTAAAATTCGCCGACTGGCTGAGGAATTTTTTGGGGTTCTGGAAGATGACATTTTCTATGGCGGCAGCGAGGTGTCCGCGTTTTTTCATTTCTAGCGCGGTTTTGGGCACAGCCAGGGGATCGCTTACGCCCCAATCGCAGGCGCTATTGAGCCAGAGACGTTCGCGGCCGTAGGTTTCCAACATGTCCACCGCCCGGGGCGGGGTGCATTTGGTTTCAGGATAAAGTGTCATGCCGGCCCACATGCCCGCGTCCAGGACCATTTCCACGGTGTGTTCTTCCACGTGGTCAATGATGACCCGCCCGGGGCGAATCCGACGGTCGCTTTTTAGGGCATCGAGGATAAGCCGGGTGCCTTTCAACTTGTCTTCGAGGTGCGGCGTATGGACGAGAATGAGCTGGTCGTGTTTGGCCGCCAGTTCGACCTGCAATTCAAACACGCGCAGTTCGTTGCGGGAATTCTTGTTCAAGCCGATTTCGCCGATGCCCAGGACATTCGGGCGGTCGAGAAATCCGGGCACGAGCGCGATGACTTCTTCCGCGAGCTTTACGTCCTCGGCCTCCTTGGAATTGATGCAGAGCCAGCAGAAATGTTTCAGGCCGAACCTGGCCGCGCGTTTGGGCTCATGTTCGGTGAGTTGGGAAAAATAATCGAAAAATCCGGCGGGCGAACTGCGGTCGAAGCCCGCCCAGAACGCCGGTTCGCAGACGGCCTGGCAACCGGCCAGCGCCATGCGTTCGTAATCATCCGTGACGCGGCTGACCATGTGGGCGTGGGGTTCAATGTATTTCATTTTAACGCGTGGGGCGTGATCGCGGAGCCGGTGCTTTATTTTTTGGAATTCCAGGCGCCGGTGGCGCCTTTGCCGGCGGCTTTGTCAGCCGGCTTGGTGGTCAAATCACTGAAAGCGAGCAAAACATTTTTTGCCCGGCTGCGCCGCTTGCCGGACAATTCGCCGAGCGCGGCGCGGAAGGCTTGCAGGCGGAAATCGTCTTTGCCGGCGGCCCGCTCAACGCGGTCGAGGAACGCCGCGATTTCGACCAGCTTGTGCCGCGCATCGAGGAAGTAGAGGTCGAGGACTTGTTGCCGGGTCATGTTCACCTGAGGAATATAAAACGAAATGGCGCGGCGGCAACCGGAAATAGAAAAACTGCCCGCCGGGAGGCCAGTTCATGGCGCCCGACGGGCAGTCAACCCAAACCCAAACCAAACCAACAAACCAAAGGATCAATCGTATTCCGCGAGGGTGGGGAGACCGTTCGGGTCATTCACGCCGTTGCCGCGCAGGAAGATAATGTGCTGGTAGCCGAGGCCGCGCAGACCGAGGAACCAACCGAAGGTGCGGTCGCGGAATTCATGGCCGAGCTGCGGCTCGTTGTAGTTTTCAAGGATGACGACCGCCGTCTGGTGCTGGGCAAAAGTCTTGGCCTGGTCCAGCAGCCGGGCATCTTCTTCGCGGGTCATGGTTGTGGGCGCAACCACTTCGCACTTGCTGCCATCAATTGCTTTGACGATGAGCGCGGTGTTGTCGGTGTTGTGAAACGCCACCGGGGGTCGGGAGGTGGCGCAGGATGATAAGACAATTGGCAGGGCCACTGTCAGGAGCAGAAATGTTTTTTTCATATTACAAATGTTTTTACAACTAAGCGGGTTGGGTGTTTTCCGGGTCCCCGCTCACACTGGAACCGTATGCAACTTTGGTGCCACAATTAATGGACAAAAATTGATAATGCTCTGACCGACAATAAGAAAAATACGTTTTTCGATCTGGAAAAATTTACCATGAATCCACGGCAAAACTCAATGACGAAACCGGGGCGGAACAAGTTGCCGAAGATTCCCGCAAACCTTCGGAAAACATTGCCGCTATTTGTTCATGGACGGCAATAATGCACTGCTAAAAATAAGGACATCCTGAACATTTTTGAGGCATCAGGCCAGTTTTGGGAAGAACCGGCGCGCCGTCCGGCACGTGGCGGCGCTTAATTCTTCAAGAGAGCAGTTTTTAACCTGGGCGATGGTCACGGAACTTTCTTTTACGTAGGCTGGTTCGCAGCGTTTGCCCCGGTACGGCACCGGCGCGAGGTACGGGCAGTCGGTTTCGAGCATGAATTTGTCCAAGGGGGTTGCCGCCACGGCGTCGCGGATGTTCTGGCCGTTTTTAAAGGTCACGATGCCGGTGTAACTGACCAGCCACCCGAGGTTTAGGATCATTTGCAAGCGTTCGAGGCTTTCGCCAAAGCAATGGAACACGCCTTGCGTCTTTTTGGCATACGGTTGGATTTGGGCAAAGATATCGTCAAAGGAACTGCGCTGGTGGATGACGCAATTCAGTCCGGTTTCCGCGGCCACTTCGAGTTGCTGTTCAAAAATCTCCGCCTGCTTGCGCTTATAACTGGCGTCGTCCTCTGGAGTGCCGCCCTGCGAACTGGGCAGCCGGTAGTAATCCAAGCCGCATTCGCCAATGGCGACGGTCCTGGGATGGCGCGCCAACTCGCGCAGTTCGGCGCGAATGTCCGCGGGAGCCTCGTGGGCGTTGCTGGGATGCCAGCCGACGGCGGCATAAACCATTTCGTATTTCTCGGCCAGGGCGAGGGCGCGCTGGCTGCTGTCCAAATCCGTGGCGATGGAAATAATTTTTGTAATGCCGGCATTTTGTGCGCGGGCGAGAACCTGGTCAAAATCCGGTTTAAACTCGTCGTAATCCAGGTGCGCGTGGGTGTCGTAAAACTCTGGCATGGGTCTGGTCCGTGGGTGTCAGGAAAAGGATCACTATTTTGCGGGAGCGTTTGTGTCGGCATCCGCTTGTTCGAGGGCTTTGATATCCTCTTCAATTTGAGATTTGCCGGGATAGTCCGGGGCCTCGGCCAGAAGCTCTTTGTAATCATTGACGGCATCAGTCTTGCGGCCTTGCGCCGCCAATTTTTCTCCGAGGGTCCGGCGGATGCGGATGCGTTGCTGCGGCGATGGCCCTAATTTTAAGGCGTTCTGCCAGGCGATAATGGCGGAGGCGGGCTTGCCGAGCGAATCATAAAAATCCGCCAGTTTCTCCATCAGGACCGGGCTCGTGGTGGTTGCCGGCATCTCTTCGAGAATTTTTTCCAATTTCAGTTCGGGCACACCCTGGAGGAGGTCCCGGTTGATCAACCGTTCAAAGGACCATTCAATGAGCGGACTTTGCTTGCGTGTCAGCTCGGCGTGCAGCTCCGCCGGCGGCTTGTTAAAGGGTTGATACAGGGGATCACCAATCACCGTGGTCTGCCAGGACAACGCCACTTGTGAAGCCCAGGCAGCTTCGCCAAAGGTATAGCCGTTGCCCAAGGCCTGCAGGAAAAAAGCGATGTTGGGCGTGAATTGCAGATAGGGTTCATACACGCAGCCCATGGTGCAGGTGGCGCCCTTGGCCAGCAACGGGCCGCACCAGCGCTCCGTGGCGCTGCGGATCGTATCGGCGCTGTAGGAGTGCAGGTGATAGGCAAAGGCCCCGGGCATGAATTCGACGTGGGGCAGCGTGAAGGGGCCGCTCACGTCGCTGTCATACCAGCCGGCGTAAATGGCAATCTGGCTCATCGGGAAAGACGCGGGGAACGTTTCAGCGTTGGTATCCATCTCGACATCAAATCCGAGTTCGCTGCAAATTTTCGCGCCGGTGCGCATCCAGACATCGCCGAGATAATAGCTGCTGTTGGTGGGCTCAGCGCGCAGGTCGAAATAAGCGCGGCCCCAAAAGCCGTTGCTCTCGGCGTCCATGGCCTTGTCCACGAGGGCGTT
>Ga0302320_10021451_pt1 | contig 12816 bp, 8 predicted proteins | sample Bog_T0_3_FD_202130 | JGI IMG/M metagenome (GOLD analysis project Ga0302320, IMG submission 202130) | Peat permafrost microbial communities from Stordalen Mire near Abisko, Sweden - Bog_T0_3 | ecosystem: Environmental > Terrestrial > Soil > Wetlands > Peat | place: Sweden: Abisko, Stordalen Mire...
ATCCTGCGCCTGCATTTTGCGGCGGGCGACGCGCGAGGGCAGGGTGGGCGAGTAGAGGATGGAAGAGAGATCGATGCCCTTGGCCTTCCAATGCAGGTCGGCGACGGCGGCGTCGATTCTGTCTACGCGGCCAATCATCTCGTTGACGGTGCGGAAACCGAGCTTTGCCATGTGCTGGCGAACCTGCTCGGCGAGGAAGAAGAAGAAGTTGATGACGTGCTCGGGCTGGCCGGTGAAGCGGGCACGCAAAACTGGGTCCTGAGTAGCAATGCCAACCGAGCAGGTGTTCAGGTGGCATTTGCGCATCATGATGCAGCCCATGGCGATGAGCGGCGTGGTGGCAAAGCCAAATTCTTCTGCGCCAAGAAGCGCGGCGATGACGACGTCGCGACCGGTCTGGAGCTTGCCGTCGGTCTGGACTTTTATTCGGGAGCGCAGATCGTTAAGCAACAGGACTTGCTGTGTCTCGGCGAGGCCAAGCTCCCAGGGAAGGCCGGCGTGCTTGATGGAACTCAGCGGGGAAGCGCCGGTGCCGCCGGTATCGCCGGAGATGAGCACTACGTCGGCGTGTGCTTTGGAGACGCCGGCCGCAACAGTGCCGACGCCGACTTCAGAGACAAGCTTGACGGCAATACGCGCCTTCGGGTTGACGTTCTTCAAGTCGTAGATGAGTTGCGCAAGATCTTCGATCGAATAAATGTCGTGGTGCGGCGGAGGCGAGATCAGGCCGACGCCGGGGATGGAATGGCGTGTCTTAGCGATCACATCGTCTACCTTGTGACCGGGTAATTGTCCGCCCTCGCCGGGCTTGGCGCCCTGTGCCATCTTGATCTGGAGTTCGTCGGCGTTGACCAGGTAGTTGGTGGTGACGCCGAAGCGTCCGCTGGCTACTTGCTTGACAGCGCTGCGGCGCAGATCGCCGTTGTCGTCGCGCTTGAAACGCTCTTCATCTTCGCCACCCTCGCCGGTGTTGGACATGCCACCGATGCGGTTCATGGCAATGGCCAGGGTTTCGTGGGCTTCTTTGCTGATGGACCCGAAGCTCATGGCGCCCGTCGTGAAGCGCTTGACGATTTCTTTGGCCGGTTCGACTTCTTCGATTGGAATTGGCTCGTCTGCATACTTCAGCTTGAGCAGGCCGCGCAGAGTACAGAGAACGCGATTCTGATCGTCGAGCAGATCGGTGTATTCCTGGAAAGTTGCCGGATTGTTCTGGCGCACGCTGTGTTGCAGCTTGCTGATGGTCTGCGGATTGAGCAGATGATACTCACCTCCTTCGCGATATTGATACTGGCCACCGACGACCAGATCAGTCTCGGAATCTGTGAGTGGCTGGAAGGCGTAAGCGTGCTTGAGCTGGGCCTCGCGAGCCAGCACATCGAGGCCGACGCCTTCGATGCGGGATGCTGTGTTGGAGAAGTATGCGTCGATGAGCGCCTTATTGAGGCCGACGGCTTCAAAGACCTGTGCGCCGCGATAACTCTGCAAGGTGCTGATGCCCATTTTGGAGAAGGTCTTGAGCAGTCCCTTGTTGATGGCTTTGATGAAATTCTTTTCGGCATATTCACCGGTAATTTTTTCCGGCAGCAGGCCACGACGCTTCAGGTCGTGCAGCGTTTCGATGGCCAGGTACGGATTGATGGCGCTGGCGCCGTATCCGATCAACAGAGCGAAGTGCATCACTTCGCGAGGCTCGCCGCTCTCGATGATAAGAGCGACCTGTGTGCGGGTCTTCTCGCGGACCAGGCGATTGTGTACGGCAGCCATGGCCAGCAGGCTTGGAATCGGCGCATAGGTAGGATCGACGCCGCGGTCGGAGAGAATCAGCAGAGTGTAGCCGGAGTTCACTGCGTGTGCAGCGCGCGTGCTTAGATCGTCGAGTGCGTGCTTGAGTCCTTTTTCGCCATCGGCGGCACGGAAGAGCGCAGGCAGCGTGGTGGCAAGCAGATCGCCGGAGGAGATGCGGCGCAGTTTTTCCAGATCTCTATTCGTCAGAATAGGATGGGGCAGCTTGAGAGTGTGGCAGTTTTCCGGTGCTTCGTCCAGAATGTTTCGCTCAGTGCCGATGTAGCTGATGAGCGACATGACAAGCTCTTCGCGGATGGGGTCGATGGGCGGATTGGTCACCTGCGCGAAGAGTTGCTTGAAGTAGTTGAACAGCGGCTGCGGACGGTCAGAAAGACAGGCCAGTGGCACGTCGGTGCCCATCGAGCCGATTGGCTCCTCGCCCTTTGCGCCCATAGGTCCGAGCAGGATTCGCAGATCTTCTTCGCTGTATCCGTAGGCGCGCTGGCGGCGTAACAGCGTTTCGGGATTTGAGGCGATGACGCGCGAGGGTTCAGGCAATTGATCGATCAGGACCTGCTGTTCTTTAAGCCAGGTGGAGTAGGGCTGACGGCTGGCGAGTTCCTTCTTGATCTCCGCGTCGGAGATGATGCGCTTCTGCACGGTATCGACAAGGAACATGCGGCCCGGCTGCAGTCGACCTTTTTTGCGGATGTCTTCCGCGGGCACGTCGAGGACGCCGGCTTCAGAGGCAAGCACGACCAGGTCATCTTTTGTCACGATGTAGCGGCCTGGTCGCAGGCCATTGCGGTCGAGCGTGGCGCCGATCACTTTGCCGTCGGTGAATGCGATGGCAGCGGGGCCATCCCATGGCTCCATGAGCGATGCGTGGTACTCGTAGAAGGCGCGCTTCTCTTCATCCATGTCAGGATTGCCGGACCAGGCTTCCGGAATGAGCATGGCCATAACATGGGGCAACGAGCGGCCGGACTGATAGAGGAATTCGACAGCGTTGTCGAGCGAACCGGAATCACTTCCATCGGGCGTAACGACGGGATAAAGCTTGTCTATCTGGCCATCGTGCAGATCGCTGCTGAGCACTCCCTGGCGCGCGTTCATCCAGCTTACGTTGCCGCGGATGGTGTTGATTTCGCCATTGTGGGCTACATAGCGGTACGGGTGAGCCAGCTTCCAACTTGGAAACGTGTTGGTGGAGAAGCGCTGATGAACCAGGCACAGCGCGCTTGTGACAAGCGGGTTGGCGAGTTCGAAATAAAACTTCTCAATCTGCGGGGCCAGCATCAGGCCCTTGTAGATGATGGTTCGGCAAGAGAACGATGGGATGTAGAAGGTTTCCTTGTCCTCGATTTCCGATGCGACGATCTCGTTTTCCGTGCGGCGGCGGACGCGGTAGAGGAGGCGCTCGAAAGCTTCCTCGTCCAGGCCTTTTGGACGGCCGACAAATAACTGCTGGATGTAGGGTTGCGAGGCGCGCGCTTCGCGGCCGATGGCGTCTCCGTTGACCGGCGTATCGCGCCAGCCGAGCACGCTAAGACCCTCTTCCTGCGCGATGCGCTCGAACACGCCTTCGCACTGGAGCCGGTTGTGTTTTTCTACCGGCAAAAAACACATGGCCACGCCATACGACCCCGGTTCGGGGATTTGAATTCCGAGTTCGCCACACTCGCGGGCGAAAAAGACATGCGGGATCTGAATCAGGATGCCTGCGCCATCACCGGTCTCCGGGTCGCAGCCCGCAGCGCCACGATGGGTGAGGTTGATGAGAACCTCAAGGCCCTTGCGGATAATCTCGTGGCTCTTATCGCCGCGTATGCTCGCGACGAGTCCCATGCCACAGGCATCGTGTTCATTCCGTGGATGATACAGCCCCTGCGGGTCAGGTGTGCGGAGAGGATAATCCGTAGTATGCATGGCAACCTTCTCAATAAACTTGTTCGTTGCAGACTCCATTGCGTAGCGGGAATACACAAACACGTCGCGATTTCCAGTGCGGGAATCGTCCAGGTCAAAAATGAATAGGCCTGCCAGGCAGGTCTGGCCTCGATTGGGACGTAGCTGACTCTTTACTATATCGAAAATTTTGTTTTCTTGTTGAACTTACTTTCGCAGTCGAATCTGACGAGGGACGAAAGAAGCATGTGACGCTCAGATTCAATGCAACAGAGACTAATTAGCCCATGTCGAACTCGGATGAGCCCGTCGGCAAGCGTCTGTTTTCGGAAGCGATCAGGGATGCTGGAACGTCCTGTGAGTTCCGGGGAAGCATGGCCTATACTGATAATTTGGAGAGCAAATGCAAGATTGCATACTCGTTACGGGCGGAGCAGGATTTATCGGCTCGAATTTTGTTTTGACCTGGGTGGAAGCCACAGGAAAATCAGTGGTGAATCTGGACCTTTTGAGTTATGCAGGGAATCCGGAGAATCTGTCCACACTTGAAGGCGACTCGCGGCATGTGCTGGTGCATGGCGATATATGCGACGCCGAGTTTGTTGGATCTGCGCTCAGGAAGTATCATCCCTCCGCCATTGTCCATTTTGCCGCCGAGAGCCATGTGGATCGTTCGATCTCTTCTCCTGAGGCGTTCATCAAAACGAATGTTCACGGCACGTTTGTGCTTCTGGAACAGGCGAAGGCTTATTGGTCGGGACTGAGCGAAAATGACCGCCGAGTCTTCCGATTTCTCCATGTTTCGACCGACGAGGTATATGGGACGCTTGGGCCGGATGATCCGGCATTTTCAGAGACCACGTCCTACGCCCCCAATAGTCCCTATGCGGCGTCAAAGGCGGCTTCAGACCACCTGGTTCGAGCGTATCACCACACCTGGGGTTTGCCGGTCCTCACGACAAACTGCTCGAACAACTATGGACCATTTCAGTTTCCTGAAAAACTGATTCCGCTGATGATTCTCAATGCGCTTGAGTCTAAGCCGCTGCCTGTTTACGGCGATGGGATGAATGTGCGGGACTGGCTTTTCGTCGAAGACCACTGCTCCGCGATTCGTGCCGTGCTGGCCGGGGGGCGAGTCGGAGAGACTTATAACATCGGAGGCAACAGCGAGCGCGCGAATATCGATGTGGTTACTACGATCTGTGACCTGGTCGATGAAATGCGTCCGCGTGCCGGGGGAGGTTCACGCCGAGATTTGATCACATACGTGAAGGACCGTCCTGGCCATGACCGTCGTTATGCAATTGACGCTGGAAAGATTTCGCGCGAATTAGGATGGCGGCCAGCGGCAGAGTTTGAAAGCGGTTTACGCAAGACTGTCGGGTGGTATCTGGACAATTCAGCGTGGATTGAAAATGTTCGGACCGGCGCTTATCTGGAATGGATCAACAAGAACTATTCAGAGCGAGTGGCGCTATGAAAGGAATCATACTTGCAGGCGGCTCGGGTACGCGGCTCTATCCGGTGACTCACGTTGTATCGAAGCAATTGTTGCCGGTTTATAACAAGCCAATGATTTATTACCCCCTGAGCACGCTGATGCTGGCCGGTTTGCGCGACATTCTGATCATTTCTACCCCGCAGGATACGGGACGCTTTTCTGAGTTGCTGGGAGATGGAGTGCGATGGGGAATTAATATCCGTTACGCCGTGCAGCCTAGCCCGGATGGGTTGGCGCAGGCGTTTATTATCGGCAAGGATTTCATAGGCGATGAACCAAGCGCACTGGTGCTGGGAGATAACATCTTCTACGGGCAGGGATTTTCCGGCCAGCTTCAATCGGCCGCGAAACTCGATCGCGGCGCGACTGTATTTGCTTATCCTGTTGAAGATCCGCAACGGTATGGAGTGGTGGAGTTCGACAAAGAAGGGCGCGCCATCAGTCTCGAAGAGAAGCCGAAGGTTCCGAAATCTCGCTATGCTGTGACGGGGCTCTATTTCTACGATAGCCAGGTGGTCAGCCTCGCCTCATCGCTGAAGCCGTCCCCGCGCGGAGAGTTGGAGATTACGGATCTAAACCGGCGCTATCTGGAAGCAGGGAAGTTGAATGTGGAAATCATGAGCCGCGGTATGGCATGGCTCGATACGGGGACGCATGACTCTCTTCTTGAGGCTGGGCTTTTCGTTCACACCATTGAGCGCAGGCAAGGCCTGAGCATCGCGTGCCCTGAGGAGATTGCCTACCGGCAGGGGTTCATCAATGCGGAACAACTGGAAGCGCTTGCACAGCCGGTGATCAAAAGCGGATACGGGCAATACCTGCTTGCATTGCTGCGCGATCCAGACTTTAGGTTAATGCATAGGCAATCATGAAGATTACTGAGACATCGTTACCAGGAGTACTACTACTGACGCCGCAGATCTACCGCGATTCCCGTGGCGCATTCTGCGAGACCTTCAATCAACGCAAGATGGAAGAAGCTGGCCTGCCGAGCGTCTGGCTGCAGGATAACTTCTCGCTTTCGAAAAAGAACGTGCTCCGTGGAATTCACTATCAGATATCCGAACCGCAGGGAAAGCTGGTCCGAATAACTCATGGCGCCGTACTTGATGTCGCCGTGGATTTGCGGCGCAGCTCGCCGATGTTTGGCAAGCATGTTGCCGTCGAACTGAATGCGGAAACGGGCGAGATGCTGTGGATACCGCAAGGCTTTGGTCATGCATTTCTGGCGCTTACCGATAACGTTGGTTTCGCGTATAAAGTGACTGACTATTATTCCCCGTCGGGCGAGCGGACGATCGTTTGGAACGATCCGGAGCTTGCAATTCCGTGGCCGATCGATCCAGGCAATGCGATTGTGTCCGACAAAGATCGCGCGGGAGCCAGGTTCCGCGAGGCAGAGATCTTTGAGTAGAGAAACTCCGATTCATTTGGAGTTTTATCTGAAGCACCCAAGTGTACGCAGGACCTTGCGGTTGACGCGCGAGCGTTGCGGATCGTAAATCCAGCCCCACTTGTTAAAGTACCTGACCATATTCTCGAGGTGAATCCATAAGAAGCGCTTGCTTTTGTGGGAAGCTTTTGCATGCTCGTGAACGATGGAGGCTCCGGGGAAAAACACAGTGCGGAACCGGGCGTTGACGCGGCGAGTTATATCGATATCTTCAGGGTACATAAAGAACCGCTCGTCAAAGAGGCCGACTATACGAAGAGCCTCAACGCGGAAAAGCATGAAACATCCAGATAGATAGGGGACATCCATAACCTGGTCATATCCGGTGAATCGAAGTTCGAAGCGCTCCATCTGCTTGCTCAATAACCCTTTAACGGGGCCTGCCGCAAAGCGTCGCAAAAAGACGTCGGCAGGGGTTGGAATCAACTTGCAAAGATATTGCAGGCTTCCGTCCTGATAAAAGACCTTGGGCATCAGCTGACCGATCTCTTTGTTGCTTCGCATGAATTCGAGCATCTTCTCAATTTCGGTCGGACCGAATCGAATGTCAGGGTTGATGACAAAATGGAATTCCGAAGAGTCGATTATCTGTCGCAGTGCAATGTTATGGCCCGCGCCGTACCCGAGATTTTTGCTTGACTTGATATAAGTGAACGAGGATTCTTCCAGCGCTGATAAGTCCGGCTGGTAACCATCCGGTGAATTATCGATCACGTACAAATGAGGTACGATGCTGGAGTTTCGAATGCTGCGGAGCAGAAGGACAAGTTGATTGTTTTCAGTATTGTATAAGACAACGGAGGCCGTGATCATATGACAAGCCCCCAGGACCGTCCCATTTTGCACATCAATTTCTTGCTTACGGAAATTGGGTTGGCCGACGCGCGATATTGGCTGTTCATGACCAGATTGCCAGCTAATAAACAAGATAAGGATAAATCAGCGATGCACAGGGAGGCAAACTCAAGTCTGATCCGTCACTTATGTGAGTGTTTTATCCGACTGCCCGGTGTTCGTTACCTGTTCGTACATTTGAAGATAGCTGTCGGACATAACGGATGCTGTGAAAATCGCCGAAAATCGCGCTTGCGCGGCGCGTCCCATCGACTCCCGCAACTGTGAATCTTGAGCCAGTCGCATAACTTTTTCTATGAAGGCAGAAGAATCTCCGGGGGGCACCACGTACCCCGTTATGCCGTCTTCCACGGCTTCTCCCATCCCTCCGGCATTGGTTACCACTGCAGGAATGCCGCATCTCATGGCTTCAAGAAGTGCGATGGGAAGGCCTTCATAGTAGGAAGTCATTGCGAAGATGTCGAAGGCGGATAATACCTCGGGAACGTCGGTTCGTGCTCCGATGAGTGAGACGAATTCTCCCAGAGACTGCTGATTGCAAAGGCGCTGCAACGTATCTCGCTCCTCACCTTCCCCAATGATTGTGATGTGGAGGTCAGGAATCATCCCCGAAAGTCTGGCGGCAGATCCAAGGAGGTCCGCATATCCCTTTTGAGCATGTAACCGGCCGACCGACCCAATCACGAACGCAGATGGCGGGATGTTCAATCTTTGTCTCGCAAGAATTCGGGGGAGTGCGTTCGTTCCGACTTCGAGTCCATTGGAAATGACCCGGATCTTTTGAATGCCGATGTGATCCCTTACCGCAGACGCCACCGCTTCGGACACAGCCACGTATCCGGCGGTCCAGCGGGACGTGGTTCGCTCAAGCGCCCGTGCAATGCGGTCCTGGGGTTTCGAACCCGTCATGTAACTCTCAATGTTGTGCGCCACGCAGATCGATCGCGCAACCCCGGACATCCGCGTGGCTATAGTTCCATACACATTCGCTCGGAACAGATTGCATTGCACGATGTCTGGTTGCTCCGCCCGAATGGTCTTCGAAAGAGTTGACAAGATTGACGGGTCCCAAAGTCCCTGCTTCATTTCGAGTTGGATGTAACGGGCACCCAACGCAGTAATTTTCTCGCTCGCATTGCGATCGAGAGGCGGACGGCGCAACGAAATCACAGTGTTCGCTACTCCGCGATTGCCAAGCTGGCCCAGCAGTCCGAGGAGAACGTTTGTCGGCCCGTCATGAAGGAGCACAGTCGGGAAAACATGGCACACCTTCACGATCTTTCCCTCCCAAGAATTTACTCACAACACGTCAGGTAGTTTGCGAAACCACCTATCAGGTATTTATTGAACGCGTTCCGAATTTACCGGCCAATCCTCCGATCACCGGCGTTCATCTCGCTGCGGCCTGAGTGTCAGAGACTGACGGCTCCCCCGACGCTCTCCACCGGGGCGCTCCTGACTGGTCCAGTCAATATGCGCACATGTCCCAAGCCCGCCTCGCGGGCCCGTTTTGAAGCGATGGCAATTACGGCAATCGGTATAACTCCGGTGCGGGTATTGATCAGAGCCCCTTGTGTGAAGCCGTAAATAAAAGTCGTGAACAGGACAAGAATCGTGAACAGGTAAAGGTCCCGCTGATAGCTGAGAAGGCGGTGTGTGTTCACCAGGCAACCCACGTAGATTCCCAGCAGGACCATGATTCCGATCAACCCATATCGATGGAATGTGAAGACGTACTCACTGTCCGCAGCGGGGCCGAGAAGCTCTCGCGATGCAACGCCAAAATATTTCGCATGATCCCACGTGTACACGACAAGCTCAAGTTTGTGAAGGCGAACTGCGATGCTGTCGTCCTCGGCAAAGTCGCCGGTTACAAGCGCGTTCCCTGACCTGGCAATGTTTCTAGAGAAATTGGGGTTGACCAACGGAGCGATGTAAAAGATCAAGACGCCGACGAATGCGACGCCAGAGAAGCTCCAGAAGAGCCGCGTCATTTTTTTCCAGAAAGTGTCGGCGTTGAGGATGGCGCAGATGCCGAAGACCAGAGGCAGTGCAAAAAGGAATGTTCTTGTATTTGAAAGGGTCAGTCCCACAACACACGCGGTTCTGGTTGACCACTTGTGCTCGCCGGGAATACTAAGGCTGGCCGCGAGCAGAAGAGTCATGACGTAGCCCAGGTCGGTGGGAGTGTGGAAGGTGGCGAACGGGCGCAAGCCGAAGAATGAGCGCGCATGTTCCGGCTTTAGTTCGGTGAAGAACAGGAAGAAGCGCGCGACAACTCCGTTGGAAGCAGGATTCAAGAAGATGAATTGAATGAGCGCAAAGAAAGTGAGAGCGGGGACTGCATAGCGGAAAGCACTCTTGAGAGACTGCAGGCAGCTGAGCGCGTCGCTGCGCATCAGGGCAAGGTACAGGAACAAAAACTTGAGTGGCCGGATCAGGTCGAGGTACTCTTTGATTCCTACTGGAAGACTTGAACTTTGTTGCGCGAAGAAGGCAGACAGCGGCATGGAAATTGCCATGAGCAGCAGGGAAGCCGATACCCAGTCGAGCTTCGGAGCGCGGAATCGCAAGATCCAGCGGGCGAGCATTAGTCCCCCTGCAACCGCGACAAAAAGATCATCGATGCGGAAAGGGATCTCGCCCGGCAGGCGCATGGGCGGCGTGAAGAAAACCGCCATCAATACCCAGAAGAGCCACCTGGGGATATTGTGTTCTCTACCGTTCGCAACTCGATCCCGATTGGTCACACCAAACATTGGGAATCCAAATCTCTTACCAGAATTCTGAATAGTTTCGCGGCGACGACCACGAGACTCAGTTTGTATTTCCGATGGTACACTTTTCGATCATTTCGAACCTTTAACGTTCGTTTCATGCAGTTGGATGCGGCTCAGTGATTGAGTTCATGCCTGGTCGTCCGGATCGCGGATGGTGAGCATGTCCTTGCCTCGCCCGGACAGTTTGATAGCTGTGCGAAACAGGGACATTCCCATCCCGGGGAAGCGCATGAAGACATTTCGATAGATCAAGAATCTCACGCGCATCGAGAAGGTGGCCGAGTGCCTGAGCAACCTGAAATAAAGCTGGTCAAGGAGATAGCGGCATCGAACAAAGTCACCTGACTGAAGGCGATGCCCCATCAACTGAATCGTCGCGCATTCGAGTGCCTGAGGGCGGGGAAGAATTTGGGCCAGCCTGCGGCGGTTCTCTGTGCTCAGGGGCATATCCAGAAGCACGCCCACCCCGAGCAATTGAGCGACGATCGACCATCTGGTTCCATCGGGAGGCGCCGTCCAGCGGACGATACGTCGAGTGCTCAGGTAGCACGTGCCAGGTCCCCGCATCAATGCCTGCAAGAGCAATATGATATGCGGCGCCATCGCATAGCTGAAGCGATAGGCAAAACGGAGATGCGGTGCCGTTTCCGGGACGCGGAAAACGCTGGTACTGGCGAACAGGATATTTGAGAACGAATCGACGGAGCCGATGAATTCGTCGAGGTTCGAAGTGGTCGACTCCGCAAGGCGATTGTGAAGTTCACATGTAAAGTTGACAAAGAGAGCCTTCGGATATTCTTGAAGGGTTGCATGGATGGTCTCGACGGCGGTCGGAAGCGGCGCGTCGTCATCGCCCAGTATCCAGAGGTATTCGGTCTCGCAAAGCTCGAAGCATCGCAGCACATTTGCATCGCCGCCGACATTGACCCTGTTACGCACGACGTTAAAGCTTAGCGCGGGGAAATCTTCCAGCAATCCATCGAGAACCGCCGACGCAGGGGTGGGGGATGCGTTGTCGATCACCAGCAAGTGGAAACGATGATCCGTTTGATTGCGAAGATACTCAACGCATTCGCGGAGTTCTTTCGGCCGGTTATAAGTCGGAATCGCGACGGTGAGCAGCGGCGGTCCTGGCGTTGGGCTGACTTCCATCATGGGATGATCGATTCCTCCATCGCAGAGGATTCGTGCCACTGCCGGCGCTTGGTGATGAAGATGAATGTGCCTAGGGCCAGACTCACGAGTCCCCCTGTGCAGAAGTAGCCAAGTGTGACTCCCTGCGCTCCCCAGAGTTTTCCCAGTATGACCGTGCCACATGCGGTGAGGACTCCGACCGCGATGGAGACTGGCAGGAACGGTTCCTGTTTGTGTGCTCGCAGGTAGATTGCTTCGCAAAAGACAATGTGGTTGCAAAGCACAGTTGCCAGCAGCACCACAAAGAAGGGTAGCGGCAAGACGCGCGCAGTCAACTGCGGTTCACGTTGCGCCGCGACGGCGAAGCCAACGATCAAGACCGCGGCTCCAAAGGCGAGCAGAATTGTGGATTGCCAAAGCGTTCGGAAGAAGAGTTGATCCAACGCGCGGAATTCGCGACGTGCCACCAGGGTTCCGAACGGCGACGATTTAGTGTTCATCCAGGCCAATGAGACGGTGCTCAAAGCCACCGCGATATTGAGCGACATCCCCATGCGGCCGGCGTCCACTGGACCACGAAATGCGAAGAGAACTGGATTGAAAAGCTGAAAGATAAAGTATCCGCAAATCCAGCTGATGGCAATGCGCCATTGGAAGGGCCAGATTTCGCGACGCCAACTGACTGTATGGGCAGTAGTGTTGTAGCGCAACAGGGGTAATAATAACTTGCGTTGAGAGAAGAGAAAGTAGCCGCCGGCAATCGCCTGGCCAGCGATGATCATGGCGGGCGCAAAGAGTCCGTGGTGGAGAAGAAGCGCGGTCCAGGCCATCAGGCTCCCTACTATCGCCTGAGTTAAACGCATGCGGGCAACTTCGGAGATGCGGCCGCAGCCTTCAAGAAAAGAGAATAAGGGATCCATCTGAAAGGTGATCATTGCGGCCAGTATGACCGCGATCCACGGCGCCCGCCAATGGATGGGGACGCCTGGCTGTAGATGTGTATGGAAGAAATAAAGTCCGGCCGGCAGCAGCGCGGAAGCCATAAGAATGGCTCCGACCGTATACCAGCGCACCGCTCTCTGGACAACGGATGCGAGCCGGGAGTGCGCGATCGGGTCTCCGGTAATGGAGCCGTCCGCGGCGATGGAGAGATTTGCACGCTCGTGGGATGCGAGTTGAAGAATTACGAAAGCAAACCCGAGCTCGAAAACAATCTGGAGCGCTACCAGGCTGGAAAACGTGTAGTAATACCCTTGCTCTACGGCACTCAGAAAGCGAGCGATGAGCAACACAGTAGCCAGGCCCGCAAGCGTTGCCCATCCTCGGGCAAGAACGGTAAAACCGATTGCGCGATCGAGGCCGGTTGCATGTTTTACACGGGACAGAAGGGAGCG
>Ga0302320_10021452_pt1 | contig 12816 bp, 10 predicted proteins | sample Bog_T0_3_FD_202130 | JGI IMG/M metagenome (GOLD analysis project Ga0302320, IMG submission 202130) | Peat permafrost microbial communities from Stordalen Mire near Abisko, Sweden - Bog_T0_3 | ecosystem: Environmental > Terrestrial > Soil > Wetlands > Peat | place: Sweden: Abisko, Stordalen Mire...
TTTTTTGGATGGAAATCAGGAATCTAGTATATTTCTATTTCTTTTCTGCTGTTTTAGCTTTGGTGTTCTTTATTCTGTAAGTTTTCGTTTTTCTAACTTTTCTTTCGGATTAAAGTTAAATTTTTAGCTCCGTAACGAACTATCACAAGTATTTAGAATTAAATGAGGACAACATTTCCTATATTAATTATGACAGTTTTTGGAAGGTTTCAGCTGGGATATTTTTGATCTATTTTCTAATGATCAAATTTTTCCAAAAATATTCAGTTTTTTTTTTTATGATATATTATATCTCAAAAACAATATTTTTAGGTTGAAATCGCCAAAATTACCAGTTTCCTTCATGAGGAAAACCTCAAAATAGAGAAAAAGAAGATCAATGATGTTTTATCTCTTTTAGTTCCTAAATTTATTAAAGAACTGATGTATCAAGGTATTTTAATCTATTATCAAACTTATATATTTGATAATAAAATTATAAAAGGCAACTCTATAATATCAGAAGACCAAAACAATGTAATAGTGTTATTCTGCGACATTTGCGAATTCGAAAAAATCGTGGCCCAAGAACAAGCCAATTTAATCAAGCTTCTCGATTCGCTTTACCGCATTTTCGATCAACTATGTCTAAAAAACAACGTTCAAAAAATTGAGACAGTCGGGAAAACCTATATGGCATGTGCAGGTCTTAAAGAATGTGAAATTGATTGTAAATTAGATCGGAGTTATTCGAGGAATTGCGCCAATCGGGTGATAAATTTGGCATTGGATATGTTGAAATATTCAAGACATTACACTTGGGGGGAGAAAGGAACGCCCATTAGTTTAAAGATAGGTATTCATAATGGGCCTGTGATCGCTGGAGTTATAGGTTTTCATAAGCCTCAGTTTTCTTTGATCGGAGACACCATAAATACTACTAGCAGAGTGACTGCAACGGCTGAAGCTAACATTGTTACAATAAGTGAGAGCGTTTATGATGTAATTCGGAAAAATTCCCATGAATTTAATTCAAAAATGCGGAAAGTCCAAGTAAAATAACAAAGATTTTAAGTTAAATTTAGTTATTTTGCATAGGCAAAAGGAAAAGGGGAATTGATGACTTTCCAAATCACCAAGTTCAGGGAGAACCAGAGCCTGAAAAAACAAGACATTAACGTTTTAAATCAAATCAATCGATTTGTTGAAAAAAAAAACGAGAAAAAGACTTTCAGTTTTAGTATCTCCCCTCAAAAATCCCCGACATTCCCTAGAAAAGATGACATAGAAGAACACATAGAAAAGCCAAAAAAAAAAACATCAAGTCAAGGCTCAAGTCCTCGCGACCAACCAACATTTGATGTAACCGAAGATCTCTTCATTCCTCTAAAGGATCTCGCGAGATTCGAGGAGCAATCCAAAACGGCAACAAACCGTTTTTCAAACTTCAATATACCCAAATTAAGATCTAGACTAAAGCCTTCATTGATCAAACCTGAGGAAAAAGCTGCTACAAAAGAACATGAGGACCATGCCTTTCATAAACTTGAATTTCGAAGCCAATTTAAGCAACGAACTCAAATCAAGAAGATTACAAATATTATAATACAAAGTCATCAGGAGAACTCTCATTTTTTAAATACTGGACTAGAAGAAATTAAGGAAAATCCTGAATTAGCAACACATAATTTGAAAAGGAAACAAAAGAAATCATACTCTAACATTGAAAACCTTTTCTTGAAAGACGTCCCTGAAAAACAGGAAATTAAAAACATTGAACCACCACCGACTTTCTCTTTATTGATTAAGCCTTTGGATCCACCTCCTATCCCATTAAGAGGCTTTTCTAGACAGCCTCTAGAAAACACTCCACTCCCACTCGAAGATATCTCTGAAACGAAGCCATTACATCTATTGAAAGAAAAAGAAAACTTAGAGAAAAAATCAATTCCTTCTCATCAACAGGATTCGGAAGAATTTATGGGATCCTCCACTAATTTAGACCAATTGTTTTTCCATAAAACAGTGAATTTTGGAACTAAGAAAATAGACGAATATTATGAGATTTTAGATGAAATTCCAGCTCTTAAAACAGTCGATTCGAACTACATTTCTTTACCTAAAAACGGTTTAAAAAAATCCTCAATTATGACTAAATATCGAACTCTTAATGATGATTTAGAAAATATGGCCCAAACTAATGATTCTATTGACACATTTATGTTAAAAGTTGACAGATTCTGGCTTTCTTTCAAAAAGAACCAAAATGAAGAGACTATTAAAGAATTTCACCAGGACATCGCCATAGATTATGCACTTTCATCGCAAACAAACCTAGTTTTGTACAGTCTATTTAATCTAATCTTAAGTTTCTTCTGGATCATTATTAACAAATACTTGACTGGCTTTACAGGTTTTTTGATTGTTAGAATCATTGTTGTTTTCACAGCATTATTGGCTTCCAGATTTTGGAAATCCCCAAGTCTAATTGAATATCACAATATCATTATTTATACATTGTATGCTTCAATTGCTATACAGATCATGGTGTTTACAGCTTTAAATCCTTATGTGGAAATTGTTATGGAATTAGAATTGATTGCTTGTTATATTTCGATAACCAAATTCCCAATGATAGGATTTGTTGAGGCCATTTTGATTAGTTTATTGTTTTTAGCATTGCATATAGTATACTTGAGATTAATTTATAATCCTTCTTATCTGATGCTGCAGAGCACAGTGGTGGTGATTTTATTTAATTTATCGACAGTTCATTTGAAATTCAAGACGATCATTGATAATTTCAATAAATGCCGTACCAATTTTATCAAAAAAAGACAATTGAATAATTTGATTGTTAACTTATTGCCGAATCACGTAAAAAGATTTTCTATATTTTCAGATTTCTTTCATATCTTCTAAAATTCATTTTTATATAATAAAACACATTTTTTAAAATACTATTTATTATTTAGTTCTTTTTATATAATCAACAATTTTTTGTATCTTCGAAAATACATTTTACATTTTATATTTTAGTTATTTTTATATATTTCCAATTTTTTTTAGATTCTTGAAAAATTCGTGGATCGATCTAAAATTGTTGCTGATGCGAATGATTTCTTTCAAAATGTAACAATCCTTTTTGCAGATATCGTGAATTTCACGAAATATTCCGGAAGCGTAACTGCCATCGAAGTGGTCAATATGCTTCGTGAGCTTTTTACAGCTTTTGACAAATTAGCCTTAGAGTTCAATGTTTTCAAACTTTACACAATAGGTGATTGCTACGTTGTAATCGGGTTGGTAAATTCCCAAAATAGAGACCATATGGAAGAAGCAAGAAATGTTTTAAAGATGGGATTTGCCATGATTGAAACAATAAAAGAAATTAATGCAAAGGATCCTAAATATTCAGAGTTAAACATGAGAATCGGCATACATACTGTATTTTTTAATTTTAAGTACAAATAACTTAAATGAAATATAGGGAGATATTTTCGGAGGTATTGTTGGGACAGATATAGTGAGATATGACATTTATGGGAAAGATGTATATATTGCAAATAAGATGGAATCTAATGGCTTGCCTGGAAGAGTTTTAATTAGTGAAAAGACTGAAAATATTGTTTCATTGAGATTTAGCAATGAATTCTTTACAGAAGAAAATAAAGAGATTGAGCTTCCGATATTTGAGGAGAAAATGTTGAGTTTTTTTGTTTATCCAAGGAAATCGGAATCTGAAGAGATGATGGGTTGATTCGATATAAAATCATTATCATCTTGAGAAATTTATAAAGGTACTATGAAAAATATTTAATTTATGGCTTTATAAATTTAAAACATTGATGCTTTTAAAATAAAATGAAAATCATGGTTTATTTAACAAATAATTTTGATCCCCTTAAATTTTTCTTGAGGATGTAACATCCTCCTAAGAGACTTTTTTTCTCTTCCTAGGACTTATAAAAAAATAATTTATAATAAAATTTCGTTTTTATTATATCTCAAACTCTGACAAAATTGGCTAGTGAACAAACAATTATTTTTTTTTTTAATGTTTAATAGATAAATTATATAATCAAAGCAATTTATTATATAACAAACCTTTGTTTTTCTCTGCTAATATTCGAACATCAATTCCCTATGTTAACCTTACAATCTCGATTTTATAATTTTATCTACAAACGAGTTGCTCAAAATTACGACTTTAATTCTGACCGAAATATGAACAAAGCCAAAGTACTATCCATTTCTTCACATATTAATGTTAAGATCAGATCGAATTCATAAAAGGAGTTATGACTTCATCAGAAGAAAAAGATTCTCAAAAAGCCAAATTCAAAGCAAGAAAAAAACGAAGGGTATGAATTAATATTAATTTTCAATCAACTGGTTTACTTTATCCAGAATTTATGGATTTTGCTTCAGATTTTAGGACAATTTCTCATGAAATTTGGGGTTTCTTATCACATAATTATCTTGATCCTACTTAATTCGGGGGCTTATGCTGAGTTTTTAAATTTTATTCCTTGATTGTAATTTAGATTTAGATCTGATCGGTTTGACTACAATGATTATACGTTAGACTCTGCCATGTTGATTTTTTATTTCATAATATATGTTATTCTGAACTTTAAACTCCATAATGATAATAATTCAAACTCGAGGAAAAAAGGCAACAGCAAAGTCCAAGTAAAATTAAAAAAACTACTTTTCTAATGAGTATTTTAGATCATTAAATTCTCATCGGATCAAATTAAATATCAAATGTCCAAATGGAAAAAATTGAAAGTAAAATTTATAAATGTAAAGTTGCATATTTTTTTTTTTTTTTTTTTTTTAAGAAAGGGGACATCATTTTACTTAAAAGAGAGCAAGCATGCCCTGCAGATATTCTCATCATAGACTCAAAGGATAATAATTTCCATATAGACTCTTTTTTGCTTAATGGAATCAACACCTATACTCCAAAATTCCCTTTAAAAGCAACATCCTGTATATTACAACTATTCGAAATTCTTAAAAATTTCAAATTTCTTAAGTTTTCAACGACTCTTATTTAAAGAAAGACCTTGAAAATTATAAAAAGATCCTTTCAGGGAAAATAACGATAGAAAATATCAAGGAGAAAGATCCTGAAAAATTGCAAGGTTATATTAAACTGAAAAAAGACCCTAAATCAGAAAAATTCGGAATTCGGAACGTGATTTTGAAAGAAAGCGTTCTCAAATATACTGATTGGGTGATTGGATTTGTGATTTTCGCTAATCAAGATTGTTTCATTTCAAAAAACTCCCCGAAAAAGACATTCCAAATAGAAATAGATGATTTAGAAAAAATCTTAAATTTTATAAATCTAGCTCTCTTTTTCCAAATAATAATTTTTGCAATCGTAACAATACTTTTATTTTTTGCATTTATTTTAATATATTTAGATTCATTCAATTTTTCAACAGTTTTCTATGAGCAATACCTATAATAATTTCGCGAACACGATTATTCCTGAGAACATAAACTTTAATACTTCAATTTCTAACTACATCATGTATTATTCCCCAGCAATCTTGTTCTATCTTAACATGATCGTCGATTTGTCTCTTTTCATAAAGAAATTCCTCTTGGAAAGAAAATTTCAAAACTCTGTAATTATAAAAAAACCGAAAACATTGGGTTCCATGCGTTATGTCGATAAGATTTTTTTGACTAAAAGTTCCCTCCTGACAGGTGAATTCCAATTAGATAGCATATTGCTCCAAGGAGATATTATTGGATTAGATATTTCCCAAAGAATCATCTTTAAACATTTTTTCAAAGAACATGCCTTTTCGCCTCGTCTCCTCAGCATCAGCATCAACAGCAAAAGCAATAATCATTCATTTTCATATTTAGATATCCCAGATGAACCTCATTTTTATAACACCACATATAGAACCGATGGTAGATTAATCACTTCCCAAACCGATATCAGGAAACATCATATGCATATTAATTTGGAGATGAGAAATCTGAATGCTGAAAAGGAAGAACAAAGGAACCTAAATAAATATGATATGGAATATGTGATGAAGACCCTTCTTTTATGTCATTGCACCAAGACTGAATACAATCCGAAGACCGGCACCTATATCCATGACACATTTCCCAAGATCAATCATGAAATTTTAAGCTTTTGTAATGAATTAAATCTTCAATTTTGCGGCAACGTGAAATTGTCAGATGCTCCAATGAATTGTTATAAGCTGAATCTTTGTGACAACTTCTTTTATTTCTTCATCCTTTCAATGAATGAAATCACATTACCACGCAATCGTTTCTCTATAATTATCAGTGAAAACCAGAATATTGAAGAAAACGATGAATTTTCATTATTTGTATGTGGTTATGATGTAGATTCATTCCTTCCATGTTTGAATTTGAGCAATATCGAAAACGAAAGTTTGAAAGATCAGTTAAATTCTTTGAAGGAAAACGGGATGCAGAGTTTAATTTACGCGACAAAAAAAATAAAAAAGGAAGAATTCAATGATTTTATCAATGCTAAAATGAATTTAAATCTCGATAATGACAATGATCAATTGAACGATTTATATAGTTCATTAGAACAAAATTTGGAAATGATTTTGGTTATGAATTTCAAGGAAACTTTAAAGAATAATGTTTATGAAAACATCGCAGCTTTGAAAGATGCACAAACCAAATATTTTCTTCTTTCAAAGGATTCAGAATCTTCCACAATGGCAACAGCTTTTTATTCGAAGATAATCGATAGAAACACAATCTTGAAAAAATTTATTAGTCAAAACAACAAATCTGCAATTGTTCTCATGAAACATTTTTTGAATAATCTTCGCAAGGATCATGAATCCTCAAAAAGAGATTCTTCCAATCCTCTTTTGCCTTCTGAAAGTGGAAACTTCAAATTAAGGAGTTCTTCAGTTAATAAATTACCGAAAGCCTTTACCTTGGTTTTGGATGGAACCACTATGGAAATTATTCTTAAAAATGCTTTTTTGAAAGAAAACCTCAAATTCATCCTAATTTGGACTCAAAACATCATTTTTTATCAAATCTCTGCTAAACTCAAACATCAAATCATCAAGTTTTTCAAACAAACTTCTTTGAATGGTTTCACTAAAACATTAGCCATTGGGTCTTGTTATGAGGATATGAAGATGTTCCACGAAGCAGATATAAGCATAGAAATTGGCAATAATAATGTTCAAGGTGAAAGTGATTTTATTCTGAGAGACTTTGAATATTTAGCGCATTTCATTGTGGTGAAAGGACCTTTTGCGTTCAGAAAAATCGAGAAAATTTTGATTCTTTACATTTTTATTCATGAAATACTTTTGTTTTCGCGGTTCTTCTATGAATTTTTCTCGAGTTTGAGTCTAAACGTCTTGTTTTCAGATAAAATGTTTCATTTTATTGGCATTGGTCTAATGATTATCTCAACAGCTTATTTTATTTTTTCACCAGCCCCACAGTATATCGAAATGTTGGAAACTTTCCCTTTGATTTACAAAAGCAACGCACTTAAGATAAATTATTCTGTTATGAAATTCATCTTCAAAAGCTTAATACCAAGTATTGTTGTGGCAATCGGCTTTCTTCTTGACGCTATTGTTTATTCTAATGATTTAGATGAGGGAAATGCAAGGTCATTTCCGGATGTACAAAGCCAATTATTTATATGCATCGTTTTTGTGACTTACCTTCAAGTATTTCTATGAATTCTTAAATTATTTGTTAACTATGTAAAATTTTATAGAAATTTGCTCTGTTTTCAAAATTAGACAAAGCAAGCACATTAAACCTATTTATAATTTCTATGTCATTTGTTGCGGTAATTTTTGGATTTTCGTTCTTCATGACTTCCGATGATTTCTCTGAAAGCTATTATATTACAACTTTAACTAGGACGTTTTATAAACCAGAAAGCATCGCTCTTTTTTTATGTCATGGTATTTTGGCCTCTCTCATTATTTTTCTCACCAAATTTATCTATAAATCCTTCAACTTGAAAATCTCTTTATATAAAGAGGCTTTGCACTTTTTTATCAAGGGCAACTTGATTTTAAAAGTTGCGGCCATTTTGGAACGCAAATATAAAAATCACATCAAACCAATGATCATGTACCAAAGAAATCTTTTATATTTATAAAAATTTATTTTATTTTAAAATAGTGAAGCGCAAATAAATGCATTCAAAAAAACAATGGATAAAAGCAAAATTGACCAATCCACACAAGAAAGTATTTTGATAATAATTAAAAATATAACATCGTTTATAAAATATATTATGTAGTGTTAAATCCAATTGATATCAATAAAAGAAACATGAATTTCAATCCTTTAACTTTGTGTTTGAAAAACCCAAACTTCAAAAAGAAATTTTACGACTTCAACAAGAAATATTCGCTTGGGCGGATAAAAATTATTTTCTTATTTTTCTTTCTCACCATAATAGCAATGGTAGAGGATTCATTTCACAAACAAGGGGCATATATGCAAGATGATGATTTTATCATGGCTGTTTGTTATTGTCTATTCTTTTTGATCACTTTCATCCTACTATTGTTCAAATATAAGACCTATTCGCAAATGACAAATTTTTTTGTAATAATTATAAAAGATTCTAGTTTTTTGACATTTTTATTAAAATTTAATCTCAGGCTTATTTAGGAATTCTTTTTAACATTGTCAGCGTTATTATTTTAATAGAGCCTCTGTCTGAAAAATTGGTTGCAATCGAGAGAAATTATTACAAAATTTTTTCTATCGCTATTATTTGCAAATTGCTTCATCATGATTATGTCATTTTCGCACTTTCTGAGATACTTATTTTGATACCTTATATGATTTAGTGACTTTTATTTTATTTTTCATTAAAACTTTAATTATAAACCAATAATCATTTAATAGTTCAATTTTTGGGCTGAAAGATATATTTTCAGAACTGTTATTTTTCGACAGTTTGATATTATCATATGTGATAATTTCAATTTCTTTATCATTCACCTACCTTCTTTTTTTTGATTGTTTTTATAAATACGATGTAAAAACATAAATAATTTAATTTTTCTTCAAATTTGGACATTTTTTTAGATGGAGCTTATGAAGAGAGACATTTATTTAGCCAAGGAAAACCTGAAAATCGAGACCAAAAAAATCAACGATATCCTCACAATTCTCGTTCCCTCATTTATCAAAGGTCTGATGTATAAAGGGAAGTTCCTGATTTCAGAAGATCAAGGTGATGTTGCTGTTCTTTTTTGCGACATTTGTGATTTCGAAAAAATCATCGTTGAAGAATCCCATAGACTAATTCAGCTTTTAGATTCAATATTCCGTGCTTTTGATAATCTTTGCCTCAACAATAATATTCAAAAAATCGAGACTGTTGGAAAAACATATATGGCTTGCGCTGGGCTAAAAGAATATGAATATTCCTATCAAATAGAGCAGAAAAACCTGAGAAATTCAACAAGTAGAATCATTAATTTAGCCATAGATATGGTTAAAGCAGTGAAGAACTTTCGTTGGGGGAACAATAATAATCCCATAGAACTTAAAATCGGGATCCATTATGGACCTGTTAACAATTTTTAATTACATTATATAATTTTTGAAAAAATATAGGTCATTGCTGGGGTGATAGGTTTCCATAAACCTCAATTTTCTCTCATTGGAGATACTGTTAATACAACGAGCAGAGTATGTGCTGCTGCGGAGATTAATAAGCCTACATTATCGATGCCGGCTTTTAAACAAATAGATGAGAAACAATTCATAAATTTTTATTTTAATCAAAAATCTATTTTTGTAATTAAAAATTGAAGAATAAATAATAAAGGTTTTACAATTTTCATAGGCCAAAGGAAAAGGAGATTTGCTGGTTTTCCAAATGGAACGGAACCTGTGTTCAGGAGAAGTGCCAACAGGCTCGACATCAATTAAAAGAATCACCATCTTGAACAAATTGAAAAGCAACAGTCCCTCAAAAATCAGCAACAGCGAATTCGAAATGAGAATGAGAAGTCCAAATCCAATCGAACCAATACAAAACCATAAGATTTTCCAATTAACTAATGTTCTAAATGGCGTGTTCGTGGAAACCCGCAAATCAAAACATCAAAACGTCCGGAACAATTTTAACACAATGGGTCTTGAAATGTTTATAGAATCTGAAAACAACATCAATCAAGAGGAAGAGGAGGATGAATATATGAAAATTACTTTAAAAGACATGCTTCTATCAAAATCAAAGTTTCAATCACCAAAAAACTCCAACCTCAAATTGGCCGATGAGCGGAAATCAGGAACCTTTGAAATTATATCCAAATTGCAAAAAATAGGAGACGAAGAAAAATCAAAAATAATACAAGCAGATGAAATTTTAAGTCAGGAGTTCAAAGCCAATAATGAGATTGAAGAGATCACTGATTTGTTTATGGATGAGCCTTTGGGATATCTTATGTTCGAAGAGAGTAGAAATATGGCCAAATCAAGGTTGATGGTCTCGAGTTCTGCTATTAGTGTTGAAGCACAAGCTGGCATTAAAGAATTTAATGAATTGAATATAAAGAATAATCTGTTAAGTGTGAATGAAGTATTTTTGACTTTTAATCAATGCAAAGAAGAGTTGAAGAATGGTTTTATGAAGGATTTGAACTTAAAATATCTGCTGGAAGATAGAGTGAATTTGATAAGTTATGTGATTTGGAAGAGTTTGCTGACATTCATGAGTTTTATTGTGAAAGACGAATATAATTCAATTTATGTTTTCTTTTATGTGAGGTTAGCGCTGCTCTGTAGTTTGATGTTAGCTTATCTTTGTTATGTGAAATTCAAGAGCTCCCTTTGCAAAATTATTATAGTGATTATATATTTACTTTTTTTCATTGAAATCCTTTTGAATGTTCAAATCAATTCATCCAAAATCCTTGTCATTCCCAAGCTTGAACTTATTATTGCTTATTTAAGTTTGACACATTTCGTATTTCTAAGCTTTATCCAAGTGATTCTTATAACCTTGATTTATCTCTTGCATGAGCTGCTTTATATATGGAGCTCAATTTACGAGAACGATTATCAATCGATGATCTATATTGTGGGTCTAGCACTTTTAAATCTGGGACTATTGAATTATAGGATGAAGCTTCAAATAAATTTATTCAACGAAATAAGAAATAACAATTTTGAAAAAGGTCAATTAAACAAATTGATAATGTATTTGCTTCCTCCTCACGTATATCTCTAGAAAAAAATTAAAAAAAAGTTAAATTTTTATATAGATTTTAGAGAAATTTAAATATAAAGCCATTCATGAACTCGAAACCGCAGACCGATTTCAAGGTGTTACCATTTTATTCGCTGACATTGTAAGTTTTACAAATTATTCAGTCAATGCGGATAAAAGGGAAGTCTTTCAACTATTGAGAATACTTTTCACTGAATTCGATAAATTATGTCTAGAGAATGACGTGTTCAAATTATATACAATCGGTGATTGTTACGTTGTGATGAGTTTGGTCGACGTGGATAACAGAAACCTTGTCCAAGAAGCCAAAAATGTCGTTTCTATGGGTCTTTCAATGCTTAAGATCATCAATGAAATTAAAGAAATGGACCCTTCTTATGCCAATTTTGACATGCGCATAGGGATTCATACAGTAATAAAAGTTCCAATTTTCGTGATTAAAAGATTTTTTTATTAGGGGAATATTATTGGGGGCATAGTCGGAACTGAAGTTGTTAGATATGATATATATGGAAATGATGTATATATTGCAAATAAGATGGAATCCAATGGAAAGCCAGGTTGTATTAACATAAGTCAAGAAACGAAAGAAATGTTGGAAAAGAAGTTTTCTGAATATTTCGCCTTCGAATTCAATAAGGATGTGTTCCTGCCAAATGTTAAAAAAAACATTTCTTCATTTTATCTGACGAGAAAAAAACCTCTTAACAATATTAATAATAACAATAATTCTATTAAGACTCCGTTGAAACCTCTATTATAAATTAACTAAAATAGTTTTATATTTTGTTGATTAAATGCTTTAAAACTCATGATTTTTCTAGATTTTTCTTTATTTTTCTTTTCTTTTTCTTTATTTGTCTATATTTTCTTTTATTTTTCTTTTATTTTTCTTTATTTTTTTTTATTTTTTTTATTTTTCTTTTTTCTTTTATTTTTTTTTATTTTTTCTTTTATTGTTTTCTTTATTTTTTTTAATTTTTCTTAATTTTTCTTAATTTTTTATCGATTTGCAATTTTCTTATTAAATCTGTTTCCTTAAATTTTCCAAAACTCAGTTAATTTCTCTTATTTCTTACCTGCCGGTTGGATCGAAATGGCTTGTGAGAATCCTAATTTCGCTTTCTTATAATCCTTGATTCTGACCACACAAACCTCATCACATCCTGGCTCCACAACAAAGCTCGCACATGTGTCATTATGGAATTTCCCTTTCAATCTCATCTGCATTTCATGTAAATTCTTGAACCTGATCTCACATTTCACACTTTTATCCTGTTCATTATTCCATACAGCAGCAAATGCATACCCATCATCGGTTTGATCAATGCAAAGATAAGCATTAGGTCCCCCTTGACTTGCCAGATTAGTCTTTTTGGTGCTTATTGTCTGAGCATAATTCAGGTAAAGTTTAGGCAAAAAGTTGTTCATTTCATCAGCTTGCAATTGAGTAATTTCACATTTGTCAGCGCCATATACACTCAAACAAAATTGTTGCTCATTGTTGAAAAGCCATTGACCTTTAACATACACAACATAGATGCCTTCTTCCAATATGGCGTCTTCAGATT